>SWCD01021335.1_pt1 | contig 40704 bp, 35 predicted proteins | sample 4693011 | NCBI WGS metagenome assembly SWCD01 (sample SAMN10267278, study PRJNA491770) | bioreactor metagenome | isolation source: DHS bioreactor inoculated with marine | place: Japan: Omine Ridge, Nankai Trough
CCCCCCGGAAGGTCTATCTATCGTCTCAAAGGCAAAGTGAAAGTTGATGGGCGACTAGCTACCCTGGAAACGCCGATCACCTTCAAATCAACCATCGAAACCGGTGCTGACGGCAGTATCGTGTTCGCTGTAGGGAAAGACGCGTTTATCCTGCGTAGTCACGGCAAGCTGGAGATGCGGGGCAGTGAGAGCATCCTGACCGGACTTCGCCTGATCACGGGTAAGCTGTTGTCCGTGTTCGGTAAGCGTCAGCCAGAGCATCGCCTGGGTGTTTCGACAGTGGTTGCCACCATAGGTATCCGCGGTACCGGCATGTATATCGAGTCTGAACCTGACCAGAGCTATATCTGCACCTGTTATGGAACGGCTGACCTGTCATCGATAAAGGATGCGCAGAGTAAGGAGACAGTGGTGACCAAACACCATGACGCACCGAGATACATACTTGCCAATGCACCTGCAGGGCAAGGCATACGCCAGGCACCAGTGATCAACCATACCGATGAAGAGCTCGAACTGATCGAGTCACTGGTTGGCCGCTCGGTACCGTTCGCGTATACAGGTGACTATGATTCGCTGAGAAAAACCAGCTATTGATAGCTATGGCTGCCTAATAGCCAGGCAGTGATACAGCTCAGCTGATTTCGGGACCTTTGATCAACAGCCTGGGAGCTTCACCGTCATCGATAGAGCTGCAGATGACGCCGCCATACTCAATCCTGAGCTGACTATAAACATCGTCCAGCGACATACTTAATATATTGGCGATGATCGCACGTGCAACGCCAGCATGCGCGACGATCAATACATGCTTACCATGATGCTGCTTCAGGATATCCTGGTAAACATTCCACACGCGTTGAGAAAAAGCGTGCAGGGGTTCGGCGCCAGCCGGACGATTATTAACAGGATCTCTATAGAAATGGTTCAAGGCTTCGCTGTCGTCGGTGAGGATATCATCAGGCGTTTTACCTTCCCAGGCACCGAAGCCGATCTCCTTTATATTTTCTTCGACAGTAAACGGGATCTGTAGATTACCCGCCAGCTCTTCTGTAAATTCGAGACAGCGTTTCAATGGTGAACTAACGATATGCTGCCAGCCTGGTGATGCTGGTATAGCCGCACGCATCTGTGCCCAGCCTTTCTCGGTAAGCGGATCATCGACGCTGTAGCCGCGATAGCGTCTGCCACCGACCGGCTCGCCGTGCCTGATGACGTCGATATAAGTGGTCACAGGCTGCCTCGTGTCTTATTAGATACAGGGTTTTGGTACATCGATAATAATAATCAGTTGAAGATTCCACCGAGTGTCATGACTGCCAGTATACCAATCCAGACGATGACTGCACGCATCACCAGTGCCTGGGCAGCATAGATACTGGCAAGCTCACTCTCCATATCCAGGTTGCGCATGGCTCCCAGCCCGGTAGCGATCAATACTTCCTTGTTGCTATCGGAAAGATCCGAGGTATATGCACGCTCTTTGTATGCGTGATAGGCACCATCGAAATTTCCGGTGAGGGCATAACCTGCAGCCAGCATGCGCGCGGGGACCCATGCCATTATCGCGTGGATGAATTCCGAGAATTTGGATAGCTGGTCGAACTCGATCTGCTTACTGAGCTCCGAGATCAGCCGATATAACATACAGCCGAAAGGCCCCAGGATGATAAACCAGAAAATAGTCGCAAAGATTCGTTCATTCGCCACACATAATATCGCGCGGGTGACATCACTGATCTGCTGGTCAGGCGAAGCAGAAGCGGCAGAGTCGGTGATGGTTCCGGCGTAATGCAGGGCTTCATCTTCGTCACCCAGTTTGCGGGCAAAAATATAGGCTTCGATATCGCTGCTCAGACAGGCTGGCCCCAGGCAGTAGATAAAAACGATTATGCCGAAGATAAAACCGGGGATGTTGAACAGGAAATCATGTAGCAGTATCTGGATACTGAGCAGCAAGAGCACGGGTAATGCGAGGATGAGGATAAACTGCAACGGCGGCATACGCTGACCGGTGACACGCTGGATCGCCTGTGAATAAAACTCGAACCATGTCATGTCACGCAGGTCGTGCAGATGACGGAACGTGCGATCCAGGAACAGACCTATGATGATGGAGATTAGAGCCATGTGTTGAAACGGTAACTATTTGTTATTGTTCTAATAATGTAACTATAGCTGTTTATCAGGAAAATTGCTTCGTCATTAATAGCTATAGCCAGTCATTTGAGATAAGCGTGCAACTTATCCCAGTCAAAGCCGGATCCTGGGTCGGTCTTGCGTCCGGGGGCTATATCACTGTGTCCGGTTATGTTATCAGCGATGGAAGGATAGGCAAGCTTGAGTGAAGTGATCAGTTGCGCCAGCTTATGATACTGGGTCTCTTCGAACGGATCCGTGTCAGTACCTTCCAGTTCGATACCGATAGAAAAGTCGTTGCAACGCTCGCGACCACAGTAATTCGACTGGCCGGCATGCCAGGCACGTTCATGAAATGGAACGAACTGAACGACCTCACCGCTGCGCTTGATCAAGATATGAGACGAGACCTGCATATCACCGATTTCTTCGAAGTAGGGGTGCTGGTTTTTATCTAATCGGTTCTGAAAAAAACACTCGATGGCATCGCCGCCGTATTGTCCCGGTGGCAGGCTGATGGAATGTACTACGACCAGGTCGATCGCCATGTCGTCGGGACGGGCGTCCCTGTTCGGGGAGAGACACTGGGTGCAGTCAGTGAGCAGGCCGGTTGTTGGGTTTATTTTCATTAGGGGGATTATAGCTGGGTGGTGGTTTTTTGTGTTTTGGTGTTTAGCATTTACTTTTGATTTTTTAGTTAGACATTGCGGGACTCGCCCCGCTGGCGAGTTACTCTTTGTCAACAGCCACAAAGAGTAACCAGAAAGGGCCGCCACGTCAGCTGCGCCCCTGTAGAAAGCACAGGGGTTCCCATTGAGGCAATACTGTTATCATGCTGCGCCAGAACTCGCAGAAGACGCTCAGACAGATAGCGCAGAAAGCCCATGATAACAGTATTGCCTCAATGGCTTGCTAAGGTGGGTTTAAAATCTAAATCAAAAGCAAAGAAGCACGATTACTAAGAGTTATTGTTCCTTTCGTAGGCACCGGCTTTGCTTTTACGTTTTTGACTTTACTTTCACTTTTGGTTTGCTGAATTGCTCACTGTTGGTAGAGCAAAAATCATCATGATCGCCTGTTAGCCTTGTGCGCCCGGATGGCGCATCAAGGCGGGCTCGTTGGCAACAGTGAGAAATTCAGGCACCCCGAACGTTTTTTTCGGGGCAAACGAAGCGGGATAGCATTCTTTTGGTTACTTTTCTTTTGCTATTGACTAAATTTGTCTGGAACAAATTTGAACGAGGTCTGCTCGGCCCACAGGGTGAATAACAGGATGTTATTCATAAAGAAAAGTGACTCGCCGTAACAAGGCGAAACTCGTGATACAAATCCACGTACCTAAGTTGCGTCAAAAAGAGAAAACAACAAAACAGAAACGAGTACCTCGCCTGCGGTACAAGAACCGCAAAGCCAAACAAAAATTCCCAGGTACATGCTAAACACCAAAAAACTACTGCAAAGCAGTCGTCCCCTTAATATCCAACGGCAAATCATACCCCTTCAACAATTCAAGCCCAGTATCGATAGTCGCGTTACCAGTCAGCTGGTACTCGACAGGCGACTTGTTCTGCAGCAATGCCACTGCCGCACTGCCGATGCTGAACAGGTCAAGTTTCAGCGGGATGTCGATGATGCCTTTACCCTTGCCAGGGATCTCTCTGCTCTGAGTGATTTTACCCTGGCCCCAGTTCTTCTGGTTGATATTCAGCTTATAGTTGAAGCTCTTTAACGCCACGCTGAAATCGTTTGGATTGTTTACTTCCACCTGGGCGACGACGTCAGCTGATGTGAAGTTGAGTTTTTTGATCTTTACGTCTTTTATCTTGATATCGGGTACTTTGGGTACCGGCAGTTCACCCTGTTTGTTTACCGGTATCGCGTAGTTGCCAATGATGGGGAGGACGACATTGAAGGTGGTGCTCAGGTCATATGCCAGCTTGTCTTTGTTCCATATTTCACCGGGCATTTTTTTCAGGTCGTCAAACTTCAGTGTCACCGGTAACTGCACCGGGCTGATAGCGTTGGCTTTCAGTTTTATCGCTTTTGCGGCTACGCCGCTGACCAGTGACTGGTCTTCAACCTTGAAATCGTAATCCAGGCCGGCAAGGTCAAGTGCGACCGGGTTTTTATTATCGACTTCAAGATCGAATACCAGGTCCAGCTGATCGAAGTTAATGTTCGTTATGTGAGCGCCGGCCAGCTTTGCGGTCGGTTTGATGGTTTCTGCGTGTTTTGCCAGCTCTGCACAGCCTGTGATGATCAGGATGAGAAAAAGCAGTGATAACTTGTGTATGTTGTTAGTCATTATTGTTCCGTGGTGAAGGATTGATTGCGGTCTATCATAACGGTGAATGCTTGATATTTCTATCATTCAGCGACATCTTTGCTCGACAGGCAAGGTGAGAAAAACTGGTACTGGAATATATTTTTTCCTGGCGAACAAATGATAAATACTATCGAGTAGAATATGCCACTCCTGAACAGATTCAATACGATGTACTCACAGCAGCAAGCAGCAACCGGCCCCGGACTAAACCCTCAGCAGCGAAAAGCCGCCCGCACCATCGATGGTCCGATGCTGGTACTGGCCGGTGCCGGCAGTGGCAAAACCCGCGTCATCACGGAGAAGATCGCCTACCTGATCGGAGAGTGCGGTATATCACCTTCGCGCATCGCTGCGGTAACGTTTACCAACAAGTCTGCGCAGGAGATGAAGACCCGGGTGAAGAAGCTCGCCGGGAAGAAAGCCACCCGCGGTCTACGGGTGTCAACGTTTCACCGGCTCGCTCTCACTATCCTGCAGAAAGAGTACGCAGCACTGGATTACAAGTCCGGGTTTTCTGTATTCGCTAGCGGTGACTGTATCACCGTATTATCCGAGCTGTTAAAAGTTACCGGTGAACGCGGCATGGATGCGGCCGAGTCTGCACACTGGCAGATCTCACAATGGAAAAATGACGGTATCATGCCGGAACAGGCGACCCTTGTCGCCGAGGATGACCGGCAGTTTGGCATCGCCAAACTGTACAGCCAGTACCAGCGCCAGCTGCACGCCTACAATGCTTTCGACCTCGATGACCTGATCCTGCAGACAGCGCATCTGTTCAAGACCAGGCAGGATATACTGGAGAAGTGGCAGCACAGCATCCATTACCTGCTGGTCGACGAGTATCAGGACACCAATGCCATGCAGTATGAACTGGTGCGGATGCTGGCGGAAAAACGCCAGTGTCTGACCGCCGTCGGTGATGATGACCAGTCGATCTACGCCTGGCGCGGCGCGAAACCGGAGAACCTGGTACAGCTGTCGAAAGATTTTCCCAGCCTGCAGGTAATAAAGCTCGAGCAGAATTATCGTTCCAGTCGTCGCATATTGAACCTGGCCAACAAGCTGATCGAGAACAACCCGCATGTCTACGAGAAAAAGCTCTGGAGTGACCTCGGTATGGGCGAGAGTCCCCGGCTTATCCAGTGCCATAGTGAAGAAGATGAAGGTGAACGTGTCTGCATGGAGCTGCAGTCTCACAAGATTCAGAACCTGACGAAATTCAAGGATTACGCCATCCTGTACCGTGGCAATTTCCAGGCGCGCGTATTCGAAACCTACCTGCGGGCCATGCATATCCCTTATGTGGTCAGTGGCGGTATATCATTTTTCGAACGTACCGAGATCAAGGATATCGTGGCTTACCTGAGATTGCTGGTGAATCCGGATGACGATGCGGCCTTCCTGCGAGTGATCAATACGCCAAGACGCAGCATCGGTGCAGCGACCCTGGAAAAACTCGGCAAGTACGCCACCAAACGCGGTGTCAGCATGCTGACCGCGTGTACCGAAGTCGGCCTGGAGAACCGGGTCGCGAAGAGTGCATATAAAAACCTGGGCATATTCTCAGACTGGTTACTGCGATTGTCTTACCGTGCTGAAGATGACACTGCTACCGCGATAACACAGCAGTTGCTGGATGATATCAATTACGAAAGCTGGCTGCGTGAACAGAGTAAAGACATAGAAACAGCGGAGAGACGCTGGCAGAACGTGATGGAGCTGATGGACTGGCTGGCACGCCTGCAGAAAAAAGACTCGGATGCCAGTGTCGCAGAACTCATGGCGCAGCTATCACTGATGGATATATTGCAGCGCAACCAGGACGAGAGTGATATCGATGCGGTACAGCTGATGACACTGCATGCTGCCAAAGGTCTTGAGTTTCCACACGTATTCCTGGTCGGTTTCGAGGAAGAGCTGATACCGCATGCGACCAGCATCCAGGAAGATAATATCGAAGAAGAACGTCGGCTCGCGTATGTCGGAATAACCCGCGCAGAGAGAAGCCTGACCATGACCATGGCGCGGACCAGGAAGCGTTACGGTGAAAAGATCATCTGTGAACCCAGCCGTTTCCTTGAAGAACTGCCGGAAGACGAGATCGAATGGCTGGGTGGGAAGGCTTCGAAGGAAAAAGCGACAGAGGAAAAAGGCAAGTCACATCTCGCCGGTTTAAAAGCTTTATTGGGCTAGTTACCGAACTGGTTGCCGGGTTGGTTGCGACTGGTCGCTGGGCTATATTTGCCTGCACTATGTGACTTGCTGCGTCCTTACGGCTGGCTCAGTCCAGCCCAGTTCCTGCATACTGAGTGACTCCAGGCTCTGAGGTTTTGCCACACTGTAACCCTGGATATAATCGACACCGAAACCTTCGAGGATCTTTTTGATTTTGTCATTCTCGACGAACTCGGCGATAGTCTGCTTGCCCATGGCTTTGGCGATATTGGTAATCGAGCGTACCATCTCCTGATCGATGCAATCGTGATCGATGTCACGGACGAACATACCATCGATCTTGATGAAATCCACGGGCAGGTTTTTCAGGTAAGCGAATGATGAGAAACCGCTGCCAAAATCATCGAGTGCAAAAGAACATCCCAGCTCCTTAAGCTGTGAGATGAACTCGGTTGCTTTTATCAGGTTAGATATTGCGGCTGTCTCGGTTATTTCAAAACATATCTTACCTGGTTCGATATTCAGTTCAGAGATTTTTGATTTGACGAATTCAAGAAAATGCTCATTGCCGATCGAGTGGCCTGAAAGGTTGACCGAACATTTATAGAGCAGGGAGGCTAGTTCCTGATTTTCGGCCAACCATGACAGGGCGTGAGTCAGCACCCAGCGGTCCAGCTGTGCCATGAGGCCATAACGTTCCGCAGCCGGGATAAATGCGCCGGGCAGGATGAGCTCATTATCATCATTCTTCAGGCGCAGTAACAGCTCGATCGCGGATCCGGTGTGCTGCTCCTTTAGTGGTACGATGCGCTGGTAATACAGTTCGAAGCTGTCATTATCCAGGGCATCGGTAATCTTTGACACCCATTGCATCTCACCTCGGCGGTTGGCGATCTCCAGATCATTCTTCTCAGCGATATGGACCCTGTTTCGGCCACTGTCTTTTGCGCTGTAACATGCGGTATCGGCAATACCCATGATATTGGCGATATCTCTGCTGTTATTGTTGATTTCCACTACGCCTATACTGGAACCTATCTTGAAGGTGGTCTCTTCCCAGACAAAGTGAAAATCCTGGATAGCGTGCAGGATCTTGGTTGCAAGATTGACTGCTTTCTCAGACTTGCAGTCACTTAGCAGGATGCCGAACTCGTCACCGCCTAATCGGGCGATGGTATCGTGACTGCGGACCTGCTTGGACAGCAGTGAAGACAGCTGGCGCAGTAACTCATCGCCAGCGACATGTCCACAGGTATCGTTGACAACTTTGAATTCATCGAGATCCACGTAGAACAAAGCATGAACGGTATTTTGTTCGATCGATGACTGTATCAGCTCCTCGAGCCGTTTCTCGAACTCGTAGCGATTGATCAAACCGGTGAGAGCATCGTGGCTGGCCTGGTAGGAGAGCTGGTCACGCAGCTCATGCTCCTGGGTCATATTGCGGAAGGTCAGAGCTGTTCCTATGCGTTTTTCAGTCCTGTCGATAATAGGGGTTACCGAGAAGTCTATAGCGATCATGTCACCGCTGATGTTCCTCAGTTTAGCCTGGTTGATCATGGTGATCGGGCGATGGTCATGTATGGCTTTCTGTACGTTCAGGTTAGGATCGCTGCTGCCGTTATTTCCAGTCAGGTAAAAAACGTCGATGACGGATTTGCCTTTGGCATCCCTGAAATCCCAGCCGGTCATGCTCTCGGCGGGTGGATTCAGGTAATTGATTTTGCCGTTGGCATCGGTGGTGATGACGGCGTCACCGATGGATTTTAAAGTGACCTGGGCGAACAGTGCATCGTTGGCTCGTGAAGCATATCTGATCACAACCCAGGCGATAGATAGACCGATGAGGAATGCACCCATCGCCAGGAAAGATACCTGTACCACCGTTTCATGATAGGAGATGTTGGCTTCTTCCAGGGATTTCTTTGCCGCCTGATCCTGGTATGCAAGCATGCTCGACAGTTGTTCCAGTACCAGGTCCTGTGCAGGTATCGCCCGGTCGAGTAGCAGGCGTTTGGCTTCTGTATCTTCATCATTGAACAATAGGTCAACCACGTTTTCGAGTAGCGGCATGGCCTGCTGTGTTAACTGGTACTGTTCTTCGGAATATGCAGCTTCTTTTTCATCGTAATCAAGATCTCTCAGAGCGATACGGGCGGTTGCGAATCTGGTCGCCAGCCGGTTGAAATGCAGGTACTCTTCGTCGCGATCAAAAGGGTCATCCATATCGAGCATTCGCAACAGGCTGATAGACCGCTCGCGTGCTGCGGTATACATGGTTGTTATATAAGCTGTTTTAGCATTGTATTTATTGACAATGAGCTCCATGCTACGGTTAATGTCGCTCATCTCTTTATGTCCCACGAGAATGACCGACACCATCAATATCATCACTGCCAAAAACCCTAATAAAACAAGGTACTTGGATTGATTTGTAAACATTAAATCAATAATAGCTTTTTTTAGCTGAATTACTACCAAACCTGGAAGGATAGGGGCTGTAAATATTTTTCTATATCTGCCAGGTCGATAATATAAGCCACCTCTAAACTGGCGGTAAGGCGGTTTTCAGGGTAAGGGGGGTAGGATATTGAGGTGTTATTGTAGAGTCCCGGGATTAGGCTTAACTGGCGATATACATGTTTGATACGGTCTCGATTAAAATAGTTAAGAATAGTATAATACTCTAATCATTAACTCATAATTATTTTGAAAGGACAAACTGGATGAAAATACAAAACTTAAGTGCACTAATTTTATCTGCAGTATCTATGCAGGCAGTTGCTGATAAAGAATACTGGGTCGGTTCCGACGGCGAATATGCACGTGACCGCAACGGCCACTGTGTACGTACCATCAAATGGACACCCGAAGCAGCTATTCCAGGTTGTGAAGGTGGTGAAGCAAAAGCAGCGGCTGAAGAAAAAGCACCTGCCGCGGCAAAATCAGAGCCAGTGAAATCGACACCAGCAACCGAAGCTGCAGGCATGGCTGTGATATCAGACACGGAAGACGAAGAAAATGAATATGTCACCTTGAGCCTTGCATCCAGTGCGACTTTTGAACTCGGTGGCAGTACTTTATCTGATGAAGGTAAAGCGGCGGTCGCTGACCTTGTCTCTCAGTTTAAGGGCAGGGAAGTAAACTCCGTGGTCATAGAGGGCCATACAGATGATACTGGTGATGCAGCTTTCAACCAGGATCTCTCGGAGAAACGTGCTGAGGCGGTAAAAGCTGAAGCGGTAGCCAATGGTGCCAATGCCGATAAGATTACAACTGTCGGATATGGTGAGTCCAGGCCGATCGCTGATAACAGCACCCGTGAAGGGCGTGCTAAAAACCGTCGTGTCGAGATAAAGATCGACGAGAAAAAATGAGTTAGCCTTGTACTCAGTACTGCTCATAGCTAACTGATAAAAAAGCCTCCGGATGGAGGCTTTTTTTGTGGGGAAGATACTTGTCTCAGCTTATTCTTGAGTAGTTTTATTTATGGTCGCAATGGCTGGGCACAGTAGTATCCAGCCTGGTATTGATACGAGATTCTCGCCACAGGTATATTTCAGTCGTCGCCGGGTCACAGGACTGGCAGCTGGTGCCGCAGGACGCCGTTGCTGAACGTCTTTCCACCTTGCCTTTCTTTATCCAGATATCGAGCATGCCACGAACCGCATCGGCATCGCTATCGAAGTGCAGTGCGATATCACTGAGCGTGCATTGACCACGCTGTTTTAGATAATCACGTACTTGAGACAGGATCATGGGTATATCTCCTTCATGATTCCACCTCTGCTGGTTTCGGCGTTTTTTCAGTCTCGCTATGGGCCCACTGCCTTAAACCATAGATAAGACCGAGCATCAGCAGGGCAGTGCCGCCAAGCCATAACCCCGAGAATAGAGGGTGCTGTGCGAAGGTGCTGACCTGGTAATAACCGCTGGCTGTGATATATGCGATCGTCGTGGTCCATACGGCAACGAAAACAGCCCATGATGTTCCTGCTTCACGCCGGATGGCACCGATGGTGGCGACACAGGGGAAGTACAGCAGTATGAACAGCAGGTAGGCAAATGCACCCGCCTGGCCATCGAAGCGTTTGATCATGGCGCCAAATGTTGCATTGTCTACTTCCTGCTCGGCTGCTGCTGCTTCCAGTGAATGGATGTCACCGACATCCATCTGTAATGGGTCGGCAAACATATCAGTGAGTCCGGCAAGATTTTCTGGTACCGTTGCGGCGGCATCGTTTATCGCTTGCCAGAAGTCAAAAGCCTCTTCGCTGGCATCAGCGCCAGCATCCTGGCGGGCTAGCTGTGAGTAAAGGGTATCGAGGGTACCTACCACGACTTCTTTTGCCAGAATGCCGGTGATAATCCCTAGTACCGCAGGCCAGTTATCTTCTTCTATACCCATCGGTGCAAATACAGGTGTCGCCGTTTTACTGACCACGGAGAGTACCGATTCGCTGGAGTTGTCATCGCCGATCGAACCGTCTGTGCTGATCGCATTGAGTACATTTATCACCAGCACCATGACGACGATGACCTGGCCGGCTTCCTTGATGAACAGACGGACACGGTCCCAGGTGCGTAGCAGGATGCCTTTTAGCGTAGGCATATGGTAGGGCGGAAGCTCCATCATAAAACCGCTGCTCTCACCTGACAGTATCGTGCGCTTCATCAATACACCGGTGAGTACAGCAACGATAATACCGATCAGGTAGAGGGCGAATACCAGGTTCTGCCCATTCGTCGGAAAGAAAGCGGCGACGAACAGGGCATATACCGGCAAACGCGCACCGCAGGACATGAACGGGTTCATCAGGATGGTCAGTTTGCGCTCACGCTCATTTTCCAGGGTACGTGTTGCCATCACCGCTGGGACATTACAGCCAAAACCGACGATGAGAGGTACAAAAGCCTTGCCGGGCAGGCCGATGCTGCGCATGAAACGGTCCATGACAAAAGCAGCACGGGCCATGTAACCGCTGTCTTCGATCGCGGACAGGAAAAGGTAGAGCGCAGTGATGATCGGGATGAATGTTGCGACGATCTGGATGCCGCCGCCGAGACCGTCTGCAACTATGATGCGCAGGAAGTCCGGGATACCGATGCTGCCGAGAACGGTAGAAAGCCCATCGACGAATACAGCGCCGGCGATGCCATCAAAGAAGTCGATAAAGGCACCACCGAAATTGATGGTGAACATGAACATCATATACATCACCAGCAGGAAGAACGGTACGCCGAAGATCGGGCTCAATACGAAATTATCGATCCTGTCCGTCAGTGTTTTGCCGACCTTGCCTCTTTCCTTGATCACGGTCTGTGCCAGGGTGTGAGCATGGTTAAATCGGCTGTCTGCGATATGGATATCGGCATCTTCGCCGGCTCGTTCTTCTATCAAGCGTTTCCATTCCGCGACAGTATCCAGTACTGATGCACCACACTGTGCCTGTGCGTTGTCATCGCTCTCCAGCAGTTTCAATGCCAGCCAGTGCAGGTTGTCATCAGATGCGATGCTGCATTTTCTCAGGCGGGGTATCAGGTCAGCGATGGCCTGCTCGACGATCTCGTCGTGGGCCAGGCGGAAACCGCCGGTGTGCTCACCTGAGGTGATAGCCACTATCTCTCTCTTGAGTTCGGCGATACCTTCGCCACGGGTCGCGACTACGGGAACAACAGGGCAGCCGAGTGCTTGAGAAAGCTTTGCTGTATCGATATGTATGCCACGCTGTCGTGCGATATCCATCATATTCAATACCAGCACGATGGGAACATTCATCTCCAGTAGCTGGGCGGTGAGATAGAGGTTGCGCTCCAGGTTAGCCGCATCGACGACATCGATGATCAGGTCTGTGTCACGAGATAGCAGGTAATCGCGGGTGACTTCTTCATCGATAGAACTGGCGTCGAGTGAGTATATGCCGGGCAGGTCATACACGGTGACGCTCTGATCATCTATTTCGAAGAATCCCTGTTTACGGTCGACGGTGACACCTGGCCAGTTACCGGTCTTCTGGCGTATGCCGGTAAATGTGTTGAACAGTGCAGATTTGCCACAATTAGGATTGCCGGCGATGGCGATGGTCAGTGAACGATCAGAAGCCGCAACTTCGTCTGTTGTTTCACAGCAGCCCATGATGGTCTAATCTTCGAGTGGTTCGACCAGGAGCTTTTCCGCGACGCCGTGACCGAGTGCAACACGGGTTCCGGCATTTTGAATGACGACACTCCTGCCGCGATGGTTGATCATGTTGACCTCTGCACCGACACGGAGTCCGAGTGCCAGCATGCGGCGCACTAGCTGCTTGCCTCCTTCGATCGAGGATATGCGAGCACTATGACCATTTTTTAGCGTAAGTAAACTGGTTGTTGACTGCGGATCGTTCATCTGTTGCTCAAAAAAACTGGTCATATGGGCTACTTAAAGAGAATAGTTCTCATTCGTGATTAGCTGATATTAGACCTATCTTAATTAGAATGCAATAAGCCCAAAGAGGATATATTTCGAGCACAGATGGCAGATGCTTGATAATCTTATCGGATAAGATGTTTTGAGCGTTATACTCAAGTTTATATAGATAGTTAATCGAAAACCACAAGGTTAGTCATTTGCGTAACAGATATCCTCTTCAGGTTGCCATCAGCACTTTATTTATCAGCATCACCATCGTGCTGGCGGGTGTCCTGAGCTGGCAGAGCTTTAACAAAACCTCGGATATCATGTTGAATGATGCCCGTGACATCTATGAGAGTATCAGCAACGAGCTCAGTCTGGATTTCAAATCGACCTATGGCCCTATCGCCGGGGTGCTGCGGCAGTTTCGCCTGTCACCGCTGATAAAGGCAAAATCGTTTGATGAGCGGATATCCTATCTGCCAAACTTTGTCGCGGTGCTCAAATCAGAATCGTCTGTTTTTGCCTCCGGTATCGCCTACCCGGACGGTGATTATATGGGTGTCTCATGGGTAGATGCCGAATACGTCCGTGAAAAGTATAACCCGCCGGATGCTGCGGTATACCTGGTCTTATACCTGAAAAGATCGAGCTCGGAGAGCGGCTTTGATCAGGGCAAGATATATGCGATCTACTTCGATGAGCAGTTAAAAGAAATCTCGCGCAACAGCGGTAGCGTATCGCAGTTCGATCCACGTGTCCGACCATGGTACCAGCAGGCCACTGATAAACCCCATGCGACCCGGCCTTACCTGTTTTACGACAGCAAGATCGTCGGCATTACTGCGATGAGCAAGACAGCGGAGCCTGGCGTTGTCGTGGTTTTTGATATTACGCTGGATAAGCTGAAAGATACCATCAGAAAATACCGGGTGACACCGAGCTCAGAGGTGGTTCTGATCAACACCGAGGGGCAGGCATTTGCCTATCATGATCAGGATAAGGTCGTGCTCAGTAAGACCAATGATGCAGGCAGCAGTGCCGTGCAGCTCGCAGATCTCAGCCAGCTCGGCAGCGGTGTCCTCAGGTATATCAGTAAAAACACGATAAGCCAAGAGCAGAACTTCGATTTCGAATATGATGCGCGACGCTGGATCGGTAGTGCGCGCGTGGTCGCCAGAGCGGGCGATATAGATCTGTATGCGTTGATGCTTTCGCCGGTCGATGAACTGCTTGCCGAAGCGATAGTTATCCGCTGGCAGCTGTTACTGATAGCGCTCGTCATATTGCTCATCTTCATCCCTGTTATATGGTTTACCGCGAAAAAGATATCGACGCCACTGCATTTATTGTCAAAAGAAGCCAAGGCGATATCCCGTTTCGATTTTAGTGAGACCAGGAGGCAGCCATCGTTCATCAAGGAGGTGGTGGAACTCGATACCGCGATGGAATCGATGAAGTCGACGATCAACAAGTTTATTAACCTTATCAATTCACTGGCGGGAGAGCAGGACCTTGATGCCCTGTTGAAGAGTATTACCAGGGAGACCATGCTGATCAGTAAATCAGATGCCGCACTGATCTACCTGCTCGACGAACAGGATGACCGGCTGAAAGCTGATTTCCTGTGTGACGGTGTGCATAATCATGTCGTCACTGAATCATTATCTGATCTGACCCTGGATGATGCCGATCACCTGCTGAAAGATAAAGACGGTTACAGCAGCAGGATCCTGCATCTGGATAAGCACGAGCACAGTAAATTAACGCCGTTGCTGCAACTGCTGGAAAAAGAAAAACTTACCGCAATCGTGTTACCGCTGCAAAACCGAAATGAAGAGATCATCGGCTTACTCTGCCTTCTGTATCAGCATAGCGAGTCCTTAGCGCGGCTCAGCAATATCGAATTCGTCGAAGCGCTGTCCGGTTTCGCTGCGGTAACCCTGGAGAGCCGGCAGTTATTTTCTATGCAGGAAGCATTACTGCACGCATTTATCAAGCTGATCGCGGGAGCGATCGATGCCAAGTCGCCATATACCGGCGGTCACTGCACGCGTGTTCCCGAGATAACCCTGATGCTGGCAAAGGCAGCGTGTGACAGTAATGAAGGCAGCTTCAAGGAGTTTGATCTCGATGACAAGCAATGGCAGGAGCTGAGCATCGCGGGCTGGCTGCATGACTGCGGCAAGGTCACCACGCCTGAATACGTGGTCGATAAGGCGACCAAGCTGGAGACCATCTACGACCGTATCCATGAGGTGCGGATGCGTTTCGAAGTGCTGAAGCGAGATGCCGAGATCGACTGCTGGCAGCGGATAGCTGAGGGTGGTGATAAAGCATCGCTGTTCGTTGAACTGGCGGAAAAGAAACGAGAACTCGATGATGATTTTGCCTTCATCGCAGAATGTAATGTAGGCGGCGAATTCATGGCCGATGAGAAGGTAGAACGGTTGCGGTCAATTGCGGAGAAGACCTGGCAGCGAACGCTGGATGATAACCTGGGGCTGTCCTGGGAAGAGTTGAATCGAAAAGACAGGAAGACGCAGCCATTACCGGTCGATGAAAAATTACTGGCTGATAAACCGGAGCATCTGATAGCTCGCAGAGATAGCGACCGCATGCCACAAGATAACCCGTGGGGTTTCAAAGTCGATACCCCGGAATATAAATACAATCGCGGCGAGCTATATAACCTCTCGGTGAAAAAGGGGACCCTGAGTGAAGAGGAACGCTACATGATCAACGGTCACATGATACAGACCATCATCATGCTGAATAATCTGCCTTATCCCAAGTCACTGCGCAATGTGCCATTGATTGCCGGTAGTCATCATGAGACTATGGATGGCAACGGCTATCCTAAAAAACTGGTGATGAGCGAACAGCCGCTCACCGCGCGGATGATGGTGATCGCCGATATATTTGAAGCGTTGACGGCATCGGACAGGCCCTATAAAAAAGCGAAAACGCTGAGTGAGTCCATCCGAATATTAAGTTTCATGAGGGACGATAAACATATCGATGCAGAACTGTTCGAGCTGTTCCTGAGCAGCGGTGTTTATCTTGAATATGCTAAAAAGTTCCTTTCACCAGAGCAGATCGACGAAGTGAATATCAGTGACTATCTGTCCTGAGATATTAGCTCTCGAGATGTTGTAGATGTATAAGATGTTGAAGACGAAGAGCTGGCATTGCTATGAATGACAAAGTAAAAAGCTATTCGCCGATGGAAGAGATGATAAATATCTCTTCCCATGCCTTCGGTCTCTTGCTCAGCGTCGTGGCGTTGGTGATGCTGGTGATACATGCGGGTGCTGATGGCGATGTCTGGCATATCGTCAGTTTCAGCATTTTCGGTGCCAGTCTGGTCATCCTGTTCGCGGCTTCTACTATCTATCACAGCGCCCGGGATGCCGCTACCAGAGCACGGCTCAGGGTGGTCGATCATGCTTCTATCTATGTCCTGATCGCCGGTACCTATACACCGTTTACCCTGGTGACGCTCAACGGTCCGGTCGGCTGGACTATCTTCGGTATCACCTGGGGTATGGCGCTGAGCGGCATCGTGTTGAAACTTTTCTTTACCGGCCGCTATGAGTTGGTCTCGACGCTGATGTATGTTTTTATGGGCTGGATAATCGTCTTCGCCATCAGTCCCCTGATCGATAAGCTGCCGTCTGGGGGGCTGTTCTGGTTGGTTGCCGGTGGCATAGCCTACACTGTCGGGGCGGTGTTGTATGGCATCAAAAAGATAAAGTTCAATCATGCCATCTTTCACGTGTTCGTCCTGATCGGTGCCTTCTGTCATTTCGTAGCGGTATATTTTTATGTGTTGCCCGATTCCTGATATGACTTACGCAGATAAACTGCTATGGCCGCAGTTAATACTGGTGTTTCACCACGGTAAACTTTCTTCGTAGATCCCTGAGGATGAGGTATGTCCACGGCCATAGCAGTGTGCTGGTTATGGTCGGCATGAAGAATAACCAGCTGTCAGGAGCGTGTCCCAGCATGCCGTCCACCCATAAAATAAGAGTCTGTTTAAACAGAAGCAGGAAGAAGATGACGACGGCCTGCTGCATCAACGATGCCACGCGCAGGCGCTGGTGCTGTTTGTGGATGACAAATATGACGAATACCATACCGATGGCATGCTGTCCCATCAAAGTGCCATAACTTACATCGAGGAACAGGCCTGCAAACCATGCGATGGTGACGCCGACCCTGGTCGGTACAGCCATTGCCCAGTAGATCAGTACCAGTGTCACCCAGTCAGGCCGGTAAGCCACAGCCCAGTCCGGTAGCGGCATGATAGCGAGCATGAAAGCGCCGATGACGGTGATCAGGCCAATACGCAGAGTCTTATTCACGGTTACCTCTGCGTGTTGTCGATGGCTTTTCTTTCTCAGCTCCTTTTTCAGCATCGGCCTCGGCCTCGGCATCTGTAGCTTCTACTATTGCTGCCTTATCTTCGACCGTTTTGTCTTCAGTCGGTGCTGGTTCGTTGCGCCATACCAGCAATACTTCACGGCTCTTGTCCAGTAATGCATGGGGTTTGGCCTCGATGGTAGCAAACGGTTCACCGGAGGGCCGTTCGACTTTGCTGATGACAGCGACCGGGAAATTGGGTGGAAACACGCCGCCGAGTCCGGAAGTGATTAGCAGGTCGCCGACTTTTATATCGACGTTGTGCGGCAGGTGGCGCAGGTTGAGCTGGTCTATCTTGCCGCTGCCAAATGCGATAGCACGCAGCCCGGTGCGGTTTACCTGTACCGGGATCGCGTGGCTGGCATCGGTGATCAGCACGGCTGTAGAAGACATCGGGCCGACATGAACCACCTGCCCCATGATGCCTAGCGCGTCGATGATCGGCTGTCCCTGGTAGACGTCATTGCTGCTGCCCTTGTTGAGCAGGATCAGTTGTTTATATGGGTCGAGGTCGACGTTGATGATCTCGGATATGAGCAGTCGCTCGGTCGTCTTCGGGATGGCACCGAGCAGTTTACGCAGGCGTTCGTTTTCTTTTTCGATAATATCGAGCTTCTGCAGCTGTACGCGATTTTCCAGGTGGCGCGCTTCGAATTCACGGTTTTTTTCCAGCAGTGCCTGCTGTGTGCTCAGACTTTCCTCAGCCCAGTAGTACAGTCGGATAGGAAGGTCGATGGTGTATTGCAGGGGGTATAGAACGCCGGAAAATGCGCTACGGGCTATTTCCAGTGAGTGCCAGCGCTGGTCCACTGTCATCAATATGATCGACGCGATAACCAGTACTACCATACGGACAGTAGCAGATGGTCCTCTGACGAATAAGGTCTGCACGTAATTACCCTGAACTAGCTGACTGGCGCAAAAATGTTTTTATTGCCATACATCAGAGTTTATTCGACAGCGAGGAAATCGCCCCCATGCTGGTCGATGAGTTCGAGTACACGGCCACCGCCACGTGCTACACAGGTGAGAGGATCTTCAGCCATGACCACCGGCAGCCCGGTCTCTTCCATGATCAGGCGGTCGAGGTCACGCAACAGGGAACCGCCCCCGGTGAGTACGATACCGCGTTCTGCCACGTCGGCTCCGAGTTCAGGCGGGGTCTGTTCCAGCGCTGTCTTCACCGCGCTGACGATACCATGCAGCGGTTCCTGCAGGGCTTCGAGAATTTCATTACTGTTGAGTGAGAAGCTGCGTGGGATGCCTTCTGAGAGATTGCGGCCTTTGACTTCGATCTCCAGCAGATCTTTGCCCGGGTAGGCGGTGCCGATCTCGTGTTTGACTTTTTCAGCGGTGGCTTCACCGATCAGGATGCCGTAGTTACGGCGCACGTAATTGGTGATGGCCTCATCGAACTTGTCACCACCGACACGGACAGAAGCCGAGTAGACGATACCGTTCAACGATATTACGGCGACTTCAGAGGTACCGCCGCCGATATCCAGTACCATCGAACCGCGGGGTTCGTCTACCGGCATACCGGCACCGATCGCTGCAGCCATCGGCTCATCGATCAGGTACACTTTCCTGGCGCCGGCGCCGGCGGCAGATTCACGGATGGCGCGGCGTTCCACCTGGGTGGCACCGCAAGGAACGCAGATCAATACACGCGGGCTTGGACGCAAGACCTTGCTCTCATGCACAGAGCGAATGAAGTGCTGCAGCATCTTCTCGGTAATATTGAAGTCAGCGATGACACCATCACGCATAGGGCGGATGGCAGTGATGTTCTGTGGTGTACGCCCCAGCATGCCTTTGGCGTCTTTACCAAATGCTTCGATCGTTTTGGGCCCGCCCGGGCCACGGTCCTGACGAATAGCGACAACAGAGGGCTCGTTGAGTACGATGCCTCGACCACGAGCGTATATCAATGTATTGGCAGTACCAAGATCGATTGATAAATCGTTGGAAAACATTCCACGGAAACGATTTATAAACATGAGTGTGCAGACCTTTTTATGTGTTCTTAAGGTGTTCTTATCTGAGCCGTAAGCAGTATGAAACCGACGTGACAGGAGCCCTTAAATTATTGTTTTATTCTAGTTATTAACTGAATAATAGAGTGTTTTGCCGAGATTGCCACCAATCTCGCGCTGAATTGCGCGTACTGTATCAATCACGCAACTATTGAGCAAGGATTATCGCTTCGTTTCAGGCCTGTATGCTTTGATATTCAACATTTATCATGAAATACCTTTAACTTGCCTGTGGTGACGACTTAAATCGGCGAACTTCCTAGTGAAAAGGCCCAGAATGTGGTATTTTTCCGCCTCTTTTTCAGATTATTCGAAAGTACGCATATCCGGGAGTTTTTCATGTCGATCGAGGTTGATGAAGTCAAAAAAATCGCAAAACTGGCATGTCTGAATGTCGGTGATGCCGATATCCAGTCTTACGCTACAAATTTATCGAATATCCTCGATCTGGTAGCTCAGATGGATGCGATCGATACCACTGGCGTCACGCCGATGTCGCATCCGTTCGATGCGGTGCAGCGTCTGCGTGAAGACGTAGTGACTGACTTCAACCGCCGTGAAGATTTCCAGGCGATCGCACCTGCGACAGAAGACGGCCTGTACCTGGTGCCAAAAGTTATCGAGTGATAACGCTGGCATGGCCAAAAGTATGTGCCGGCCATATATGCACCGGATCGGTCCGGGGATATCGAATTAACGACAAATTTTTGAGTTTTATTATCTAATGAGTAACTACCACACCAAGACCGTCACTGAATTATCCGCCATGCTACAGGCCGGTGAGGTAAGTAGTGTAGAGCTGACCCGGTATTTTCTGGATCGTATTAAAAACAGTGATGACAGGCTGAACAGTTTTATCACTGTCTGTGAAGAACAAGCGCTGGCCCAGGCCAAAGAGTCTGATGAAAAACTTAAAGCCGGTAATGCGCCGGCGCTGACCGGGGTGCCGGTCGCGCATAAGGACATATTCTGTACTGATGGCATCAAGACCAGCTGCGGCTCGAAGATGCTGGATAACTTCATCTCACCTTATGACGCTACCGTGGTCACCAATATGCGCAATGCCGGCATGGTGATGCTGGGTAAGACCAACATGGATGAATTCGCCATGGGCTCCTCGAACGAGACCAGTTATTACGGTGCGGTAAAAAACCCTTGGAACCTGAAAGCGGTTCCGGGCGGTTCTTCCGGCGGCTCGGCGGCAGCGGTGAGTGCACGTATAGCACCGGCGGCAACCGGAACCGATACTGGCGGCTCTATCCGCCAGCCGGCAGCATTCTGTGGTATCACCGGTTTAAAACCTACCTATGGCCGTGTTTCCCGCTTCGGCATGATCGCCTTTGCTTCCAGCCTGGATCAGGGCGGGCCGATGGGGCAGAGTGCCAGTGACTGTGCGCTGTTACTGAATGCCATGGCCGGTTTCGATGAGAAGGATTCCACCAGTATTGAAAAAGAGGTGCCCGATTATTCTGCCGAGCTGGATAAACCGCTGGATGGCCTGCGCATCGGCCTGCCAAAAGAATACTTCGCACATACGGAAGGCGGCATGAATGCAGGTGTCGAAGCCGCGATAAAAACCGCACTCGAACAGTATAAGGCGATGGGCGCGGAACTTGTCGAGATAGAACTGCCGAACAGCGGAATATCGGTGCCGGTTTACTATGTCGTGGCACCAGCAGAATGTTCTGCGAACCTGTCACGTTTTGACGGCGTGCGTTACGGTTACCGCTGTGAAGACCCGAAAGACCTGAATGACCTGTATACCCGTTCTCGCGGCGAAGCTTTTGGCTCTGAAGTGCAGCGCCGTATCATGGTGGGAACCTATGCACTGTCATCGGGTTATTACGATGCTTATTACCTGAAAGCACAGCAACTGCGCCATCTGATCAGTGATGACTTCAAAAAAGCCTATGACAAGGTCGATGTCATTATGGCACCTGCGACACCGGAGACAGCCTTCAACATCGGCGAGAAAACCGATGATCCAATCTCCATGTACCTGTCGGATATCTATACCATCGCGGTAAACCTGGCCGGTATTCCGGCGATGTCTATACCGGTCGGTTTTGCCGATGGCATGCCGGTGGGTATGCAGATCATGGGTAACTATTTCGAAGAGGCCAAATTATTAAACGTTGCACACAAGTATCAGCAGGTGACTGACTGGCATACCCGGTTGCCAGAGGAGTTTAAATAATGAGTGCGGTAGATCCAAACTGGGAAGTCGTCATCGGACTTGAAATCCATGCCCAGCTAGCAACCAAGTCAAAGATTTTCTCCGGCGCCAGTACCGCTTATGGTGCCGAACCGAACACGCAGACCAGCGTGGTGGATATCGCTCTGCCGGGCGTGTTGCCGGTGTTGAATAAAGAGGCTGTGCATATGGCGGTCAAATTCGGCATGGCGATCGATGCCGAGGTGGCTGATCGTTCGGTGTTTGCACGTAAAAACTATTTTTATCCCGATCTGCCGAAAGGTTACCAGATATCACAGTTCGACCTGCCCATCGTCGGCATGGGACACATCAATATCGAGCTGGAGAACGGTGAGACAAAAACCATCGGCGTGACGCGGGCGCACCTGGAAGAAGACGCCGGTAAATCGCTGCATGAAGATTATGCCGGCATGACCGGTATCGATCTCAACCGTGCCGGCACGCCGCTACTGGAGATCGTTTCCGAGCCTGATATGCGCAGCGCCAAGGAGGCGGTGGCGTATATGAAGAAGATCCATACCCTGGTGCAGTACATCGGTATCTGTGACGGTAATATGCAGGAAGGTTCGTTCCGCTGCGATGCGAACGTCTCCGTTCGTCCCAGAGGCCAGCAAGAATTCGGTACCCGTGCCGAGCTGAAAAACATCAACTCTTTTCGTTTCGTCGAGCGTGCTATCAATATCGAAGTGGAGCGCCAGATCGACCTGATCGAGGATGGCGGTGAAGTCGTGCAGGAAACGCGTCTGTACGATTCGGTGAAAAACGAAACTCGCTCGATGCGCAGCAAGGAAGAGGCCAATGACTACCGCTACTTCCCTGATCCGGACCTGTTGCCGGTGATCATCACGGAAGAATACCGTCAGCAGGTGCGCGCCGAACTGCCGGAACTTCCCGAACAGAAACAGCAGCGTTATATGGATGAACTCGGCCTGTCTGCATATGATGCCGGTGTCATCACTTCATCACTGGCCTTGTCGAGTTATTTCGATACAGTGAATGAAAAGACCGGTGACGCCAAACTATCCGCCAACTGGATCACTGGCGAACTATCAGCCCGGCTGAACCGCGAAGAGATCGAGATAGACGAGGCCAGCGTCGATGCAGACGCGCTGGCCCAGTTACTACTGCGCATCAAGGACAACACTATCTCTGGCAAGATCGCCAAAGACGTGCTCGATGCCATGTGGAACGGTGAGGGCAGTGCCGATGAGATCATCGAGAGCAAAGGCCTGAAACAGATCACCGATACCGGTGCTATCGAAGCATTTGTCGATGAGGTCATCGCCAACAATCCGACACAGTTCGAAGAACTGAAAGGCGGCAAGGACAAGATGATGGGGTTCTTCGTCGGCCAGGTGATGAAGATGTCGAAAGGCAAAGCCAATCCGGCGCAGGTCAATGAACTTATCCGCAGTAAGATGAAATAAGAAACTTGAACCACAGAGGCACAGAGAGCACAGAGTTTTTTATTGTTATCGCGCCTTCGGCGCGACTAACAAAATAATTTTTTCTCTGTGTCCTCTGTGCCTCTGTGGTTAACAGCTTCTGGCTTTTAAAGGTTTTAATATTATGAACGAATCAGAATTTCAGGAAATCGCCGATCAGACCATCGAGGACATCCAGGATGCGATCGATGAAAGCGGTGCGGATATCGACTACGATGAGATCGGCGGGGTGCTGACCCTGGAGTTCGGCAATGGCAGCAAGATCATCTTCAGTAAACAGGGTGCGATGAACCAGCTGTGGATGGCGGCGCGATCCGGCGGTTTTCACTTTGACTATGATGAAGCCGCTGAATGCTGGGCATGCGACAGCAGTGAGCACGAAGAGCTTTATGCCATGTTGTCCCGGCTGTCGAGTGAACAGGCTGGTGAAGAGATCGAGATCTGCGCCCCGTAATCTAGTGCCCGTACCCTGACAATGATTGGTTGTATCAAGCAAACGCTAAGCTGTCGCTGAAATAACGGTGTCACCCCGCTACAGGCGAAATTGCCAGTCTGTCGAAATCCCAATATCGGAATAAATTTAGACTATTATTTGTTATAGATAAACTTGAAACAGATATTATGTCAAAAACAGACAATAGCGAGTCGCAGAAGACAGCAATAAAGGATGTCGAAGGTCGAGAGTTGAGTATGTTGCAACAGGCCATCTCTGATGGTGCGAACTACTGTATCATCTCAACGGATATCGATGGCATCATCCGTTCATTCAACGATGCTGCTTGCAGGATGCTGGGTTATTCGGCCGAAGAAGTAATCGGTAATCACACACCCGTCATATTTCATGATCCCGAAGAAGTCGCTAAACGAGCCGTTAGCCTGTCACAGGAACTGGGTGAAACCATCGAGCCTGGACTGGATGTGTTCGTCGAGAAGGCGCGACGAGGTCTGGCCGAGGAACAGGCATGGGATTATGTCCGTAAGGATGGCAGCCGTATGCCCGTGATTTTGTCAGTGACTGCGCTGCGTGATGATGACGGCAAGATAAAAGGATATATCGGTATCTCATTCGATATTACAGAAACGGTTTCTACCAAACGTGCTCTGATGGCCGAGGAGGAACGTTACCGCCAGTTATTCGAGAAAGCGGGTGACAGTATCTTTCTCATGAAGTGTGGGACATTTATCGACTGCAATCCTGCAACCCTGAAAATGTTCGGCTGTACCCGGGAACAGATCATCGGCACCACACCTTATCGTTTCTCGCCAGAGTACCAGCCTGATAAACGGCTGTCGAAGAACAAGGCGCTTGAGAAGATATCGGCGGCACTGGAAGGCGAGACGCAATTCTTCGAATGGCAGCATTGTCGCTATGATGGAACGCTGTTCGATGCCGAGGTAACGCTAAACGCTTTCGAGATCGACTCGGAGCCAAGTATCCTGGCTACAGTACGTGATGTCACCAATCGAAAAGCGATAGAGCGTGAACTGGAGCAATCAAGAGAGCAGTTGCTGAGTCGAAACGAAAGCCTGTGGTTGATCAATAATTTATCGAATCGGCTGCATGGCAGCCATTCGATCCAGACCATCGTCGACGAAACACTCGACGCCATGTTAGGACTGATGCAAACCACGCATCTTGCTATCTACCTGCTGGATGATGAGGATCAGCTACTGCACTTGAGGAGCAGCCATGGTTTTGATGAGGAAACGTTAGCTGCGGGTAAAACGCTACCGTTGAAGGGCAGTCTGAGCGGTTACGCCCTGGACAGGGGGGAGATAGTCTACACTGAAGACCTTCTTAATGATGACCGCGTGGAGCCAGGCGTCAGACAGGCATTGCTGGCGAGCGGGGTAAAGTCAGGCGTGGTTGTACCATTGATCTATCAGGGCAAAGTGTTAGGTTCTATCAATCTGGTATACGAGACCAGGCACCGGTTTTCAGAGAGTGAGAAAGAAACCTTTGATGTGATACGTCATACTGTATCGTTATCGCTGGCGAACACATTACAGCTGCACGATCTGGAGATCATGGCGCACTATGATTCCCTGACCGGCCTGTCAAACCGCGCGCTGTTCCACCAGGTCTTCAATGAGAAAACCATCACAGAAGACTTTGACTCAGCAGCCTTGCTGTTACTCGACCTCGATCGCTTCAAAGAGGTGAACGATACGCTGGGACATCATATCGGTGACAAGCTGCTGCAGCAGATCGGTCCGCGTATTGAAAAGGTTTTCATCGACAGGGAGATGCTGTTAAGCCGGCTGGGTGGTGATGAGTTCACCGTGCTGCTCGATGGCGTTTCCGATAAGGCAGAGATACTCGCTATCTCTGAAAGATTATTGAAAACCCTGCGTCAGCCGATCATCGTCGATTCGATGAAGCTGGAGATCGATGCCAGTATCGGTGTCGCAAAATATCCGGAAGATGGAAAAGACAGCCATGAACTGCTGCGTTCTGCTGATGTCGCCATGTATGAAGCCAAGGCCAAAGGTGGTGGTGTCGTGATGTATGACAGTTCGGTCGATAAACATACGCCTGAACGGCTGGCGCTGATCTCGGAACTCAACAGCGCGATAAGGGAAGGCCAGCTCAGATTACATTTTCAGCCGAAGGTCAACCTGAGCAATGGTGAGATCAGTGGTTTCGAAGCACTGGTCCGTTGGCAGCATGATGACATGGGACTGTTATATCCGGATAAGTTTATTGCACTGGCTGAAGTCAGTGATTCGATTCATTACCTGACGCCGGAGGTGCTCCGCTTGTCCCTGTCGCAGCAGCAGGAATGGATCGCGGCAGGATACGATCTGCCGGTGGCAGTAAACCTGTCGGCTCGAAACCTGATCGATGACCGCTGTATCTTCGTACTGCGTGACCTGATCGAACAGTATGATGTCAAGCCGGGGATGCTGGAACTGGAACTAACCGAGACAGCACTGATGCAGGACCCTGAGCTGGCTATCGATCTGCTGAACCAGATTTCTGATCTTGGCATCAGGTTGACTGTTGATGATTTCGGTACCGGTTATTCGTCACTGTCTTACCTGAGGCGGATGCCTATCAATACATTGAAGATCGATACTGAGTTCGTGAACAATATGTTATCGAGTGAGCAGGACTCTATCATCGTACGTTCTACTATCGCGCTGGCGCATAACCTTAACCTTGATGTGGTCGCTGAAGGCGTCGAGAATATCGAAACAATGGAACGCCTGAAAGAGATGGATTGTGACCTGGTTCAGGGTTACTACATCGGTAAGCCTGAGCCATGGAGCAAGATCGAGTCATGGCTCGATAAAGGTATCGGGTAAACTGTTTCGTCCATGCTGTCCAGCAAGCAGAAAAAGTTTAGAGACAGTTTCCTGTCGCCACTCAGACAGAAAATTTATTTCATAAAGAACCTGCCGATGGGTCTGATAAGCGGCATCAAACTTATCGGTCTCGACGAAAGCATATCGATTACTGAAGTGCCTTATCGATGGCTCAACAAGAACCCGTTCAGATCGATGTATTTCGCTGTGCAGAGTATGGCGGCAGAGTTGTCCACAGCGGCAATGATTATCATGGCGTTGAAAGGGATAGACAGGAATGCCGCTTTGATCATCACAGGAGTAAAAGCCGAGTTCGTAAAGAAAGCAAAGAGTAGAATTATTTTCAGCTGTCGTGATTATGAAATTGTATGTGACGCCATGAGAAAGTTGAGAGTGCCTGGTGATGAAGTCTCGATAGAAGTTAAATCTGAAGGCCGTGATGCAGATGATGAAATAGTTGCGACGTTTGTTTTCACCTGGTCTTTTAAGGCCAGGTAATGAAATTACTGCTCAAGCAGTATAAACATTAAAATTCACCGCTCCTCAGTCGATATTCGGGTAGTTGTCGAGGTCGGTCAGTAGCGTGTCCAAGTCTGAGAGCTGTCCGTTCCCAAGTTTTTTGATCCACTCTGCGCTGAGTTCCGCTTTCGTTTGATCAGTTTCGTCATAAACCAGATGTAACTGCTTGAGGATGGCCAGGGTGTTTTTTACATCACCCAGCTGGTGCCTGATGAACAGGGCACGAAGGTATTTATCTTCAGCATCTTCCGGCTGTTTCTCTGCCAGTTCAAGATGTGCCCATTGTGTCAGTGTCGCAGCGATAGCAGTTCTGTTGCCGAGCTCATGTGAGATAGCGAGAGACTGAGAGAGCAGTGTGACTTTCTCACCGGCATCGTTACTCGCCTCGGCTTCAAAACGGAGTATGCGGGCAGCATGTGATCGGTTGTCAGGGTGATTTTCCTGCAGGGCCTTATACTTCTGTAACCACTGCTGTCTATCGCTATCATTTCTCAGGAAAGCGATATTGGTCCGGTTCTTCAATGCAGCAAGTTTTATCGCAGTATCTTTGTCATCGAGCACCTTGCCTGAATCATGTATGGCCTGGTCGTACATACCGTTGTTGATAGCCAGTGATGATCTGAGCAGGTACAGGTATCCATTGAGTTCAGTCAGTGAAGCCTTTTCTATCACTGTATTTGCCCGTAGCAGGTATTCGGCGGCGAGCTGGTTATGGTTTATCGCCATGTGGGTCTTTGCCAGGTTCAAACAGCTGCTGGCGATGCCAGCCTGGTTGTCGATGCTGCGATACTGCAGCAGGGCTTTTTCGAACTGGTCGATGGCTTCAGGGTAATTATTGAGATTGTATTGGCTGATACCCTGGTCCAGTAGCCTGGCCGGCGAACTGAATGACTCGGAGACCGGTTTTTCTTGCGGCCCAGTGGAACAGGCGAAAAGCGTACAGGCCAGTAGCGATAGAAATAGTTTGACGGTATGGCGTTGTAGTTTCATTTACTCAGGCCTTATTCTGTCGCTTCCGGTGGTATCAGCGTCTGCTTGTTGTCTTCAGGCATGCTGCTGGATAACGGCCAGATCTTCTGCGATGCCCTGATGGTCTTGTCGGCTTCGTCCAGCAGCGGCTTTACCTTATCAGTCAGCTCGGGTATCTCATCGACCTGTGCCTGCACGCTCATGAGAAGCAACCGGGTCTGTTCCAGTATGCCCATGGTCTGTTCGGTAAGCTGCTTCAGGTTTGCGCTGGTAGTAACGATATCATGCTGCATGTCTTCATTGAATATCGCAGTACCTGCCGCCCCTTTGCCCTGCCTGATCTGGTTTGTGATGACTTTCAGGTCACTGCTGATTGCATCAAGGTTGCTGAGATTGTCCCCGATCTTCTGCGGGTCGATGGCCTGCAGGATATCATTTATCTTCGTGATGGATTCCTGCAGCGTTACCAGTACGGGTTCAAACTTTGCTACCAGTTGTACCAGGTTGAACGACTCCTTGATGGCCAGGGTACTGCCGTCTTCTATCACCGGCAGCTGCGGTGAGCCGACAGATATCTCGATGACTGATTTTCCCAGTAATGCAAACTTGAAGTTCAGCAGCTCGGCGGTGGAATCGGTACGGATCAGTTTCTGGTATTTTTTCAGGATCGACATGGTGATGATGACATTGTTCTCATCGTCGATATTAACGTCGCTCACCTGGCCTATGTTTAGACCGGATATGATGACATCGGTGTCTTTGTTCACTGCCTGGATAGAACTCATGGTGGCATAGAGTGTGATCTCATCTTCGAACAGGTTCTGCGTTTTCTGTGACGATAGCAGTAACCAGACCAGCAGTCCGATGGCGATCAGGACGAAGGTGCCCGCCAGTTTCTCCTGTGCTGAATAACTCAGGCGATGTATATAGTGCTCTGGTGACCTGTTTTTCTGTCTGTTGTCTGGCATTAGAGATAGTGTTCCTGCTCTGCCACGTGGTGGATGAAGCGGCTCACCGCAGGTATATCACAGTTCAGGACTTGCTGCTTCGAGTGGAAAAACAGAATGTTTTTTCTGTCGATAAAAATTATCTTATCGGAGAGGGCCAGGGCGTAATCGATATCCTGTGTCACCATCAGCAATGACAACCCTTCTTCGAGTCGGCTTTTAAGAAAGCCCTTGAATCTCTGTTTGTTATCACCCTTGAAGTGGGCGAAGGGGTTATTCAGTGCGAGCACCTCGGGCTTAAGCAGCAGGGCGCGTGCGACAGCGATCTTGAACTGGTGGTCCTTGCTTATGTAGGCTGGCAGATCATCCAGGTTGATATCAGGGTCGATCTCTTCCAGTAATTCGAGAGCCGATGCCGCGAGCACTCCATCGCCGGTTTTCTTATCGAGCCGATGATAGAAGGCAGGCGCTAATACGTTGGCCATGCCGTTTGCTGCCGAAAGCAGGGCGATGTCCTGGTGCAGGTAAGCGACTTTCATCCGTGTCAAAGTCCATTCTTGCTCGCTCAGGCTACGGGTGTTAATGCCTTTGATACGAACGCTGCCGGACTGCGGAGCCTCACGGCCGCAGATGGTCCGCAACCAGTTCCCCTTGCCTGAAGAGTCGGGACCGATGATACTGACGGCCTCGCCCCGGGTGATGTCTAGATCAAGTGCGTCACCGTGATACTCGAACGGCAGATGTCCAGGGATCAGCTGTTGGCAGCGGATGATGGCCTGTTCGTTCATGGCTAGATGAATATTACAAAAGTTAACAGGCTGTCGATCACGAAGATAAAACTCAGGCTCTGTATGATCGAAGCGGTAGTGCGTTGCGGCACTTCGGTTGCAGAACCCTGCACGCGCAGGCCGTTATAACAGGCGACGGTAGCAATCACGTAACCGAAGATAATGTTTTTAACGACGAAGATACTCATCAGGTATGGTGTGAACGAATTGCTGATCATCAAGATGAAATCAAAATGTGCAGGGTTAACGAACACTGCACTGATCAGGATGCCGGTTAACAGTGCCATCACCGTGAAGTACACGGTGATGGCAAGCTGTGAGATGGCGGTACTGATGATGCGAGGTGCGATCATGTAGTCGTTGATGTTAACACCCAGGTTCTCCAGTGCTTCGATCTCGCCATGCAGTTTCATATTGCCGATATCGACCACAATGGCTGAACCTGTCCGGCTGATGATGATGATCGCCGCAAGGAAGGGACCGGCGCTCAGGCATATCACGGTGATCAGGAGGTTGACGATATCAGCACTGCCTCCCAGCGTATTACTGATCGATATCAGGCGGAAGGTGAAGATGAAGCCGGTTGCCAGACCGAGGAATGTGATAGTCGGTAAGGCATCGACGCCGGTAAAGATGATCTGTGCCACAGTCGTGGAATAACTATGCCTGTCGAACAGTTTGTTTTTTCTGAACCAGTCATGCAGTGCAAGCATGCTAAAGGTCACCAGGTCGATGACGTATGATACGTATTTGATCAGCTGGCGTCCTGGCCATCCGGTCAGCGTGTTAGCCCAATCTATTAGTGTATGACTGTTCTGTATGACTGACATAAATTGAATCTAATATTCCTGATTGAAATAAATATAACACGATATGACGTTTCAAGTTGAGACAAAAATGTGCATAATTATCGCTACTTATGTCTGTAGTTAAATCGCGATCAAAATCTGTTCTATTTGTACTGCTATTAACTCTAATGGCAGGGCAGCATGTCTATGCTGATAGAAAGCTTTACAGCTCTGGCAATAACCAGCCATTCATACGGATGATGCTAAGCATGATGGATGCCATGGGCATGGTAGACAGGGTTCCGGGTAATGGTTTATATGGTGGTGGTTACGGCAATAACTTTTTATCACCGATGTCGAATTTTTCTAATCCCTACACACGAGCGCTGGCATTGCGTGGGATTTACCCAGGTACATCTTCACTATATGGCAATCCTTACTCGAATAATTTTCCAGGCGCCAACCCTTTTACAAGCTCTCCCTGGTTGCAGTCACCGTGGCTGAATTCTGCTGACGGACTTTATGGTTCACCGTATGCGAGTCCGCTCTGGGGCAGTCCTGACTGGGGTGTATTACCTGCAGAGAAATATTCACCCGGTTCATCCTATGGTCAGTTATGGTCTGAAACGGATCTGGATGGCTGGGTCGATGAGCCGTGGGAGACATCGGAGTGGAATCCTGATGCTGAGAAACAGGCAAACACGTCGCAGCCGACGCGGACGTACCAGCAGTCACGTTCCCAGTTGGTTCAACCCAACGTGCCACTGATACAGAATTTTAATATCACTATACCTGATACCTCGCAAAGCAGCTCCAGGCAGGACAGCGAAACTGGTAACGGGCACGGCCAGCGTGAGGTGCAGCAATACCCTGATGAATATAATAATAGCCGCTCACCATTAGCCAGGCTGTACCAGCAAGGACAGCCGAGGCAGCAGCCTAACAGCGCGCCCATGATGCAGCAGAGGAAGCCTTCACCACTGCAAAAGAGGGTTCTGCAGCAGCAGGACAATCAGCAATCCAGATTGCCGCAGCCCAGAACGCAGCAGCCCAGACCACAACAGCCCTGGCTACAACAGCCGGGGCCACAACAGTCCGGGCCGCAACACCCTGGAGCTCAACAGACATGGGCCAGGCCGCAACCACAGCAGTCACCATTGCCGAGGAATCAGGTCAGGGAGAGGCCCTGTATCTCGGAATTTTGTGGTTTAAAGAAACCCAACCTGAACGGTTTGTGGGTCGCTCAGGATGGTGAGATGCTGGGTATATCTGGTGACAAATTTTTATGGGCCGATGCAAATGAACGTTATCTCACCGGGCTGCTCAAGATAGAGAATGAGTACCTGCTTGCCAGTGTCGAAGGCAGTGATCGCCTGATGCGTTTCAAATACAAGATTGCCGGTGATCACCTGCTGACCATGCAACCAAATGGCACCATCCGTGAGTTTATCCGCACTACGCCCGGTGAACTCTACGGCGGTTATTATAGTGGTTACTAGCGTTTATCAGTCAGCAGTTGTGCTTGAGTGATTGCTCAGTCCTCATCTTCCAGTATCAGATCTACTTCCTGCATGCTGCCTTCTTTCTGGATGTAGGCACGCATCTCCAGCACGCCTTTGGTGTTGAGCGAGATGATAATATAGTAGGCGTCCCTGTAACTGCTCTCTTCTATATCGAGATCTGACGGTGTCGCCTGTGATGTCGGGTGTGAGTGAACGATGGCAAACAGTGCCTGGTTTTTCTCACGCATCTTTTTCATCGCATTGATCTGCTGCGGTGCATCCATCAGGAAACGGCAGTTCGGGTTTTTCGAGACATTGTCGATCGGGTAGTAATATTTCTCATCCTGTTCATCGTTACCGATCAGTCCGCAGACTTCGATATCGGGGTATCTCTGCGCATGCGCCAGCAGCTTGTTGACTATCGGGCGAGGCAGGTATAGCGTTTGCTGTGTTACTGGACTAGATGATGACATGGTTTGATATTACACAATTTTTATCATGATGACGATCCACTGCATACCGGGCAGTTGGGATCTTTCTGCAGTTTCATGGTCCGCCATTGCAGGGCTAAGGCATCGAATATCAGCAACCGGTTCTGCAAGCTGTCGCCGATATCACAGATCAACTTGATAGCTTCAAGCGCCTGCATGCTGCCGAGTATCCCGACCACGGGAGCAAGGATGCCGTTATCGCTGCAGTTGGTGTTTTCTTCACCGGCTTCAGCATAAAGACAGGCATAACATGGACTGTCTTTCTTGCTCATATCAAAAACGCTGATCTGGCCTTCGAACTGGATGGCAGCAGCAGAGACCAGGGCCACCTCACGCGATACACAGGCACGATTGATGAGGAAACGGCTGTCGAAGTTATCGGTCGCATCGATGACGCAGTCTACATCCGAGATCAGGGCTTCGAGTGCTTCCTGTGTCAGCCGTTGATCGATACAGCGGATGGTTGTTTCGGGATTGATATTGAGCAGCGTTTCCCGGGCGGAGTTGACCTTGCTGTCACCGATACTGTCAACGGTATGCACGATCTGGCGTTGCAGGTTGCTGTTATCGACCGTATCGAAGTCGACCAGCGTCAGTGTGCCGACTCCCGCGGCAGCGAGGTACATGGCGGCGGGGCTGCCCAGGCCACCGACGCCCATGATGACGACATGGGCGTCTTGTAGCAGCTGCTGGCCTTCGATACCGAAATGCGGCAGCATGATCTGGCGGCTGTAGTGCAGTAATTGCTCGTCGTTAAATGTTATCTCGTTATCTGGCATAATCATTCGAGATGATAGTACTATTTCTTTCCTGCCGTCATCCTGGTGTGTCCGGACAGGTCCTGTTGTTGCGTGATATCTGTATAACCGTTTTTAGCAAAGCACTCGGCAACGATCTGTTTTTGATTATAACCGTGTTCGAGGATCAGCCAGCCATCTTTCAGCAGGTGATCTTTAGCGTGTGAGCACAGGTGTTCGATATCATCCATACCCATGTCACCGGAGGTCAGTGCGCTTTGCGGCTCGAAGCGGACATCGCCCTGTGACAGGTGAGGGTCATCGCTGGAGATATAGGGCGGATTGCTGATAATGATATCAAAGTTATTCTGTCTGATATTCTGAAACCAGTCGCTGTGTATGAGGGTGACATTGTCTGTTTCATGGGCTTCACAGTTCTGTCTGGCAAGTTCGAGTGCGTCTTCAGAGATATCGCTGGCGACGATGTTCCATCCCGGTTTCTCACTGGCGATCGATATGGCGATGGCACCGGTACCGGTGCCCATATCCAGTAGCGCCAGTTCTTTTCTGTCGGCGAAATTCTGCAGCAGGTACTCGACCAGGGTTTCGGTCTCGGGTCGCGGGATGAGTGTGCTGTTATCGACAGAGAAATCCAGCGACCAGAACTCTCTGCTTCCGGTCAGGTGCGCCACGGGCAGGCCCTGCTGACGCCGCTCTATCAGCTGAAGGAATTCTTTCAGTTGTGTTTTAGCAAGCGCTTTTTCCGGCCAGGCAGCCAGGTGTGCGCTATTGCATTGCAGCACATGTGACAGCAGTACCTGTGCATCGAGCAATGCAGACGGACTGTAATCGGCCAGCTGTATACTTGCTTGCTGAAGTGCTTGCTGGATATTCATTAGTATTCTGGATAAGCAGGCATCACCTGAAGCTGCATCAGCGGCTTGTTGTTCTATTCACCGGACAAGGTGGCAAGCAGCTCTGCCTGGTATTCATTGATCAGCGGTTCGATCACCTGGTTGAGGTCGCCCTGGATGATCTCGTCCAGCTTGTACAGGGTCAGGTTGATGCGGTGGTCGGTGACGCGGCCCTGCGGATAGTTATAGGTGCGTATCCGCTCCGAACGGTCACCGCTGCCGACCAGGCTCTTCCTCGTCTGCGCCTGTTCTTTCTGCTGTTTCTCGATCTCGGCATTCATGATGCGGGCCTGCAGCAGCGACATCGCACGTGCTTTGTTCTTGTGCTGGGAGCGCTCATCCTGGCACTCGACCACGGTGCCGGTCGGTATGTGCGTGAGGCGTACAGCAGAATCGGTCTTGTTCACGTGCTGGCCGCCGGCGCCGGATGCGCGAAAGGTGTCGACACGAAGGTCGGAAGGGTTAATCTCTATCTGTTCGACATCATCGATCTCGGGCAAGACCGCGACGGTCGCTGCTGAGGTATGTACACGGCCCTGTGACTCGGTCTCTGGAACGCGTTGTACCCGGTGCGCACCGGACTCAAACTTCATCTGAGAATAGGCGCCCTGTCCGATGATGCGTGCGATGATCTCGCGATAGCCGCCATGTTCGCCAAGGTTCTGATTCAGGATCTCGATCTGCCAGCGCTTGAGTTCAGCAAAACGCGAATACATGCGGAACAGGTCGCCGGCAAAGATAGCTGCTTCGTCACCGCCGGTACCGGCACGTATCTCGAGGAAGATGTTGCTGTCATCATGCGGATCTTTTGGCAGCAGCAGTTTTTGCAGTTCGACTTCCAGGCTATCGACCCTTTCGCTGGCATCCTTTTTTTCTTCGACGGCCATCTCGCGCATGTCACTGTCGTCGTCCTTTAGCATCTCCTCGGCCCCAGCGAGATCATCTTTGGCTTCGTTGTAGCTCTGGAAACATTTGACTACGGGTTCGAGCTGCGCGTATTCCTGAGACAGTTCACGGAACTGGTTCTGGTCACCGATAACATCCGGGTCGGCGAGCAGTCCTGCGATCTCTTCATGACGGTCGATCAGGGTATGTAACTTGTTGAGTATGGAATCTTTCATCGGTCGTCTTTTTTGGGCTCTTTATTGTTTGCATCATTATTCAGATCATGTCCCATAAACAGGTCCCTGGCTATATTTAAAATATCGTCGCGTTCTTCCTTGCTTGCCTGGCGAAGTTTGGTGCACGGCTGATGTAAAAATTTATTGGTTAAAGTGTTGGCAAGGAAGTCGAGTACTTCTTCCGCATTCTGGCCGGCAGCCAGCTGTTTTTTAGCCTTGTTTAAAACTTCGTTACTTATATTCTGGGTGTTCTGCCTGACCTGGGCGATGATATCGACGGCGCCAAGTGATTTTTGCCAGTCGAGGAAGTGGCTTACCTGGACATCGATAATATCCCGTGCCTGCTCTGCGGCCTGCATCCGGTTCTCCATGTTCTCTTCGATGACAGACTGCAGGTCATCGACACTGTACAGGTAGACGTCATCGAGTTTATTGACTTCAGGTTCCACATCTCGCGGTACGGCGAGGTCGACCATGAATATCGGTTCGTGTTTGCGCTTCTTTAGCGCCCGTTCAACCGTGCCTTTACCGATGATCGGTAGCGGACTGGCGGTAGAGGCGATCACGATATCGCTGCGATGCAGGTGTTCGCTGATGCTCTGCAGGCTGATTGCTTCGCCATCGAACTCATCGGCGAGTTTCTGTGCGCGCTCGACGCTGCGGTTAGCGATGATTATCTTGTTTACTCCCTGCGAGTGCAGGTGCCTGGCCGCGAGTTCGATGGTCTCACCGGCACCGACCATTAAGACGGTTGTCTGTTTCAGGTCGCCGAATATCTGTTTCGCCAGGCTGACGGCAGCGAAAGCCACCGAGACCGGGCTGGAGCCGATGTCGGTATCGGTGCGCACCTGCTTGGATACGGCAAAAACACGCTGGTACAGCTTGCCGAGCAGCAGGCCGATAGTGCCGCACTCATTCGCTATGGCATAGGCGTCTTTCATCTGGCCGGCTATCTGCGGTTCGCCCAGCACCATGGAATCCAGCCCGCTGGCCACTTCCATGGCGTGGCGCACGGTCTCTTCATGCGCATGCAGGTATATATGTTCTTTTATCTGCTCCTCGTCGAGGCCATGAAACTGACTGAACCATTGGATGATGGCCCTGTCATTATCTTGAGTGGTCACACAGTAGAGTTCAGTACGGTTACAGGTAGACAGGATGCTGGCTTCTTCTATATGGTCAAGTTTTTTCAGGCTATGTAAAGCCTCGGGTAAAGTTTGCGGGGTGAACGCAAGCCGTTCGCGCAGTTCGAGAGGCGCGGTTTTGTGATTGATACCAAGTGTAATCAAAGACATAGACGGTTTACGTTAGTAAAGATACGAGAAAACGGGCAATTTTGAGGGATGCACGGAGTTAACTCAAGCTGAATCCGTGGTTTACGACAAATAATTAGTTATTTTCCATGACAATAATGACCAATAATGTAATTTACGATAGAAAATGCGTTATATTCACTACACGAAGCATTATTCCGGCAGCTTGATATACCGGTTGTTTGACCATATTATTTTCTATAATTCAGCTAGTTAATTTATTTCGAATGCATAGTCTCAAGTTACCCTTTTATCTGGTTCTCGTTTTTCCGTTACTGCTGAGCGCATGTAGCAGCATGTCTACTTCCAGTGGCAGTTCTGCACAAGCTGAAAGTGCTGAGACTGTCTCAGCAGACACACCCGTAGCGGATACTGACACCGGGTCAAAAATGATTGCTGATGATAGTGAAGCCGGACTGGCAAAAAGTGACGTAAGCATGGATGGCGATATGCTGTTCAACCTTCTGGCTGCCGAGTTTGCCGGTAATAACGGCGATGTCGAAGCATCTCTTGAATACTATCGTGAGGCATCCAAAGACATCGAAGATGGCCGTATCGCTGCACGTACCGCATATATCGCACTGTATGGCGAGCATTATGAAGAGACCCTGGAAGCACTGGATCGCTGGCGTGAACTGGAGCCGGATGCTATCGATCTGTCACGGATGTACGCGGTCACCTACCTGAAGCTTGAACAGCCTGATAAAGCGGTACCCTATATCGAAGACCTGCTCAGTGAGTACCAGGGATCGCCCGCCGAGGAGGCCATGGCAGTCAAACAGCTGTTATCAAAAGAGGCGAGTAACGAGGTTTCCTACGAGGTACTGAAAAAGTTAAACGAGAAGAATACAGATAATAAACACCTGCTGGTATTGCAGTCGCGTTATGCCGCGCAACTGGAACAGTATGATGAAGCACTGGCCCTGCTTGATCAGGTGTTAGTGATGGATCCATCGTTACATGAAGTGCTGATCATAAAAGCCAGGATACTTTCCGCACAGGGAAAAAATGATGAAGCGACCCTGCTTATAAAACAGCTGGTCGATGAATTGCCGGAGAACAATGCCCTGCGTCTACAGTATGCACGCATGCTGGTCGAACAGCATAAAATGGACCAGGCGATCGACCAGTATTCGATATTGCAGAAGAACCTGCCTGATGATGCCGAGATCAACTTGAGCCTTGGTTTGATCTATATCGAGACCAAGCAGCTGGATAAGGCTGTCACGTCACTCGAACATCTCGTCGCAATCGACAAGAAAGTCCCGGTAGCAAATTATTATCTCGGCAGGATCGCACAGAACCGGGGTGAAGAGAAGCAGGCTATCTCTTATTACCTCGGAGTCAAGACAGGTGAATATGCTTATGATGCACAGCTGCGTATCGGTATATTACTCGCCGTTCTAGGCAAGCCTGATGATGGTCTGGCAAAGCTGGAGGCATTGGCGGAAGAACAGACTAGCTGGGCCTTACGTGTCAAAGCTTACCTTGCACAGGGCGAGATCTTGCGCAGCGAAAAACGTTTTGAAGAAGGCGTGGAGATGTATAGCCGCGCTCTGCAACAAAAGCGTGATGACACGACATTGCTCTATGCGCGTGGCCTGATGGCGGAAAAAGTCGATCGCATCGATATGACCGAGGCGGACTTGCTGAAAGTTATCTCCAAGGAACCTGATAACGCCGATGCGCTGAATGCCCTGGGTTATACCCTGGCTGACCGTACCTCGCGATACAAGGAAGCGCAGGAGTATATAAAGCGTGCTGCTACACTCGTGCCTGACGATCCGGCGATACTGGATAGCCTGGGCTGGGTGAGTTATCGTCTTGGCGAGATGGATGAAGCTGTGAAGTGGCTGGCGAAAGCATTTGAGAAGCTCGAAGATGCCGAGATCGCGGCCCATTATGGTGAAGTGTTATGGCAGTTGAATCAGAAAGACAAGGCGCGTGAGGTATGGGACAAGGGGATGAAGCAGAATGCTGATAACCCGGTTCTGATCGAAACACTAAAACGTATCAACCCATAGTTGTATCTGATTTCATAAAAGCCTTAACCGTAGATTAGGACACGCCTACATGGATGAAGGTAGTAGAGCAACGCATATGTCCTTGGATGGACGGTATTAGAGTAATGCCGGAGCAATTACCAAAGAGCAATTGCCGAGGCGCAGATAAACCGATAGTTAACGAACTGCCTTACATGTACAGTAAATAGAAATATACAAAACTTCGCGATCTTTGTGCCTGCAGCGAATTGATTTTAACGTTGTTGATTCTATTTGTTTTTACAATGCGTAGTAACTACAATAAACCCTAAATAAGCTTTTTACCCTCACTTCTTATGCCTCGTCATATCTCGTTTCCCCTGGCAGTAGTTCTTACCTGCTTCATGCTCGTTTCCTGTGCCAGCTTTACTGAACAAACTACAGAAGAGACACCGGTTGCCAGGCAGCCTGCCGGCTGGGCCGCTGAAAAAGCCAGGCGAGAGCAGATCAGTTACTGGGAGATCCGTGGACGTCTTGGCCTGCAGGCCAAGAAAACGGGTGGCACCATGGATATCATCTGGAAACAGGCAGCAGACGATTACACGATACGCCTGATAGCGCCGCTTGGTGCTGGCAGCTATATGATTCAGGGTGGAAAAGATTTTGCAGAGATACGCTATCCGAACGGTGATAAGCAGGTGGTAGATGACGTTGATGATGTTTTCGCTTCGGTACTGGAAGTCGATCTGCCCGCCTCTGCAATAAAAGACTGGGTGCGTGGCCTGCCAGCAGCAGAGTTGGCTGTTAAAAGCATCGAGTGGAACGATAAGGGGCTTATCAACAGGATAAAACAGTCCGGCTGGAACGTTGAGATGACTCGCTACTCGGGTACCAGGATTTTATTGCCGCATAGTATTTTTGTCAGCCGTGAGGATAATGATGACCTCGATGTTCGCCTGATACTGCGACAATGGCTGGTAGACAACTAGGGCGTCGAGTCCTGGAAAAGTCCGCGGTGCATAACATCCTGTCAAATGCAAACAGCAGCCTGTGCTTGCCAGCGCCGGCAAAACTAAACCTGATGCTGCACATCACCGGCCGCCGAGACGATGGCTACCACGAGCTGCAGACTGTTTTTCAGTTCATCGATTTTGCAGATGAACTGGAGTTTACGCCAAGGAGTGACGACAGGATCATCCGTGTCTGTGACGATTTCGGTGTAGCGGAAGATGAAGATATCATCATGCGTGCGGCCAGCTTGTTGCGTGAGAGGCAGCAGCTGGATAAACCATCGGTAAATTCAAACCGCGGAATTGATATCCGGCTGAAGAAAAATATTCCGATGGGCGCCGGCCTGGGTGGCGGCAGCTCAGATGCGGCAACCACTTTGGTCGCTTTGAATATGTTATGGGCTTGTGGATATTCGATTGATGATTTGGCGGAAATGGGTCTGTCTTTAGGTGCAGACGTACCTGTTTTTGTACGCGGATTTGCTGCTTTTGCAGAGGGCGTCGGTGAAAAATTGCAGCCGGTTTTATTACCGGAAAACTGGTACCTGGTAGTGGTGCCACCGGTGCATGTATCAACAAAAAGTGTCTTTGAAAATTTGGATTTGACACGAGATTGTTCTGCCATCAAACTATGCGACCTTTCGCGGCATGAGTGGCGGAATGTGTGTACGCCGGTGGTCATAAAAAACCACCCCATGGTGGCACAAGCTATTGATATTGTTGATAAATATGCAAAAGCTAAAATGAGTGGCACAGGTGCTTCGGTGTTTGCCGGTTTTGACACCCGGGCACAGGCTGAAGAAGTTTTGCAAAAAATCGGCTTAGAGCATGATATTCAGGGCTGGGTAAGCTTTGTTGCAAAAGGTTTAAATAAATCGCCGCTGCACTCGTTACTGGAATCTCAAACCATATAAATTGAGAAGTTTGTTTGGCCTTCGCCCCAGAGTAAATATGGGTAAGGCGCCAGCCGTAAGCGATCATGGGATCCTGGCATGTGCAGGTTAGTGAAACGACCTGCGCACTATAAATTGAAAATGTTTCAGCGTTTGTTGGGCCGTCGCCAAGCGGTAAGGCACCAGGTTTTGATCCTGGCATGCGCAGGTTCGAATCCTGCCGGCCCAGCCATATAACAAGCACCAAACTCCATGGCAGG
>SWCD01020702.1_pt1 | contig 40696 bp, 34 predicted proteins | sample 4693011 | NCBI WGS metagenome assembly SWCD01 (sample SAMN10267278, study PRJNA491770) | bioreactor metagenome | isolation source: DHS bioreactor inoculated with marine | place: Japan: Omine Ridge, Nankai Trough
TTGAGTTTTCAGGTAAATATTGGATTAAGAAATCGATTAATCCTACTTGACCTCTAAAATCTTTCTTATACCAATTAAAAATAGAGGAGATTTCTAATCTTTCATTATGATATTTAGATTCTAATTCCACAAAATTTCTCGTAGCCAAATCTAATTGATCGTCTAAATTTTCTGCGGTGTAGAAATTGATTGGAGGACACGATGCGCTCGCACAATTTAGTGCGAAATGAATTCGGGGATCTACCTGATCGAGGGCAAACTTCAATCTTGGATCAGTCGATGTAAAATGATTAAATGGAATATATGGAATTCCTCGATTTGCTCGCAAAATGCCATGTTCGATGTCTTCGAGACTAAATCGGTATTGCCCAATGGTATAGGCTGCCTCACTAAAAAAGCGAGTCATCCCTAAATAACCATTTTCTTTCACACTATTAGTGATTTTAAAATCCAAGATAGAGTGGAGGACGAGGAAATTGTAAAGATTTATCCAAAAAGCCATTTTTTCGTTTTCGGTATTTATTAAATTTAGATCTAAATGATGAAGTTGGGAGATGATTTTTTCTTTAAAATAAATGAAGTTGGGATTCTTTTGAAGTTGCAAATAATTGACATCTCCGCCGTCAGAACTAATTACATCAGATTTCATTCTGTTTGCAGTTATAGACAGATCATTCATAAATTCTTGAGCATTTATTTCGACGGAATCTGCAACTGACGGATTTAAGATGCTTACCAAATTTATATTGAAAATATTTTGATAAACAAATTCTCGTATTTTGATCATTGTATTATTCATCTTGTTTCTCCACCGCTTAGATGAATAATACAATTTATGTCTTACTAGTTAATATTTTGGGAATTGGATTAACAATTAGTCAAAATTTGAATATTCCCAGCATGAAACAATTTCGTTGTTTACAATTATTGAAGGATAATATTCATCTTCGTTGTAGATTATGCTATTTTGAAATTCTTCAAACTTTGTTTCTTTTAAGAGTTGTTCCCAATTACTTTCTGCCCAATACCGAGCTAAATGGAAGGATTGCCATTCATATTCATAATAGTATTTTTTGGAATAATCATAATAATAATTTCTTTCTGAATGACAAATTAATATCCCAGCGAGTTCTTCCGTATATTCCTCAGAATTTGAATATTTCTCAAATATAACCGGAAGCATATCCTCAGATAAGGAGGCTAAATGTCCAATATCAAGATCTTCTCCTTGCTCATACCTTGAAAAATTCGAATTTGTAATAAAAGCATCCACATTAAGTATATTCAATGAAGCTGCAAAACCAACAGCGGCAATCATAATAAAAAGCATGAATAGTTTTTGTTTTTTAAGGATTTCTAAAATGACTACCCCAGCCAGTAGTAATGCCAACCAAATGATAAACACATGGGTATAGGTCCGAAGTCTGGTAAACCCATATACTTCTTCATAAAGAAGCATTCTTTGTAATGCAGAAACAAGTATTACGCCAATAAGGAGAAAAAGTGTAATTCCCATACCGGAGAATATATTCTGCTGATTTTTTTCCTGTTTTTTACTTATACTGGAAAGCCCCATAAATAAGATCAAACTAAAAACTGCAACTGCCACCAGTTCAGCAAAGCCACGTTGCGCATATTCAGCGTAGGTAAATCCTTCAAGGGCTACATTTACCTTTCCTCCAAAAAAGTATTGGAATTGGATCACTACAAAAGATAGGAAAAGAATATTTACACTTCCTAAAATAATCGAAGTTTCTGTAAATCCTAAGAAGGTAGAAATTTTGTTTTTGTTTATTTTTTCATCATGGTTTTTGTAAAATGCATGCAGAAATACACCCGCTAACAAATATGCGATAATTATAATTAATATAGATCTGGAGATATATTCCCCTAAATTTTCAATTTCCAAGAATCTAAAGAAGTCTTCAAATTCCTGGGCAAATACAGGGTCTGCCGCAGTCAAGAGGCTGGCAAAGAAGATTATGATAGGTATAGCAAGAGCTAATCCGCGAATATAAGCCCAAATTTTACGACGATTGTTTGGTTGGGCATCCTCAGATTTGTCCTTTTTAGACAAATTATTGAATAGGGCAGATGGACGAGTTAGGGCACTATATCCAAGATTAATTGCAGCTAAAAAATAGTCAATGATTCCATAAAAAGGCCATTTTCCACCTAGGAAACTGTTAGCAAATATTCCTAACAGCACGATGGTGAGGGCGTAATTTAAAAATGTGGTCATTGGCTCTGCCCGAACAAAACTCATGACTGAAAAATAGAAGATTGGGATCAATAGGAGCAGGGTGGTTTTATTTGCTTCCTTCTCTTCTTTTTTAGCCAAAATTAGGCCAGAAATTAGGACAAGCAGGACAAAAATGAAAAACGAAATGCCCTGAGTATTCTTAACAAATAGAAAATCAAATAAATATCCGAGAACTAAAACAATCCATAAAAAGGTTATTGGTTTTTTTATTTTCATAATTATTTCCAATCAGGTTTCCAATGCAAACAATTTGTAAATGATGATCAATTGATTAGGGGATTTTGCATGATAAAAATATGCACCTAGTTCACCATCATCCGGTATTCTAGGTGCATATTTTTTTGTAATGATTAATTTAAAATTAGAAACGAATTGTTGATAAAACCATTGAGAGAACTACGATTATGCCTAATGTGTAAAACATGATCTGACTGAAAGATAATTTTTTCCGTTTTACAACGCCCTGAGTCTTGGGGGGTGGTCCCTTTTTCTTTTTCTGTGCCATTAATTCTTCCTTTTTTAAATTTCTAGTGATAGTATATTCGTTCTTGACCATTACGTAAAGAGGTATTTATCTTGACATTTATGTATTTTTAGTAAAAAAGATACTTAAAAAACTATTCTAAATGTGATTTTATATTATGGGCTAAATTTTGATTAATTCCATTAACATTGGCTAGATCATCAATTGAAGCAGATTTGATTTTTTCAATCGATCCAAATGTTTTCAAAAGGGTTTTACGTTTTGAAGGACCAATGCCAGGAATAGAGTCAAGGCGGGAGGCCAAACCCAATTTTGTTCGTCTTTTTCGATGAGCGGTAATAGCAAAGCGATGGGCTTCATCACGGATGCGTTGTAAAAGGTAAAGACCTTCTGATCTTTTGTTGAGAATCAATCCTTTTGTTTTGCCATGTACAAATAATTCTTCATTTTGTTTGGCTAGGCCGGCGATTGGAAATTTTCCAACCAATCCAAATTCTTCAATTGCCTTTACAGCGCTGCTGAGTTGCCCTTTTCCACCATCTACAATAAGCAGGTCTGGTAGCCTAGAAAACGCCAAATCTTTCTTCTTGCCGGGGGTATCCGGTTCTTCTTGAGCAGATTGCCAACGCTTAAACCTTCTTTTTAAGGCCTCTTCCATACTTGCAAAATCATCACCTTTGCCCTGTACTGTGCGAATATTGAACCTGCGATAGAGTTTTTTGTTTGGAATTCCTTGTTCGAAAACAACCATGCTAGCAGTAATGGCGGTACCTTGGGTATTGGAGATGTCATAACATTCAATTCGTTTGGGAGGATTTTCTAATTTCAACGCCGCTTGGAGGTCAGCAAGAGATTTAGTTTGCCGATGTTTATTTGTTTCCCATTGAGTTTGGAGTGCATTGAGGGTTTCAGTGGCATTCTCAGTGGCTAATTTAATGAGTTCTTTTTTCTTACCCCGTTGGGGAATTTTAATTTCTATTTTTTGATCCCCTCTTTTTTGGGTGAGCCATTGTTTAATGATCTTAGCTTCTTCAATTTCTTTGGGTAAGAGAACCTCGCTGGGTAGATTTGCGGCCTGATCATAAAATTGTTTGATGAATTCCGTTAAGATGACTTGATCATTATTGTCAGAAACCCCTTCCATCATAAAATATTCCCGGCCAATCATTTTGCCGTTTCGAATAAAGAAAATTTGAATGCATGCTTCTCTTTCATTTCGGGCAATGGCAATCACATCTGAATTTACATCTTGGTTTGTAAAAACTCTTTGTTTTTCAACCACGTTCTCGATCGCTAAAAGTTGATCTCTGATGATGCCCGCTCTTTCAAATCGCAGATTATTGGATGCGTCTTGCATGTCAATTTTTAATCTGGAGACAATTGGATCTGTCTGACCTTTTAAGAAATCACAAAGGTCTTGAATCATTTGCCGGTATTCACTTTGGGCTACTTTTCCAGTACAGGGGGCATTGCATAGTTTGATGTCATAGTACAAGCAAGCGCGGTCATCTTCTCCGGTTATTGTCCGGTCACAAGTGAGGTAGGGAAAGATTCTCCTGAGGACGTCTAAGGTTTTATGAACTGCCCAAACACTTAAGTAGGGGCCAAAATAACGCGATCCATCTTTGGTCATTAACCGGGTCACTGTCACCTTTGGGAAGGCATCTTTCCAATGCACCTTTATATATGGATATCTTTTATCATCCTTCAACCGAATATTGTACTTTGGTCGATGTTTTTTGATCAAATTCATTTCAAGCAATAATGCTTCTAACTCTGAACCGACAACGATCCATTCAATATCTTTGATCTTTTTAGTAAATTTTTCCCCTTTATGATTTTTCTGTCCACTAGCATGGAAATAGGAACGAACCCGCGATCTTAAGTTAATTGCTTTCCCAACGTAAATGATCTTGCCATCCTTATCTTTCATTAGATAGCATCCAGGTTTAGTGGGGAGGGTGTTTAATATTTCAAGAATTTCTTCGGGAATAGTCATATTTACTTAAATTTTATCACGGTGAAAAATGTAATGCTAATCGTTGTTGCTAATAAAAAGGAACCGAGAAATTAATTTCTAATTTTTGGATTTGAGGAATAATATTCCAAAAGTTTTTCTAGCAAGTCAACCAATTTTAATGACCAAGATCCATCATTATCAATTGAAAAACGAATCGTATTCTTTCCGGTAATAATATTTTTATCCAATTGGGGATAGTTATAAACGGTCCCTTTTGGTAAAAATGGAAAACGAAGGACGATTTGTTTGTTTTCCCCATTTATTCCAGATACGCCGATTTGTTCTGCTAGGATCTTAACTTTTATTTGGTATAAGAGATTTTCTAATTCCTCAGGAATCTTACCGAAACGGTCGGCGAATTCTTCTCGGATAGAATCGATTTCCTCAAGTTTATGAATGTCAGCCAAGCGTCGATACAACCTCAATCTCATCTCTTTTTCGGGTACATATTTGGTAGGGATGTTGGTTGCAAAGGGCAGGTCGATGTTGATAAAAGGGTGGTAAGCGATGAGGGATGTGTTGATCAGGTCGGCGGATATTTTACCAGAATCTTTAATTTCTGAAACTGCCTGGGAAAGCAGACGAGTATATAAATTCAATCCTACAGCCGCGATAAATCCATGTTGGCGGGTACCAAGAAAATCTCCAGCCCCTCTGATTTCAAGATCTCGCATGGCGATCGAAAACCCTGCGCCCAACTGCGTGTTTTCTGCCAAGGTCTCCAAGCGCAAGCGGCCATCTTCCGATGCAGCTTTGGATGGATGTTTGAAGAAGTAAGCATAGGCGCGCTGAGCTCCTCGGCCTACTCGCCCCCGTAGTTGGTAGAGTTGAGCTAGGCCAAATGTATCTGCTCTATCCACAATTAAAGTATTGGCATTGGGAATGTCTAAACCTGATTCAATGATCGAAGTGGAAATTAGGACATCGATCTCGCCATTTGAAAAATCTCTCATGCGTGTAGCCAACTCTTTCTCTTTCATTTGACCGTGAGCCACTGCTAAACGCGCCTCTGGAACTAATTTTGAGATTTGATTATGGATCCCATGAATGGAATGAACCCGGTTATGGACGAAGAATATCTGTCCCCCCCTTTCTATTTCACGGGTTATTGCCTGGCGCGTGATTTTTGGGTCGTACGGGCCGATATGGGTCACAATCGGTAATCTTTCTTCTGGGGGAGTGTTGATCGTTGAGATATCCCTTACGCCAGTTAAAGCCATATAAAGGGTTCTAGGGATCGGTGTGGCGGTCATGGTGAGTACATCGACCTCGGTTCTAAGTTTTTTTAGATGTTCCTTGTGCGTGACACCAAAACGTTGTTCTTCATCAATAATCACCAATCCAAGGTCTTTAAATTGCACATCCTCTTGCACCAAACGGTGGGTACCAATGATGATATCCACGCCACCTTTTGCTAAGTCTAGTAGGATTTTACGTTGTTCCTTTGCTGTTCTAAATCTTGAAAGCATCTCGACTTTGACTGGGAAAGCCGCTAGGCGTTGTTTAAAGGTACGGAAATGTTGTTGAGCAAGGATCGTCGTCGGTACGAGCATCGCTACTTGTTTGCCATTAGTTACTGCTTTGAACGCTGCTCGAAGAGCAACTTCGGTTTTACCATAGCCCACATCCCCACAGATCAACCGATCCATGGGGCGATCATTTTCCATATCCTTTTTAACTTCGGAAATTACCTTTAATTGATCATCGGTTTCGATATAGGGGAAGCTGGCCTCAAGTTCTTTTTGCCAAGTATTATCCTTATTAAATGAATATCCTTTAGCAATTTGCCGACTGGCATAAAGTTCAAGCAGGTCTTCGGCGATGGCTTGAACTGCGCGCCGAACTCTGGATTTAACTCCCTGCCAGTCCGTACCGCTAAGGCGTGTGATATTGGGGCGGTGTCCTCGTGCTCCGATATATTTAGAAAGGCGATCTGCCTGATGAACGGGAATATAAAGCTGATCTCCACCAGAATATTCCACACAAATATATTCTTGTTCTGTCCCCTCTATTTCTCGTTGTACCAAACCATTAAATCGGCCAATTCCATGGTCTACATGAACGACAAGGTCATTGATCTGAAATTCAATGTATTTCGCTTCAGGAGCTTCGGCAACAACACGCGGTCGTTGGCGAGGTTGGGGGCGTTTCCATCCGAATATCTCCCCATCCGTAAGCAGGTGAAGGCTGGGTTTATTGATCGCAGTCATCGTCCACCCTTCCGATAAACTTCCCTGAATAAAGGAGGGGGGATCCTCATCTATCTCTCTAAGATTTTGTTCCCATAATTCTTTTAATCGAGCTGCCTGCCGTGAAACGATTACAATTTCATCCCCACGATTGTTCATTTTTTTCAAATGCTCGATGAAAGTATCCAATCGCCCCCCAAACCTTTGATTGGGAGAGAAAGAGTGTGCAAGGTCATTGGACTCTGGATACCCCGCAGGTCCTAGCTCAATTATTTCAAATCTTGAAATCGAATCCTCTATTTCTGCTTGGGTCAAATAGGGCAGGGGGTGATCAGGTTTAATTGCCTCATCCGCTAAATAATCTTTCCGGAGTTTCACTGCCTGCTCCTCGTGTTCATTGAGGGTTTCTCTGAAAGCTTGCAGATCATCAATAAATATCAGGGTATCACGGGGCAAATAGTCAAGAATGCTAGCAGGTAATTTATGGAGCAAGGGAATGTGAAATTCTGTCCATTCCTGCTCCTTGTCAGTTGTAGGGAATTCTGGATCGATCAAAAATTCTCTTGCCGGTGGTACCAATATTTTTACTTGGCTCGTTGTAGTTCTTTGGGTTGCAGGATCAAAATTTTTGATCGCATCTAGTTGATCCCCAAAAAAATCTAAACGACTAGGAAAATCATCAGCAGGAGGCCAAATATCTAAGATTCCTCCCCGCCGAGCAAATTGACCGGGAATGACCACAGTAGATGTGGGTTCGTAACCAGCAGCAACCCAGTTTCGTGATAATTCAACGGGGTTTGCATTTTGTCCAACCTTCAGGGTGCGGGTAGTCTTCAAAAATTTCTGGCGAGGCATAATTCTCGCCATAACAGATCGGGCAGGGGAAATAATAATTGGGGGAGAATCTGATTTATTTGCACCTGGAATTAGAGAAGAGGCAAGTGTGGTTAAGCATAAGATTCGCTCTCTTCTAGTGTTATCTCCCCAGGCTGCATTTTCATAAAATAGGGCAGTAGGTTCCGGGAAGAATAAACGGATATCATCAGGAAGCCAGAGTGCTAATTCATCGGCCAGGTTCAAAGCGTGATCGGTTTTAGTGGTAAGTAAGAGTATCGGACGATTTAGCTTTTCGCTAATTGCCGACAAGACGGGTAATCTAGCAGCTCGATTTAATCCTAAACTTCGAATTTCACCAGGGTTTTGGATTTGATGAATAAAGCTTTCAAACCCAGAGAGATCGTGAATTCGTTTTACGATCTTTTTCATTTTTCGATTTGATTAAATTTTGACATTGCTGAATTAATCCCCTCTGCAACAAATAATAGGGCGGCATCCGCAGCTCTACTCATAACCCAAGGTAGAAATTCGGATTGAGATTTTGAGAAATCCTGTAAAACATAATCGGGTGTTCGCATTTTTCCTGGGGGGCGGTCGATCCCGATTCGTAAACGCGGAATATGTTGGGTTCCCAGAGATTGAATGATGGATTTCATACCCTTTTGACCCGAGGAACCACCTTCAGCCCTTAAACGCAGAGTCTCAAAGGGAATATCGACATCATCAAATAGAATTATTAAATTTGCATTTGGAATTTTATAAAACCTGCAGAGCGAACTGACTGCTTGGCCTGATAAATTCATGAAGGTTTGAGGTTTTGCTAGGATAATTCTCTTACCTTCGTAATTCGCTTTTGTCACCAAGGATTTGTTTTGCATGCGGGAAAATTCAACGCCTAATTTTTTTGCGATTTCAGAGACGACCATAAATCCAATATTATGGCGGTTATTTTTATAATCCCGTCCTGGATTCCCCAAGCCCACGATCAAAATCACATCGTTCTGTTCATCTATATTTTTATTTCTGAATTTCGAAAAAATTTTATCCATGGGTTATCGCTGTTTTAGTGAACTGTATAATCCGATCAAGAGGAATACTAAAATTGTACTAGCAATTCCCCAAGTTAATGCAGAATTTATTTCTGATTGTTCGACCTGAGCTGGGTTTTTGGGTAAGCTCGTCACAGTTGGAGGAATTGAAGTCGCAGTCGATGTCGGCAGCTGTCCGGGAAGCTGAGTCTGGGTAGGTTGGGGTGTAGATGTTTCAATCGTTGAATAATTGCGGACTCGAATTTCCTCGTGAATAATAATAATGGATTCTTGATCAGTTAAATTTACAATTAATCGAATGGCATAAGAACCATCTGTCAATGAGGAAGTATCCCATTCTGCCAAGGTATCTTCCTCAATGATCTTTTGACTGTGGATAATCGGAAACCATTTTTCAGAAGGGTCATTCATTAAAGAAAAACTAATGTCGAAATCTTCAAAATCATCGGTTTTGGTCGTACCGATAATCTCCACAAGCCCTTGTACCGCAGACCCAGCAACAGGTGAGATCATTTTGATTTCGTATTCAGCTTGCTGAAGTCCAGAACTTGTAAAATTCTGACCGATAAATAGTAAAACCAAGGAAGACCAAATCAGGATATGATTCATAGTAATCATCGAGTTTAACACGAAGAATATAGAGGGTCAATAAGTGTCCAAATAAAGGAAGGATTTTTCGGATAATTAACATTATGAAATTGTAATTAAATTGAAAGATTTATCTAGACAAGATAGACTAAAATACATACGAATGCTTATTTTTGCAAATGTTATCTAGATATGGTAAACTGATTTTAATGAGAACTTAGAGTAAAAAGGGAATAAAAAGATGCCTGATTCAATTTCTGACAAGATGGTAAATCGTCTAAGAGATATGCAAGCTGCAGCATCGGATATTATTGCTTCAGCAGTTATTTCTGTAGATGGCCTAGCAATGGCTTCCGCCCTTCCTGCAAATGTTGAAGAAGATCGGGTTGCTGCAATGTCTGCAGCGATGTTGAGCTTAGGCGAACGAATTGCCTCAGAATTAGGGCGGGGTGAGTTAAATGAAGTTTATATTCGTGGCGAAGAAGGATTTGTTTTGCTAACTGCAATCGGCACAGAAGCCGTGTTGACCGCCTTGGCTCGCCAAGAGGCAAAACTAGGGTTAATCTTCCTCGAAATGAGAAGAGCAACAGAGGATCTTGAAAAATTGGTAGGATGAAAGTAAAGCAGGCATTTGAAAAGGAATTTTTTGAGAGGGTGGGCAGATTATCTTGCCCACCCTTTTTTTATTTAATATCTTATCCCCATAAACTGCCACAAAGGATGGACTCTAATGGAAACTAAATATGTATTTGTGACTGGTGGTGTTCTAAGCTCGGTAGGTAAAGGTGTTACAGCAGCTGCACTTGGGCGATTATTGATCGAACGTGGGTATGATGTTTCTGTCCAAAAGCTGGACCCTTATATCAATGTTGATCCTGGCACCATGAGTCCATATCAGCATGGGGAAGTATATGTGCTCGATGATGGGTCGGAAACTGATTTAGATTTGGGTCATTATGAAAGATTCCTGGATATAAATTTGACCAAGGTATGCAATGTGACAACCGGTCAGGTATATGCGGATGTGATCGCAAAAGAACGGAGGGGAGATTATCTCGGGGGAACGATCCAAGTGATCCCCCATATCACCAATGAAATAAAGAAAAGAATTGGCATGGTCTCGAAAACCACCGGTGCAGAAATTGTGTTTGTTGAAGTGGGGGGAACGATTGGGGATATCGAATCATTGCCATTTTTGGAAGCTTTGAGACAAATGAGGAAAGATGCAGGTCCTGAGAATTGCGCTTATATTCATGTGACTTGGCTTCCCTATATAGGGGCAACTGGAGAATTAAAAACCAAACCTACCCAGCATTCTGTACGTGAACTACGTTCTATCGGCATCACACCAAATATAATTGTGACTCGCGCCGATCATCCAGTGGATTCTGAAATTTCCAAGAAAATTGCATTATTTTGCGATGTGGATGAGGAAGCAGTTATTCCCTTGGTAACTTCTGATGTGATGTACGAAGTACCTTTGGTACTTGAAGAAGCAGGAATTGCTGAATATTTATTAGATAAACTAAATCTCAAATCCCGGAAAAAACCAGAATTGAAGAAATGGGGAAGAATAGTAGAAATAGCTAAACGAGAAAAGCAAAGCGTGAAAGTTGCATTGGTAGGTAAATATGTCGAACTTCACGATGCCTATCTGAGTGTTCGTGAAGCACTTAAGCATGCGGGTATCCATCTTGGGGTGGGGGTAGAGATAGAATGGATCCATTCAGCAGAATTAGAAAAGGGCAAGACTAAAAAAGAATTATGGGAAAAGGTAAAAGCCGCGGATGCAGTTCTGGTCCCTGGAGGATTTGGTAGTAGGGGAATTGAGGGGAAGATTATGGCAGCAAAATATGCCCGAGAAAACAAGGTCCCCTATCTCGGATTATGTTTGGGAATGCAGCTGATGGTTGTAGAATTTGGACGGAAAATATTAAATGATGAGTCGGTCAACTCAACTGAATTTGATCATTCAACTGACCATCCCGTAATCGATCTAATGCTCGAGCAAAGAGAAATTACGGATAAAGGGGCAACAATGCGTTTAGGGGTTTATCCATGTGTCATGCAGGAAGGGAGCATTGCTGGGGATGCATATGAACAGGATGTGGTGAATGAACGTCATCGTCATCGTTTTGAATTCAATAACGCCTACCGTGAGGTCTATGAGCAAGCTGGAATGCGCTTCTCGGGAATTTCGCCTGATGGTAAACTAGTAGAAATAGCAGAAATGGTCGATCATCCATATATGGTCGCCACACAATTTCATCCAGAGTTTCTTTCTTCACCAACTCAAGCCCATCCATTATTTTTGGAATTTATCAGGGCAACTTGTGAGAAAGCTGGTGTCGAATGGAAAGAAGATAAAAAACTATAGAAAGGTTTAGGAAAAAATGTATACAGCAATAGAAAAAGTAATCGGTAGACAAGTCTTAGATTCACGGGGAAACCCAACAGTAGAGGTAGATGTTATATTGGCAGATGGCAGCCGGGGACGTGCAATTGTCCCATCAGGGGCTTCGACAGGCGTACATGAAGCCTTAGAACTGCGAGATGGGGACAAGAAGAAGTATTTAGGAAAATCGGTACATAAAGCAGTTGATAACGTGAATGGCGCGATTGCAAAACTCCTTATTGGAATGGATGCCACTCAACAACGCGAGATCGATTTTGGAATGTTGTCCTTAGATGGCACATCAAACAAGTCAAAATTAGGTGCGAATGCAATTTTAGGCACCAGTTTGGCCTTAGCCAAAGCTGCAGCAGAATCTTTGGAATTACCCCTTTACCGGTATATTGGGGGTGTGCATGCTCATTTGTTGCCTACACCCATGATGAATATTCTCAATGGTGGTGCTCATACGGGCTGGCAATCTACTGATGCACAAGAATTCATGGTCATGCCCCTTGCAGCAGGATCTTTTGCAGAGGGTTTACGATGGGGTGTTGAGATCTACCATGCTCTAAAGACAGTCCTAAAGCAACGTGGATATACCACCTTGGTGGGGGACGAGGGCGGGTATGCACCTGCGCTAAAAGCAAATGCCGAAGCAGTAGAAGTGATTCTGGAAGCGATAACCAAAGCTGGTTATAAGCCTGGAGAAGAAGTGAGTATTGCTTTAGACCCTGCTGCTTCAGAGTTTTATGATGCAGATACCAAAATGTATAATTTGCGTACAGAAGGCAAAAAGTTAAACAGCCAAGAAATGGTTGAATATTGGAAAAATTGGGTAGAACAATACCCAATCGTATCTATCGAAGATGGTCTTGCTGAAGATGACTGGGAAGGTTGGGCGATCATGACCAAAAAAATTGGTGAAAAAGTCCAAATTGTGGGGGATGACCTCCTAGTTACCAATCCTGATCGAGTCCAAAGAGCCATCGACGAGAAATCTTGTAATTCGCTTCTTTGCAAAGTAAATCAGATCGGTTCATTGACTGAGACGATTGAAGCAGTGGAATTATGCAAACGAGCTGGATGGCGGGCGGTAACTTCTCATCGTTCTGGGGAAACAGAGGATAATACGATCGCGGACCTTTCAGTAGCATTGAATATGGGTCAGATCAAGACAGGTGCCCCAGCAAGATCTGATCGGGTAGCAAAATATAACCAACTCTTACGCATTGAGGAAGAATTAGGCTCTTCCGCAAGATATGCTGGATGGGACGCTTTGAATATCAAAAAATAAATTTCAATTTATGGAATAAAAAAAGCTTTCGGAACTTCCGAAAGCTTTTTGATTTAAGTATTTGAGTCTTATCCGCAACCACCGCCACCAGTTGGTGCGCTGCCATCAGTCTGGAAAGAATGCCCACAACCGCATGTTGATGTGGCTTTTGGGTTATCAATTTTGAAACCACTGCCCATCACATCATCTACGTAGTCTACTTTTGCGCCCCGCATATAACCCATAGAAACATCATCTATAAAAACTTTCACGCCGAATTGTTCTAAAATAAAATCACTCGGTCGTGCTTCGGATTCTAGGGCCATGCCATATTGATATCCAGAGCATCCACCGCCAGAGATAAAAACTCGGAGTGCGTGGTCTTTTAAGTCTTTTTTATCTAACATTTCTTGAACAGCTTTGGCAGCACCTTCAGTAATGGTGATTCCATCGGTTTTTATTTCTTCAGCTTGAATATCGATTAAGTCCATGTGAACTTCCTTTTAACGTTGTTGTGTACTAATTTATATGAATATTATCAAATATATTCAAATTAGTCAATTTATCATTGTTAAGACTACTTATTATAACTTAAACTTACTGTTCCAAATCATATTTTTAACCACTTCAATTTCGGGCGCCCACCAGCAATCGCCTGCTTGATAAGGGATTTTTTCCCTTATTTGCCTATGTGCTGAGGCAACCCCTTCTCCCATTATTGCATTTGGGATTTGTTTTATTCGGATATCCAAGGCTCTCGCTGCGGAATAAATTTCAATCCCGACCACATGGGTGGCATTTTTAATCACCTGATAAGCATTTCTAGCTGCAGTCATCGAGTTTGCGTTATGATCTTCTTTACCACCTGAGGTGGGGAGGGAATTTACTGAATCTGGTCCTGCCAAATGTTGATTTTCTAATACCAAAGAAGCAGCTGTATACTGAGGCATCATCATCCCCGAATTTAATCCCGCAGCGGCCTCATTGTCCACCAACATCGGGGGGAGGCCGGCATTCATTTTGCTGTCCGTTAGCTGAAAAATCCTTCTTTCTGAAATAGCAGCAACCTCAGCAGTTGCGATTTTTAGAAAATCCATCACCATCCCGACAGGTTCCCCATGAAAGTTTCCCCCAGAAAGGGCTTCATCTGGTCCAAATATCAGTGGATTATCTGTTGCCGCATTGATTTCATTAAGGATAATAGTTTCAACAAACATCAAGGTATCTCTTGCGGGACCCTGCACTTGAGGGGCACAGCGTAATGAATAAGCGTCTTGCACTCGCCCCCCAGCATCTAATAACGTGCTCCCTTTGGTTAATTTCCGGATATGTTCGGCAACTTCTATTTGACCGGTTTGCTTTCTAACCTGATGAATTCGTTCGTCGAAAGCGGTTGATACCCCCATAAGGGCTTCAAGGCTCATCGCTAAAGCTAGTTCGCCTGCTTTCAAAAGATCTCTGGTGTGATGGATGGATAACACGGCTAAAGCTGCCGAAAAAGTAGCCCCATTGGTGATCGCCAAACTTTCTTTAGGACCGAGAATTAACCTGTCAATATTGGCGGCTTTCATTGCGGCTTTACCCGACATTTTTTCGCCCTGATAAATTGCCCAGCCGGAATCAGAATCCTTATCCTCATCATCTGTTGTAAGTACTAATGCGAGGTGTGAAAGGGGGGCTAGGTCTCCCGAAGAGCCCATTGAACCCTGAGATGGCACGCAAGGGATAACGTCTTTATTAAGCATTTCAATTAGGTTTTCAACCAAGCCAATTTGAATTCCAGAAAAACCAGAGGCCAAAGTGTTCGCCCGAATTAACATAGCTGCTCTTACAACTTCTTTGGGAAGATCAACGCCAGTTGCTACCGCATGACTTAAAATAAGGTTGCGATTCAGTTTTGCAATATCATCGAAGGAAATATTTTTATTTGAAAAAATGCCAAATCCCGTATTTATTCCATAAACAGGTTCGCCAGTTTTAACGATCTCTGCCACATGATCGTGGGAGATATTAATCTGTTTTCTGGCCCCATTCGTTAATTCAACTTTCTCGAATTGAAGAGAAACAGAAATTACTTCTTCAATAGTTAAATGATTGCCATCAATTTTTATCATAGAAAATATTTTTCCTCATTGATTAGAATAAATAATGCCCGAGAATTAGAGCAGAAACTGTAATGGTTATATTATCAATATCTCGTATTGGAATGGATTCAATTAGCGTACCGACCAAACTGATCAGTGTAATTGGTAATATGTAGTTAGATATATCCCCTGAAAAAATATTTGCAGAAATAAAAATATATACAATTCCAATTGCAAATAAGAATCCACCTATAAACATACCAAATGAGCCAACCCATGATTTTTCTTTAGACCAGGGGAGCTTTATTTTTCCCCATCTGCGCCCAAGTATGTCGGCGAGCCCATCGCCACCGCAAAGAAGCATAAGGGCAACAATACCAATCGGATTCTCCAACCAGTAGAAAATAGTTATTACTACAAATATAAGACCGTAAAACAGGGGGCCGCGCAGGATCTCTTTTGGATCTCCGGTTCTTGACATTGCTTGGACCGCCGCTTCATCCTTCATGATGCCAAGGCCAACCAATGCAAATTGCACACTTATGAGTAGCGGGACCATCGCAGCGAAATACCGAGAATTGGGAGAGGAATCAAATAATAACCAACATAGCACAAAAATCGGGCCGGTGCCCATATGGATGATTTTTCTACTAAGCTGACTATTCATCCATCCTTTATGAGCAGCAAAATCATTTATTCTCAACCAAAGTATGGATGCAACTAAAGTTATAACTGCGGCAATGATATTATTATTTAACATAAATCCTCCTACCAATGTATTCCTGGCGCAGTATTTAGCTGAGCTGGATCATCGATTTCCTTATACATTGAAACGTTGCTAAAAGGTTTTCCAAGAATTCGATCATGGATAGCCCAAGAACGCAAACGAATACTCTCTGACGAATTTTCTGATCGGAAAATACTGCCATCTAACTGTGACGAAAACTGCCCATCAGGACTAAAACCATTATTGATTTCTTCCATGAGCTTTCTTCCTGATTGATATTTAAAGCCATATCGCTCAAATATGATCGCATTATGATAGTAAAGTGGTTCTGCAAAATAATGGGAATGTCCTAAACTTTTCACAAAATGTTCAAAAGAATCAATTGCCTTCGATAAAAGGTGCATTCCGTTTCGAATCTGACCGGGCAGCAAACCAGCCAAGATCGCATCGGTTTCTGCATCAATATTTCTTTGCTTGACACCAAAACCTGTACTTGTCCCATCCGGCATCCGATCCACATCATATCTTGGAGATTCGGGGTCATTCATAATATATAAAAGGATATGGATTTGACCATTGATCGTATCGGTCATATGGCCATAAAGAATCGGATCTTCAAAATTGTTTTGGTGATATAAAGATATTTCTGTATTACTGCTATTGGGTTCGGCATCCAAAATTAGTAAGTCGTTGCCATCCTTATCTACTAAAAAAGGGCTGAGATTGAATTTGTCTAATAGTTCAGGGGGAATCAAACGATAATATATTTCTCGTTTTTCATTAAAGGGCAAGTCGTTAATTGTCGCTATCGCAGTATTTTGCATCAATTATTCGCGTTTTCGAATGGCTCGATCCATTTCCCTTTGGGCGTCTTTCTTTGCCAACACCTGTCTTTTATCGTAATTGCGTTTACCCTTTGCCAATGCGATTTCTAATTTTGCTCGGCCATTTTTTAGATATATAGCCAAAGGTACGATGGTTAATCCCTTTAGACGAACATTATCCCAAAGTTTATCAATTTCCTTTCGATTTAGTAGAAGTTTACGTTCTCGGGTGGGGGCATGATTTTGTATGCTGGCTGGATCGTATGGCGCGACATGGGCATTCATTAACCATGCCTCATACCCATCTGTTTTAATAAAGGCTTCTTTGAGACTTATTTGGCCAGCGCGAATAGATTTGATCTCGCTTCCTCGCAAAACCAATCCTGCTTCAAATCTATCCAGCAAGAAATAATTATGGCTGGCTTTTTTATTTTTCGCTAATATTTTAATACCCATAAGATGATTCTAGCATATTCTGAAATGAAATTCTATTTTAGTTTTTGCTATATATTATTAATCAAAAAAACCGAGATTCTAAATAATATTATTCTAGAATCTCGGCTTAATAATATTATAGATTCTATCTTGAGACTGCTAATTTTACGATCTGGCCTTCTTTATTCATTGTAATTCTTGCAATTTGGGAATGTGTATTATCACCTGCAGTAATCGATTTTTTCAACGTGATTACGCTCCGGTTGGGATGGGTGCCCGGTATGTTTTTTGTGCCAAAATGTTTAGTCGGACAATTATGACCTTCACAATTTGTATGCTCTTGGGAAAGTTTATAGTCAGCCCCAGCCATTCCGGGCAAGTACTCCCGAACAACAGATTTTACTTGCTTCATCATCACTGGAGGTAGTGTTTGAGGAGATTTTTCTACATTGCTGGTCTTTGCGCAGACAATGTTGACATGAGGATTAGCAATATCTGGTCGGAGGCCAGATTTAGGATTTGGGCCATCCAACTGCGGCTGAGCAAGTGGATCTCCATATAAGACAAATGAAATTAAGGTCTTCTGATCTTCACCATCCAGATATCCTTGTCTTTTATGCATTTGTTTAGCTAATTCGATCTTTGCCCTTTGCAATGATAATCCTGTGGGATAGCCCGCTTGAAGATAGTTCCAAAATAATTTCCCTAAAAGGTCGGCAGCGATCAAAGGTGTGCTCACTGAACCATAAGAGGTACATGTTGATCCCACAACAGCCTGGCTTCCAGAATCTAAGAATTTCAGGGCGATTGCATCCTCAACAGATTTTGAAATGATATTGGCTCCATAACATGCTTCTGAGAAAACGATTTGTGGCGCTCTTCCGCTATTTACAATATCCTGAGGGCGGAGGGCGATTGGATAATCTTCCCCGGATTTGCTTTCCACCGGATCTCGCTGACCATACCATTCGGGAGAATCTTCTAGGCCATGCAAATTATAATACGCCAATTGAACTGGTTTTAAAGGTTTTTTACTAAATTCTTCTGCAAGAGTCGGGGGGGATATCTTTATCCGATCTGGTTTGCCAATCGGCCTAAACACAGAATTTGAAGCCCTTCTCCAAATTTGTGCAGAATATCCAAAGCTATCTGTCAGTCTCTTTCGCCCAAATAACTTATCCAATAGTCGTTCAAAGAAGGGAGTTTTTTTGTAAGATACATTGCGACGTTTTACGATCTCAAATAACTGTTTTAATAATGGTTTGGGATCTCCTGAATTGCTTCCTGGCAGTCTGCCGATCGGCCAAGTCGGAATGAAATAATTTTCATCTGCTGTGGCATAAGGGTTGTCAGATAAGACTTCGGTATCAATGTCATCAATTGGGTTTGGTAGCCGATGGAACGGAACCACCTTTGGTCCTCCAACGATCAAAAGTGCACCGATCATTTCACCGGTCTTTCTATAAGATTCGTCTAGATCAGATAGGAAGTTCTTGATCGACCATGGATCATTTGCTGAGGCGGGTTGAATCCCATATCTCTTAACGTTTTCTTTATCATCTACATAGATCAGTTGTGAATCCCAACGATGTAATTTGTCACTCGAGGCGACAACTTTTTTCATTGCACTTTCAATCAAGGGTAAATTTTGCTTCCCATATTGCTTTTCTAATCCAGCACGAGTGGTAAGCACTACAAAGATGGGAAAGCGTGCTTCATCCCTACCTAATTCCGGCTTTTTTAGTTTTAAGGCGATCCTTGTAAACTCATCTTTTACCGCATCTAGATTACTGGCTAAATCCTTGGAATCTAGGGTTTCATTAATGGAATGATTTCCCTTTTCAATGGGTATTGGATCTCCCTCTGGTAATTGGTTCCACCCCAATACGGCAATTATATTTGCAGGAAGCGCTATGGGCAGATTGATCTTAAAATTATTCGGCCACATACCTTTATAAGGGAATTCTTTCCCCCATAATCTGTGAGGAACCTGAGCAGCAACATCAACACTGGCTGCTTGATGGAGCAGATTAACTGCCTTTTCTTCTTCCCCCATATTCATCAAACTATCCGACAGGTGGAGACTGATCTGTAAACAATCGCTCCATCTCAAATGGTATTTTTCAGCAAGGACTTTCAAGGTTTGCCAATCAAAACTTTTACGGACCTGGTTGAGATGCATAATTGCTGGGAGGGGACTATCTTGACCCTCCGAAAGGGCTTGATTAATCAGGACATCTGCAGAACCTTCATCTTTATTTTTTAGGGCTTCCTTTGCCTCGGCAATTGAATGACTCCAAGCGGGAATATCTTTTTCTAACACCCCTTTTCCACCTAAAACCTGAACATTTCCCCAAATTGTTTTTGAAGTGGTATATGGCATTTTTGCACTAGCAAGGGCAAGCAAGCGTTGGGCAGGGAGATATTCGGGATCCGTATTGGATACACGTTTGAGAATTGGAACACCCAAATCCTCCCGCCCATCTTGTAACAACGCTTGCGCGTGCAATAATTCGACCCGAAGGTCTCCTGGATATTTAGCTAACCATTGCGATGCCAAATTTCTGGCAAAGCGATATTCTTTCACGCTAATCGCGCTCTGTAGAATTAAGATTAATTCATGACGGAATACTTGTTTTCCAGCAGCAATTTCTGCATTTCTTTTTATATCCATCTTAATCCTCTTTTCCTTGAGTGGGGTGAACGAGGGTTAGGGCAGTGATTGCACCTAACTTTCGTTGAATATCGATGTCTTTTGGTGCTAATTCAGCTGCTCGATCTAACATTTCTTTAGCACCTTGATAATCTTTAGATTCCTTTAATAAATTAGCAGCAAGGGCAAAAGGCCTAGAGTCATTGGGGGATATCGATATTGACTGTTGCAAATAATCAAGCGCTTCTTGATGCTGGCGGCGGTGACGATAGACTTCAGCAATTTCTAAATAGGCATTCAAAAATCCTGGAGATAGTTGAATGGTTTCATTTAGATAATGGATCGAAAGATCATATTGACCATTTTGACGGAGAAGGATGCCCAACTGATATTGAAGTTGAGCTATATCTTTTTGCTCCAATTTACCCTGATTAACCTTCAGGGCGTATTGTGCAGCTTTAATTGCTTCTTCATATTTCCCAGCCTGAATGAGGGCATCTGTGAGGGCCATTAAAATTGTGGGTTCTTTAGGATACTCTTTGGCGATAGATTTTAAAGTACTCAATCCTTCTTCTTCACCATGCAAAAGCGGAATCATTTTAGCCCGCTCAATCAAAAGCGGTAGGGGTTCAATTGTTTTCGAAATTGCCTTATCCAAAATTGCGATAGCCTTTTCTGGTTGATTGCTTAGGCCAAAGGCCTGAGCCTGAAGTTGAAGAGCTTCAGTAAGATCTGGCTCGATCTCTAAAGCTTTTGAGATCATTTCTTCCGCTTTATCAATATTCTCTGCTGAAAGGTTGATGCGTGCGCCCACCAAATAGGGGGATACGTTATCTGGCTCAAGTTCAGTAAGTTTTTCTACACAAAATGAAGCCTGCTCAAAATCACCCGATTGCTGGTACGCTGAGGCGAGGCATCCCCAAATCTCAGAATTTTCTGGATTGAGGCGGATCGCATTTTCTAAAACTTTTACCGCAGTTTCAGACCTTTGGTCAGATAAATGAGCTTTCCCTAATTCGAGAATATAGGGGGCGTAATTTGGACGAAGTTGAGTAGCTTTTTCAAAATGTGCAATAGTGGCAGTACGGTAGCCAAGGCGGGATTGCAATTGACCAGCCAGAATATGCCATTCTGATTCGTCTCCCCAGATATTTAAAGATCTGCGAATACTTTCTAGCGCCAACGAATGTTCACCACTCTTTTCTGCCAATATAGCTAATATTGCATGATTGAATGGATTCTTGGCTTGCTTCTCAGCGGCCTTATAAGCAGCTCCCTGAGATTCCATCAATTTGTCATCTTCCGAAAGAGCTATTGCCACCTGGATTAAGACAGATGGATCTTCTTGTTGGGGTTGAGCAATAGTTAAGGCTTGTTCAATCATATTCAAACGTCTGAAAGATGAAACCTGCGCAGCTATATCACCTGGGGTATTCGACAATACTTTGGTATCGGCGTCTTCATTACCAAAAGCTAGACGACCACGAGCTTGCCATCGCAAGGCTTCTATATTGCCATGATCAGTGCAAGCGGTTCTGATCGCAGACTGTGCAATATCTTCAAATGTGGAAATTGTTTGTTCGTTAATTGCAATTGGACCCGGGGCGTGTTTGATTACTTTTGCTGCTTCACAAAGATGTTGAAATTCTGCTCTTAGAGTTAGAGCCTTCAAATAGATCCAATGAGATCTAGGTTCACTGGGCAATATATTAACAATTTTATTTGCAAGTTCCAAGGCAATTTCCCATTCCCAAAGGTCCACCGCTGCCTGGATTATTGCATAATTACAGTTATTTTTTTCTTCCTCATCAAGAGAAAAATCTGTATCTCGATTAATGTTTTCTACAGCTTTCTGCAATGTAGATTTAGCATCAAGCTCATTCCCATGATGATGAAGAATTTGGGCTTCAACCGCCAAATAACTCGGATGATTGGGAGAAAGATTTTCAATACCTTCAAATATTTCAATTGCTTTTGAAAAATCATTTTCTTGGAGAAGGTACTGAATTTGCATCATCCTCCAAAATTCATCCTCTTTCTCGTTTTTTGATTCAAACAAGAGGCTTTTTAATCCGGGTTTGTCTAATGTCGCAAATTTTATTTGCGCTGCATTAGTTCTAATATCTTGATCGTTAGGGGTAAGGTCAAGCGCTTTTTCAGAATGGTGAATTGCAGCAGGTAGATCTTGGTTGCTTCTGAATAATTTTGAAGCGTACAAATGCAAAGTTGAATTTATTGGGTCAAGTTTAATGGCATCATGAATGGAAGACAAAGCTGCCATTGGGCGTTCCAATTTCATCAATATATCTGAACGTATCTTTAGGAGACTCGCCTCAGTGGGGGAGAGGACAATTTGTCTTTCAATAATTTCTAAAGATTTTTCATGATCTGCTAGCTGCATATAAAGTCCAGCGAGATCAGATAAAATTTCTAATTGATCTTCCTCTTCCAATTCAATCGCCTTTTCAAGGAAGGGGATGCTTTCTCTTAATTCATCCAAGTTAATCAATGCCTTCGCAGTCAATCTTAAGTCTTTAGACTCAGGGCTTGGGATTTCTAATATTTTCAAAAATGTTTCCTTGGCGAAGTCAAGATTTTCATTTTGTAGGTGTTGATATCCTAATTTTGCAAGAATACTAGAATTTTCCGGAGTAATTTTTGCAGCAGAGGTTAAAGCATCTGTTGCGAGCTCAGCCTGATCTAAGACCAAGGCTTTATCTGCTACCCAGACTAAGGTAGTGGGTAGATTTTTGCTTAAACTTTCAATTGATAGGAGAGTTTTAAGTGCACTTTCCTTTAGGTTAGAAGCTAAATATGCTTCTGTTAATATTTTCAATCCCCGGATATTATCTGGATACTTTTCAACGATATCTTCCAAAGCAGCAACAGCGACCTCTGGTTTTTTTGATTCCAATGCTGCATTAGCCATTCCTATCTTAATTCGCAAATTCCATTTTGGGTCTGTGCCTAATCCTTTTTCTAAAGCTTGCTTATAAATTTCCAATGCCTTACTTAAATCTCCATCCAAAGAAATTGCTTCTGCCATTCGGGCTAAAGATTTCGGATTTTCAGGGTCATCTGCTAAAACTTTTTCAAAGGCACGAAGAGCCTCTTTTGAATTTTTCCCCATTTTGAGGTGAGCTTCACCGTAATCCGTAAAAATCTCAATATTTGCTTCTGGAGATTCTACGGCTTTGCTAAGTATTTCAATCGCTTCAGATATTTCATCTGAATTCATTAAGGATTTTGCATAAAGGTGGGCGATGTGAATATTTTCTGGATAGTTACCGTTTACGATCTCCAGTCTTTTTCTTGCCTCATCTTGATATCCCAGATCCAGGAGGGTTTTTCCTAAGCTGAGATTGATCTCTTGGGCAAGAATGGGGTTATTATCGGAAATTAGTGTGGAAGCATGTTGAATTTCAGTTAATCCTTTCGTTGACTGATCTTGTTCCAGATAACTCTTGCCGAGGGCAAACCTTAAACTTGCATTTTCAGGAATAGCTTGATTGCCCGAAATTAATTTTTCAGTAGCTATTTTAGGATTCCCATTCTCTATGTAATATTTTGAAATAGCCATCCAGGGTTCAGGTATTTCTGGGGAAAGACCAATAGCCTTTTCTAAATGATCTATGGCAGAATCAACCTCACCTAAGATTATTAAAGATTCCCCAATAATTGAATGGGCAGTACCATTTGCATTATCCTTCTCAAGAATTATTTCACTTGTTTCAATTGCTTTTTTAGGGTCACCAGCCTTTAAGGAAGATTGCGCTAATGAATGATGATCCTCAATCGAAAAATCTGAAGAATCATCGATCAGGGATTGAAACTCTGGAATTGCTTTTCCCCATTTTTCATTAGTTGCAAGGGTTTTACCTAAATGTCGCCGATATTCCTCTGTTTCTGGACTTAAAGCAACAGAAATTTCCGCGGAAGATTCAGCATTTGTCAAATCTCCAGACACAAAATAGGCTTTGCTCTGAATTGAAAGTAACTCTAAATTATTTGGATTATTTTCTATAGCTTGTTCTGTAATTTTAATTGTTTCAGGATACATCTTTAGGTCAAATAACAAATTTGCCAAAGGGGATAAATTATTTGAATTTTCTTTGCCATCTAAATTCTCATAAGCGGATATAGCTAAGTTTTTTGCAAGAATTTCATCCCCAGAAGTCTGAGCAAGTATCGCCTGAACCAGCAAGGATCCAGAATTAAGATTTTCATCAATATCTTCTCTTTTGTTAATCGTATGAAAGTGTTTTGAATCTAATTTTCCTGCTTGAAATTGTGCGATTGCAAATTCAGCTTGAGAATTTTCAAACTTGGGATTTAATTCTGTAGCTCTTTTCATTGCGTTCCGAGCGGTAGAAATGTCATTATTAATTACGGATGCATTTGCCAGATCGGAGCTAATATTGATCTGAAATTTTCGCGAAAGATCCCAAGCAGCATCTAGTAGGGGGATCGATTTGGATGTTTCCCCGCTCAATTTGTAAAGCTCTGCAATACAAAGGAGATCTTCAATAGTATCCATGTCCTCGAATTTCAAATCATTAATTTCACTTAAATGATCAATGAGCTTCAAAGCTATCTGTCTAGATAATAAAGAATAATTTTTATTGATTACTTGCAGAACCTTTACTTGAGAAGCAAGCTTGCTGTTCAAAATGCCATCAAAAATCATATGGATTTGATCGTCAAATTCATATTGATTGCTAAATAGACCATGGGCTCCAAGGTTAACATATCTATCTTTAACATTTTTTGAAAGTAGAAAATTGAGCAATGCTTCAGGTTTTTCTATAATGCCAAAAAGACATGCAAAAACAGGTGACCAAATAGAATTAGGAGCAAATTTTGTATCCCCGTACAAAAAATCCCATTCCCCTGAAATTTTATACTTATTATTTAGAGCAACCGCCAAAAGTGCGGCATTTTCTAGACCAATTCTTTGATTCCCGTCAAAATCTTTTGAAAAGTCTTCAAAAGCTTCATTGGCTGATAACTGGACATCTTCAGAAACTTGAAAGGGGGTGTTTTTCTTGAAAACGAATTGCGTGTAGCCAGAATTTAACAGACAAATATTTATGGGTGTCCAAAAATTAGCTTCACCGCCAAATTTTTGTATCGCAAATTGAGAAAATTCTTCATCCTGCAATCGTTCCCATATTAATTTGTCACTTCTAAGTGAGCTAATAACTAGGGGGCTGGAAGATTCGGGCAAACAATTATTTAACCTAAAAATTAGATTGGTATTCATATTCCTTCCTTTTAATTAGCTAACTTGAAGGAGCAACCAATAAGAAGCTCCCATCAACGTTAATCCAATCAGTGAAAGGAAAATTCCAATTCCTGCAGTTGTCCGAACCATTTGTATTAAGGCTTCAATAATTGCAGAAGCATTTCCAACCAATCCAGACATGTTTCCACTGATTCCTTTTTGAGCAATATGGGCTGTTTGTTTGGTGAGCGTTCGAATATCTTTGCTCATAATTGCTCTTCCGACCAAAACAAAAATTCCCATCACAAAAGTTGTGATGCCTAAAAAGAAAAAAGCGGTGATCATAAGTAAAAAAATGTCGGGTCTTTCTAATGTATTCATATTTTCTCCAATCCTCAAAAAATAACGTGTACATATTACATTGCAAGATGTATGCCTAAATAATATTTTTTGAAAGTCTAGAATAATTTTTGATTATTAATAGATTTTTGGGATATGGAAAATCTAATACTTGGCAAAAATGATCTAGACGAGTAAAATAGCATGTCGTCTGGGAAGACCCAGACATAATCTAGAGGAATGAGGGTAACCATTCGAAAATGGTGAGAGACATTCCAAGGGAAGTTAATCATGGATAAAATTGTTTTAGAAATATCAAAGAGAGAAGTTGTGGGGAAAAAAAAAAGTTAAATATTTAAGGGCAGAGGGGAAGTTGCCAGCAGTGATATATGGTAATGTGGATACACCGATTCCAATAACACTTGATTTAGGCAAGACAACAAAAACTATGCGTGGTGTTGGATCATCAACGATGATTTTTCTTGACCTCGATGGAAAAGAAATTGCTGTACTTTTACGTGATGCTCAGAGAGACGTAATCCGTGGGCAATTTTTGCATCTTGACTTTCTTGCCCTAAACCTCAAGGAAAAAGTTCGAACGATGGTTTCGTTGAATGTTATTGGTGTGGCTCCTGCAATTGAAGCCTTTGAAGCCGTGTTAATCACAGGGTTAAATGAAATTGAAGTTGAAGCATTGCCTTCAAATTTGGTGGATAGCATTGAATTGGATGTTTCAGGTCTCGAGAAAATTGGTGATAGCATCAATGTCCATGACCTCATTATGCCAGAGGGCGTCGAATGTCTTGTAGAAACCAATGATATGTTGGTTGTGGCTACAGCTCCTGTCATCATCGTTGAAGAGGAAGAAGAAGGTCTCTTAGAGGGTGAAGAAGAATTGGATGGAGATGCGGAACCGGAAGTTATTGAGAAAGGTAAGGGCGAAGAAGACGAAGAATAACCTTCCTAGTAAATATTTTCAAAATCAAAAAGCTCCGTTGAATATTCAACGGAGCTTTTTTTGTAATTAATATTGGTCTTTCAATCGTCTTTATTTTTTAGGCCTTAATCTTTATTTTTGTAAAGAAAAAAACCTTAAATAATCTCTATAACTTCCATGAACGCCTCTAATATTTTTGCACTAGCACCCCAAAGGATTTCCCCATCAAATTCCTTGAAATAGGTTACCGATAATTTTACGCCATTGGGTAATTTCCGGTTTTTTATTTCTTGATTATTTTTATCAGAAAGCCATGTGAGGGGCATCGTAAATATCCGATCGACTTCTTTTTCCGAAGGGATAAATTTAGTAGGCCAAGGAATTACCCCAATGATTGGTGTGACCAAGAAATTTGATATTGTGAGAAATTTATTCATTTCGCCGAGAACTTCGATATTTTCCTGCTCAACCCCAATTTCTTCACAGGTTTCCCTGAGTGCGGTTTCGACCGAATTTTTATCCTCTAGATCCTGCGAACCCCCCGGAAAGGCAACTTGGCCGCTGTGAAAATCTCCTGGTACAGCTGTCCGCCGAATAAAAAGTATGTGCCATCCATCTTCTTTATGCAGAAGGGGAATTAATACGGACGCCTTTCTAGGATCTCCTTCTAAGATTTCTTTTGGAAAATCAATATTAATCTTGGATCCATTTAAGTTTTTCTTCAGATTCTTACTTATAAATGGTGGGGTTAAGGTTTTGTTGTTAAGCATAGTATTGGAAAAAATTAATTAAAAATCGAAATCCTTATTATTTTCATGATAATCAGTAATTCGCCTAGCAAATACTAGATAACCCGTATGTCCAACCATTTTATCGGCTGGTCTTAATCTCGTTGCGCTGGGTTTGTAATACCGGTGGAAAATTTCAGAAACTTCAATAAACGCAAAATTCTGCTTTTTTAATCCGGTGATCATTTCTGACACCTGATTTGTCGTGGGTAGCAAGCAGCCAAAGAATCCACCAGGTATTAAGGATTCCCGCACCTGAGGTATAAAATTATGCGCACTCGGGAGATCTAAAAAAATTGCAGGAATATTCCTTTCCTCAAACCCATCGATCGCGTCCCCAATCTTAAATTCAACCTGTTCTGAAAGTCCGTAAAGCTCAAGATTATTCATTGCAGTAATTTGATTTTGTTCCCTATTTTCATAAGAATATACTTTTCCATCTTTACCAACCGCAAATGCAAGGGCAGTAGTAAAAGCCCCAGACCCTGTGCCGCATTCAAGCACAACGCTTCCCGCCCCAATCCCCATGGATATGAGAATATAGGCAATATCTTTGGGGTACAAGATCTGAGTTTTGCGTTTGATATTTCTAAGCAGATCATCGAGGGCAGGTTGCAGGATCATGAATACCTTCCCCAAATGTGTTTGAACCCTCTCTCCCCAATTTAGGCCGATCAGATCATCGTGACAAATAATTCCTAAGTGAGATTGCATTTCTTTCCCCGGGGTCAAGGAAACTACATACCCACGATTTTTTTCACCAACTAAGTGAACCAGGTCTCCAATTTTTAGTTTTACTGACTTTTGTTGGAGTTTTATCGTCATTGCCCAATTTCTCCTGTATCAATAAGACTGAGAAAATAACCTAGCGCTAGGGCTATCAAACTTCCTACTGTAGCCATGCCAACTCTCAGAATGCCAAAAGTAAAAAAAGTCCAACCAAAATAATTGCCTATTGCATGACCAACCCAAAATCCAATCCAAGAAAAAATCAAATATAAAAATAAACGACCCCCATTTCCGCCACGCCAAAAGTGAAAAATTAATCCATAAAAGCTTGAGATAAGAAAACCAAATAATATAGCGGGAATAGTCATAATTAATGCCTTATTAATTGCACAGGTATAATTTCTTTCGCTGCGGCATTTTCCCCTTCAATAATGCCATTTGCGATCACTTCATCTCCTTGATAAACCACTGCTGCTTGTCCAGGTGTAATATCCCGCAATGCTTGATCAAAGGTGATTTTGAATTTATCCCGATTGATAGGTGTCACGATCCCCTTCGAAAATTTTGCTTGATACCTGATCTTTATTTTGGCAGAAAAGGAATGGTTTGGAGTTTTTCCATTTACCCAATTCACTGCCCCTGCTGTGAGTTCTTTTCTTCCCAAATCTTCTAAAGGACCTACCGTGATGTGATTTTTTTCAATATCTTTTTCAATCACATAGAGGGGAACTGATGAAGGCAAGCCTAAGCCTTTTCTTTGCCCAATGGTGTAAAAAGCCAACCCATTATGTTCGCCAATTTGGGTACCGCCCTTTTGTAAAAATTGCCCCGGAGTTGAACTTTTAGCGGCATATTTCTCCAAAAATGAAGCATAATCTGATCCACCCAGAAAACATAGATCTTGGCTGTCTTTGGTTTTTGCCACCGGCAAATTATAATGTTCTGCCATTTCTCGTATTTCAGGTTTGGTAAAATCCCCGAGCGGCAATAATGCTCTGGATAATTGACTTTGATTTAAAACGCTTAAAACATAGGATTGATCTTTGATCTCATCTTTACCTTTCAATAAGCGAACAGGTTGCCCATCTTCATGGACTACTTTTGCGTAATGTCCGGTCGCCATATAATCTGCATCAAGAGCTAAGGCTTTATTTAGTAAAAATTCCCATCGAATATGGCGGTTGCACATTAAACAGGGATTGGGGGTGACACCTTGAGAATAACCTTCAATAAAATAATCAACGACTTCATTTTTAAATACATTTTTTGCATCGACAGCATAAAAAGGAATCTCAAGTTGAGCCGCGATTTTACGAGCCATCGCCATGGAGGCGGGGGTACAACAGCGGTTGAAGGCCTTTGATCCTGGATCACTCCAAAGCCTGAGCATCATACCGATAACTTCGTAGCCCTGCTCAACTAATAATGCAGCTGCTACGGAGCTATCCACTCCGCCGCTCATCGCGATTACAACCTTTTTGCCCTTCACTCCCATAATTAAAAGCCCCGCATAGATCGGTTATCTGAGATTAGTTGAGGGAGAATCTCTAAAAATCGAGAAATATCCTCCTCGGTTGTATGTTTTCCTAAAGTCACCCTTAGCGAACCTAATCCCCACTCTCGAGATAATCCTATAGCATTTAAAACTTCGGAGGGTTCAGGATTTCCTGTTTTGCACGCAGACCCCGATGAACAGGCAAATCCCGCGTTATCAAGCATCATCAATAATTCATTCCCATCCACATTTTTGAATACAAAGCTGGCATGGTTTGGAAGGCGATCTTCGGGATGACCGGTTAATTTTACATCGGGTATTTTTGCAAGTACATTTTTGATTAATTTATCTCTTAGCGGAATAATATGGTCGTGATTTATATGTTGTTCATCTTTTCCTAGGCGAAACGCTTCAGACTGTCCCACGATAAAGGCGACATTTGAAGTCCCTGCACGCATGTTTTTTTCTTGACCACCCCCCGTTTGGGCAGGTAAAATCGGTGTGCCCTGCCGAATGTATAGGGCACCAATCCCTTTTGGTCCGTAAAGTTTATGCGCACCTAAGGATAATAAATCTACATTTAAATCACTCGTATCAATGCTTAAATGGGCGGCTGCTTGCACGGCATCTGTATGGAAAGGAATATTTTTTTCCCTGCATATTTTTCCAATTTCACGAATAGGATTTATCGATCCAATTTCATTATTTGCGAACATTACCGAAACAACTGCGGTATCCTCTCGGAGATGCGCTTTAACAGACTCAGCAGTCACTTGACCATATTCGTTCACCGGTAAATATTCCAATTCAAATCCGAAAACATGTGCGAGTTGTTTTGCAGTGAACGATATCGCATCATGTTCAACCGGGCTAATAAGAATATGAGTCGCTTTTCGGATTTGCCTTGCAGCAAAAGCTGTACCGCGCAAAGCTAAATTGTCACTTTCTGAGCCACATGAAGTAAAAAAGATCTCCATTGGAGAACAATTTAGAAGACTAGCAAGGGTTTCCCTTGCAGTTTCAACGGCTGCTTCTGCTTGTTGTCCCAGCGTATGTACTGAAGAGGGATTGCCATATTTTTCGTTAAAGAAAGGCTGCATTACTGCCAAAACTCGAGGATCTAATGGGGTGGTTGCAGCATAATCTAGGTATGTTTTTTCTAATTTAGACATCATCACACCGATTATAACTGTTTTTATAGATTTCACTTCGAAAAAAATTTATTTTTTGTGAATAAATTTTCAAATACTGATATAATAAATTTCGTTTGAAATATCACAGATATTGATCTGATTTTTTGGAGTTTTAATGGTTTATAAAATAATTTTTGGTACAGATGGATGGCGAGGAATGATCGCCAGAGAGTATACATTTGAAAATTTAAAACGATGTGCACAAGGTTTTGCAACCTATCATTTGAATAAAGGAAACAAGGGGAGGGCGATTGTTGTCGGATACGATAAGCGCTTTTTAGGGGAGAAATTCGCTTCCTCAGTTGCTGAGGTGCTTGCAGGAAATGGTTTTAAGGTTTTTCTGACAGAATCAGCTACGCCTACGCCAGTAATCTCTTATGCAGCAGTTGCCAAAAGGGCAATAGGGGCGATTAATATTACTGCCTCCCATAATCCACCTCATGATAATGGCTTCAAAGTACGGGATGAGTTTGGCGGAGCGATCGATCCAGCTGGATTGAAGGAAATAGAAACTGCCATACCTGATAATGTGGAAGATATAAAATTTCTCCCTTACAAAGATGCTGAATTACAGAAATTAATTGTTACATTTGATGCCTCCATCGATTATATTAAGCATATTAAGAAATTGATCGACCTCGGACCAATAAAAGAAGCTGGACTAATGGTCGTTGTGGATTCCATGTGGGGCAATGGTGCTGGCTGGTTCACAAGATTATTAAAGGGCGGGAGAACAAAAGTATTAGAAATTCATAACGAAAGAAACCCGTCTTTTCCTGAAATGCTGAGACCTGAACCAATCCCGCCAAATGTGGATGCTGGGTTGAGATTCTCGAAAGCAAATCAGGGAGATGTATTACTGATCTTGGATGGTGATGCAGACCGAGTGGGGATTGGGGATGAAAAAGGCAACTTTGTAAATCAATTACGAGTATTTGGCCTGCTTGCATATTATATGCTTGAAGTTCGTGGCGAGAGAGGGGCGATCGTGAAAACCCTTTCAACCACAAAAATGCTCAATAAACTCGGAGAAATTTACGATGTGCCAGTTCATGAAACAGGTGTAGGTTTTAAATATGTCGCCCCGAAAATGATCGAAACAGATGCCCTCATTGGTGGAGAAGAATCTGGGGGGTATGCCTTCAGAGGAAATGTCCCAGAACGGGATGGCATTTTAGGTGGCCTATATTTCTTAGACATGATGGTCAAACTTAAAATGAAACCAACTGAATTATTAGAATTATTATTCAGTAAAGTTGGTGAACATTATTACGACCGCATTGATACATTATTTAGTGGAGATCGTGAACAAATTCGTGAGACAGTGAAAAAAGCGAAACCAGAAACAATTGGCGGATTAAAAGTTACTAGCATAAACAATACCGATGGCTTTCAATATTATTTGGAAGATGGTGGATGGTTATTGATCAGATTCTCAGGTACAGAACCTAAATTGCGAGTGTATTGCGAAACAACACACGGTGATTTAGTTCAAAATATCCTTGAGGATGGATTACGAATTGCAGGATTGAAATAGATCAATGCGGTTAACCGATACGCATTGCCATCTAAATCTTGAGCAATTCGATGGGGACCGCGAGGAAGTAATATCCAGAGCGATTAATTTAGGGATCGAGCGATTCTTAATTCCTGGGATAGACCTAGCAACAAGTCGATCCGCTGTAGATTTGGCTGAGAAATACCCCCAAATTTTTGTGGCAGTGGGTGTTCAGCCCAATAGTGGGATGAGTTGGACGAATAGCACATTAAAAGAAATTGAAGAATTGGCATCGCATCCAAAGGTGGTTGCCATTGGAGAAATTGGTCTCGATTATTATTGGGATAAGACTCCGAAAGAAAAGCAAGCAAAGATTTTTTACCAGCAATTGGAACTTGCGATGGATCTGGAACTGCCCGTTGTGATCCATAATCGCGAGGCCACAAAAGATACATTGGCAATGCTTGAACGATGGCATCAAAAATTGTTGGAATCGGAATCTCCTCTGATTTTGAGACCTGGTGTGCTCCATTCTTTTTCTGGAAATGAGGAAGATGCCTTGCAGGCTCTTGCAATAAACTTTTTTCTAAGCATTTCTGGACCAGTAACATATAAAAATGCTAAAATTCTAAGAAAAGTGGTTGCAAATACTGACATCGAAAAGTTAATAATTGAAACAGATTCGCCATATCTCACACCACAACGTTTTCGTGGGCAGCGAAATGAACCCAGTTACGTAAGTTTTATTGCGAATAAAATATCTGAAATAAAGGAACTATCTGCAAAGGAAGTTGCCAACATAACAGCCGAGAATGCTGAAAAACTATTTAATTGGAAATAATTATTTGACAACGATTAATTTTATTACTCCGGTACAACAATATCTGCCGCAGGTTGAAGAAAGAATGCGAGATCAATCTGTGGGGCATCACCCTGATCTCAAATCTGCGGTAGAACATTTATTGGCCTCTGGTGGAAAAAGAGTCCGGCCTATTTTATGTTTATTGGCTGGAGAGATGTTGGGCGCAGATCTAAAAAGAACGATCACGCTTGCAGCCGCAGTCGAAATGCTCCATACCGCCACACTGGTTCACGATGACATGATCGACGGTGCCCTATTGCGGCGTGGTAATCCTACACTTAATTCAAAATGGTCTCCTGCCGCCACAATATTGACTGGAGATTTTATTTTTGCTCGGGCTGCAAAACTGGCGGCTGAAACAGATTCAATTGAAGTCATGAATTTATTTGCCCAAACCCTTTCGGTGGTGGTAAATGGCGAAATCACCCAAATGTTTAAAAGTCGGGGTTTAGTAAGCCGGGATGATTATTTTGAAAGGATCTATTCAAAAACTGCTTCAATGTTTGAATTAGCCACAATTGCTCCGATCTACTTAAGCGAAGGACAAGACAAATCAGAATCGATAATGAAAACATTTGGATATGAGATTGGCATGGCATTCCAGATCGTGGATGATATTTTAGATTTTACTGGTGCGCAAGCAAGTGTTGGGAAACCGGTTGCTTCTGATTTACGCCAAGGATTAGTTACATTGCCAGCATTAATTTATATTGAAGAAAATCCCAAGGATAGTGATTTTACCCGAGCATTGAATGGCGGAAGTGGGGATGATGAATTAATGACTCGATTAATAACTTCGATCAGGGAAAGTGGGGCGGTTGAAAAATCTCTCTCTCATGCTAAAGATTATGTAAATCGAGGATTAATTGCTCTCAAAGAAATGCCACTTAGCAAGGAAAGGACGGCATTAGAAGATTTGGCTAATTACATCGTCGATCGCAATTTTTAATAAAAATAGTATTATATTTATACAACAGCAAAGCTCGAATTGTCGGGCTTTTTTTTATTTAATGAATTCGAAATCAAATCATTGATAAATCGGATAAATTTGGTAATATTAAGCTATTAATAACCATTAATTCGGAGGATGTAATGTCAATTCAAGAAAAATTAGACCGAAAGGTTGATCAATATCGCATTTTAGCGCATCCATTTTATGAAACTTGGAGTGCTGGAGAATTACCGGTAGAAAAATTAAAAAGATATGCCGAAGAGTATGGGGCATTCATTAGCCTGATGCCCTTGGGTTGGAAAACCTTAAATGATCACCATACCGTTGAGGAAGAAGAAGAACATATCGTACTCTGGGAAAAATTTGCAAATTCTCTGGATACGAAGATTGGGGATTCTAAAATTGAAGAGATTCAAAATTTAATTAGGACAACCAATAAATTATTTAGTACCCCCGTGTTGGCGATTGGGGCTTTATACGCCTTTGAGGTTCAGCAACCTGAAACGGCTACTTCAAAGTTGGATGGATTAAGAAAATTTTATGATTTATCCAGTGATGCGGATGAATATTTTATTGAACATACCCATAATCACCACGAAGCGGAAAAACTGATCAAACTTCTAGGAAAATTATCCGCTGAAGATCAGGAAAAAGCAGTGTTGGCTTGCGAAGAGATGAGCAAAGCGCTCTGGGATGGTTTAACAGGAATTCATGAAGAAAAGACTCTTCATTAAATATATAGTTACTTGATTATAGAAAAGACCTTATGATAATGATTTCATAAGGTCTTTTTATTTGTTTAGGTAGGCCGATTGTGATATATATACATAAGATTACTTCTAAATTAATATAGCCCTAATAATTTTTATTAAGGAGATGTAGCTTGGATAGAAAAAATGTTTATGTAAGAGATTGGATGACGCCAAATCCCTATTCAGTAAGTCCAAGCACGCATGTGTCATTGGCGGAAAAACTGATGAAGGATTTTAACATCCGCCGATTGCCGGTAGTCGAAGAGGGCAAATTAGTTGGCATTGTTACAGATGGGGATATTCGGGAAGCAGGTCCCTCAGATGTGACTTCCCTAGGTAAATATGAGACAGAATTCCTACTGTCCGGATTAACAGTTGCAGATGTAATGACTCATGACCCCGTTACCATTTCCTCCGGGGAGACGATTCGAAAACTAGCTGAATTAATGTTAAATAAAAAGATCGGGGGAGTCCCCGTGGTGGACAATCAAGAACTAGTGGGGATTGCCACTGTTTCAGATATATTCAAAGTCATTATTGAAGTTTTTGAAGATTAACACAAAAAAAGACTACTGAAAGTAGTCTTTTTAGTATTTTATTCTTTATTTATAGATGGGGGTAAATGGTCATTTATATCGTGGGTCACCGCATAAGCTGCAGCTTCAGATCTAGTTCTAAGATTGAGTTTAGAAAGAATTGAACTTACATAATTCCGAACAGTTTTCTCACTTAAATATATTTGGGCAGCAATTTCTTTATTTGTATGCCCCTTAGAAATCAAAGCAAGAATTCGTATTTCTTGGTCACTTAAGGAAGAAAAGGCTTCATCTGTGGCCCTTCTAGAAGCCTCACGCACACGTTTAAACACCTTCTGCGTCATTGCTGGGTCAATCAATGCTTCCCCTCGTGCTATGGCTTCTAAGGACCTGATTAGGTCATCACTACCGATCTGTTTCAGCACATAACCATAGGCACCCGCATTAATTGCATCAAAAAGTAGTTCATCTTCCGCAAAGGAAGTCAGCATGATTACTTTCGTTTCAGGAAGTACCTTTAAGATATTTTTGGTTGCTTCAATGCCATTTTTCCCAGGTAATCGTATATCCATGAAGATTACATCCGGTTCATATTCTACAGCTTTTTGCAATGCTTCATCAGCGTTTCCAGCCTCAGCAACGACTTCATAGCCTGGGTAATTAGATAGTAATGCGTTCAGGCCTAATCGAACGACTTCGTGATCATCTACAAGTAGTAATTTTAGCATTTTTATATTTTGTTTGACCTGTTAGGATTAAGACGCTATAATTTGTCCGAATTGGATTATAGCATTAAATAAAGAATTATTGGATTATGGATGAATAAACGACTATTAAGATGGTTAACCATAGTTTTACCTGTTGGGTTTTTTGTTGCATTACTATCATCCATTGATTTTTTCTATGAAGGTTATTTCTCTTTTTGGGGAATTTTATTTGCTTTACTGGTCATTTCTCTAGGTGCTGGCTTATTTTCTGCATGGGTATTCTATTTTATTGATAATCGGGAAGATGAGATTCGTAGAAGAGCAAAACAATTAGAAGCATTAAATGCTGCTTCAATGGCCTTGACCACAGAGTTAGATTTAAGTCTTGTCTTACAAAAAGTTGTTGATATTAGCCGCGGGTTAATTACTTCTCGCTATTGTGCCTTAGGAGTATTAGACGAATCAGGCACCTATTTTGAGCAGTTCATTACCTCTGGAATATCATTAGACGAAAAAAAATCAATTGGTACCCCACCTCATGGAAAAGGTTTATTTAAAATTTTGATCCAAGAAGGGAAACCCTTAGTTGTTGATGACATTATGTCCCATGAAAAACATTCGGGCTTTCCTGCCGATCATCCCAAAATGGATACACTTTTGGGGGTACCCGTAAGAATTAAGGGGAAAGTTATTGGAGATCTATATCTATCTGAAAAACTAGATGATGTCTATTCAAAAAATCCAAAAGTAATCCCATATGCTCATGAAGATCAACAGGTATTAGAAATGTTTGCCACTCAAGCAGCAATTGCGATTGAGAATGCCAGGCTCTATCGTCAGGTACAAGATCTGGCTGTGCTAGAAGAGCGAGAAAGATTTGGAATGGATCTGCATGACGGAACAATCCAATCAATCTATGCGGTGGGCTTAATGTTAGAAGATGTAAAAAGACGCATTGCCACTGAACCTGAGAGTTCAAAAGAAAAAATCAATCAATCGATAATTTCTCTAAATAATGCCATCAGTGATATCCGAAATTATATTTTGGACCTGAGACCACAGCATTTTCAGGGCAGAAATGTGGTGCAGGGTGTCGAGGAATTAGCCAGAGCTTTAAGGGCAAATACCTTTATGAATGTGGATGTTCAGATCGATCAAATCGATCCGGATCAATTAAATTCTGAACAAACGATTGAGATCTTGCATATCGCCCAAGAAGCCTTATCCAATGTTCAAAAGCATGCCCGTGCTTCAAGTTTAGACATATCCTTGGAAAATGAAAATGGACAATTTGAAATGCGAATTCGGGATAATGGAATTTCAATACCCATAGACGCCATAGAAAATTCTAAAGGAAATGGCCTAAAAAATATGGCAGAACGGGCTTCAATTTTGAATGGAGAAATTAAGGTTTCTCCTAATAAATCGGGCGGAACAGAAATCTACCTATCAATTCCCATATAAATATCATTTCGATTTATTAGGATGTTTGTCCTGTCTCACTTAGGACATCTGCCTCTATAGATTATCTATAGAGGGTAGCTATACTTTTTAAACAATAAAACCATTAATAAATGATTTATCAAAGTAGTTTATGCGAAAAACACATGTCTTAATTGTTGATGATCACCATGGTGTTCTCCAACAAATTGAAAACCTATTAATACAAGAAACAGATTTTGAGCTTTGCAAGGCAGTCACACTTGATAAAGCGAAGAGTCATATCTTGTTATGCAAACCCGAGATATTATTAATTGACCCCTATGTAGAGGGAAAGCTCTGTATTGAAAGTTTGGTATCTCTGCAAGAGTTATTACCTTCAATGATCATAATTGTGTTGGCGGCGGTAGTAGATGCTGCTACAGAGATAGCTCTATCTCGAATTGGAATAAAATTTATTTTGGAAAAGCAAATTGCCCCTGAACAACTATTAGACACATTACGATTAGTAGAAAAGATCCACTCAGATTAATCCCCCGAGAATAAAACAAAAGATAATTTAATCTTCTCTATTTATACTGCGTTCTTGGGAAAACCCCTCTGGATATCGTGCTTTTAATTTATCTACATTTTGTTGAGCAATTTTAGAAAGATCCAATCCGCAGGCGGTAGCAGCCTCTGCCAAATACCACATCACATCTCCTAACTCTTCGGCAATTTCTTCATTCTTAATATCATGTCCGTGAGCTGTTTTCTTTTTTATGAGATTAGCAAATTCCCCCGCTTCACCTGCAAGACCTAATGCAGCAATGATCAAGCGTTCGTCACCTTTCTTTCCAGCTCCCGCCGTCCGAGCAGCAAAATGTTGATATTCATTCAATGTTAATCCGGTCATTTTAATTCTCTCTTGTTATCGCCTTCTTCCAGATATTAAGGAAGCATAATAAAAAATTTGAAGAATTGCAGTAATCAAAGCTGCAACATATGTGAGAGCAGCAGCGTTTAATACATTGCCAACTCCTCGTAATTCTTCCTGGTCAACTGCTAAACCTGAATTTGCAAGTAATATTTTTGCCCTAGAAGAAGCATTTAATTCGACTGGCAGGGTCAGTAAGGCAAAGGCAGCACCACCTGCAAAAAAAAGTAAACCCAAATAAGATAAATTCAAGAAATTTAAGAGTAGCCCGGCGAAGATCAATATCCACCCGAGGTAAGAACCAATGTTAACCATAGGGACCATTGCAGCTCTCAATTTTAATGGAAGGTAATCCTCTTGATCCTGTTGCGCGTGACCTAATTCATGAGCAGCAATCGCCAGGGAAGCCACTGATCTCCCCTGTGATACTCCGGAGGATAGCCTAAGGATCTTTTTCCTTGGATCATAATGATCGGATAATTTTCCGCCAACTTCTTCCACAGAAATATCATATAGACCCGCAGTTCTAATCATTTGCTCGACAGCTTCCATCCCTGAAATCCCTCGATAATTTTTTACTTTGCTCCATTTTTTATATGCAGATTTCACATACATTTGAGTAGCAAACATCAAGATCATTGCTGGAAGCATAAACAACCAATAATTGAAATTGAAAAACATTTTTTTCTCCGAACCTTAATCGATTAAGGCGTGGTAAGTAATTCTATTGCTTTATCTAATTGTGGATCAATCCCAGCATCTGCATCCTCTTGACTAAATTCAATGAAATAATCAGGGTCAATGCCTACATCTTGTATATGCCGACCATCTGGAGACAGCCAATCAGCTACGGTTATGCTCATGGACCCTTGCTCATTCGATAGAGGGACATTGACCAAAACCGACCCTTTGCCAAAGGTAGTATCGCCAACCAAGATCGCACGACCATGATCTTGCAAAGCCCCTGCCAATATTTCTGAAGCAGAGGCAGAACCCTCATTGATCAATAAGACCATCGGGATATCTAGTGCAATCCCACCTGGTAATACTTCAAACGTATCTTTGCTGCCATCCCCATATTGTTCAAACATTACATTGCCTTCGGTTAAAAATTCTGAAGTAATTTGGATAACTTGGTTTACATAGCCACCCGGATTAAATCGCAAATCTAATATTAGTCCTTTTGGATTTTCTGCCAGTAGATCTTCTAAAGTAGAGCGAACCTCTTCGGGACTATTCACACTAAATGAGAAGATCCTTAGATATGCAATGTCGTTTTCTAACATTTCACTACGAAAAGCTGGTGTTTGGATATTTGCCCTCTTTATCTCAACATCGAAAGGATCCAAATCTCCCCGTAATATTCTAAGGATAACGATCGATCCTGCAGGGCCTAATACCTTTCTTAGAGCCAAACTACCATCCACCCCTGTCATATCCTCACCATCGATCGCAATAATTTTGTCATCCGGTCGCAGACCAGCTTTTTCAGCTGGGGAGTCACTCATTGGGCCAATGACGGTTATATAATCTGTGGTTGTATCCACCCAGGCACCAATTCCTTCATATCCAGTGGGATCTAAAACCTCTTGATTCATATGATATTGAACCGGGTCTAGATAAGAGGTATATGGGTCATCCAAGGCCAAAGCCATGTAACTTAGGGCATATTGCATTACGAAATCATAGGCTAGATTATCTTCCAGGTCAGCATATAACAATTTTTGCCAGACTTCCCAAAACCCCAAAAATTCATCTTTCGCTTTATTTGGTGTTTTTGCTTGTCTGGACAAAGATTCAGGGCTGGGGGCATCTTCTGGGATGACTATTTCATCGATGTTGATTTTCTCTTCATCCAGGTATGCCAATACTCCTTCAATTGCTCCCTCAGCTAAGATACGATCATTAATCGGTTGGTTGATAAAGAAATTATGTAAATGATCATAACTTTCCCAGAAGGGAATAAAAATTCCTTCAAGATCAATATCTATGGCGTCCTGAGAAAAATTTTCTAATATGATTTCACTCGGATCTTCAATGATTTCAACGATATTTCCCAGATCAATATCTGCGTCATTAAATAGCTTTGTTATCGCGAAACCCCCAAAGACAAAAAGTCCTACACAAATACTTATCGTAATAACAATACCTAGGACAATGTACAGAACGTTTCGGTTTCGAGTGTCGTTATTGCTTTCCATTTAATCTCCATTTAAATATAGAAGAAAACGATTTGAAAGAATTATGCTTTTTCACTTTTTTCTTCCCTTATTTTATCTACTAGACTAGCTAATTTTTCAATTTCTTTCTCTTCATTCTTATACGGGTTTCGTATGTTGTTAAACATATTGCTGTATTTAGAATATTTTTTATTTAGCATGTCCTGATTTTTTTTAGCCCTAGATAACATGGCGAAATTAAAAAAAACTATCAATCCTAAAATTATTCCAATAATCCAAATCGCAGAACTTGAATTTTCCATTGCGTATCCTAAATAGACTTCATTA
>SWCD01024074.1_pt1 | contig 40680 bp, 37 predicted proteins | sample 4693011 | NCBI WGS metagenome assembly SWCD01 (sample SAMN10267278, study PRJNA491770) | bioreactor metagenome | isolation source: DHS bioreactor inoculated with marine | place: Japan: Omine Ridge, Nankai Trough
CAGGCGTTCTCGCGCTTCGGCGCCCGCACCATCATCGCCCAGCACATGCCGCTGTTCCTGCCCAAGGAGGAGCGCGATGCAGCACAGCTGCTCTCGGACGCCTTTGCCCGCGACGGCCTCGAGGTGCGCCTCAACACCGAAGTGACCGGGGTGCGGGTGGAAAACGGCGAAAAGATCGTCGACATGGTCAGCGACGACTACCGCAGCACGGTCACGGTCGATGCGATCCTGGCCGGCGTCGGTCGCCTGCCGAACGTCGAGGGCCTGGAGCTGGCGCAGGCCGGCGTGGAACTCGACGAGCACGGTGGCGTGCGCGTCGATGACTTCCTGCGCACCAGCAATCGCCGCATCTACGCCGCCGGTGACGTCTGCCTGGAACACAAGTTCACCGACACCGCGGACGCCTCGGCGCGGATCGTCGTGCGCAACGCCCTGTTCCCCGGCCGCCAGCGGGTCAGCGCGTTGACCATCCCATGGTGCACCTACACCGACCCGGAGATCGCCCATGTCGGGCTCTACGTGCGCCAGGCCAACGAACGCGGCATCCCGGTGCGCAGCTTCACCGTGCCCATGCACCAGGTCGACCGCGCGATCCTGGACGGCGAGCAGACCGGCTTCGCCAAGATCCACGTCGCCCAGCGCTCCGACCGGATCCTCGGAGCGACCATCGTCGCCCGCCACGCCGGCGAGATGATCAACGAGATCACCGTGGCCATGGTCCACGGCATCGGCCTCAACGCCCTGGCCAGGGTCATCCACGCCTACCCCACCCAGGCCGAAGCGATCCGCATGGCCGCCAATGCCTGCCAGCGAACGCGGTTGACGCCGTTCCTGGGCGGCTTGCTGCGATGGTGGTCGAGGCGATGAGGTCCCGCCCGTGCAAGCGCACCACCGCCCTGCCAGTTCGGCACGCGCATGCTGCGGAACCGCGCCACGGATCGGAGGTCTGACCGATGCAGCCCGATCAATCCCCGCACGCAGGACCCGGCAACGCGATCCCGGCACACGCGACGCGACTGCCCGGATCGGAGCAGGGCCTGCATGACCCGCCCCGACACGTCCCGAACCGGCAAGGTTTCGGCATGGCCGGACCTGCACTGACATCCACGCACAGGAGACAAGCATCATGGACATCGGAATGATCGGACTCGGCAAGATGGGCGCGAACATGGCCCGGCGCCTGGTCCAGGGCGGTCATCGGGTGGTCGGATTCGACCCGGATGCCAAGGCGCGCAAGGCGCTGGAAGGCGATGGCGGCGAATCGGCCGATTCGCTCGCCGCCCTGGTCGGCAAGCTCGACGGTCCACGCGCGGTGTGGATGATGGTGCCGGCCGGCGAAATCACCGACAGGACCGTCGACGGCCTGCTCCCGCTGCTGGCCAGGGACGATGTCGTCATCGACGGCGGCAACTCCAACTACAAGGACACCTTGCGCCGCGCGAAACGCTTCGCCGCGGGCGGCATGCACTACGTCGACTGCGGCACCAGCGGCGGCGTGTGGGGGCTCGAGGAGGGCTACGGGATGATGGTCGGCGGCGAGAAGGCCGCGGTCGAACGCCTGCGCGGCGTGTTCGAGACGCTGGCGCCCGGCAAGGACAAGGGCTGGGGCCATGTCGGCGCGGTCGGCTCCGGCCACTTCGTCAAGATGGTGCACAACGGCATCGAGTATGGCCTGATGCAGGCCTACGCCGAAGGCTTCTCGATCATGGGGCACAAGCAGGAATTCGGCCTCGACCTGCACCAGGTCGCCGAGATCTGGCGCCATGGCACCGTCATCCGCTCCTGGCTGCTGGACCTCACTGCAAATGCCCTCGACAAGAACCCCACGCTGGACGGCATCGCCCCCTATGTCGACGATTCCGGCGAAGGCCGCTGGACCGTCAGCGAAGCGATCGACCTCGACGTCCCCGCGCCGGTGATCACCCAGTCACTGATCGAGCGCCTGCGCTCGCGCGACGGCGATTCGTTCTCGGACAAGCTGCTTTCGGCGATGCGCAACGAGTTCGGCGGGCATGCGATGAAGAAGGAGTAGCCCTGGCTTCGCGCTTTCCGCAGCCTTTTCGCACCCAGGAACCAGACGCCTCCGGCCCTAGTTGCCTGCGCTCCCGATTGCCTTGTCCACCACCTGCTGCGCCTGCGCCAGGATCTGCTCCAGGTGGCCGGCATCGCGGAAGCTCTCGCCGTAGATCTTGTAGATGTCCTCGGTGCCGGACGGCCGCGCGGCGAACCAGCCGCCTTTCGACACCACCTTGATGCCGCCGATGGGCGCGCCGTTGCCGGGCGCCTGGTTGATGACGGTTTCGATCCCGTCACCGGCGAGGTCGTCCAGCTCGATATCGTCTGGCGACAGGCTGGACAGCGCCTGTTTCTGCGCCGGCTTGGCCGGCGCCTCGACGCGATCGGTGAACATCGCGCCGAGTTCGTCCTGCAACGCCTTGTACAGCTCGCCCGGGTCGCGACCGCGCCGTGCGGTGATTTCCGCCGACAGCAGCGCCGGCACGATGCCGTCCTTGTCGGTGGTCCAGGCGCTGCCGTCGCGGCGCAGGAAGGCCGCGCCGGCGCTTTCCTCGCCGCCGAATCCCAGCGAGCCATCGAACAGGCCTTCGGCGAACCACTTGAACCCGACCGGCACCTCGTACAGCTTGCGCCCCAGCTTCCCGGCGACGCGATCGATCATCGCCGTGCTGACCACGGTCTTGCCGACGCCGACGTCCCGCTTCCACTGTTCGCGGTTGGCGAACAGGTAATCGACCATGACAGCCAGGTAGTGGTTCGGGGGCAGCAGGCCGCCGTCCCGGGTGACGATGCCATGGCGGTCGTGGTCGGTATCGCAGGCGAAGGCGACGTCGTACTCGCCCTTGCGCGCGATCAGGCGCTGCATGGCGTACTTCGACGACGGATCCATGCGGATCCTGCCGTCCCAGTCCACCGTCATGAAGCCGAACCGGGGATCGACTTCCTCGCTGATCACGTGCAGGTCGAACTTGTAATGCTCGGCGATCCGCGCCCAGTAGTGCACGCCGGCGCCGCCCAGCGGATCCACGCCCAGGCGTAGGCCGGCGCCGCGGATGGCGTCGAAATCGAGCACGTTCGCGAGGTCGGCGACATAGGCGCCGAGGTAATCGTGCTCGCGCGTGGTGCCCGCCTTGCGGGCCTTGGCATAGGCGACGCGCCTGACGTCCTGCAGGCCGTTTTCCAGCAGCCGGTTGGCTTCGTCCTGGATCCAGCCGGTGACCTCGCTGCCGGCCGGACCGCCATTGGGCGGGTTGTACTTGAAGCCGCCGTTGTCCGGTGGATTGTGCGAGGGCGTGATCACGATGCCGTCCGCGAGGCCGCGTTCGCGGCCCCGGTTATGCACCAGGATCGCGTGCGAGACGGCCGGCGTCGGCGTGTATTCGCCGCCGCGGGAGATCATCGCGGCGACGTCATTCGCCGCCAGCACCTCCAGCGCGCTGGCGAACGCCGGCGTCGACAGCGCATGGGTATCGAAGCCGATGAACAGCGGGCCGTCGATGCCCTTGTGCCTGCGGTAGCTGCAGATCGCCTGGCTGATCGCCAGCACGTGCGCCTCGTTGAAGCTGTCGTCCAGCGAGGAGCCACGATGGCCCGAGGTGCCGAAGGCGACGCGCTGGGATGGCTCCGACGGGTCGGGGCGACCCGTGTAATACGCCGACACCAGGTGCGGGACATCGACCAGCAGCGATCGTGGCGCGGGCTTTCCGGCCAGCGGGCTGATATCGGTGCTCACGACGGCCTCCGGTGGCCCGATGCGAGCGGAACGGCGGCATCGAGGAACTGCCCGCGCGCGAACGCACGCAGGTCACCGACATGTTCGAGGACGATGTCGGGCGCAGGATCGTCATGGCCGGGCTTCTGCTCATGCGCGTAATGGCCCTGGCGCACGAAGACCGTGGCCAGGTCCACGCCCATGTCCCGCTTCATCGCCGCCAGCAGCCCGGCCTTGTCGTCGACCATGACGTAATGCCGCGCGGGCCAGCGCCGACGCACGGCGTCGAGCCTGCGCTGCTTGTGCAGGCAGATCGACACGCGGCCCGCGACCGCATCCCACAGCCCGGAGCGCTGCAGCTTGCGCGGTTGCAGCACCAGGTCGCCGTCGGACAGGATCACCGGCATGCCGAGCGTGCCCAGGTATGCGATCGCATCCAGCGCGTGCGGATAGAGCCTGTCGGCGAACGGATAGTCGAGGATGAAGACCGCAAGCCGCAGCAGCTCCGGAGCATCGCCGAACTCCTCGCGCAGCCGCTGCACCGCGCCCAGATAGTCTGCGTAGCCGGCCTCGGCGCGCAGCGCCTCATAATGCCCGCGGTAACGGCGTCGCCCCTCGGCGCCGAAGTCGCGTTCGAGCCGTGCGTCCAGGTCGTCGCTGAAGCGATCGTTGTCGAGCAGGGTGTTGTCGACATCGAGGAGGAAAACTATGGAATCGTCAGCAACATGCATCACGGGAGTTCTCGTTCGCCTTTCGTAGGAGCGGCTTGCAGCCGCGAGCCTTTGTCTCCAACAACTGTGGGAGCGACGGAAGTCGCGACGCTTTTCCGGATAGCCAGTCGCGACTCCCGTCGCTCCCACAAGAAAATGCAAGGGCTCGCGGCTGCAAGCCGCTCCTGCAGGCAGCTTTCATCTGTCTGCCAGCAGCGCGCGTGCGCGAGTGCAGACGTTGTCGACGGTGAAGCCGTACTTTTCCATCACCGTGTTGCCCGGCGCCGAGGCGCCGTAGCGGTCGACGCCCAGCATGTCGCCGGCATCGCCCACGCAGCGCGACCAGCCCTGCGGCACGCCCGCTTCCACCGCCAGGCGCGCGGTGATTCCGGGCGGCAGGACGCTGTCGCGATATTCCTTGGACTGTGCCTCGAACAGCTCCCAACTCGGCATCGACACGCAGCGCACCGATATGCCTTCTTCGCGCAGACGCTGCGCGGCCTCGACGATGAGGTGCACTTCCGAGCCCGTGGCAATCAGGACCAGGGCCGGATCGTTTTCGTCGGCGAATTCGTCGCACAGCACGTACGCGCCCTTGCGCAAGCCATCGGCCGCGGCCAGCCTGCCGCGATCCAGCGTCGGCACGTCCTGCCGGCTGAACACCAGGGTCACCGGCGCCTCGCGGGTTTCGATCGCCACCCGCCAGGCGACCGCGGCTTCGTTGGCGTCGCAGGGGCGGATCACGGTGAGGCCGGGGATCGCGCGCAGGCTGGCGACCTGCTCCACCGGCTCGTGGGTCGGTCCGTCCTCGCCGACGGCGATGCTGTCGTGGGTGAAGACATGGATCACGTGCAGTTTCGACAGCGCGGCCAGCCGCATCGGTGGACGCATGTAGTCGGCGAACACCAGGAAGGTCGCGGTGAACGGCATGCAGCCGCCGTGCGCGGCCAGGCCGTTGGCGATCGCCCCCATCGCGTGCTCGCGCACGCCGAAATGCAGGTTGCGGCCGGCACGGCTCCAGCCGCCGCCGTCCGAACCCTGGCGGTCGTCGCTGTCGGGCCCGCCATCGGGCGCCGGATTGAAATCGCCCAGCCCCTTCATCGCGGTCTTGGTGGACGGATCGAGATCGGCTGAGCCGCCGGTGAGCTGCGGCAGCTTCGGTGCGATCGCGTTGAGCACCTTGCCCGATGCCGCGCGCGTGGCCATGCCCTTGGCGTCGGCAGGAAACACCGGGATATCGGCGTCCCAGCCGTCGGGCAGGCCACCGTGCTGGCTGCGCTCGAATTCGGCGGCCAGTGCCGGTTCTGCATCCGCATAGGCCTTGAAACGCTGCTCCCACTCCTGCTCGGCGGCGGCGCCTCGCTTGCCCGGTCCGCGCATGTGGTCGCGCGCATCGCCGGGCACGAGGAAGGCCGGCTCGATCGGCCAGCCAAGCTTCTGCTTGGTCTTGCGCACGTCCTCCTCGCCCAGCGGCGAGCCGTGCGCCTTGTAGCTGTCCTGCTCGGGCGAGCCGTAGCCGATATGGGTGCGCACGACCACCAGCGAAGGCCGCGCGGTTTCATCGCGCGCGGCCTTGAGCGCGGCATCGATCGCCGCGACGTCGTTGCCGTCGTCGACGTGCTGCACGTGCCAGCCGCAGGCGGCGAAGCGCGCGCCGCGGTCCTCGGTGAACGTGATGTCGGTGCCGGCGGCGAGGGTGACGGAGTTGTCGTCGTACAGGCAGTTGAGCTTGCCGAGCCTGAGGTGGCCGGCCAGCGACACCGCTTCGGCGCAGACGCCTTCCATCAGGTCGCCGTCGCTGGCCAGCACCCAGGTGCGGTGGTCGACGATCGTGTGGTCCGGTCGGTTGTAGCGTGCCGCCAGCTGCGCCTCGGCGATCGCCAGCCCGACCGCGTTGGCGAAGCCCTGCCCCAGCGGGCCGGTGGTGACCTCCACGCCGGGTGTATGGCCGCGCTCGGGATGCCCGGGCGTCCGGCTGCCCCACTGCCGGAACCGCCTGATGTCGTCGATCGACAGCTCGTAGCCGGTCATGTGCAGCAGCGCGTACAGCAGCGCCGAACCGTGGCCGGCGGACAGCACGAAGCGGTCGCGATCGGACCAGCCGGGATTTGCCGGATTGAATTTCAGGAAGCGCTGCCAGAGCACGTAGGCCATCGGCGCCGCGCCCAGCGGCAGGCCCGGATGGCCGCTGTCGGCTTCCTGCACCATGTCCACGGCGAGGAAGCGCAGGGTGTCGATGCATTTCTGGTCGAGCTGGTCGGTCATTGGAAATGTCCCGGTGATCTGTCTTCTCTGGCCCGTGGTTCCCGCGAAAGCGGGGTTTTCAACAGCGGGGCTGGTCATCCAGTGACACTTGGCGTGCCACCGGGCAAAGACGCTGGATTCCCGCTTTCGTGGGAATGACGGCTCGATTCAACGTCGTTTTCGCCGCTCGCGGTAATGACGGATCAGGGCGTTGGTGGAGCTGTCGTGCCGCAGGTCCGGATCGTCGGCCGCGAGTTCGGCTTCGGCCGTCTTCGCCAGCTGCTTGCCCAGCTCCACGCCCCACTGGTCGAAGCTGTCGATGTTCCAGATCCGCCCCTGCACGAACACGCTGTGTTCGTACAGCGCGACCAGCGCGCCCAGCGCGTGCGGCGTGAGGCGATCGGCCAGGATGGTGCTGCTGGGCCGGTTGCCCTCGAATATGCGATGCGGCACGACCGCTTCGGGCGTGCCTTCGGCGCGCACCGCGTCGGCGTCCTTGCCGAAGGCCAGCGCCTCGCCCTGGGCGAACAGGTTGGCCATCAGCAGGTCGTGCTGCGCGTCGTGCGGGTTGAGCGGCTGGCAGAAACCGATGAAGTCGCAGGGCACCAGCCGCGTGCCCTGGTGCAGCAGCTGGTAGAACGAATGCTGGCCGTTGGTGCCCGGTTCGCCCCAGTAGACCGGGCCCGTCTGCACCTCGACCCGGGTGCCGTCCATGGCCACGTGCTTGCCGTTGCTCTCCATCGTCAGCTGCTGCAGGTAGGCCGGGAAACGCTTGAGGTACTGCGCGTAGGGCAGCACCGCAACGGTCTCGGCGCCGAGGAAGTCGTTGTTCCAGATCGCGACCAGCGCCATCAGCACCGGCAGGTTTTGCGCGAACGGGGTGTCGCGGAAATGCACGTCCATGGCGTGGAAGCCGGCCAGCATGTCGCGGAAGTTGTCCGGACCGACCGCGATCATGGTCGACAGGCCGATCGCCGAATCCATCGAATAGCGTCCACCGACCCAGTCCCAGAAGCCGAACATGTTGCCGGGGTCGATGCCGAACTTGCGCACGCCGCCTTCGTTGGTGGAGACCGCGACGAAGTGTTTCGCGATCGCGGATTCGTCCTTCAGCGAAGCCAGGCACCAGTCGCGCGCGGCGTGGGCGTTGGTGAGGGTTTCCTGGGTGGCGAAGGTCTTGGAGCAGACGATGAACAGGGTTTCGGCCGGATCCAGGCCGCGCGTGGTTTCGACGAAATCGGCCGGGTCGACGTTCGAGATGAAGCGCACGTCCAGGTTCCGCTGGCTGTAATGGCGCAGGGCCTCGAAGGCCATGACCGGACCGAGGTCGGAGCCGCCGATGCCGATGTTGACCACGTTGCGTATGCGCTTGCCGGTGGCGCCGATCCAGCGACCGTCGCGCAGCTTGTCGGCGAACGCCGCCATGCGGTCGAGCACCCCATGCACCTCGGGCACGACATCGACGCCATCGACCTCGATGCGCGCGTCGCGCGGCGCGCGCAGGGCGACATGCAGCGCCGGGCGGTCCTCGGTGGTGTTGATGCGTTCGCCGTTGAACATGGCCCCGATCGCAGCGCGCACGCCGCAGGCCTCGGCCAGTTCCAGCAACAGGTGCAGGACGTCGTCGTCGACGCGCTGCTTGGAATAGTCCAGGACCAGGCCGGCGGCCTCGGCACGCAGCCGCGTTCCGCGTTCCGCATCGGCCGCGAACAAGTCGCGCAGCGAACGCCCGTTCGCCTGCCGTGCGCGTTGCTGCAGCGCCTGCCACTGCGGCCGGTGGGTCAACGGCATGCTGCGGTTCGTCGCCGTGCCCTGGGGGCTGTCGTTCATGCCAGTGCCTTTGCCTTGTCGCGGATGCTGCGCATCAGTTTTCCCCAGGAATCGACGAAGGCGGCCGCGCCCTCCTCCTGCAGCCGCGTCGCCAGGGCATCGACGTCGATGCCGGCGTCGACGAACGGCTCCAGCGCATCGGCCGGGTCGTCGTCCGCGTCCAGCACGCTGGCGACCTTGCCGTGGTCGGCGAACGCCTCCAGGGTCTTGTCCGGGATCGTGTCGATGGTATCGGGCGCGGCCAGCGCCGAGACGTACAGCGTATCGGAAGCGTCGGGATCCTTGGTGCCGGTGCTGGCCCACAGCAGCCGCTGCGGCAGCGCGCCGGCATCGGCGAGCTTTTTCCATCGATCCGAGGCCAGCAGTTCGCGATAGGCGCGATACACCTGCCGGCTGACGGCGATGCCGAGCTTGTTGCGCAGCGCAGCCGGCGCGCTGTCCATGATCGCCTTGTCCCAGCGGCTGACGAACAGCGACGCCACCGACGATACCGCCGGATCGCGACCGTCCTCGATCCGGCGTTCGATGCCGCGCAGGTAGGCCTCCGCGGAGGCGACGTATTGCTCCCTAGAAAACAGCAGGGTGACGTTGATCGGCACGCCGTTGTAGATGGACTCCTCGATCGCCGGCACGCCCTCGGGCGTACCCGGGATCTTGACGTAGAGGTTCCTGCAGGCGGCCTGGTCATGGATGCGCTGGGCCGCGGCGATGCTGCCCCTGGTATCGCTGGCCAGCAGTGGCGAGAGCTCCATCGACACCCAGCCGTCCATGCCGCCGCTGGCCTTGTGCGCCGGCTCGAACAATTTGGCGGCGCGGCGCAGGTCGGCCAGCGCCAGTTCGACGAACAGGGCTTCGTCCTCCAGGCCGGCGGCCGATTTTTCGGCGATCGCTTCGTCGTAGGCGTCGCTGCCGCCGATCGCGTGCTCGAAGATGGTCGGATTCGAGGTCAGCCCGGTGATGCCGTAGTCTTCGATATAGCGCGCCAGGCTGCCGTCGTCGAGCAGGGTGCGGGTGATGTTGTCCAGCCACAGGCTCTGGCCGGCGTTGCGCAGCTGTTGCAGGTTGTGGTTCATCTCGACTCCAGTACGGGGATTCGTGCGCGCCCAAGCATCGCGTGCCGCGTCATCCACCGAGTGTGCTCCTGCCGACGTCGCGCTCGAATGAAAAGCGGCGCGATGCGCGGGGACGGCTCAGCACGGCGGGCTGCGTTCGGGCTTGGGATCATGCCAACCCTCCTTGCCTGACACTATCTTGATCGCTGCCGCCGGGCCCCAGCTGCCCGGCGCGTAGGTTTCGACTGCATCTGGCAGGTCGAGCACCGGATCGACCACCCGCCAGGCTTCCTCCACCGCCTCGTCCCTGGTGAACAGCGTCGCATTGCCCGCCAGTGCATCGCCGAGCAGGCGTTGGTAAGGTGGTTCGCCCCTGCCTTCCTGGTGGCGGGCGATCAGTTCGACGCCGTCGCCACGCATCTTCTCGCCAGGGCGCTTGACCCGTGCGCCGGTGGCGATCACCACCTCCGGGCTCAGGCGGAAGCGGAAATAGTTGCAGTGCGCCGGATCGGCCGCTTCCGGCAGGTCGGCATCGAAGATCGCCAGCGGCGGGGACTTCAGGTTCACCATCACTTCGGTCGAGGTGATCGGCAGGCGCTTGCCGGCGCGGATGTAGAACGGCACGCCGGCCCAGCGCCAGGTGTCGATCTCGAGTTTCAGCGCGGCATAGGTCTCGACGTTCGAATCTTCCGCCACGCCCGGTTCGTCGCGGTAGCCGCGGAACTGCCCGCGCACCACGTTTCCCGGCCGCAGCGGCCGCATCGCGCGGAACAACCGCAGCTTCTCGGCGTGGATCGCCACCGCATCATCACCAATGGGCGCGTCCATCGCCAGCAGCGCGACCACCTGCAGCAGGTGGTTCTGGACCACGTCGCGGATCGCGCCGACGCCGTCGTAGAAGCTGCCCCTGCCCTGTACGCCGAAGTGCTCGGCCATGGTGACCTGCACATTGTCGACATGCTCGCGGTTCCAGACCGGCTCGAGGAAGGCGTTGGCGAAGCGGAAGTACATCAGGTTCTGCACCGCCTCCTTGCCCAGGTAGTGGTCGATGCGGAACACCGCGTGCTCGGGGAAGACCGCGTGCAGCGCCTCGTTCAGGGCGCGGGCGGACGCCAGGTCGCGCCCGAACGGCTTCTCGACCACGACCCGCGCATTGTCGGCGCAGCCGGAACTCCCCAGCGATCCGACCACCGAGGCGAACAGCGATGGCGGGATCGCCAGGTAGTGCAACGGCCGCCTGCTGGCGCCAAGGGCCCGCTTGAGCTGGTCGAAAGTTGCCGGATCCTGGTAATCGCCCTTGACGTAGCGCAGCTGCGTGGCGAGCCTGTCGAACGCGGCCTTGTCGAATTCGCCGGCATCCTCGAGGCTGCTGCGTACGTGGTCGCGCAGCTGCTGCAGGCTCCAGCCGGCGCGTGCGACGCCGATCACCGGCATGTCCAGTTCGCCTTCGCGGACCAGTGCCTGCAGCGCCGGATAGATCTTCTTGCGCGCCAGGTCGCCCGTCGCGCCGAAGAAAACCAGGGCGTCGGATGCGGTAGTGTCTCGGCTCAAGGCCAACTCCTGGTATGCGGGACGTCGTGTCGCCGTCAGCGCGCCGTGCCCGGCGGGCCCGGCAGCTCCATCAGGACAAGGGTGGAGATGTGCGATGTACGACTGTAAGCGGCAATCGGTGAAGACCGGGTAAGAGGGGCACTAGTTCCGCAACGACGAACCGGGCCATTCACGGCCCGGTTCGCCTGCGACCCGATCGCGGCCGGATTACCTGCGCTGGCGGCTGGGAAATCCCGTCACGAACGCACCGGCACCAGGGTGATCTCGACGCGGCGGTTCTCGGCGCGCCCCTGCTCGGTATCGTTGCTGGCGATCGGACGGGTCTCGCCGGCACCGACGGTGATCATGCGGTCGCGCATGATGCCGCGGGAGTTGAGGTAGTTGGCCACGGCCTCGGCACGGCGCTGGGAAAGCTGCTGGTTGTAGCTGTCGCTGCCGACGCTGTCGGTATGCCCGGCGACCTCGATCACGGTCTGGTTGTATTGCTGCAAGGTGCCGGCGACGTTGTCGAGTACCGGGTAGAACTGCGGCTGCAGGGTGGCCTGGTCGAAGCCGAAGGTGACATTGCCCGGCATGTTCAGGGTGATGTTGTCGCCCTGGCGCACGACGTCGACGCCGGTGCCCCGCATCCGCTGCCGCAGCTCGGCTTCCTGGCGGTCCTGGTAGGCGCCGATGGCACCGCCCGCGAGCCCGCCGACGCCGACGCCGACCAGCGCGCGCTGGCGACGCTCGACGGCGTCGCCGCCGCTGAGCAGGCCGGCAGCGGCGCCGATGGCCGCGCCGATCAAGGCCCCGCGCTGGGTGCGGTTGGGGTCGTCCGGCGCATTGGTCTGGCCGGTATAGGTGGCGCAACTGGCGAGCAGCAGGCTGCCGGCAACGGCGGCGGCGATCGCGGTGGCGGTCATTGGTCGCATGGGACTCCTCGTCATCCGGTCAAGCCGGGTGCTGGTGTGGGGAACCCAAGCTAATCACAGCCGCGTCCGCAGCGGGTGATGGCGGCGTTCAGGGCTTGCACTGCATTCAGGTCGCGTCGTCGAGCAGCGCTTCGGCGGCGACCGAGTCCAGCGCATTGTCCCAGTTGCCCATCAGGGCGAGGTACAGCAGCTTGTCGAATTCGCCGCCGAAGCGCCGGATCACCGCATCCGGATCCGGGATCAGCTTCGCATCGGCGATCAGGCCGAAATGCACGCGGCCGTTGTAGCTCATGATCGACACGCCGACCCCGATCGAGCCCGTCTGCGGCACCCAGAACATCATCTCGCGCAGCCGGCAACCGGCCAGGTACAGGGGCTGCTGCGGACCGGGCACGTTGGTGGCGACGGCCGTGGCCTTGCGGCTGAAGAGCTCAAGCGCAAGTTCCTGCAACGCTTGAGGTGCCATCCCTAAAGCCGCCAACAGCCCATATGCAACAATGGCTTGGCGCGAGTTCTTAAGTTGATTCATGCACTCAGCCACCAGCTCCAAGCGACGGATCGGGTTGCCCTCGCCGACCGGCAGGTCGAGGAACACCAGGCCGAAATGGTTGCCGAGCTTCTTCGCGTGCTCCAGCGGACGCAGGTTGACCGGCACCGTCGCGCGCAGCGTCATGCCGTCGATGTCGTCGCCGCGTTCGCGCATGTAGTCGCGCAGCGCCCCTGCTGCGGCGGCCATCAGCACGTCGTTGACGGTGCAGCCGCAGGCGCGCCCCACCGCCTTGACTTCCTCCAGGTCCAACGGCTCGGCCCAGGCGACGCGCTTGCTGACGCCGAGCCGGCCACGCAGCATCGACGGCGGGTCGTCTGGCAGCGCCAGCGCATGCACCAGTTCGCGCGCGATCTCGCCGCCCTCCCTGGCCAGTACCGCGGCGAGCGACGGATCCTGGACCATCTCCATGCCCTTGCCGAACATCCTGCCGCCGAGTTTCGTGTAGCGCTCGACCGCTCCGACCCGGCGCGCGACCCCGGCGCCGTCGCGCTTGAGCCATGCCCGTGCCAGGTCCCTGGCCTTGTCCTTGCCCGCGACGCGCACGGTATCGGTCAGCGACAGCAGCACCTGCACCAGGGCGATGCCGTCGGCATAACTGTGGTGCAGCCGCGCGACCAGCGCCGAACCCCCGGCGTAGTGTTCGACCAGGTGGAACTGCCACAGCGGCCGGCCCTTGTCGAGCGGACTGGACGCGAGCTGGCCGACGAAACGTTCGAGCGCGCGCTTCTCGGCCACCGGCGACGGATTCCCGCGCTTGCCGCGCCCCGGCAGCGCGGCGTGCTGCACGTGCCAGTCGAGGTCGAAATGCGGGTCGTCGTGCCAGGCGGCGCCCGACGGCGTGTCGACGGCCTTCTGCCGGAAGCGCGCATAGGCGAGGAAGCGCTGGTCGATCACGCGCTTGAGCCGAGCCAGCGACATCGGTTCGTCGAGCATCAGCACGCCGGTGATCATCATCGGGTTGGTCGGCCGCTCCATGCGCAGCCAGGCGGTATCGACCCGCGACATCGGTTCGCGGCGCGCGCGCCGGCGCGGTTTCTGCGTGGCCATCCGGTCCTCCCGATCGATGCAAGGAGTGAATCACGCGGCGTCGGAAGGCGCAATGCGATGCGCCATTGCAGGAGCGGGGCGCGACCCGGCCCCGCCGGTGAAGCCTTATCGCGCCCAGGTGCGCTCCTACAGGTTCTTGTACGCCGCCAGCGCGGCTTCCCTGCCCTCGGCCAGGTCGACGATAGGCCTGGATGGATAGCCGTCCAGCGCCTGCGCCGCTTCGGGCGATTCCCACGGCGCGAAGCGCAGCGGCGCGTCGAGCCCGGACAGTTCCGGTACCCAGCGTGCGATATAGCTGCCTTCGGGGTCGAACTTCCTGGCCTGCGCCACCGGGTTGAACACCCGGAAATAGGGTGTGGCATCGGCGCCGGTGCCGGCCACCCATTGCCAGCCCAGGGTATTGCTGGCCAGGTCCGCATCCACCAGCGTGTCCCAGAACCAGCGCGCACCTTCGCGCCAGTGGATGCGCATGTGCTTGGTCAGGTAGCTGGCGACGAGCATGCGCACGCGGTTGTGCATCCAGCCGGTACGCCACAGTTCACGCATGCCCGCATCGACGATCGGCACGCCGGTACGGCCCTGTTGCCAGGCTTCGATGCGTCCGGGCGTGCGCCGCGCCCAGTCGAACCCTGCGAAGCGTGGGTCAAGGTCGTGGTCGGTCGTTTCCGGGAAATGATGCAGCAGGTGGTGCGCGAATTCACGCCAGCCCAGTTCGCGGATGCAGGCGTCGATGTCGACAGCGGTGCCGGCCCTGCGCTCGGCCCGCAGCGCCGCGACCACGCGCCAGGGCGCGATCTCGCCGAAATGCAGGTGCGGCGACAGCCGCGAGGTGCCGGCGCGGTCGGGACGGTCGCGGTCTTTGGTATAGCCGCGCAGCGCCCCGTCAATGAATATTTCCAGCGTCTCGCGCGCGCCGGCCTCGCCGGGCGTCCAGCGTTCCCAGAAGCCCTGGTCCCAGTGCGGCGACGGCGACAGCTTCAAGGCATCGAGCGCTACGCCGTCGGGTCCGATGTCGACGTCGACGATGGTATCGGGCGCATCCCTGGGTGCGCGCGGCGTCCAGTCGCTGCTGGCGTTGCGCCAGAACGGCGTGAATACCTTGTAAGGGCCGCCCTGCCTGGTCTCGATTTCCCAGGGCTCGAACAGCAGCGAGCCGTTGAAGCTATCCGCGCGCAGTCCCTGCCCGCGCAGGGCATGCTTGATGCGAGCGTCGCGTTTCTCGACCGCCGGCTCGTAGCGGCGGTTCCAGAACACCGCCTCGGCATCGCAGGCCAGCGCGATCGTCTGCAGGGTCTGCAGGCTGGGTCCGGCATACAGGCGCAGGCGCGAACCATGCTTGTGCAGGTCGGCGGCGAGTGCAGCCAGCGAGCGATGCCGCCACGCGTCCGAAGCCGCGCCCGGCGCCCAGCCGCCCTCCTCGTCCGGCGCGTGGATGTACACGCAGACCGGCGCATAGCCTTCGTCCAGCGCCGCGCGCAGCGCCGGGTTGTCGGCCAGGCGCAGGTCGTTGCGGAACCAGACCAGGGCATTGGGCATGGCCCAGTATCGCAGCGCGGCGTGCAGCCGGCGTCAGCGTTCGACGAAGCGCACGCGGCGGGTGATCGAGCAGGTCAGCTCGTAGGCGATGGTGCCCGCCGCTGCGGCCACGGTTTCCACCGGCAGGCCCTCGCCCCACAGCAGCACCGGATCGCCAGGCCTAGCATCGGGCTGCGCGCGCAGGTCGATGGTAGCCAGGTCCATCGATACCCGTCCGACCAGCTGCGCCGGTACGCCGTTGACCAGCACCGGCGTCCCGGACGGCGCGTGGCGTGGATAGCCGTCCCCATAGCCGACCGCGGCGACGCCGACGGGCATGTCTTCGGGTGTTTCCCAGGTCGCGCCGTAGCCGATGCGCTCGCCGCGGCGGATGCGGTTGACCGCCAGCAGCCGGGTCGCGAAATCCATCGCCGGACGCAGGCCGAAAGCGGCCGCGGGTTTGCCGGCAACCACCGACATCCCGTACAGCGCCCCGCCCGGCCGCACCCAGTCGGCATGGGATCCGGGCCAGCCCAGGATCGCGGCGGAGTTGGCCAGCGAACGCGTCCCCGGAAGCCCGGCCGTGGCTTCGGCGAACACTTCCAGCTGCTGCCGCGTTTGCGGCGCCTCGAATTCGTCGGAACTGGCGAAGTGCGTCATCAGCACGATGTCGTCGGCGACGCCACCCGCCGCCGACAATCGCGCATGCGCCTGGCGCGCGGCTTCTGGCGCGAAGCCCAGCCGGTGCATGCCGGTGTCGATCTTCAGCCAGCAGCGGATCGGCGGCCCCCCGGCCTGTTCCAGCATCTGCAGCTGCGCATCGTGGTGGACGACGCTGTCGGCGGCCAGTGAACGCAATCGCGCAAGTTCCTCGACGCTGGCGAATCCCGACAGCACCAGCACCGGCTGCTCCAGGCCAAGCGCGCGGATGCGCTCGGCGTCGTCGATGCTGGCCACCCCGAAGCCGTCGGCGTCGCGCAAGGCGCGGACCACGGTCTCCAGGCCATGCCCATAGCCATCGGCCTTGACCATCGCCATCACCCGGCTGCCGGGTGCACGCACGCGCATCACGCCCAGGTTGTGGCGCAGCGCGTCGGTGTGGACGGTGGCGGTGATGGGGCGGGTCATGGCGCAATTCTAGCGAGCGGGCGCCGGCCGGTCAGGATCCGCGTGCCGTCCCCCGCAGCCTCCGGGCGGCACACGGGCCGCGGGTCACTCGAAACTCCCCACCGAGTCGTGCGACAGGTTGTCGAAGCGGGTGTACTCGCCGAAGAACTTGAGCTTGAACGAGCCGGTCGGGCCGTTGCGCTGCTTGCCGATGATGATCTCGGCCAGGCCCTTGTCGGCGGAGTTTTCCTTGTTGTAGTACTCGTCGCGGTAGATGAAGACGATCACGTCGGCGTCCTGCTCGATGGCGCCGGACTCGCGCAGGTCGGCCATCACCGGGCGCTTGTCGGTGCGGGTCTCGAGCGAGCGGTTGAGCTGCGACAGCGCCACCACCGGCACGTTGAGCTCCTTGGCCAGGCCCTTGAGCGAGCGCGAGATCTCGGAGATCTCGGTGGCGCGGTTCTCGTTGTTGCCCGGCACCGCCATCAGCTGCAGGTAGTCGATCACGATCAGGCCGAGGTCGTGCTCGCGCTTGAGCCGGCGCGCCTTGGCGCGCAGCACCTCGGGCGACAGCGCCGGGGTGTCGTCGATGAAGATGCGGGTTTCCTTGATCAGGCGGATCGCGCTGCTGACCCGGCTCCAGTCCTCGTCCTCGAGCTGGCCGGTGCGCAGGCGGGTCGCGTTGACGCGACCGACCGAGGAGATCAGGCGCAGCGCCAGCTGGCTGGCCGACATTTCCATCGAGAACACCGCGACCGCCTTCTTCGACTTCATCGCCGCGTACTCGGCCATGTTAAGCGCCAGCGTGGTCTTGCCCATCGACGGGCGCGCGGCGAGGATCAGCAGGTCGGTCGGCTGCAGGCCGGCGGTCATCTCGTCGAACTCGCTGTAGCCGGTCGGCAGGCCGGTGATGCCGCCGCCGTTGGCGTAGCGGGTCTGCAGCACGTCGAAGGCCTCGGACATGGCCTGGTTGACCGGGGTGAAGTCGCTGCGCCCGCGCGCACCGGCCTCGGCGATCGCGAACACCTGCTGCTCGGCGCTGGCGAGGATCTCGCCGCTGTCGCGGCCCTCGGGCTGGAAGCCGTCGTTGACGATGCCGGTGCCGACCTCGATCAGTTTTCGCAGCACCGCCTTGTCGCGCACGATCTCGGCATAGGCGGCGATGTTTGCGGCCGAGGGCGTGGTGGTCGCCAGCTCGACCAGGTAGGCGCCTCCGGCAACCTGCTCCGCAAGGCCCTGCGACTCGAACCACTCGCCGAGCGTGACCGCATCGTAGGGCCGGCTCTTCTCGGCCAGTTCGCGGATCGCGCGGTAGATCAGCTGGTGGTCGCGGCGGTAGAAGTCGCCGTCGACCAGCTGGTCAGCGATGCGGTCGTAGGCGTCGGGCGCCAGCATCAGCCCGCCGAGCACGGCCTGCTCGGCCTCCACCGACTGCGGCGGTACCCGCAGCTGTTCGATCCGGCTGTCGCCACGGAATGCGGGGCCATCGTTGCGGAACCCCGGACGTGCGCTCATCAGCTGCGTGACTCCCCTGCCCCTGCCGGCATCGTTCGGATCGTCGTCGCGATCCTGTTGTTGTTGTCGAACCGACATCGTAGTCCCCTTATCGTCAGGAGCGTTGCAGATAAGACTGTGGATAACCGGTGGGCATCGCAGATCCTGCGACTGGGGATGACGACGCCCGTCGGCGCGTCTTGACAAGCCGCCTGCGATGACCGCGATGCGGCTGGGGCAACATCAAGCCAAAAGCTTTCGCCTTCGGCGAGTTACTTTTGTTACGGCAAAAGTAACCACTGCGCCGCAGGAGCGGCGCGAACAGCGAAGCTGGCCCGCAAGGGCGGAGCGCATGGATGCGCGGAGTCAAACCACTGCTCCTGACGCCCGCCGCCGCTGCGCGGCGGTGTCCTGCGCTTCTCGGAAGCAGCGGGCCGGCCCGGACTCGGGCCATCCATGGCCCTCAAACAGTCGGGCCTTGCTCCCGCTGTTTCCTGCGATGCTCGGCGGGCTTTAAGTCGCCGAACGTCAAAGGCAGAGGCAACGACAAAAGCAACGGCTAAGAGCACAGCCGCGAGCCCAGGTGATCGCCTGCTTTTGCTTTGCGCTCTTGATCTTGTGCGGCGTTTAGCAAGCCGAGCACCGGAGCCCGGAGCGGCCGAAGAGGCGCCCATGTCTGAGCGCAGCGCAGCGGAGCGAGTTTGGGCGCCGTGCCGCTTCGGGCGAGGAGCGCAGGGAACCGGGGCGGCTCCATCGCCCCGGCGCAGCGCCCGCCGCAACGGTTTTGGTTACTTTTGCCAAGACAAAAGTAACTCGCCGAAGGCGAAAGCTTTTGATCTTGCCTTTCCAGAGCAACTTGGCTTGCCCCGCGGGTCGCCGACCAGACTTGGGTCAAGCCGCGGAATCATCCCCAGTCGCCTCATGAATGACGAGCGAGGGCAAAAGCATTCGCGCTGGCGCGCTCATCCCCTCACCCTAACCCTCTCCCGTAAACGGGAGAGGGGATCAAGGTGCAAGCGCGTAAGACGAGGTCGCTCGGCGCGCAGGCGCGCGACGCCTTGTTTTGGGGCTCCTGCCAAGCAGGCGGACGGCCCGGATCACGTCCGCGTCAGCGACTCGCAGCCAGGATTACCGCCGTTATTCGCCAGCGCGCGGGACAAGGACAAAGACGAGCCAGCCGCGAAAACAAAACGGGCGCCTTTCGGCGCCCGTCGGCAAGGCGATGGCAGCGGCAATCAGGCCGCTTCGGCCTCGACCACCACCTTGATCGGGGTCTCGACGTCGGCGTGCAGGTGCACGGTGACCTCGAACTCGCCGACATTGCGGATCGCGCCCTCGCCCATCACCACTTCCGACTTCTCGACCGGCGTGCCGGCCTTGGTCAGGGCCTCGGCGATGTCGCGCGGGCCGACCGAACCGTACAGCTTGCCTTCGGCGGACGCGTTGACGTAGATGGTGACGCTGGCGCCCTCGAGCTTGCCGATGCGGGCACCGGCCTCGTCGGCGATCGCCTTGGCCTTGGCTTCGTACTCCGCACGCTTGGCCTCGAACTCGGCGATGTTGGCGGCGGTAGCCGGGACCGCCTTGCCCTGCGGGACGAGGTAGTTGCGGCCGAAGCCCGGCTTGACCTTGACCTTGTCGCCCAGGTTGCCGAGGTTGGTGACTTTCTGCAGCAGGATCAGTTCCATGGGGTTGCTCCGTATTCGTTAGCGGCGAAGGGGTGCATGCGCCGCAACTGTTGCTGTCCGAATGGACGGGGGATCTTGTAGGAGCGCCCCTTGGGCGCGATTGGGCTTTACCGGTAAGGCCCAATCGCGCCCAAGGGGCGCTCCTACTGGCTCAGTCAGATGTTGTGGTTGTCGGTGTACGGGATCAGGGCCAGGAAGCGCGCGCGCTTGACCGCAGTCGCCAGCTGGCGCTGGTAGCGCGACTTGGTGCCGGTGATGCGGCTGGGCACGATCTTGCCGTTCTCGGTGAGGTTCTGGCGCAGGGTGTTGAGATCCTTGTAGTCGATCTCCTTGACGCCCTCGGCGGTGAACTTGCAATACTTGCGGCGGCGGAAGAACTTGGACATGTCGTGATTCCTCAGGCGGCTTTGGCGTCGTCGGCATCGTCGGCGTCGTCACCGTCGTTGCTGTCGTCGTCGTTGTTGTTGGCGCGCTTGTCGTCGCCTTCCTCGTCGCGGCGGCGGCGCTCGCCACGCTCGGGCTTGTCACCCTTCTCGTCCTTGTTCTTCATGATCAGGGACTGTTCGGTGTCGGCCTCGTCGCGGCGCATCACCAGGTGGCGCAGGATCGCATCGTTGAAGCGGAACGCCTCGACCAGCTCGCTGAGCACGGCCTGGTCGGCCTCGATGTTGAGCAGCACGTAGTGGGCCTTGACCAGGTTGCTGATCGGATAGGCCAGCTGCCGGCGGCCCCAGTCCTCGAGGCGGTGGATCTTGCCGTTGCCGCCCTCGATCAGCGCCTTGTAGCGCTCGATCATGGCGGCAACCTGCTCGCTCTGGTCCGGATGGACCAGGAACACGACTTCGTAATGACGCATGTTGGTTTCCTTGTGGATGTGGCCTGCCGCGCGGGGGCACGGCGAGCCGGGCAGCTCCCCGTCGTCGCGGCCTGCGGCGCGGTGGAGCAAGGTCTCCTGTGGGCGAACCCGCAGGGAGCCGGTAATTATCGCAGGTTCAAGGGTTTACAGGCAAGCAGCCCGTCTGCCGGTCCTGAGCGCCTGTTGCCATGTCCGCGACCGTTGGCGGGTCAGGACCCGCCTTGCGCCTTCCGGACGGCGATCCAGGCGTCGATATGGCGCTCCAGCGCGTCCAGCGGCACCGAGCCGGTCTCCAGCACGGCGTCGTCGAACGCCCGCAGGTCGAATTCCGGCCCCAGCTCGCGCTTGGCCCTGGCCCGCAGCCCGGAGATCTTCAGCTGTCCGATCTTGTAAGCCAGCGCCTGCCCCGGGGTGCCGATGTAGCGGTCGACCTCGTTGACGATGTCCTGGTCGGTCTTGGCGGCATTGGCCTTGAAGTAGTCGATGGCCTGCTGCCGGCTCCAGCCCATCGAGTGCATGCCGGTGTCGACCACCAGCCGCACCGCGCGCCACATCTCGTAGGTCAGCTGGCCGAAGTGGTCGTAGGGATCGTCGTACAGGCCCATGTCGAAGCCCAGCTGTTCGGCATACAGGCCCCAGCCCTCGCCGTAGGCGACGAAATAGGCGTTGCGGCGGAACTCCGGCGCGCCGGGCAGTTCCAGCCCACGGGCGAACTGGAAGTGGTGGCCCGGCACCGCCTCGTGCAGGCTCAGCGGCACCATCTCCCAGGTCGGCCGCACCTCGGGCTTGTACAGGTTGACGTAGTAATAGCCCGCCCGGCTACCGTCGCTGGCGCCGGGCTGGTAGTAGGCGGTGGTGGTATCCGGGGCGATGTTGTCCGGGATCGGGCGCACGCCGTAGGGCAGCCGCGGGATGACGTGGAAGACCTTCACCAGTTCCGGATCGATGCGCTTGGCCAGGGCGCGGTAGCGTTCCAGCAGGGCCTCCGGCGTCTTTTCGAAGAACCTGGGATCGGTGCGCAGGTAGGTGAAGAACTCGGCCATCGAGCCCTTGAACCCGGTCTGCGCCTTGACCTTCTCCATCTCGCCGCGGATGCGCGCGACTTCCTGCAGGCCGATCTGGTGGATCTGCGCGGCGGTCAGGTCGGTGGTGGTGTAGAAGCGCGCCAGGAAATCGTAATAGGCCTTGCCGTCAGGCAGGTCGGCGGCGGCGATGCTGTCGCGGGCGTGCGGCAGGTAGTCGTCGTTGAAGTAGGTCGCCAGCTTGCGGTACGCCGGCACGATGCGGTCGGCGATGATCCGCCTGGCGTCCGCGCCCAGGGTTTCGCGATCGGCCGCGGAAATCGCATCGTTGAACTTCAGGAACGGCCGGTAGAACGGGCTTCGGGTCGGATCGTCGACGATCTGCGCATCGATCTGCGCCGGTACCCGCTGCATCAGCACCTTCGGCGGCACGTTGCCTTCCTGCACCCCCTCGCGCATCAGCGCGATGCTCTGGTCGACCAGGGTCGGGATGGCGTCCATGCGCTTGAGCCAGTCGCGGTAGTCCTTGACCGTGGCGAACGGCAGGATCTCGGCGAGGCCGTCGGCGGTCTGCACCCCACCCTGGTGGCTGATCGGCTGCAGGTATTCGTGGAATTTCTGCCGCTCGACCGACTTTTCCAGCTGCCACTCGAAGGTGTCGTAGTTGAGCTGGTCGGCGGGCGACAGCGCGGCTCGGTCGATCGCGTGCAGTCTTTCGAGCGCGGCGCGATCTTCTGCATCGTGCTGTTCGATCGCAGCAATGCTGCGATCGCTCCAGCGGTCGTTGAAGCGCGGATCGCCGCTGTAGCTGGCGCTCTCGGGGGATTCGACCAGGCCGCGCTCCCATTCACTGGCGAACAGCGCGTGCAGGGTCTTGGCCGCCGATGCGTCCTGCGGCTGCGCGGCTTGCGCATGCGCCTGCGAAGGCATGGCGACGGCCAGCAGCGCGAAGGCCGCGCAGGCAAGGATACGGATCATGGCGCTACTCCCCGGGACGAATGCCCGCAGTTTAACCTCGCGACGCGGGTCGGGGCAGCGGCAAGACCTGGGAAGATGGCAGCGCCTGCGCCGGGCGCGATCAGGCGGCGCGTTCGGCGTCGGTGGTGAAGCTCTCGCCGCAGCCGCATTCGGCGGCGACGTTGGGGTTCACGAACACGAACTGCTCGTTCAGGCCCTGCTTGAGGAAATCGATGCGGGTGCCGTCGACCAGGGCCAGGCTGTCGGCATCGACGAAGATGCGAATGCCGTCCTGCTCGAACACGGTGTCGCCCTCGCGCTGCTCGCGCGCCAGGTCGGCCAGGTAGCCCCAGCCGGAGCAGCCGGTGCGCTTGACGCCGAAGCGCAGGCCGAGGGCGGCCGGCGCCTGCTCGAGGTAGCCGCGGACGCGTTCGAGCGCGGCGGGTGCAAGTTCGATGCTCATGCGGCGATTATAGCCGCCCTGCGGCGCGGGCGATGAGGCTCCGGTAAACTGTGGCGCTTTCCCGGCAGGCGCGATTCGGCATGCAGTACAGGCAGGATTCCAGGGCATGACCACGGTCAGCGTCGAACACGCGCTCGCGGGCAAGCTGCCGGTCGGCGGCGAGGTCACGGTCCGCGGCTGGGTGCGCACCCGGCGCGACTCCAAGGCCGGCCTGAGCTTCGTCAACGTCAGCGACGGCTCGTGCTTTGCGCCGATCCAGGTGGTGGCGCCGGCCAGCCTGCCCAATTACGAGACCGAGGTGAAGAAGCTCACCGCCGGCTGCGCGGTGGTCGCCACCGGCACGCTGGCGCCGTCGCAGGGCCAGGGCCAGAGCTTCGAGATCCAGGCCGACAGGATCGAGGTGGTCGGCTGGGTCGACGATCCGGAAACCTACCCGATCCAGCCCAAGGCGCATTCGCTGGAGTTCCTGCGCGAGGTCGCCCACCTGCGCCCGCGCACCAACCTGTTCGGCGCGGTGACGCGCATCCGCGACTGCCTGGCCAAGGCGGTGCACCGCTACTTCCACGAGCAGGGCTACTACTGGATCACCACCCCGATCGTGACCACCTCCGACGCCGAGGGCGCCGGGCAGATGTTCCGAGTCTCGACCCTGGACCTGGCCAACCTGCCGCTCGGCGATGACGGCGAGGTGGATTTCTCGCGCGACTTCTTCGGCAAGGAAACCTTCCTCACCGTCTCCGGCCAGCTCAACGTTGAGGGCTACTGCCTGGCGCTGAGCAAGGTCTATACCTTCGGCCCGACCTTCCGCGCCGAGAACTCCAACACCACCCGCCACCTGGCCGAGTTCTGGATGGTCGAGCCGGAGATCGCCTTCGCCGACCTGGACGAGGATGCGCGCGTCGCCGAGGACTTCCTCAAGTACCTGTTCCGCGCCGTGCTGCACGAGCGCGGCGACGACATGGCCTTCATCGCCGAGCGCGTGCAGAAGGACGCGATCACCCGGCTGGAGGCCTTCGTCAACGCGCCGTTCGAGCGGATCGAATACACCGATGCGGTGGCGCTGCTGCAGGAGTCCGGGCAGAAGTTCGAATTCCCGGTCGAGTGGGGCCTGGACCTGCAGACCGAGCACGAGCGCTGGCTGACCGAGCAGCACGTCGGCCGCCCGGTGGTCGTCACCAACTATCCCGAGCACATCAAGGCGTTCTACATGCGCCTCAACGACGACGGCAGGACCGTCGCCGCGATGGACGTGCTGGCGCCGGGGATCGGCGAGATCATCGGCGGTTCGCAGCGCGAGGAGCGGCTGGACGTGCTCGACAGGCGCATGGCGCAGTTCGGCCTCGACCTGGAACTCTACGACTGGTACCGCGACTTCCGCCGCTACGGCACGGTGCCGCACGCCGGTTTCGGCCTGGGCTTCGAGCGCCTGGTGGTCTACGTCTGCGGCCTCGCCAACATCCGCGACGCCATTCCCTATCCCCGCGCGCCGGGCAATGCCGAGTTCTGATTCCCATGGTCCTGTTCTTCGCCCTGCTGTTCGTCGCCACCGCCATCGCCGGCTTCTGCGCCTTCGTGATCTTCTGGCCGCTGGCGCTGGTGCACCTGCGCGACCGCCATGCCGGGGTCAAGGCGCGCCTGGGCGAAGGCGCGTTCCTCAAGCCCGACGCGCTTTGGTGGCTGCTGAGCGGCCGCTACCGCGAAGTGCGCGATCCTGGCTTCACCGGCCTGGCGACCCCCGCGCGGCTGGCGCTGATGACGATCCTCGGCGCCCTGGCCTGCGCCGGCCTGCTGTGGCTGCTGTCGCTGGCGGCGCCGATATGAGCGACGACGCCGGCCATGTCGATGAACAGTGGTGGCTGGCCACCCTCGGCCATGCCCTGGTCTGGGCGCGCCTGCGCCTGCGCGAAGCCGGCACCGCGGAAGTCTTCGACAGCGACGGCAACACCCTGGTCTACGACAGCGAGGACACCGCGCGCGCGATGCTGATGGACGCCGATTTTGTCGCCTTCGACGGGCTCGACGAGGATGATGCGCTGGCGCGCGGGTTCCGCCTCGGCGAAATCTCGCCGCCGCACGCCGACGACGACGCCCGCTTGCGCGCGCGCATGGTCGGCAAACTCGGGGAGCGCGCCTGATGGACCTGGACCTCAGTGGCCGCCACGCCCTGGTCTGCGGCGGCTCGGCCGGCATCGGCCGCGCAACCGCGCATGAACTCGCCCTGCTCGGCGCCGACGTCACCGTGCTGGCGCGCCGCGTCGACGTGCTGCAGGAGGTCGCCGCCGCCCTGCCCCGCAAGGGTGCGCAGCGGCACGGATGGGTGGTCGCCGATGCCTCGGAGACCGACGGTCTGCGCGCGCAAGCCAGCGCCTTGGTCGCCGACCGTCCCGTGCACATCCTGGTCAACAATACCGGCGGCCCTCCCGGCGGACTGGCGCACGACGCCGACGCCTCCGCCTACCTCGACGCCTTCAACCGGCACCTGATCGCCAACCAGACCCTGCTGCAAGCGGTGCTGCCGGGCATGCGTGCGGCGCGGTGGGGCCGCATCGTCAACGTGATCTCGACCTCCGTGCGCGAGCCGATCCCCAACCTCGGCGTCTCCAACACCGTGCGTGGCGCGGTCGCCAGCTGGGCCAAGACGCTGTCGCGCGAACTGGCGCCTGACGGCATCACCGTCAACAACGTGCTGCCGGGCTTCACCGAGACCGACCGCATCGAGCAGATCGTGCGCAAGCGCATCGAGGCGGAAGGAAAATCCGCGGACGACATCCGCGCGGCAATGTGCGCCGCCGTGCCCGCCGGGCGATTCGCCACGCCGCAGGAAACCGGTGGCGTGATCGCCTTCCTGTGCTCGCCGGCCGCGGCCTACGTCAACGGCGTCAGCCTCGCGGTCGATGGCGGGCGCATGCAGTCGATCTGACTGTTCGCCGCTCCGAGCGCCACCACGCGAGATGCCCGAAGGTCCCGAGATCCGCCGCGCCGCCGACCGCCTCGCTGCGGCCGTGTCCGGGGAACGGCTGGCGTCCGCATGGTTCGCGCCGCCGGAACTGGAGCGCTTCGGGAAACTCCTGCAGGGTCGCCGCATCGAGGCGATCACGCCGCGCGGCAAGGCCCTGCTGACCCGTTTCGACAACGGCTGGACCCTGTACAGCCACAACCAGCTGTACGGGGTATGGCGCATCGCCGCGCCGGGCGAGCGCCCGCAGACCCGTCGTTCGCTGCGCGTCGCGCTGGAAACCGCGCACAGCGCGATCCTGCTGTATTCGGCCTCCGACATCTCGATGTGGCGCAGTGACGCCGTGCACGCGCACCCTTTCCTCGCCGGCCTCGGCCCGGACGTGCTCGATCCGGCGCTGGATGCGGGAACGGTCGCCGCACGCCTCGACGACCCCCGCTTCCGCGGTCGCGCGCTCGGCTCGCTGCTGCTCGACCAGGGCTTCCTCGCCGGCATGGGCAACTACCTGCGCTCGGAAGTGCTGTTCGCCGCGCGCCTGCCGCCCGAGCGAAGGCCGCAGGACCTGGATGCCGGCCAGCGCGCGCGGCTCGCACACAAGCTGCTGGACATCCCGCGCCACAGCTACGCCACCCGCGGCATCGAGCCGGCTGCCGGCATGCGCGCCGACTACCTCACCGACACGCCGCAGGGGTTCCGCTTCCGGGTGTTCGACCGCGAGGGCCAGCCGTGCGAAGACTGCGGCGCCGCCATCGCCCGTCGCGAGGTCGGCGGCCGCCGACTATACCTGTGTCCACGCTGCCAGCGTTGATGCCGAAAGGGCCCGTGGGGGTAAGCTAGGCGGGATGCAACGACTGTCCCACCACATCGACGGCGCGGCGCACGAGCCAGAGAGTGGACGCTGGCTCGATGTCTTCGAGCCGGCCACCGGCCGGGTCTTCGCACGGGTCGCGGCCGGCGATGCGGCCGATGTCGAAGCCGCCGCCGCCGTCGCACGGCGCGCATTCCCCGCCTGGTCGTCGCTGTCCAACGAGCAGCGCTCGCACTGGCTGGACAAGCTGGCCGGTGCGCTGGAAGCGCGCCTCGACGATTTCGCCCACGCCGAGGCCCGCGACGGCGGCAAGCCGTACGCACTGGCGCGCGACGTGGAGATCCCGCGCGCGGTCGCCAACCTGCGCTTCTTCGCGCACGCCGCCACCCAGTTCGCCAGCGAGTCGCACCACGGCCAGGCCGGCCTGAACTACACCCTGCGCCATCCGCTGGGCGTGGTCGGCACGATCTCGCCGTGGAATTTGCCGCTGTACCTGTTCACCTGGAAGATCGCACCGGCGCTGGCGGCCGGCAACACGGTCGTCGCCAAGCCTTCGGAAGTGACGCCGATGACGGCGACTCTGCTGGGCGAACTGGCGGCGCAGGCCGGACTGCCCAAGGGCGTGCTCAACATCGTCCACGGCCTCGGCCCGGAAGTTGGGGAAGCCATCGTCTGTCACCCGGACATCAAGGCGATCTCGTTCACCGGCAGCACCGCAGTCGGCAGGCGCATCGCCGGCATCGCCGCGCCGATGCTGAAGAAACTCTCGCTGGAGCTCGGCGGCAAGAACCCGACCCTGGTGTTCGCCGACAGCGACTGGAAGCGGCACCTCGACACCATCGCGCGTTCGGCCTTCCAGAACAGCGGCCAGATCTGCCTGTGCGGCTCGCGCATCCTGGTCGAGCGCCGCATCTACAGCGAATTCCGCGACGCGCTGGTCGAACGGGCGCTCGCCCTGCGGGTCGGCGATCCGATGGATCCCGATGCCCGGCTCGGCCCGCTGGTCTCGCAGGCGCAGTTCGACAAGGTCGTCGCCGCCATCGCCCGGGCCCGCCAGGAAGGCGGGAAGATCCTGTGCGGCGGCAATGCGCTGCAGCGGCCGGGCTGGTTCGTGGCGCCGACGCTGATCGAGGGCCTCGGTCCGGACTGCGCGACCAATCGCGAGGAAATCTTCGGCCCAGTGGCGACGCTGCAGCCGTTCGACAGCGACGACCAGGCGCTGGCGCTGGCCAACGCCGGCGACTACGGCCTGGCGGCATCGCTGTGGACGCGCGACCTCGACCGCGCTCACCGGCTGGCTGCCGGCATCCGCGCCGGCATCGTCTGGATCAACTGCTGGCTGCTGCGCGACCTGCGCACGCCGTTCGGCGGGATGGGACAATCGGGCCTGGGCCGCGAAGGCGGACTGGAGGCGATGCGCTTCTTCACCGAACCCCGGAACGTCTGCCTGCAACTGGAGCCATGAGATGAAACGAACTTCCGTCCTCGACTTCCTCGGCGTCGTGCGCGTCGCCGGCTATGCGCTGGCGCTGGTGGCGGTGTTGATCGCGCTGGCGCTGTTCCTGCTTTCCCAGGCCTGGCCGCTGCTGCGCTTTGGCGTCATTCCAGCGATGGCCGGACCGATCCTTGCCGGCCTGGTCGTCGCATGGGTCGCCGGTTTGTCGCGCGTGCTGGTGCGCCGCATGCATTTCGCCAGCCCGCAGGACTGAAACCATATGGGCGACCTCCAGAAATTGCTCCGCACCAACCGCGAATGGGCCGAATCCATCGAGCACGAGGATCCGGGTTTCTTCGACCGGCTGTCGAAACAGCAGTCGCCCGAATACCTGTGGATCGGCTGCTCCGACTCGCGGGTACCGGCCAACCAGATCCTCGGCCTCGACCCGGGCGAGGTGTTCGTGCACCGGAACATCGCCAACGTCGTCGTGCATACCGACCTCAACTGCCTGTCGGTGGTCCAGTTCGCGGTCGACGTGCTCAAGGTGCGCCACATCCTGGTCGTCGGCCACTACGGCTGCGGCGGCGTCCAGGCCGCCTGCAGCGGTGCCCGGGTCGGACTGTCCGACAACTGGATCCGCCACGTCGCGGACGTCGCCACCCTGCACGCATCGATGTTCGACGGCCTGCCGCCCGCAGCGCGCAGCGACCGCCTGTGCGAACTCAACGTCATCCAGCAGACGACCAACCTGTGCCGGACCACGATCGTGCAGGATGCCTGGGCGCGCGGACAAAAGCTGTCGGCGCACGGCTGGATCTACGGCCTCGACAACGGCCGCCTGCGCGTGCTGGTGGATCGCATCGCCGGCCCGGACGAGATAGCGCGCGCGCAGAAGACCGCCATCGCCGCACTTGCTACGCCGGGCAAGCGGACATGAGCCAGGGGATCCGTACCGATACGGCACCCGATTCGGTGGGTTCCTACCCGCATGCGCGACGGGTCGGAGGCCTGCTGCTGCTGTCGGGTCTCGGCCCGCGCAGCGCTGCCGACAACAGCATTCCCGGCAACGAATACTTCGCCGACGGTCGCGTGCGCAGCTACGACATCGCGCTGCAGACGCGCGCCGTGTTCGCCAACGTACGCGCCGTGCTCGAGGCCAGTGGCGCGCAATGGGAAGACCTGGTCGACGTCACCGTGTTCCTCACCGACATGGCGCGCGACTTCAAGGCCTACAACGCGGTCTGGGCCGAATACTTCCCCGACCCGGCGACCGCGCCCTGTCGCACCACCCTGGGCATCGACGCGCTGCCGACGCCGATTGCGATAGAACTCAAGTGCGTCGCCGCACTTCCATCCCCTCCCCCGCTTGCGGGGGAGGGTTAGGGGAGCAAGCCCGCGAACCGTCCCTACCCTCACCCCGGCCCTCTCCCGCAAGCGGGAGAGGGGGAGATTCCGACTATGCCGCTACCCGCCCCGCTCAACCTGCAGGCCTGGATCGACGAACACCGGCACCTGCTCAAGCCGCCGGTCGGCAACAAGTGCATCCACGACGGCGACTTCATCGTCATGGTCGTCGGCGGTCCCAATACCCGCACCGACTACCACTGGGAGCAAGGCCCGGAGTGGTTCCACCAGCTCGAGGGCGAGATGGTGCTGCGCATCCAGGACGAGTTCGACGGAAGCAGCGGAATAGCCCGCGACATCCCGATCAAGGCCGGCGAGACCTTCCTGCTGCCGCCACGGGTGCCGCACTCGCCGCAGCGCATGCCCGGCTCGATCGGCCTGGTGATCGAGCGCCGGCGCCTGCCGAATGAGGACGATGCGCTGATGTGGTTCTGCATCAACTGCAACCACAAGCTGTACGAGGAGTTCTTCCACCTGGTCGACATCGAACAGGACTTCTTCCGCGTGTTCGAGACCTTCTACCGCAACGACAGCCTGCGCACCTGCAGCCAGTGCGGCACCCTGAACCCGCGGCCCACCCGCTACGAGATGCAGGCCGATTCGCGCGCGGACATCACCTGAGCCGCCGCATGCACTCTGCCGCGACCCTGTTCGCGCCACGCGCGCATGCCGCGCCGGCCGCTCTTTGCGTCGCTGCCGGTCAACCCGCCTAGAATGGCCGCCATGCTGAAGATCGACATCCACGCCCACTACCTGCCGCGCGACTGGCCGGACCTGGCGAAGAAGTACGGCGACGACCGCTTCCCGGTGATCCACCACACCGACGACGGCCGCCATCGCATCTACAAGGACGGGCGCTTCTTCCGCGAGATCTGGTCCAAGACCTGGGACGCGCAGGAACGCATCGACGACTACGCGCGCTTCGGCGTGCAGGTGCAGGTGATCAGCACCGTGCCGGTGATGTTCAGCTACTGGGCCAGGCCCAACCAGGCGCTGGAGCTGCACGCCGCGCTCAACGACCACATGGCCGAAACCTGCCGCGCCCATCCGCGCCACTACGCCGGCATCGGCACCGTGCCGCTGCAGTCGCCGCGACTGGCGGTGCAGGAGCTGGAGCGCTGCATCGACCAGCTCGGCCTGCAGGGCGTGCAGATCGGTTCGCACATCAACGGCGCCAACGGGCAGCACTGGAACCTCGACGCGCTGGAACTGTTTCCGTTCTTCGAGGCCGCCGCCGAGCTCGGCGCCGCGATCCTGGTCCACCCCTGGGACATGATGGGCGCCGAGTCGATGCCCAAGTACTGGCTGCCGTGGCTGGTCGGCATGCCGGCCGAGCAGGCGCGCGCGGCCTGTTCGCTGATATTCGGCGGCGTGCTGGAACGGCTGCCGAAGCTGAAGGTCTGCCTGGCCCACGGCGGCGGCGCGTTTCCCTACACCATCGGCCGCATCGAACACGGCTTCAACATGCGCCCGGACCTGGTCGCCACCGACAACCCGCGCAATCCGCGCGAATACCTCGAACGTTTCTATTTCGATTCCTGGGTCGCCGACCAGCGCGCACTTGAGTACCTGCTCGACACCTGCGGCGTGGACCGCATCATGCTCGGCACCGACTACCCGTTCCCGCTCGGCGAACAGCAGCCCGGCGCCGGCATCGAGGCGCTGGACCTCGACGACGCCGGCCGCGCGCGGCTGTACCACGGTACCGCGCTGGAGTGGCTGGGGTTGCCAGAATCGAGGTTCGCCTGATGTCTTGCACTCGTAGGAGTGCACCCGGGCGCGACCGGGCTTTGCCGGTAAAGCCCGGTCGCACCCGGATGCGCTCCTGCAAAAATCCTGCCTTCGAACGAGCGACATGAGCGATCCTTTTTCCGACAGCTACGCCCTCGCGCTCGACGACGCCGATCCGCTGCGTGATCTGCGCGACGAGTTCCTGATCCCGCGGCACGACCAACGCGAGCAGGCCTATTTCTGCGGCAATTCGCTCGGCCTGCAGCCCAGGACCGCGCGTGCGCACGTCGAGGAAGTGCTCGACAAGTGGGCGCGCGAAGCGGTCGAGGGCCACTTCACCGGCCAGGCGCAGTGGATGCCCTACCACGAGCTGGTGCGCGAGCCGCTGGCCGCCGTGGTCGGCGCGGAGCCATCGGAAGTGGTGGCGATGAACTCGCTCACCGCCAACCTGCACCTGATGCTGGTCGGTTTCTACCGGCCCACGCGCGAGCGCCCGGCGATCCTGATGGAAGCCGGCGCCTTCCCCTCCGACCGCTACGCGCTGGAATCGCAGGTGCGCTTCCACGGCTTCGATCCGGCCACCGACCTGGTCGAGCTGCAGCCCGACGAAGCCGACGGCACGTTCTCGATGCAGGCGATCGAAAGCGCCATCGAGCAGCACGGCCCGCGGCTGGCGACGATCGTCTGGCCCGGCGTGCAGTACCGCAGCGGCCAGGCCTTCGACCTGGCCGAGATCACCCGCCTGGGCCATGCCGCCGGCGCCACCGTCGGCTTCGACCTCGCCCACGCCGCCGGCAACCTGCCGCTGCAACTGCACGACAGCGGCGCCGACTTCGCGGTGTGGTGCCACTACAAGTACATGAACTCGGGGCCGGGCGCGGTCGCCGGCTGTTTCGTGCATGCGCGCCACGCCTGCACCGACCGGCCGCGCTTCGCCGGCTGGTGGGGACAGCAAACCGCGACGCGTTTCAAGATGGGACCCGAGTTCGTGCCGACCCCCGGCGCCGAGGGCTGGCAGCTGAGCAACCCGCCGATCCTCGGCCTGGCGCCGCTGCGCGGCTCGCTGGAACTGTTCGAACGCGCCGGCATGGCTGCGCTGCGCCGCAAGTCCGAAGCGCTGACCGGCTACCTGGAGCGCCTGATCCTCGAACGCCTGGCCGACACCCTGCAGATCGTCACCCCGCGCGAGCCGGAACGCCGAGGCGCGCAGCTATCGCTGCGGGTGCTGCGCGGTCGCGGCCTGGCCGGTCGCGAAGCCGGGCGTTCGCTGTTCGATTTCCTCGCCGCGCAGGGCGTGCTCGGCGACTGGCGCGAACCCGACGTCATCCGCATCTCGCCCGCACCGCTCTACAACACCCACGCCGACGTGCTGCGCTTCGCGCACGCGGTTGATGCCTGGGGCGTGAATGAAGGGGTCGTCGCATGAGGCCGCCGCGCCGGATCACGATCGTCGGCGCCGGCCTCGCCGGTTCGCTGCTGGCGGCGCTGCTTGCGCAGCGCGGCTGGCACGTGGAAATATTCGAACGCCGCGGCGATCCGCGCCTGCAGGGCTATGCCGGCGGACGCTCGATCAACCTGGCGCTGGCCGAGCGCGGCCTGCACGCGCTGCGCGTGGCGGGCGCCGATGCGGACGTCCTGCGCCAGGCGGTGATGATGCGCGGACGCATGGTGCATCCAGTCGACGGCGAACCGCAGCTGCAGCGCTACGGCCGCGACGACAGCGAGGTGATCTGGTCGATCCACCGCGGCGAGCTCAATATCGTGCTGATCGACGCCGCCGAGGCGGCCGGCGCCAGCCTGCATTTCGACCGTCGCCTCGAACGCGTCGATTTCGATGCCGGCGTCGCGATCTTCAGGGGCGAGGGCCGCGAACACCGCCATGGCTTCAGCAGCCTGGTCGGCGCCGACGGCGCCGGCTCGGCGCTGCGTGCGGAAATGGCCACCCGGGTCGCGCTCGGCGAGCGCACCGAGGTGCTCGACCACGGCTACAAGGAGCTGGAAATCCCGCCCGGTTTCGACGGCGGTTTCCAGATCGAGCCCAACGCCCTGCACATCTGGCCGCGCGGCAACTACATGTGCATCGCGCTGCCCAACGACGAACGCACCTTCACCGTCACCCTGTTCATGCCGAGCGAAGGCGATCCGGGTTTCGACACCATCCGGACCGGGGGCGAGGCCAGGGCGCTGTTCGCCCGCGACTTTCCCGACGCCCTGCCGCTGATCCCGGAACTGGAACACGATTTCGAGGCCAATCCCACCGGCGTGCTGGCCACGCTCTACCTCGACCGCTGGCACCTGGACGGCCGCGCGGTGCTGATCGGCGATGCCGCGCACGCCATGGTGCCGTTCCACGGCCAGGGCATGAACTGCGCGTTCGAGGACTGCGTGGCGCTGGCCGACGCGCTCGACGACGCCGCCGATCCGGCCGATGCCTACGCCGCGTTCGAAGCCGAGCGCAAGCCCAATGCCGCCGCGATCCAGCAGATGGCGATCGAGAACTACATCGAGATGCGCGACCGCGTCGACGACGCCGACTATCTGCTGCAGCGTGAACTCGAACTCGCGCTGCAGGCGCGCCATCCCGGCCGCTTCGTGCCCCACTACGGCATGGTCACCTTCATGCGGATCCCGTACCTGGTCGCGCTTGAGCGCAGCGAGGTGCAGCGCGGCATCCTCGAGCGCGCAACCCGGGGCCGCGACAGCCTCGAAGGCATCGACTGGGCCGCGCTCGATGCCGAAGTCGCCGCCCGGCTGCCACCGCTGCAGGACGCGGGCTGATGGCGGCCAGCTTCCTGTTCTACGACCGCGCCCCCACGGACCGTCCGGCAAGCGTGCAATGCTGCCGTCGCCACGGCCAATGTAAATGACGAGCCGACGGTACGACGCCCCCATGCCTGCAAGCTTTCTGTTTTACGATCTCGAAACCTTCGGCCGCGACGCGCGGCGCAGCCGCATCGCCCAGTTCGCGGCGATCCGCACCGATGCCGACCTCAACGAGGTCGAGGAGCCGGCCGACTTCTTCATGCAGCCGGCCGACGACCTGCTGCCCTCCCCGGTCGCCACCCTGATCACCGGAATCACGCCGCAGGATGCCCTGCGCGACGGCGTCAACGAGGCCGAAGGGTTCGCCCGCATCTTCGAGCAGATGTCGCGGCCGGAAACCTGCAGCCTCGGCTACAACTCGCTGCGCTTCGACGACGAATTCGTGCGCTACGGCCTGTACCGCAACTTCTTCGACGCCTACGAACGCGAGTGGCGCGGCGGCAACTCGCGCTGGGACCTGCTCGACGTGATGCGCCTGGCGCATGCGCTGCGACCCGACGGCATCGAATGGCCACGTCGCGAGGACGGCGCGACTTCGTTCAAGCTCGAGCACCTGGCCAGCGCCAACGGGGTGCGCACCGGCGACGCGCACGAGGCGCTGTCGGACGTGCGCGCGCTGATCGGCATGGCGCGCAAGTTCAAGCATGCGCAGCCGCGGCTGTGGGACTACGCGCTGCGCTTGCGCGACAAGCGTTTCGCCGCGCGCATGCTCGATCCGCTGGCGATGACGCCGGTGCTGCACGTCTCGCAGCGCTACCCGGCCTCGCGCCTGTGCGCCGCCGCCGTGCTGCCGCTGGCGCGGCATCCGCGCATCGACAGCCGGGTAATCGTCTACGACCTGGACAGCGAGCCCGACGCCCTGCTCGACCTCGCGCCCGAGGCCATCGCCGAGCGGCTCTACGTGCGCGCAGCCGACCTGCCCGAGGGCGTGGCCCGGATCCCGCTCAAGGAAGTGCATCTGAACCGCTGCCCGGCGCTGGTCGAATGGGAGCACCTGCGCGAGCCGGATTTCACCCGCCTGGCGATCGATCCCGCCGTCGTCGGGCAGCGCGCCGCGCGGCTGCGCGCCGCCGGCCCGGCGCTCGCGGAAAAGGTGCGCCGGGTGTTCGCGGCGGAGCAGGAGCGCGAACCGGCGGATGCCGACGCCGCGCTTTACGACGGCTTCATCGGCGACGGCGACAAGCGCCGCTGCGCCGAAGTGCGCGCCACCCCGCCGTCGGCGCTGGGCGCGCGCGAGTTCGGCTTCCAGGACGCGCGCCTGCCGGAACTGCTGTTCCGCTACCGCGCACGCAACTGGCCGGACACGCTGTCGGCCGGCGAGCGCGAACGCTGGGACGCGTATCGCCGCGGACGCCTGCAGCAGGACTCCGGCCTTTCGGAGCTCACGCTTGCGCGCTTCGGCGAAGAAATCGCCAGCCTGCGCGACGCGCATGCCGGGGACGACGCCAAGCTGGCCCTGCTCGACCAGCTGCAGGCCTGGGGCCAGGGCATCGAAACCTCCCTGCAACCCCGGTAGGAGCGGCTTATAGCCGCGAGCTTTTTGTCCGTAAATGCCGGGGGCACAAAAGCTCGCGGCTATAAGCCGCTCCTACAAACAGGTTGGGCGTTATGACAGACTTTGGCCATGCCCGCCTATTTCACCGACAAGAGCCTCAAGTACCTGCGCGCGCTGGCACGCAACAACGAACGCGCCTGGTTCCACGCGCACAAGGCCGACTACGAAGCGCACGTGCGCGCGCCGTTCCAGCGCCTGCTGGGCGACCTGCAGCCGGACCTGCATGCGGTCAGCGCGCATTTCCATGCCGACCCGAAAGCCGTCGGCGGCTCGCTGTTCCGCATCCAGCGCGACACCCGTTTCTCGGGCGACAAGGCGCCGTACAAGTCCTGGCAGGGCGCGCGCCTGTTCCACGAGCGCCGCAAGCAGGTGCCGGCGCCGTCGTTCTACATCCACCTGCAGCCGGGACGGTGTTTCGTCGGGGCCGGGCTGTGGCACCCGGAAACCGCGACCCAGCGGCGGGTACGCCAGTTCATCGTCGACAATCCCGGCAGCTGGCAGGCCGCCGCGCACGACAAGGCCTTCCGCCGTCGTTTCGAACTCGAGGATTCGGAAATGCTGGTGCGCCCGCCGCGCGGTTTTCCGCCGGACTTCGCCTTCATCGACGACCTGCGGCACAGGAATTTCGTCGCCTCGCGCCCGATCGAGGACAGCGTGATGCTGGGACCGAAGCTGCGACCGACGCTGGTAAAGGACCTGCAGGCGCTGGCACCCTTCGTCGACTACCTGTGCGCGGCGCTGGACCTGGAATTCTGACCAGCCGCGGTTCCTGCCTCCGTAGGAGCGGCTTATAGCCGCGAGCTCGTGGCCGGCCCCCAGACTCGTTGAAAAGCTCGCGGCTGCAAGCCGCTCCTACAATGGCACCCTGGCCCTGCGTGGAAACCGTCATGAAGAAATGGCTCTGGCTGCTTTTGGCCGCGTTGATCGCGCTGCTGGCCTGGACCGCCTCGGGTCCTTACCGCACCGTGCACGCCATCCGCGAGGCGATCCGGCAGGAAGACGCCGCGGCGTTGGCCAGGCAGGTGGATTTCCCGGCGCTGCGTGCCAGCCTCAAGGCGCAGCTGCTTGACCGCATCGCGCGCAAGGCCGGCGCCGATGCGCCATCCAATCCCTTCGCCGCCTTCGGCCTCGCGATCGCCAGCGGCGTGGCCGGCGGGGCGGTCGATGCGATGGTGACGCCGGCCGGGCTCGGCGCGCTGATGGAAGGACGCAAGGTCTGGAACCGCGCCAGCGGCCTGCCGCCGCCCGCGGACGGCGACGGCGTGCAGCGGCCGGAGCCGCTCAAGGACGCGCAGTACCGCTACGAATCACCGTCGCGCTTCACCGCCACCGTGCACGACGACCAGGGCCGGCCGGTGGTGTTCCTGCTGACGCGGCACGGCATGGACTGGAAGCTCTCCGACATCCGCCTGCCGCCGTAAAGCGGGATCCTCATTTCCGAACAAAAACTGAACCCCCACCCTGCCCGCCCTTGAAACACGCGGAGCGCATCCAAAGCTGTGGCGCGGACGCCCGGGCAGGGGCGCTCACTACGAACACCCCGGGCCCCGTAGCGTCCATGTATGTCGAACATGTACGTCATTCGAGGTGAGTGAACCATGAGTTTGATGACCGATCTGATTCCGTGGACGCGCAACCGTGGCGGCGAACTGCAGCGTACGACGCGCGATCCATTTGTCAGCCTGCAGCGCGAGATCAATCGCGCCTTCGATGACATGTGGCGAAGCTTCGATGCGCCGATCACGCAATGGAGCCGGGAAGGCGCAGGCTTCGGATGGCCCAACGTCGAGCTGTACGAGAACGACAAGGATCTCACGCTGACGGCCGAAATCCCCGGCATGAGCGAGAAGGACCTTGAGATCATGCTCGAGGACGACGCGCTGGTTCTACGCGGCGAGCGCAAGAGCGAGCGCAGCGACAGCGAGCGGCAGTTCACCGAGCGTTATTACGGACGCTTCGAGCGGCGCATCCCCCTGCCGGTCGAGGTGGTGGCCGACAAGGTCGAGGCCAGGGTCAAGGACGGCATGCTCAACGTGACCATGCCGAAGACCGCCGGCGCCAAGCCGCATGCGCGGCGCATTGCGGTCCAGCAAGGCTGATCGCGTTTCAGGGAGCCGGGAACCCGCGCACTGCGCGGGTTCCTTTTTTTTTGCGGCCTTTCCGACGATCTCTTTCCGGCCACGCAGGCATGATGGCCATCCCGGGGAGCACCCCGCCGCCAACGCCCGCGACGACAGCAGCCGGTCGGTCGTGTTCGTGCTGACGCGGCACGGCATCGACTGCAAGCTCTCCGACATCCGCCTGCCCCTGTAGGAGCGACGGGAGTCGCGAGCCCTTCGCTCAACAGCAGAAAAGCTCGCGACTCACGTCGCTCCTACAAAAGCCAGGTAATGCGCGGGCTGATACCGACCTACGGGTTCGAGACGCCGTGCGGGACGTGCCCGGTGGCGACGTGCCGGCGCGCCGAGTCGATGTTGTGCAGCGAATCGTCGAAGAAGATGTCGGCGCCGAACACCTCCAGGAACGGCCCCTTGTCGCGGCCGCCGAGGAACAGCGCCTCGTCCAGGCGCACGCCCCACTCGCGCAGGGTGCGGATCACGCGCTCGTGCGCGGGCGCGGAGCGCGCGGTCACCAGCGCGGTGCGGATCGGCGAGCCCTCGCCCGGCGGATACGCCGCCTGCAGCCGGTGCAAGGCATCCAGGAAGCCGCGGAACGGCCCGCCTGAAAGCGGTTCGCGCGCGCGCTCGGTTTCGTGGCGGTGGAAGGCCGCGATGCCGCCCTCCTGCGACACCCGTTCGCTCTCGTCGCCGAAGATCACCGCGTCGCCGTCGAAGGCGATCCGCAGCTGCTCGTGGCGGTGCGCCGCCGCCTTGGCCGGCAGGATGGTCGCCGCGGCCACGCCGTTCTGCAGCGCCTGGCGCACCGACTCCGGGTTGGCCGACAGGAACAGCTGCGCGCCGAACGGCCGGATGTAGGGCCAGGTCGCCGCGCCCGAGGTGAAGGTCGCGCGCGAGATCGCGAGCCCGTGGTGCTGGATCGAGTTGAACACCCGCAGCCCGGTATCGGAGGAATTGCGCGACAGCAGGATCACCTCGACGCGCGGCGCGTCCGCCGGCGCGCCCTCGTTCAAGGCCAGCAGCTTGCGCACCAGCGGGAAGGCGATGCCCGGCTCGAGGATCTCGTCCTCGCGGCTGCGCTGGTGCTCGGCATAGGCCTCGATGCCCTCGGCCTCGAACAGCGCGTGGCTGTCCTCCAGGTCGAACAGGGCGCGCGAGGAAATGGCGACGGTCAATGCGGACACGGGTTCCATGGCGCCAGTATCGGCCATGCGCGTCTCGCAGCGCGAGATCGCGCGCGCGACGCGGCCGGGTCGCCTCCCGTCCCGCGGGATCGGGGTCGTGCTAGTGCGGATGCCGATGCGGCAGCAGGGCCCAGCGCGGATCCTCGTGCCGCGGCCCCGCTTCGAGCCACTGGCGCGTGGCCGCGTCGGCCCGGTCGATCAGCTCCCCGGTCCGCGAGAAATCGTAGATATGGGTGGCCATCGGGCACAGCGGCGGCATGACCCGCAGCTCGCAACGCTGCGCGAAACGGTCGATATCGGCCAGCAGCTGCCGCATCGACAGCAGGTTGAGCGCATGCAGCGCGATGGCCACGGCGCCACGCGGAGGGGAACGCAGCGCGCATGGCATCCCGGTCGGCAGCACGAATACCCGCGTCGCGCCCAGCGCATGCGCCGCGGCGATCGGCGTGTTGCTGGCGATGCCGCCGTCCATCAGCGGCCGGCCCGCGATCGTCACCAGCGGGAACACCGCGGGGATCGCGGCGCTGGCGAGCAGCGCCGGGGCGACCTCGCCCGACGACAGGACGACTTCGGTGCCGTCGAGCACGTCGGTGGCGACGACATGGCAGGGCACCTGCGCCTGCTCGAGCCGCCGGTACGGCAGCTCCGACTCGATCAATGCCAGCAGGCGGTGCGCAGGCGCAAGGTGGTCGCGCCTGCCGAGCAGGCACAGGGCCGCGCCGAGCAGCGAGAACGGGAAGATGTCGGGGCTGCGCAGCCGCAGCCAGAGGCGCTCCAGGCGGGCGACGCCGGCCTCGTCAGGGGACGCGGCGTAGTAGGCGCCATTGATCGCCCCGACCGAAGCGCCGACGATGAAATCCGGCGTGATGCGCTGCCGGCTCAGTGCCTTGAGCATGCCGACCTGCACCGCACCGAGGCTGCCGCCGCCCGCGAGCACGAAGGCTGTGCGCTGGCCCGAATGCGCGTCCATGGCGACGGCCTAGGGCACGCCCGCATCGAGGCGGTGCACACTCAGGCGCACAGCGCCGCCTCGATCGACAGGTTTTCCAGGTCGCGACCGACCGACGCCGCCGCAACCAGCGCGCCGTCGCGGAAGTAGCGCGCCACGAAGTCGCGCGCGGCCAGCTCGCCATCGATGCGGACTTCGTCCCAGCCCGCCGCGTGCCCGGTGAAACGCAGGTCCAGGCCGCCGTGGTGGGTCCAGAAGAACGGCACGTCGGTGAAAGCCTCGTCGGCGCCGAGCATGTTGGCCGCCGCGACCTGGCCCTGGCGCTGCGCATGCACCCAGTGCTCGATCCTGAGCAGGTCCGCGCCATGCCGGTAGCGGGCGACGTCGCCGGCGGCGTAAATGCCCGGGACCGAAGCCTGCAGGCGCGCATCGACCACGATGCCATCGTCCACCTCCAGGCCGGCCGCGGCGGCGAGCTGCGTCCGCGGCGAGACGCCGATGCCCACCACCACCAGGCCGGCGGCGATCCGCGTGCCGTCCTCCAGCGCCAGCGCCTTGCCGTCGAATCCCGTCGCCTTCGCGCGCAGGTGGAACACCACGCCGGCCTCCTGGTGGAGCCGGGTCAGGAACCCGCCGACCTCGCGGCCGAGAGTACGCTCCATCGGCACTTCTTCCGGCGTGACGACATGCACCTCGAGGCCGCGTGCGCGCAGTGCGCCGGCGGTTTCCAGGCCGATGAAGCCCGCGCCGACCAAAACCACCGAGCGCGCGCCGTCGCTCGCGGCGATGATCGCCCGCGCATCGTCCAGCGAGCGCAGCGTGAACACTTCGGGCCGCTCGAAGCCGGGCGTCGGCAGGCGTCGCGGCTCCGCGCCGGTGGCGATCAGCAGGGCGTCGTAGGCGAAGGTTTCCCTCTCCGCACTCGTGACCTGTCGCCCCTTGGCATCGATGGCGGCGACCTCGCAGCCCAGCCGCAGGTCGATGCGCT
>SWCD01011631.1_pt1 | contig 40675 bp, 41 predicted proteins | sample 4693011 | NCBI WGS metagenome assembly SWCD01 (sample SAMN10267278, study PRJNA491770) | bioreactor metagenome | isolation source: DHS bioreactor inoculated with marine | place: Japan: Omine Ridge, Nankai Trough
CGGTGATGACAACAGCGGTCACGGCAACTCCGATGATGACGATGACGACGACGACCACGACGATGACGATGACGATGGGAGTGACGACGACTAGTCCGTCCTACCCGCCAATTCGAGTTCACCCCGGGCCCACCCCACGAGGCCCGGGGTGAACTTCGTCGCTTGCCGGTCGTCCGCGCTAGTTCACGTCGCCGAGATACTCGGCCTTCTCATCCGGGAGGCCCGCCATAAGCCGTGACCGCAGCACCTTGGGCCAGAACGGCCACTGCTCGATTTCTCCGAGCGGTATCCACGCCAGACCAATCTGCCTCGTGTCCCCGGTCGATGCCATGTTGGGTTCGCCGCGCAGCGAGCATTCGAACATTATTTCGAGCTGGTGGAAGCCGGGTCGGATATCGGCGAACTCATGGTTCTTCTCGATGTAGTCGCGGACCCAGAGCACTCGACCCAGCTCGACATCGCAGCCGATCTCCTCGATGCACTCGCGCCGCACCGTGTCCTCGAGAGTCTCGCCCGGCTCGTGCCCTCCGCCGGGGAGCATGTAATACTCGCCCTTGCTCCCGTCCATGTGCACGGCGAGGAGCCGCCCATTTTCGATAATGACCGCCTTGGGGGAGACCCGGACCGGCAGCATGTCAGATCTCGTCATTGAGCTGGGCGAAGCCGCGGGTCAGTGCTACCTGCATCGTTGCCGGCGGATAGGGCCCGCGGTCGATCAGGCGCTCGATGGCCGCGCTCTTTCGGAATCCATCTCTGGCGAGGTCGGCGACGGCGATGAGCTCGTCGCGCTGGTTGGATAGGTACCTCCCATCGACGACATCACCATGTCCCGGAACGATCGTGTCTCGGAGCGAGATATCGGCGACTGTTGCTCCCCAGTCCAGCGGATACGAGTCACCGAACGAAGGGGGAGCGCCCTCTTCGAGCAAGTCGCCGGCGAACAGCACGTCATCGACGTGGACGACGATGTCGGAGTTGGTGTGCCCGCGGCCGTAGTAGGTGAGGTCGACCTTGCGGCCGATGTTGATACTGGCCTGCTCGGAGAAGGTATTGGTTGGAGGGGTGATCTCGACCTCTTCGACCGCAGTGCGGTGCTCGTCCGGAATCCAATCGAGAACGGCATGCCGTGCGGTTTCGCCGTGGACGACCATCTCCTCACGGCACATGTCGTGTCCCCACAGATCCGCCTCCGGGAAACGGGCGTTACCCCAGGTGTGGTCCCAGTGGAAGTGAGTGTTGACTACCCAGCCGACCGGTAGCGAGGTGAGGACCCGTAGCTCGTCGCGCAGTTCGTCGGCCTGGTGGTGGGAAGCACGACTGTCGATGAGCAGGATTGCTTCCTCGCCGATCACGACACCGATGTTCAGGTCCAACGATTCGTAGCGTCTGCGGAAGATGCCATCTCCCAGCTCGTCGAACACGCTCACTCCCAGTTCTCCTTGCGCATCTTCGACGGCTGAACCCGGGGCGGCTCGCCCGGCATCTTCGGGTAGTGGGGCGGCCATGGCGCATCGCCGATGTCGTTGGCTTCGTCGGCTTCGACCATCACCAGGAGGGGGTCGAGACGGTGCTGCACATCATCGATCCCGGCCGTGAGGTCGCCGGCGTCGGCCCATCGATCCTTGAACGTCATCAGGTCGAAGTGCTTGGGATCCATCTCATTGAGCTCGTTCCAGGCGAAGGGTGTGGACACGTACCCGGTGTGGCGAATGCTGTACGCCGAGGCGATGGTGCGGTCGCGGGCGACCTGGTTGTAGTCGATGAAGACGCCGTCCCGTTCCTCCTTCCACCATGACGTAGTCGCCAGCTCATGGCGTCGCTCCAACTCTCGGGCAAATGCGAGCACGCTCCGCCGCATCTGGAAGTAGTCCCATTCGGGGGCGATGCGGACATAGATATGGATGCCCCGGTTGCCCGAGGTCTTCGGATATGAGACGTACCCGAGCTCTTCGAGTAGCTCCTTGGCGGCGCCTGCGACCTCGCGAGCGTGGAAGAAGTCGTAACCCTCGGCGGGATCGAGATCGATCCGTAGTTCGTCCGGGTGATCGATGTCGTCACCACGGGCGTTCCACGGGTTGAGATCGAGACAGTTCATCTGCGCCATCCAGATGACATCACCCTCGTCGAGAGGGAGGAACATCCGACCCGGTCGAGCCGACGGGAAGCGAACATCAACCGTGCTGCGGGCACTCTCCGGTACCCGCTTGACGAAGAAAGGGTCCGCTTTGACGCCCTTGGTCCATCGCTTGAGGCTCACCGGCCGGTTGTACACACCACGCAGCGCACCCTCGGCGCACATGGCGAAATGCTCGACAACGTCGAGCTTGGTCCATCCCTGATCCGGGAAGACGACCTTGTCTGGAGACGAGATTCGAACCTCTCGTCCCGCTGCCTCGATGAATACCTCTTTGCGAGCCACGGCATCATTATGGAGGAAAGTCGCCGAGGACGTCTGCGGCCCGAGAGCTCAGCCACCGGATAGGTTTGTTGGTGTTGTTGGATCGAGGAGGAGTGAGCGTGTTCGCAGCGTTGACCACCGTCAGGGTGCGGCCGGGCTCAATTGACGGCCTTGCGGCGCTGTTTGATGAGACCAACCGTGACCTCGTTGCTCGTCATGACGATTGGCTCGGAGCCTGGTTCACCGCGAACCGAGAGAGCGATGAGGTAACGGTGATCGCACGCTGGAACAACGCCGGCTCATATCAGAGGCTCCGGAGCAGCGATGAGTTCCAGGCGACGACGGCGCAGCTGCAAAGCAGTTCGCGGGGCCGCCGTCGGTGTCGATCAACGAAGTGCTTGTCGAGATGTAGTCGCGGATTCGGCACTTTCCGGCTACCTCGGTAGCGTCCCCCACATGTACTCCATGAAGCCGATAACCGTTGAAGAGATGTACGGGGACTGGGATTACGAGGCCGCCGTCGCGGCACTCGAAAGGAGTCTCAGCCCTCGTCGAGGTGCTTCGATCTTCGACATCGTTGAGTCGCTCGGCATTGAGTCAGGGGACAAGGTGCTCGACATCGGAGGAAGGGATGGCGCCCACGGGTTGTTGATGGCCGAGCGGTTCGGCTGTCGGGTGATGTCCGTTGACCCGGCCCCGGCCAACATCACCGATGGGCTAGAGCGAGTGGCTCAGCACGACCACGGCGACAAGGTCGAGGTCGTGTTGGGAGCCATCGAAGCGATCCCTGCCGGCGACAACGAGTTCGACCTTGTCTTCTCGCGGGACATGATGGGCCACGTCGCCGATCGAGCTCGTGGGCTCCTCGAGTGTGCCCGAGTTTTGAAGCCCGGTGGAGCGATGCTCGCCCATGTCGTATTCGCCACCGAGCTGATGGAACCCAGGGAACGCGAGATAATCGCTGGTGGCACTGCGACACATTCGCAGAATCTCGATGTCGCTGGCTTCGAAGCGCAGGTGGCAGCAGCCGGCTTCAGAATCGAGGACCTCGATCTGGTTGGTTCCGAGTGGTACGAGGCGAACCAGGAGGCAGGCGCCTCGCCGAACTATCCCTTGCAGATCTCACGTTTGCGGCGGGCCAAGGATGAGCTCATCGAGGAACTCGGCGAAATGGCGTACTGGTCGATGTACGGCAACGCCCTGTGGGGCACCTACATGCTTATCGGGAAACTGGAGACTCGCGTCTACACGCTGCGGCTCGCTGCGTAGTCGTCGGCCCGGCATGCGGTGCCGTGAGTCGTCAATCTCCGCCCGCGGCGACCAGTTCCAGCCGAATCGGCCACCGAACCAGGTCGCGGTCGAGGCTGTCGGCCCCTTCGTTGAACCTCGTCATATAGAGGTAGGCCTCGCCATCGGTTGTCTCGAAGTTCATTGAGGTGCTGTCCGGATCGAGGATCGATACGTAGGCGAAGGACAGGTCGTTGAGCGGGTCGTCCACAACCGGCGTGATGGGTAGCTCGAGGAGCAACTCGCGAGGACTCCAGGAGATCAAGCTGTCAGACAGCGAGTAGTAGACCCCGAAGTGGGGCTCGGGTGCATCCGGGTGAAACGTGACACCCATCATCACGTACTGCTGCAAGACCTCATCGAACACAACTGCCTCCTGTACTCCTCCCGACAGATCAGCCAACTCGAGCGGCGCACATTTCTGCCCTGAGGAGACATCCTCGGTGTACGGGTTTGCGAGCTGTCCGTTGAAGCCCGAGCCATCCCAGTACCGCCATGCCGCCGGATCGGCGATGTCGGCTGTTCGCATCGCACACACCCACTGCTCCTCGTTGGGGTAGTCGCTGATGTTGGAGAACAGGTAACGGAGACCGTCTGGTCCTTCAATGATGTTGCTCGGCTGGCGCAGTCCGCTTGGGACCCCTTCATCGTCGAAGGTGTAGGGGAGGGTGGCGATGAGGTGCCCGGGTGCCGGGGCGATGTCGGAGTAGGTGTCGCCACCGTCGGTGGAGATGGCCATCGTCAGGGATGTGTCGAGACAGGTGAGCCGGTCCTGCGAAGGGCATTGGCCGGGTCGCGACGCATTGTGGGTGTCACCGCGGTACTCGTTGTGGACCACGGCATAGACGGTCTCGCCATCGATTGTGTAGGTCGAGCCGATCCACTCGGAGTCGTTGAACTGTGCTGGGTCCGGGTCGTAGTCCGAGACCAGCATCGGACCGGTGCAGTCGGTGGCGACGTTGTTGAGGTCGGGTCCGATCATCCGGTAGTTGACGTAGTGCCCGACGATGAGTTGCACCTGTCCTTCTGCGTCTCGAAATGCCCGAGCGGCGATGTCGGGGATGTGCTCGGGCTCGCACTGGTCTGTGGTCCAGTCGAACACGACCTGTTCAGGCCCGGTCACGGTGATTTGTGGGACGAGTTCGGGTCCGGGCGGCGACGTCGTTGTTGTCGTTGTCGAAGTGGCGGGTGGGGCCGCTGTAGTGGGTGCGAAGGTGGTGGTCGTAATCACCCCAGAGGTAGTTGTCGGTGCCGTTGTTGTCGATTCCCCATCTACCGTCGTGTTAGAGCACGCTGCCATCAACAGAGCGAACACAATCAGAGCCTTCTTCACGGAATCCCCTCCCAATCGTCGGTCGCAACACTACGCGCCAAACCCACGAAGCGGGCGTGCTCGTTCCGTATCGTCCGTGTGCAATCGGGCTCGTAGATCGGCGGGAATCGGAAGACCGCCGACGCCGCTCGCTCTACAGATCCAACGCCCTCGTCAGGAACGCAGCCATCTGCCCTCGGGTCACAGGGTCGCCGGGGCAGAATCGATCATTGGTAGGCGGGTTGCATCCCCGGGTAACTCCGGTTGCCCCGAGCCACACGATGTCCGCCTCGAATGTGGTCCCGATCGAATCCGCGAACGCTGGTGCCGTCCCGGTCTCCAGCCCCGGCAGGGCCCGATGCAGGAATGCCGCCATCTGACCCCTAGTCACATTGTCATCGGGGCAGAACTGATCGTTGATCGGCGGGTTGCAGCCACGGGTCACCCCGGCCGCCGCCAGCGCTTCGATTTGTCCCTCGAAAACGCCGTCGTCGTCGATGAACGCTCCCGGTGCCCCTGTCGGCAGATCGAGAGCACGTACCAGGAAGGCGGCCATCTGCCCTCTAGTGACGTTGTCATCGGGGCAGAACCGATCGTTGACCGGCGGATTGCAACCCTTGGTTATCCCCGCCGCGGCCAGTGCCTCGATGTTGGCCTCGAAGATCGAGTCGTCATCATCGATGAACCTTCCACTGGTCGGCGCACACGGGGCACCCGTCATCGGCCCGACGTAGCTATCGGCGATGATCACGTTGTCGATGTACAGGCTGATGTCCTGGTCGGGCACCGCGGTCCCGCCGTGGTAGACATTCAGCCAGATCTGCTCGATCTTCAGGGCACTCGTGTCCCGCCAGTGCCAGTCACTCTGGCGGTAGGCGAGGCGGCCGTCGATCCACGTCTCCAGAATCCCGTCGCTCGCTCCCGGGGTATTCAATACCAGGTGCTGTTCGACGCTGTACCAACGGTCCTTCTCCAGGTAACCGAGATAGGCGTCCTGCCAGAGCACGTTGTCGCCCCATTGCGTCGCTTGGTCGGCGTGGTAGACGTAGTGGCCGACCGGCACCGTCCCGGCCAACGGGTTCTCGTTGCCGACCACTGTCGGCTGATAGAGCCCGCGAGCGCTCCATCCGTTGGTGCCGTCCGCGGGACGGCCGCCCCAGCCCGCAACGCCGTAGGTGCCGGAGATACCGGGGAACTTGCCGCCGTAGCTGGGATCCCAGCTTTCGTCGATGCGGATGTAATAGCGGAAGAAGACCTCTTCCGGCTCGGCGCCGACCTGCTCTTCGAATTTGAAGGCCACACCCATCCCTGTGTTCTCGCCCGCAGGAACGGTGACCTTCAGCGCCGAGCCATTGAGTTGCTCAAAGCCGGGTCCCGACGAGACCAGCTGGATGTTCGGCGTGTCGGCGTTGGCATACACATCTGCCCAGGATCCGTTGGTGAAGGTCGTGTATTCGTAGACGTCGGGATGATTGCCGACTCCGACATCGCCTGTGTAGGAGTAGGCGAGACCGTTCTGGGCCGTCGGCAACGGACCCGGGTCATGGAATACGCGGAACACACCGACTTGAAGGCCGGAGCTGCCCCATTCGGCGTAGCTCCACAGTTGCAGGGTCGCGGAGTTGATCGTGGCCCCTGCCGGGATCGCGCTCAGATCGAACCTGATCAAGGTGGGGTTGTCGGCGATCCGCAGCTGCGTGTCGTCACCGAAGCCCTGGTATGTGGAGCTTTCGAGATGGGTATCGGCTTGGGGAGTGAGCACGAAGTCTCCTGCGGACGTAGCCACCGTCAAGCTCGGCCGTTCCGCCGCGACGGAGTGCTCTTTGCTGTAGAAGTCGAACGGGCCGTCACCGCCAACACGGCGCAGCATGAAGCCCTGGTTGGGGGTACCGGACCGCCATTCGTTGACGAGTGAGGTCACATTCCAGGTGTGCGGGCCGGGCGTGTTGTCATCGGGAAGGGACGATGTTGCATATGCGGCATCACCCTGCGGGACGCCGTTGGCGTCGGCCCAATCGCCCATGAAGTGATTCCAGGTGAGCAGCGCGGCCCGGTTGTAGTAATCCCGGGTGGCGCCATCGTCGAGGGCCATGGTGCCCTCAACCCACTGAGCCCGGGGATCAGCGGGCGTTAGGGTTGGATTGGGGCAGGTTGCTTGGGCAACAGCGGGTGTAGTCACGTTCCCAACCGCGGTGAGCCCAGCGAGTGCCAGCGTGGCCGTGAGCATTGCAATCGGCCGGCGAAAGCGCACGCCAGTTGTCATGTCTCGTCCTCTCCTCAGTCGGATCACTATCGGCGCTGGGACCATGTTGGTTGAGCCGGGGAGCTATCCGAGGTTCGTGTCGCTAGATTTCCAGCCATGATTGAGGGCTTGGCGGGAGTGATTGTCTGCACCACGGTGGATCGGTTCGCCGCGCCTTCGACCGGCCCTTACGGCAACATCGTCCGGCTCGTTCAGCTGGAGGCGTGATGGACGTCTCTCCGATTCGCTTCGCCCAGTCCCGCGGTTCGCGAATCGCCTACCAGGCGTTCGGCGAGGGCCCGGCAACCATCGTCTCGATACCGCCGACGGCACAGAACATCGAGATGGCCTGGGGTTGGCCCGATGTGCGCCGCATGCTCGAACGGTTCGCTTCGTTCAGCCGATTCCTCCACTTCGACAAGCGGGGCACCGGCGCATCGGACCGGCGCAGCCACATGCCGGGCATCGACGAGCGGGTTGACGATCTGAGGGCGGTAATGGACGACGCCGGGATCGAGAGCGCTCATCTCTTCGCCAATAGCGAAGGCGGGCCGATGGCGATTCTCTTCGCCGCTACCTACCCAAACCGCGCCGAGAGCCTGACATTGTGGGGCACCGGGGCGTCGATGGTGCCACCAGACCTGACCGATGAGCAGCGTGCCGAGCGCAGGGAAGGCCACCGACGTTATGCGGCACGGTGGGGGACTCTCGACTCTACGGTGGTCGACGGCTTTGCCCCATCCCTTGCGGCCGATCAGGAGTTCCGCAACTGGCATCGACGCTACGAGCGCGCCGCCGCGGATACCGATTCGCTGATCGAGCTTCTCGACCTCACCCTCGACATGGATGTGCGCGAATTGCTTCCGCAACTCGACCTTCCCGTGCTCGTGTTCCACCGCACCGGCGACAGGATCGTCCCCATCGAATTCGGACGTGAACTCGCTGCCGGCATCCCGGGGGCCCGCCTGATCGAGCTCGAAGGCGACGATCACTTCTCCTATGCCGGCGACGTCGACGTGTGGATGACCGAGCTCGAACGCTTTGTCACGGGGGAGGTCCGTGAACGACTACCTTCGCCCGACGTTCATCCCAAGGTCGTCATCCAGACGCTCGGCCGGTTTGCGGTGGTCTCTGACGGTATTGAGGTATCCGGCTCTGCCTGGGGTTCCCGGCGTGCCCGGCAGTTGCTGAAACGTCTCGTCGCCGCACGTGGCTGGCCGGTCACTCGTGACGAGCTGATCGATCTGCTCTGGCCCGACGAGTCGGACCGCAGCAAGCTCAGCGCACGACTGTCGGTGCAGCTTTCGGCGGTGCGACGAATTCTCGGCGGCGGGGTGATCGCCAGCCGAGAGAGCGTCAACCTCAACCTCGACGAAGTGGCGACAGATCTCGAAGACTTCTATGCCGCGACCGACGACGCAGCAGTGGTGGCTGCCTACACCGGCGAGTTCCTTCCGGAGGATGTCTTTGAAGACTGGACCGGTCCCATCCGGGACGATGTTCGATCGCGGTTTGTGACCACGGCTCGACGACTCGCGCTTCGGTATAGCGGCGAGGGCCGGCACGCCTTGGCCGCCGAAATCGGCCGCAAGATCATCGGGGCCGACAAATACGACGAGGGTGCCCACGCCCTCGTGGTTGATGCGCTGCTCGCCGCAGACGAGACCCGTGAGGCAAAGCGGGCTCATGCCAGCTGGGTCGAAGCGATGGCGGAGCTCGATATCAGCGTCGAGCCGCTCGAGTCGTAAGGTTTTCGAAAGGGTCGTGCGGCACGATCGTCGCATGAGTACCGAATACGCAACCATCCGCCCAGAGCCATCCGTGCTCGCGACCAATGAAGGTAATCACCTTCATTTCCTGAACCATCTCGCCACTATCAAGGTGAGCGGCGAAACCGCCGGCTCACTGAGCGTTGTCGAGTTCGTCGGGCCCAAGGGCTTCGGTCCGCCGCTCCACCGTCACGATCACGAGGACGAGCTCTTCGTGATTCTCGAGGGGCGGGTCGTGTTCAAGTCAGGTGATCTCGAGGTCGAGGCCGATGCCGGCACCCATGCCTTTCTGCCACACGGCCGGCCGCATACGTTCCAGGTGCTGTCCGACACTGCTCGTTTCTCGTGCATCACAGCTTCGGCGACGGTGACCCCGCAATTCGACCAGATGGTCAGTGAGCTGGGGACCTCTGTCGGTGAGCCGACGCTGCCTGAGCCCGGCCCGATCGACCCCGCCCGGGTTGCGGAGGTCAACCGGAAGTACGGAATCGAGATTCTCGGCCCACCGCCCCAGGCGCTCTGAAGGAGGAAGAATGAAGAAGACATTTCTGGCTCTGGCCGTACTTGCGGTAATGATGGGAGCCTGCAGCAGCGACGCCGAGCCTACGACCGTAGAGGTGCGGGCAGTCGACTACGGGTTCGAGGATCTCCCCGAGCAAGTGGTGGCCGGGTCCACGTTTACCCTCGTCAACCAGAGCAGCGTTGAACTACATGAGCTCGTTGCGATTCGCTTGCCCGATGATGAACAGCGGTCGGTCGACGATCTCGTGCAGTTGCCTCCGGAGGAACTGGCTCAATTCTTTCCCCTCGTGGAGACCGTGATCATTGCCCCGCCCGACGGCGACGGAGTCGTCGTTGAGGGCGCAGGGACGCTTACCGAGCCCGGTCGCTATCTCGTGATCTGCGCCATCCCGACGGGCGCGAACCCGGGCGAATACATGGCCGCGGCTGCGGAGGCCGAGGGCGGTCCACCCGAGGTGGCCGGCGGCCCGCCGCATCTCGCCATGGGCATGTACGGAGAGATCGTCGTCACCGAGTAGGGCTATCAGCGGAGCGCGCCGGCCGCAGCGCGCTCCGCTGCTCCAATCAACGCTCTGCGCCGTTCCTGTTGCTCCGGGCTGTCGGCGGCAAAGGTCGATGCCAGGGTGTACAGCACACGCTGATCGCCGCTCCCTTCGATATCGGCGAACAGCAGCGTCCCATCAATATCGAGCAGAAGACCCAGCGGGGGAGCGGCTTCCAGAACCGTCGCTGCGACCTTCTGGCCGCCGATTGAGACCTCGGTTCTCGTGCCAGGTGTCGCCGCACCGAGGCCGAGCTCCTCCTGAAGGCGTTGCCACACAGCCTCCGGCTCACCGCTCACCTTGGGCATACTCAGGCTTGTCACCCGGCCGCAGCACTCTGTCCGTTCGACGTAGAACCGCAGCGTTGCCAGGAACAGCGACCAGCCACGGGTGATGTCGCCGTAGTAGCCCTCCCAATCCTCGACTCCGGGGTCGGGGAGTGAATGCACCAGGCGGACTGTGGTGACGCCGTCCTCGTGTGACAACAGCCACTCCTCGCTGCCTCCCTCCATATCGCCGATCTCCATGCCCCCCTGGGGGACGTAGGCGAATCGGACCTTGGTCGGCGGTTCCCAGATGTCGATCCTCGAGACGCCGGGTGGGCCCTCGCCGAACGAGATCGATACTTCGCCGCCCAGCTCAGGGGTGATCTCGGCACTTGATACGTACCAGGCCGACAGGCCCTGGGCCGTCGTGATCGCTTCCCACACTGCCTCGAGTGGAGCGGCGACGGTGGTATTCAGTTCGAGTCTCTTGGCTGGATTGCCTGTCATGTCTGCCCCTCCTGGGTGGTCGATGGATGTGACATTGCGATGAAGCGATGACGGCGACCGCCGGCGGCATTCGGCCGATCGTGGCGGGCGACCAGCTCAGCAAGCTCGGCGACGAAAGCGCGGAGATCCTGTGGGGTGGCGAATGTCATTTCGCCGTCGAGTGTGAAGGTTGCCAGTCGTTGCTCGGAATCGGCGGCGGCGCGCATCAGGAGGCCAATATCGTGGACGGCCCTTGCCGCAGTGGCTGCCAGCCGTTCGGCCGCGTATCCGTCACCGGCGTCGCTGACGTCCCCGCCGGCGGCAAGCAGTTCGGGATCGACGAGGATGCGGTCTGCGGCTGTGACGAAGAATCTCTCCGTGAGCCCACGCCGCGGCTGCTCGCCAACCAGCCGGACGAGCCCATGGTGCTCGAGTTCGCGGAGGTGGTAGTTGACCTTCTGCCGAGCCAGCCCGAGAGCCCGAGCCAGGCTGCTGGCCGACCCCGGCTCCTGGAGCCGCTGGAGGAGTTCCCGCCGCAGCGGTGAGAGCGCGGCGAGAACCGCATCCTGGCTGTCCAATACCGTTGTCGAGTCTGTCATGGCGGCATCTTCTCATTTGACAACTAGATTTGTCAAATGAGAAGGGACCCGGTCGCCGGCATACCTGCTTTCAATCGTTCGGTGGTCGTGTCCCCAGATAGCTCCGCTTGGAATGATCAGTTTCAATAGACTCCTCGTAACGAATAATATAAGGTAGTAAAGAAGTTCTACCGAATCTCTATTCACACACAGGGGGTCTCAGTGATACGATCGTCTCGACAGGTGAGTCTCGATGAGACCGACAAATTGATCTTGCGCATGCTCCAGGCCGATGGCCGGGTCAGCAACGCAGAGATGGCCCGGCGAGTCGGGCTTTCCGCCCCGGCAACCCACGCTCGGGTGCGACGACTCGAGGGAGCCGGGGTCATCCGGCAGCACTCGACGCTGCTGGATCGGGAAGCGATGGGCTTCGACATGGTCTGTTTCATCAACGTCTCCCTGCAGTTGCACCAATACGAGGCGATTGAGCGCTTCAAGGAACTGGTGCAGGACATGCCGGAAGTACTGGAATGCCATCACATCACAGGCGAATTCGACTACCTGCTGAAGGCGGTCTTCCGCAATCGCGACGAATTGCAGGAGTTTGTCGTGAACAAGCTCACCCCGATCCCCGGCATGGCGCAGATCAACACGAGCCTCGTACTGATCGAGATCAAGGCCACCCAGCAACTGCCCATCGAGTGATCCTCAGGGCGGGAGCCGGCCAGGAGGAGAACAGATGACCGAGTACAGCGATGGCGTTGCCGAGTACGTTGCCCGTGGCGAAGCGATGGCGGCGGCCGCGGAGAACCGACGGGCGGTGATGCGAACCAAGAAGTTCGACACAATCGCCGTCCACGGTATCTACGACATGGAAGCCGCCCTGGCCAATCAGGGCAGCATCATCGAACCGGGCTACCTCAGTTCGGCCGAGCACTTCGAGAACAGCGACCATATGGAGGCTGCGCTCGCCTATCTGATGCCCGCCTGGGTTTACTCACGCATTGCCAACCCGACTGTGCACTACCTCGAAGAGACCCTTGCCCTGCTCGAGGGTTATGGCTTTGACGGCGATGTCTCCGCGCTTGCCACCTCCTCCGGCATGTCCGCCGTGTTCATGGCGACCAACCCGTTCCTCGAGGATCCGGATCCGGGCATGAATATCGTCGTCAGCGCTCGCTGCTACGGCGGAACCTTCATGCTTTTTGGCCAGCGCTACGGAGTCGAGCGCGGCGTCGATGTGCGCTGGGTACGGGACCCGCTCGACCTCAACGAGTGGGCGGAGAAGATCGACGGCAATACCCGCTTCGTCTACGGCGAGACCCCGTCCAATCCCTCGCTGAGCATCATGGATATCGAAGCCGTTGCCGGCGTGGCCCATTCCGCCGGGCTTCCCCTTATCGTCGACAGCACGGTCGCCACCCCCGCTCTCACCCGGCCGCTCAACCTCGGTGCGGATATCGTCATTCACTCCACCACGAAGTCGATGACCTCCTCGGGGTTCGCCATCGGCGGGGCGGTGATCGCCAAGCACGGGATTACGACCGACATCGGTCCCGACGCGATGCGCGAGAACTTCGCCATGTACGTGAAGCTGCTTCCGTTCCGCGACCACGGGCCCGGGATCAGCCCGTTCAACGCCCTGATGACCATCAACGATCTGCGCACGCTGCGCCATCGGATGGACTTCGTCAGTACCTCATCGATGAAGGTCGCCCAATACCTCGAATCGCACGACAGCGTTGATCGGGTCGCCTACCCGGGCCTCGAGTCGATGCCGGGCTATGAAGTGGCGACCCGCAACATGTGGCTCGTCGACGGTGCCGATGACTACGGCACTGAGGTCAATCGATACGGCCATCTGCTGGCATTCGAAGTGAAGGGTGGCGCAGTTGCGGCCCGGAAGGTGTTCGATGAGTTCGACATGATCTGGAGGGCCACCGATCTCGGACGGATCAAGAGCGTTGCCACGATCCCGGCGATCTCCACCCATCAGCAGCAAGGCGACGAGGGCCGTGACCTGGCCTCGGTCCCGCCGAACCTGATTCGTCTCAACGTGGGCGGCGAGCACCCTGACGATGTCATCGGCGATCTCGATAGGGCGTTGTCGGTGCTGAAGACCGCCTCGGCCGCGTCGGCGTGAGTCCCAAACTGAGGTAGGGACTTCCACCCGAGAGGGCGCCGAGATACCGTGCGCGCGTTCTCGAAGTGGGAGGAGACGTGTCCAATACTCGGATGGCGGCCGTCGGTGCCGCCGGTCTGCTGGCCGCCGTTGCCATATTCCAAATAGCCCTGACGCTGGGGGCTCCGTGGGGAGAGATGTCCTACGGGGGCCAGGCCGAGACCATCGACGGCGTACTGCCGGCCGGTTATCGCGTGATTAGCGCAGTTGCGGTCATGATCCTGCTCTTTGCTGCGTACGTAGTCCTGGCTCGAGCCGGCGTCGCGTCGGCAGGCCCGCTGGGCGCGGTGTTCTTGAAGCGAGCCACCTGGGTGGTCTTCGCCTACCTCGCCTTGAACACAGTGATGAACCTCACGTCGTCCCATGCCGGTGAGCGGTTCGGCATGGGAGCCGTTACGTTGGTCACTGCGGTACTCACGTTCCTGGTGGCCAGAAGCGAGTCGGCCGGCTAGCCCTCGAGTTTGTAGCGATAGACGTTGGTTTCCCGCTGCTCGAACCCGACCCGCTTGTAGAGCCTGTTCGCAGCCTCCCTCGTCGGGCGCGATGTGAGATCCACGGTTTTCGCTCCCTCTCGCTTGGCCCGGTCGATTGCCGCATTGCTCAGCGCCGCACCTACACCCTTGCCTCGTGCGGTCTCATCCACTACGACATCCTCGATCCACGCCCGCAGCCCGGTGGGGATCCGGAACAGCGCAAGGGTGAGGCTGCCGATGATTTGGCCACTGTCGATGTCCCGGGCCACGAACATCACCGTGGCCGGGCTCGACACGATGGCTGCCAATGCGTCGGCGTCCGGGGCCGGGCTCGACGAGGACAGCTGGGGAGTGAGACGCTCAAAAGCGGCAACGAGTTCGTCGTCCACCTCGACGACTTCGGTGGTGTGGATCACTTGGCTCCTTCCGGGGGCTCGCGCATTGTACGAGCCGAGTCATCGCTTGTCGGGATCGCGGCGACGCAGCCTGTTGAGAATACGACGGGCCGCGGCGAACTCCGTTCCGAGGATTCCAAGCCCGGCGAGGATGGCGACTATGCCCGGTCCCGGCGTGATCAGCATGACGAAACCGGCGGCAACAACTGTTCCACCGATGGCGCCCACCACGAACTTGCGGACGATGCTGAACGGACTGTATCGACTCATCGACACGACTTTACGCATGATCCCGACATACGGTACAAAGAGAAGGACCGGTCCGCAGCGGGATTGCGGACCGGTCCGTACAGCGACTAGCTGGGAGGAGAGGGAGAGGGGCTAGCGCTGAATCTCCACGGAGATCTTGCGGGGCAGGACCTCCGGAAGCTTGGGGATGCTGATCTCGAGGATGCCATCCTTGCTGGTCGCGGCAACGGCTTCGGGGTCGATACCCTCGGGAAGGAGAATGGTGCGCTCGAATGAGCCTTCGAAGATCTCCTTGCGGTGGTAGTTCGCCTTGGTTTCCTCGGTCTCGAAGCTGCGGCCACCCTTCATGGTCAGCGTGCCGCCTTCGACGGTGACCTCGATGCTCTCGGGGTCAACACCGGGGACTTCGACCCTTACCATCAGGGCGTTGTCCTGGTCGTACACGTCGACCCGGGGCATCCAACGGTTGGCGGGACGTCCCTCAAAGAGACGATCGAATTCGCGCATTGTGCTGAAGGGGTCAAAACGTACTAGCTGCATTCTAAATCCTCCGGTTGAGGTGATCTACTTGCTCTGTCTCTATGTAATCTAAGTCATAGAGACTCATATTTCAAGTAAATCTCCACTAAGAATATTCCCGCGGGTAGGGTGACGTCCATGACAAGTCTTCTGATAACAAACGATGACGGCATCGATGCGCCGGCGCTGGTTCCTCTCGCCAGGGCCTTGAGCCGCCTCGGCAACGTGACCGTCGCAGCACCGAGTGGAGAGCGCAGCTGGATCGGCAAAGCGATCAGCCGGGTCGGGACGGTGGAAGCCACATCGGTCGAGCGTGGTGGCATGGAGATGTGGTCCATCGACGGGTATCCGGCAGATTGTGTCCACGTTGGCTCGTTCGGGATCCTGGACACACCGCCGGATCTCGTCATTTCGGGTATCAACATCGGGTCCAACAAGGGCAGTGCGTTTGCGACGGGCAGCGGAACGCTCGGCGCGACCGTCGAGGCATCCAACATCGGGCTGGGGGGCATTGCGTTCTCGGCGATGTCCGTCGGCGTGTGGGAGGAGTGGGTGCGTTGGATCTACACCGAGCCGGCGGGCGAGATGTGGTCGCGGCTGGCCGATGTTGCCACCGATATCGTGGAAACTGTCCTCGAAACCGGTATTCCGCCGACGATGGATGTGCTTTCGGTCAACATGCCGGCCGACGCCGATCGATCGACCCCGCGCCGGGTGACGTCGCTGGCCCGCACCCGGTATGGGTCCCTGTTCGCCGCCACCAACGGCACCTACCGGCACTCGTTTGATGGGGTTTTGCACATTGAGGGAGACCTAGAGGGCTCCGATCTGCAAGTACTCGATGAGGGTCTGATCTCGATCACCCCGATCCGGTATGCCAACACCGCTCCGCTTGGTGATGAGGTGCGGGAACGATGGGAGAGCTGAGGATGACGACTTCTCGACGCACGACGATGCTGCTGGCAGCCACACTTCTTGCCGCTGCGTGCAGCGGAGGAGATTCGGCAGAGACGACGACCGCCGCCGCCGTGCCGACCTCGACAACGGTTGCCGCGACAACGACGGCACCGCAGGAGACCACAACGTCGACCACGATCGCCACAACAACCGCGGCGCCGGTGGAAACCACTACAACCCTCCCGGGTGAGCTTGTCGACTACGGGCCACTGGAGGGTGCGATCCTCGCCGCTGTCGGGGTAGCCCACGACGACGTTCTCAATGTCCGCGCCGCACCCGGAGTCGATCAGGAGATCGTCACTGCGCTGAGCCCACTGTCGAACCACGCCGTCGCGCAGGGGCAAACTCGTCTGCTCCCGAACTCGGCCTGGTACGAGGTTGATGTCAACGGGATCGTCGGGTGGGCCTCTTCCCGATACCTCGCCCAGCTTGGCCAGACCTTCGATGACACCGTCCGTGCTCTCGAGGACGCATTCCCGTACGCCGAGACGATGGAGCAGATGGGCGAGGAGATCGCCAGTCTCTACACCTCCGACGAGCCCCGGTCGACTGTCACCGTTGTCGATGGTCCGCACATTGGCGATATCGCTGAGATCACCGTCGATGTCGTCGGAGTCGGAGACGATGCATTGGTGGGCTTCCGCCTCCACATCTTCGCTCAGCCCGACCCCGGTGGTGAAGGTTGGGAAATCAAGTCGGTTGAGAACACGCTGCTCTGTGGCCGCGGCGTGACCGATGATGGGCTCTGCCTGTAGAGGCCGAAGTACGGCTCCTCCTTCCTCCGCCTGGATCCACCGACTCTGTCGTGAGCAAGGCCGTCATCGACCTTCGCTTCGCACCGGTTGGGGTCCGCCGCGGCCACTTCAGGGAGAAGCAAAGCGCGCCGCACGGGGCGCGGCGAGAGCGTATGTGTTCTCTAACTCAGTGCTGCGGCGAACAGTTCTGCGTCCTTTTCGGTGAACCCGACGAGGCGCACTTCAGTCAGCACATCGGGGTGATCGGTCAGCCAGGCCACGACGGCGCCGGCTATCACCTCTGCAGCTCGAGCCGATGGGTAGTCGCGCAGCCCGGATGAGATCATCGGGAAAGCAACCGACTCCAACTCGTGCTCGCGAGCGAGCTCCAACGCGGCGCCGACCGCGGCAGCCAGGATCGGGTCATTGGTCCCCTCACCGAAGTAGGGACCGACTGCGTGGATAACGTGCGATGCCTGGAGCATGCCACCGGTCGTCACCGCCGCTGAACCCGGTTCTACGGGCCCGTGCTCCCGAATCCAGGTGTCGGACTCTTCCTGGATGACCCGACCCCCGGTGCGGACAACGGCGGTGGCGACGCCCTCCTTGTGCTGCAACCTCTCGTTGGCGCTGTTGACGACAGCTTCCACAGGTTGTCGAGTGACGTCCCCCTCGACTGCCATTATGTTCGTTGAGCCGATTCGTTTTATAGCAAGCGTGTCCATGGGCCCAAGGTTACGCCGTTGCAGTACGTCTCAGGCGGGTGAAGCTGTCCTCGATGGCATCGGCGAGTGCTGCCCGCTGGCGCCACAACACCGTGGCGTGCCCTCCCGGTCTCCGCCGCAGCTCAGAACCGGGCCAGTGGCCGTGCAGCGCTTCGGCCGCCGACCGGGGGATGAATCCATCGGATCTGCCGATCACCATGACCGCCGACGACGCCCAGGGCGGAGCTGGGACATTGAGCACGGACACCGACGAAAGTGCAGTTCGAAGACGGTCTTCCTGGTTCCGGCCACCGAGCGCATCCCATTCGATCCCGTTGCTGATGACCCCGTCGAGAAAAACCGGCCCGGGAGAGTGCGAAGCAGCGAGTGGTGCCATCGCCACGGCGAAGCCGGCGGCGGCACCCACCAACGCACCGATATTGCCGCCCATCGAGTACCCGGATACGCCCAGCTGATATCGGTTCCGGAAATGGTGGAGCAGAGCACGCCCCTCGGTGACGGCACCCAGGCCCATGCGGGCGAAGTCGGCAACGGTGGGAATGGGCTGTTCCTCCGGTCCGGCGATGCGTCTGCTGCCGTAGTACGGGATCTCCAGGATGAGGCTTCCGATGTCACGTTGGATCAGCTCATCGGCGAGCAGTTGTCTCGTGTCGTAGCCGTGGTCGTTCCACGCCGCCATCAGCAGACACAGACGGTCGGTGCCGCCGGGAGGTTCGATCAATCTCACCTTCGCCAGCGCAGCCTTGTCGGGAACGTCCGTTGGTGCCTCGAATCGCCCGTCGCACACGGTTCGATCTGTCAGGTGCTTTCTGCGCGTCCACGAGATCTCGATGTCCGGTGGCTCGCTAAGGAGCAGTTCGGTATTGCCGAGTTGCTCGATGTATGCAACGTCACCCCACCCGCCCGGGAACACGCGCAGCCGCTCCGGGCCGCGCCGGACCATGATTGCCGCCGCCCGGTCAATCGGGTGCATCATCCCGGTTGGGTGCCCGGGCTGTTTTGCAGCAGGCGGATCGTCTCGCCGTACATGCGCTTTTTGATCGTTCGCAGGGTGTTGCGGTCCTTGCCGGCCTGCCCTGCCGCAATGCCGATGGCAGTCGGCAGGACTTCGTCTGCGGCGACAGCCTGATGAACGATGTGGAGGCGTTCGGCCTCTTCGCCGCCGAAGCGGCGTCCGGTCACCATCACCTCGTGGGCGGTGGTGTTCGTCATCCGGGAGGTGATCAACGAGTTCATCCCCGGTGTGAATGGGATCCTGATGTCAACCTCGGGGAGGCAGAAGAATCCGCGATCAGATCGCATCACCCGAAAGTCGTGGGCGAGGGCCAGCATCGCTCCGGCGGCAAAGGTGTGCCCGTTGCAGGCGGCCACTGTGATGTAGGGGGCGGCGAGCACCCGGGCGAACAGACGCTCGACTTCGGCGACAAACCTAGGCATATCGGCGTCGCCGGCCAGCAGCCACTCGAGGTCGAGCCCGTTCGAGAAGAACTTGCCTGACCCTGTGGTGACCAGAGCGAGCGGATCGGCGGCGGCATCCACCGCATCGAGTGCCGCTGTCACCGCATCGAGCCATTCCTGGTTCATGCGGTTTTCGTCATCGTCCATGGTTAGGACAAAGACATCATCTCTGCGATCGAGTGTGATCAAGTCGGGTACCTCCACTGGGCGCATACTCACGGTAGCCTCCAGGCTATGGATGGTTCAGCTGCAGAGATAGCGCTTGTTGTCGGTGATGGTGACACGGCGATTGCGCATCGTTCGGGCGATGTTCCGGTGCTGGCGACACCGCGGGTGCTCGCACTCGCCGAGCAAGCAGCCGTCGCCGCGATCGCGGACCAGCTAGAAGCCGGACAGACGTCCGTCGGAATCCATGCCGAGTTGCACCATGTCAAGGCGACCAGGGTTGGGGGCACCGTCCTGGCCCGAGCCGAGGTCATCAATGTCACCGGTCGCGGCCTGACCTATGAGTTCACCGTAACCGAGGGCGGAGAGACCGTGGCCTATGGAACCCACCAGCGTGTGATCGTTGAGCGTGAGGGTTTCGGCGGCTGACGAAACCGACGGCGTTTGCAGGTGACGCGGCTAGCATCGAACACATGTTCGCACCCAATCCTGAACCACCGGCCTGGCTTGTTGGACTCAACGACGAGCAACGTGCCGCCGTTCTTCACGACGGTGGGCCGCTCCTCGTTATTGCAGGGGCCGGCAGCGGCAAGACGAGAACGCTGGCCAGCCGGGTTGCCCGGCTCATCGATGACGGGGTCTCCCCTGATCGAATCCTTCTCCTCACATTCACCCGCCGCGCCGCCGCCGAGATGCTGCGACGAGCGGGCGGCCTCGTTGACAGGCAGGCGACGGGACGGGTGTGGGGCGGCACCTTTCACTCGATCGCCAACCGGTTGTTGCGGCGCCACGCCACCGCAGTCGGGCTCAACGACGGGTTCACCGTCTTGGATCAGAGCGACTCCGCAGGGCTTTTCGGATTGATCCGGGCGGAGTCAGGATTTGCCGAAGGGAATACGAGATTCCCCAGGAAAGAGACGCTGAGCGCCATCTACTCGCGAGCGGTCAACGCCCAGGAGAAGCTGAACACGGTTCTCGACGAGCGGTTCCCCTGGTGCCGAGACCACAGTGACGAGCTCAAGGAGATCTTCCGCCAGTACACCGCTCGCAAGCGCAGACACAACGTCGTCGATTTCGACGATCTGTTGTTGTATTGGCGGGCGCTGCTCGAATCGCCGCAGGGCGAGTCGATTCGGTCACTGTTCGATCATGTGTTGGTCGATGAGTATCAGGACACCAACAGAATCCAGGCCGACGTCCTTCGCATGCTCGGATCCGGGCACCGGAACGTGACCGTCGTAGGTGACGACGCCCAGGCCATCTACTCCTTCCGGGCTGCCTCCGTCGCCAACATGTTGGAGTTCCCGGAGATATTCCCCGAGACAACCGTGGTCAAGCTCGAGCAGAATTACCGGTCCACTCCGGAGATTCTCGCCGCCGCCAACTCAGTGATCGCCGAGGCGACCGACACCTTCCCCAAGGAACTGTGGTCGGTGCGCTCGCCAGGACCCCGGCCTGCGCTTGTCACCTGTGTGGATGAGGCGTCCCAGGCTGAATACGTGTGCGATCGGGTGCTCGAAATGCGTGAGCTCGGGGTGCCTTTACAGGACCAGGCTGTGTTGTTCCGCACCGGTCACCACAGTGACGGGCTGGAGATAGAGCTGAGCCGACGCAAGATCCCGTACGTCAAGTTTGGTGGCCTGAAGTTTCTCGAGGCGGCGCATGTCAAAGATCTGATGGCGATGCTCAGGGTCCTCGACAACCCGCGCGACGAGTTGGCCTGGCACCGGGTGCTTCAGCTCATCCCCGGTGTGGGTCCGGCGACCGCCCGCCGCATCATGGATGACCTCACCGGCAGCACTGACGATCCGGTGCAGCAGTTTTGTGAGAGCTCGTTCCCTGTGGTTGCTGAGGCCCGACCGTTCCTGGTCGAGCTCCAGGACGCTCTGGGCGATTGCCGGACCGGCCAGATCGATCCGGGGGCGCAGATCGAACGGCTCACCCCGTTCGCTCAGGGTGTGATCGAGCGCAGTTACGACGATGCCGCCGTGCGTGTCGCCGACATCGCCCAGCTTCGTGACATAGCGTCCAGCTACAGCGACCGGAGCCGGTTCCTTGCCGAGGTCACGCTGGACCCGCCCAACTCGACCACCGAGGTTGGCCCGCCCCATCTCGACGACGACTACTTGATCCTCAGCACCATCCATTCCGCCAAGGGAGGGGAGTGGCCGGTGGTCCACGTCATCCACGCCGCCGACGGCAACATCCCTTCGGACATGGCGTTGAATGAGCCCGGCGGTGTCGAGGAAGAGAGACGTCTGCTTTACGTCGCTCTCACCCGGGCAAAGGATCACCTGTCGGTGTCATTCCCCCAGCGCTTCTATCACCGGCGTTTCGGCGGCGACGGCCGTCACAGCTATGCGGTGCCCAGCCGTTTCCTCGACAAGGCCACCGAGCACTTCGACCCGGTCGTCGCCGGTGTGCCCGAGGAGGAGGGCGGTGCAGCATCGACGGCCGCCGGTCGTGACACTGTCGCCGCCGTGCTCGAGTCGCTCTGGGAGTAGGTCGACGGTCGCCGCTGCTTCCGAGCTAGCTGATGAACGCTGATCGCGGCCAGACGCCCTCGATTCGGCCGCCGGTTCGGAGGCGTTGGGTCGTGGCCTCGATGTGAGCGCGATCACGGGAAGGTCACGGGTGCCGAGCTGTTGGACCTTCTATCACCTCTCGCAATTGACGGTGGTATCGGCGCCGTGTCCCGTCAGGCACCGGTCATAGTCGTTGCCACCATCGAGGTCGTCGTTGCCGAAGTGGCCCCACAGCTTGTCGTCGCCGTCGCCGCCCGAGATGGTGTCGTTGCCGAACCAGCCGTAGAGGCGGTCGTTGCCAGCCTCGCCGATGAGTTCGTCGTCGCCTGCACCTCCGTAGAGGCGGTCGTTGCCGCTACCGCCCAGCAGGATGTCGTTGCCGCGGAATCCGAACAGCTTGTCGTTGCCGTCGAGGCCGCAGATCACGTCGTCGCCGGCGGTGCCGTACAGTCGATCGTTGCCTTCGGTGCCCTCGATCGTGCATTGAAGTTGACAGACCGATGGCCAGCCGGCGCATTCGTAGTTGGGTTCGATGCGGCAACACGAGTCACAGCCGTCGCCATCAAAGATGTTCGTGTCATCACATTCTTCGGGTGGCTCGACATAGCTGTCGCCACATGTCCCATCCGGCACCGATGCGCAATCCGAGGGACAGTCCTTCGCGGTAGCCAGCGCGAGGCATTCCTCCCGATGATCTCCTTCTGGAAATATGGATTGGCACCAATCATCAACGGCGTTCGATACGCCGGTTTCGCACTGACGTAGACAAGCTCCCTTCGGTTGGCAGGAGATGGAGCAAATGCGCAATATGGCAAAACACCTCGCAATCGGACGTGTCGGACCGATGTTGAGCAGGCAGCTCTCTAACGCTTCAGCGCATAGACAGGTATCTGCGCAACCTTCATCAACCAATCCATCACAGTCACTATCCCGGCCATTGCATACTTCGTGCGCCCCAGGGTTGACCGACGGGTCACCGTCATCGCAGTCGACATCCACTGGATAGCCGTCACCGTCACCATCGATCGCTGCTCTAGCCGATGCGGCACCAATAGGTCCCAAGCTCGCCAAGGCAAGCAAGAGCACCAGCAGGGCAAATCCGAATCGCGTGCGAGCCCTGACAGAAGGTAGGGCATTCATGTAGTCCTCCAATAGTCAACAAACCAACAAAGGTTTCGCGCCGGTGATCGCGACCACGCACCAGGGCCGCCGGGCATCTGGGCACTGATGGTCGCTCACGAACCGTCGCCCAACGCCGGGTGGGAACCGTTGCCGCTCCAGGCGATGCTCGTCTCGCCGTGACCCACCCGTTGGAGGTCACCGCAATTCTTGACGTTGCTGTGCCCGGTGTGTCGAGAAACCCGGTGACATGGCCGAACGGGAGCCCATCGCAGCGCGTCTCACTTCTTCGTTGCCGATGGCTCAGCCGCAAACCCGGCGTGAGTAGGTCTCGGGAAATCACCACTTGCCCCTTATCGCAAGCGCCCGCAATCCCTAACCTCATAAACATACATGCAGTGCTGCCGTGTTGGTTTCTGTTGCCAGGTGCGCAGAAGTGAGTGAAGCGACTCGTCAGCGGCAAGCTCAACATGCAGCGGCACCGTCACTCAAGCCGCCGGGGACTTTCGATAGGAAGCGCTGAGCAGTCCTAACGTTCCCTTCACGTGGGTCAATCCCGCCGCCGCGTGCGAGCCCGCCGCGCCGCGTCTCGGCAGGCATCAAGTTTCGTGTCTTCACCCAGTCCGCCCGCGCCACCGCCATACTCTCGGTATGGAGTACCGGGTTTTGGGTTCTATCGAGATGCTGACGCCGTCAGTGCGGCCGACGATGGCATCGTTGTCGTGATGGACGAAAAGGTGTCCGAAGCGTTCCACCCCGATGCCGACGAAGTTGAACAACTCATGTACGGATTCTCGAACTTCATCTGCCTCCCCGATGGCATGGCCCATCTTCACTCCAAGGGAACGGGGACGGTGATGCGGCCGGACACGCTGCGCACTTACGCACAGGAGGCAGGTTTCGGCGACATCGAAGTGCTACCGATCGAAACCGATATGTGGCGCTTCTATCGGCTCGTGTAGCCGGGGCAAGGCCTGACCAGCCCTACCTGATCTGCAGGACCTTCTCGTGGATCCAATCCTGGACCAGGGTTACGAACATCTCGGGGTCCTCGATCTGGGGGGTATGGCCCATATCTTCGATCATCACAAAGTCCCAGTCCGGGCGTTCCTTGGCGGCCCACTGCGCCGACGACGGGTGGACAACCTTGTCCTCGGTCCCGTGGATAATCAGTGTCGGCTGCGAGATCTGGTGCAGGATCTTGCGGAATCGCCTGGCTGAGGCCAACTCCATTGCGATCGACCGGGCCGATTCGGTGAACGCAGGGATGCTCCACTCCATTTCGCGACGAGCCCGAGCCATCTCGATAGCCGCGGCACGATGGAGCGGGTGGACGTTCGCCCCACGGCTGAGCACCAACTGGAACGTTTCGTCGACCTCTTCCTCGACCGTCCGCTCGTGGTAGTAGTAGCGGGCGGCGCTGTTGCCCAGTAGCGGCAGCAGTGGCAGCGCAAGCCGCTGTCGCTCTCTGGATAGAGACTTGACGGAGACGATCGGCATAGCCGGGTTGACCAGGACCAATCCGGCGACCAGTTGCGGATGACTCACCGCGGTGAGGATTGAGATGAGCCCGCCCATCGAGTTTCCCACCAGGATCACCTGATGCTCGCTCATCACATCGGCAAAGTCGGCGAGCAACTCGGCGTTGCGACGCACCGTCGCTCGGCGCCCGTGGGGCGGGGTGAAGCCATGGCCGATCAGGTCGATGGCCAGCACCCGGTGATGTTCGCCCAGCGCCGCAACGACCGGATACCAGGAGAGATAACTGGTGCCGATACCGTGCACGAGCACAAGCACGGGGCCGCCGTCGCCTACCTCCTGGTAGTGAACCGGCCCGTCAACGTCGATGAAGTGGGACTTCATGGCGGCCACGGTAGTCAGGGCCTGCGGGTGAGACGGCCAAAGACGCGATTGGATCGGCCCTCGATGGCGACGGCGAGCAGTGCTACCAGGACAATGGCGAACCCGAGCCACCCCAACAAAGGCGGGCGTTCGCCGACGGCGATAACACCCAGCAGTGCGGCTGTCATGGGTTCGCCGAGGCTCAGTGTTGTTGCGGTTGTGGACTTGGTGGACTCCAAGCCGGTGGCGAAGAGGAGATATGCAACGGCGGTGGCCAACACGCCGAGATGAAGCACGGAGATTGCCCCTCCCGCTGTACTCACCCAGCCGAGATCGCCGGTGGCGAGGAGGGGAAGAAGAAACACTGCTGCCAGCGCAAAGATGATTGCGGTTGATCCGATGACGTCACCACCGCGAGCGAATTGGCGGGCGGCGATGACGTAGGTGGCGTACGCGGCACCGGCGACGAGGGCATAGATGATCCCTTCCCCGCTGATCCCGACTTCCCGGCCGGCGGCCACCAGGAGCGCAACACCGGCAATAGCGATGCCGGTTGCTCCAGTCCACAGTCGCGTTGGCGGGGTGCGGTCGAGTGCCCAGGCGAGCAGTCCGGCAAAAACGGGGGCGCTGCCGATGGCCACGATCGTGCCGAGGACAACACCGGTTCGGTCGACGGCAAGGAAGAAGAACGGTTGATAGGCGGCGACGCCGAGTGCAGCCAGCAAGGTGGCCGGCCGGCGCATGCCCCGCAGCCCCTTGAGGTGCCCGGTGGCCAGGGCGAAGGCCCCGACGGCGATCGCAGCGACGGCTAGCCGCAGCGCACCGATGGTGAGTGGTGTTGCCGCATCCGGAGCGAGTTCCTGGGTCGTGCCGGTTGTACCCCACAGCAGGGTGGCAAGACCGATTAGTACTGGTCCGGGCAGGCGTCGCATCGGCGCCAGCATGGCAGGTTTACCGCGGGTCGCGGGGGCAGCAGTGGGCTTTCGCCCTACCCGCGGAACCCGTGGGCTTGATACAAAATCCGGGCTGGTTTCTTCAGCCGGTTGGGGTGGAGTTCGATCGTTTCGAACTCCGGGCTGATTTCATCAGCCGCTGACTGCTTGGTCCTGAGCCACCCCGGCCATCATCAAACCGACTTCCTCGCGGCTGGCGGTCTTGGGATCCACGATGCCCATGATCTGGCCCTCGTACATGACGGCTACCCGATCGGAGACGCCAAACACCTCATCGAGATCCTCAGAGATCATCAAGATGGCGGTGTTCTCGTCACGTTGCTTGATCAGCCTGGTGTGGATGTACTCGGCGGCCCCGATGTCAACGCCACGCGTTGGCTGGGCCGCCACGAGAACGTCGGGGGTTCCCGAGAGCTCACGGGCGATGATCATCTTCTGGATGTTGCCACCGGACAGGTTGCGAGCCGGAGTCTCCAGAGTCGGTGTCTTCACCGTGTACTCGTCGACCAGTTGCTGCGCATGATCCTTGATGGCGCCGAAGTTGAACAGTCCGCGATTGAGGTAGCGGGGGTCGTTGTGGTCGATCAGCAGGATGTTCTCTGAGACGGTGAACTCGCTGATCGCGCCATCCTTCATCCGTTTCTCCGGCACGTAGGCCAGCCCGTGATCGCGTACTTCCTTCGGGCTCAATCCGACGACATCGGTTCCGGCGATCTTGATGGATCCGGCAGTCGGAGTCCGGAGCCCGGCGATTGCCTCGGCAAGCAGCATCTGGCCGTTGCCCGACACGCCGGCCACCCCCATGATCTCGCCGGCATAGACGTCGAGATCGAGGTTGCGCACACCATCACCGCCGCGGTCACGGGTGACGTTGAGGCCACGAATCTCGAGGGCGGCAGGACCCGGCTTCGCCTCAGCCTTGTCCGGGGCAAGCTTCACTGCGCGTCCGACCATCAACTGGGCGAGGCTCTGGCGGGTGGCTCCTTCGACTCCGACGCTGCCCGTCACCTTGCCGTGGCGAAGCACGGTGATGCGGGTGCTGAGCGCCAGTACCTCGTGAAGCTTGTGTGAGATGAAGATCAAGCCGCGACCATCATCGGTCAGTTGCCGCAGGGTGACGAAGAGTTGGTCTACTTCCTGCGGAGTGAGAACAGCGGTTGGCTCATCCAGGATGAGCAACCTGGCATCACGATAGAGAGCCTTGATGATCTCTACCCGTTGCTGTTCGCCCACAGCCATCTGCCAGATGTATGCGCTGGGGTCGACCCGGAGTCCATAGATCTCCGATAGTTCTTCGATCCGGGCCGAAACGACATCGAGGTCGGTGCGGAAACCCTTGCTCGACTTGAGGCCGAGTGCGACGTTCTCTGCAACCGTGAGGGTCGGCACCAGCATGAAGTGCTGGTGGATCATCCCGATGCCGTGGCTGATGGCATCGGTAGGTTCGTGGATTTCCAGAGGTTGGCCGTTGAGGAGTACCTCTCCCTCGTCGGCCTCGTAGAGGCCGTACAGGATCTTCATCAGCGTGCTCTTGCCTGCGCCGTTTTCGCCCAGCAGCGTGTGGACCTCGCCGGGGTATACGTCGAAATCGACGTTGTCGCTGGCGAGTACGCCCGGGAACCGCTTGGTGATGCCACGCATCTCCAGCATCGGGGTTCCTGTCGTCACCTGTTTCGCCTTTCGTTGTGTGTTGGATGGGGCCGGAGCCCCACCCAACAACTGATGCTGCGTTCGATCAGCCTGTGGAGATCGAACCGTCCTTGATGCCGTCGATTGCCTCGTCGGCGAGATCCTTCACGTCGCCGGGAAGGTCATAGTCGTCGTTGAACTCGATGACCAGGCCCTCGTTTTCGAGGTTGATCTCGTAGACCTCACCACCGAGGGTGCCGTCCTGGACGTTCTTGATGATGTCCTCGAGGATGACCTCCCAGTGGTAGACCTGCGAGGCGACGACGATGTCGGGGGCCAGTTCAGTCTGGTTGGCCTGGGTGCCAAACCACAGGATGCCCTGCTCGTTGGCAACGCCAACGGCGCCGACGACCATCTGAGCTGTGCCGGTGAGCACATCTACGCCCTGCGAGGCAAAGGCCTGGGCCGTCTCGGATGCCAGTGCGACATCAGAGAAGGAACCGGTATACGTTGCGGTGGCGCTGGCGCCACCGGAGGCGGCACCGGCGATGAACCCGTCGACGTAGAGCTTGGCGTCGCCAACCTCGATCGGTCCGACGACTCCGATGTTCCCGCTGCTGCTGAGCGCCGCAGCCATGACACCCATCACATAGCCACCCTCGTCAGAGGCGGCTTCGTACGAGTAGACGTTGGCGAGACCAAACGTGTCTGCCGCTGTGCCCCAGGCAAATGACACCTCGGGGAAGTCCGGGGCAATCTCCACGAGCGAACCGCCGTACTGCGAACCGTGAGCAATGACGAGGTCGTAGCCTTCCTCCGCATAGCCACGGATGGCTGCGGCCGCGTCCTCGACGATGAACGTGCCGTCGGTGACACTCGGGCTGATTCCCATGGCGCTGACCGCATCGACGATCGACTGGGTGAACGCCAGGTCATTGGAAGCCGACGGGGCGACGATGGCAACCCTGAAGTCACTTACGTCGACTTCATCGTCCCCACCACACGCTGCTGCCACAAGGGCGAAGGCGGCGAATACCGCCAGCCAAGCGAATTTCCTTTTCACTTTTCTCTCCTTCATATCCGTGTTGTTGCACTCTCTCGGGAGCGTTTCATCCTCCGCGGGTGAATGGTTTGGTCAGGGCGCTCGGCGGCTTGAACCGGCTGGCGACAATGACAAGAGCAAGGATCGTGATGACCGCAGGCATCATCGATGCGATATCGGACCACTCGTTGGGCACAATCTCGAGCACCTTGAGCTGCAGGACCAGGGAATCGACCAGTCCGTAGAGCAGTGCGCCAAGCATGATCCCCAGTGGTCGCCACGCTCCGAAGTAGACCAGAGCAATCGCAACGAACCCACGTGCGTTGGTGAGGTTCTGCTGGAAGATGCCGAGATCGATAGCGAGGATCGCCCCGGCAATGCCGGCCAACGTACCGCCGATTGTCACGGTTGCGTAGCGGATCCGGCTGACGCTGACACCGAGGCTGTCGGCTGCCTCCGGATTCTCGCCTACGGCCCTGACATTCATGCCGAACGTCGTCTTGTTGATGATGTACATGCTCAACGGAATCGCGGCGAAAGCCAGATAGATAACGACGCTGTGCCGGAAGAGCATGTCGCCGAGCCACGGGATGTCGCTGAGACCCGGGATGTCGAGCTTGGGAAACTTGTCTATCGGTCGGGGTGTCCCCACCCACTTCTGGAAGAGGAGATCGCTCATCCCGAGACCGAACAGGAAGACTCCGATGCCGCTGATGCCCTGTTCGGCTTTGAGCGTCACCGCCATCAAGGCCGAAACCAGCCCCATCAGAACGCCGATGCCGATGCCGACCAGCAGCCCGATCCAGGGGCTCCCGGTCTTGAGCACGGCGTAATACCCGCCGAATGCGCCCAGCAACATGATGCCGTCGACACCAAGGTTGAGAACGCCCGATCGTTGCCCGTACGTTTCCCCGAGCGAGGCGACCAGCAACGGAACGGCGAGCCGGATGCCGCCGGCGATGACTGCGATGATCGCGCTCTGAGTGAATAGGTCGCTCACGAGTCACCTCCCTCGGGCATGTCGACAGGTGGATCCGGCGCCTCTGGCGGCTCCGTGGCCGCGGTGACGGCTGCCGGTTCTGGGTCCCCATCTCCGATGACCATCGGGGGGCGCTCCAGCAGACGCTTGCGGAAGCGATCGCTCGAGACAACGAAGATCACGACGAGGCCGTTGAGCGCAAGGATGAGCGCGGCGGGCACCTGCACCGCCCGCTGGAGAGCATTGCCGCCGACCAGCAGGCCACCGAAGAGGAAGGAGGCAGGGACGGTCCACAGCGGATGGAGGCCACCGAATAGAGCCGCGACGATCCCGTTGAAACCGGCGCTCCCGGTGAATCCTGCGGTTGAGCCGTCGGTGACCATACGGTGGCCTTCGCTACCGAACACCAGCACTGCTCCGGCCAGGCCGGCCATTGCCCCGCTCATCGTGAGCGCAAGAACGATGGTCCGCTTCACTGGAATTCCGGCGTACCGCGATGCGTCGGTGTTCTGACCAACCGCCCGGACTCGGTATCCGAGCGGGGTACGCCACAACACGATGTAGGCAACGACGGCGGCGAGGACTGCGACGAACGGTCCGATGTGAAGTCTGCCGAACAGGACGGGCAAGTCGGCGCTCTCCAGGAGACGCTCTGTCTGCGGAATCCGGGTGCCCCGCTCTACCTCGAGCGGGTCGATCAGCGGACCGCGCAGGAGGTAGTTCATCAACTGGACGGCGACGACATTGAGCATGATCGTGCTCAGAATCTCGTTGACGCCGTAGTACGCCTTGAGGGCACCCGGGATCGCACCCCAGATGGCCCCGCCGAGAACGCCCGCCAACAGCACGAGAGGAATCATGACGAACGGGCCCATGTCGGGAGCGTTCAGGGCGACGATCGTCGACAGGAGACCTCCCGCCACCATCTGGCCCTCACCCCCAATGTTGATGACGTTGGCGCGGAACGCGATGGTGATGCCGACACCGACAAAGAGAAGGGGGGTGGCCTTGAGCGCTGTTTCGGTTAGCGCTGAGGTAGATCCGAAGGCGCCGCTGAAGAGTTTTGCGAAGCCCTTGGCCGGGTCGGCGCCGAGAGCGGCAAGCATGATCGCGCCGATGATCAACGCGCTGAGTACGGCAAGAATCGGGACGCTGTAAGCAAGGATGCGTCTCCGCCGAACATCCTCTAACGACATCACTCGCAAATCCTCCCAGAGCAGTCGCATGCGCCACGGCGCGTTCCACGTAGGCTGCTACTTCTTTTACAAAATGTCAACTTGAATGGTCCAAATATCCGTTGCACGCGATCACTCTTTGATTGCGTTGAGATAGTTGTAGATGGTGATACGGCTTACGCCCATGGCGTCGGCGACGTATTCGATGGACTTGCGGAGCAGAAAGGCACCTTGCTCGTCGAGCATGCGTACGGCAACTTGCTTACCGACTCGGTCCAGATCAGCGAGGGGCGCCCCCAGTTCGGTCTCGATGCGAGAGACCAGGAGTTCGAGGGCATGCGAGAGCGGCGGCAACCGAACCGCTCCTACGATCTCGCCGTCCCATTCGATGGGGATGTCGCCGGCGGCGAGTTCGTCGCTGGCCACTGCGTCCCCGCCGATGGCGTCAAGCAGCGGGGCGATGGCCGCAAACACTTCTTTCGCCGGGTCAGTCATCGCACGTACTCACCTGGACCGACACCCGGGATGCCCCGGCTGCGGTTGCGGCTTCCAATAGCTGCTTCACCGCCTCTACGACCAGGTCGGGTTGGCCCTCGATGGTGGTACCGAATGGGCCGATGATCGGCTCGAACCCGAGCGCTTTGACCGCATCGACGGCGGCCACAACGTGTGGTCCGGGCTCACCTACATGGAAGGGTTCGACCAGAAACTCAGCGCTGCAAACGGTGGCCACGTATCTCCTCTCCGCCGCCAGTCACTCTAAACGGTTCGGCGGGGAGGCTCCTGCTGGGAGCGATTCGGCTCGTTTACCCGGTTATGAAGCCGGCAAGACTGCTTCCATCGGTGACCTGGTCTGCGGGCGGAGCAGTGATCTCGATGTCGGCCCCGTAGTCGAACATCTCCCAGATCATGACCATGTTCTCAAACCCGGAGGCGGTGTCGAGTGTTCCGTCGAACTCCAGCGTGAACCGGTAGACGTTGCCGTCGTCACCGACCCAAAAGTCGACAGGCATGGTTCCCGCGGGGAACGTGGTCCCGATACCTTCGAGTTCCTCGAGGGCTTCGGCGTCGGCTGCAGCCATCATCTCCTCGATGTCCACTACGACCTGGTAGTGAGTTGTCTCCACGCCGCGAACCTGCTCGCGTCCAAGGTCTTCGAGATCAGAGATGCCTGCGCCAAAACTGGACATGATGTCGGCAGGGTTGACCGGGTTGGCTCCGAAGCTGGCTGCCGTCGAGTCGGCGTCGGAAGCGTCCAGACTGACCCATTCGGTTGTAACGCCGAGCATGGCAAACATCCCAAACCTCATGTAGGCGGTCTCGCCGATGGTGCGCACTTCCATCTCGCCGAACAGGTCGGCGAACTCCGCTGGGATTTCCTCGCCTCCGGGAGCGGCCCCGGCTGCTTCAGAGAGATCCATGACAAAGGTGCTGTTGCCGGCAGCGTCATACTCGCCGCGGAAGCCGATGTTGAATTCGGTTCCGGCCGGCATCCCTTCGGCGCCCGTAATGATGAACGATCCTTCCATCCGGCCGGACGGGGCCTGCTCGCTCTGGGCGATGGCGGCAAGCAAGGGAGAGCTGCCCGCGTCGATAGTCGCCGCCGTCGTCCCTGGTGCCCCCGTGGTTTCCGGGGTGCTCGTTGTCTCGGGTGCTGCTGTCGTCTCGGCCGTCGTGGGTGTTTCATCGCCGCTGTTCTCGGCAACTGCAGAGGTGGCTGGTGCGTCGGCGTCATCGCTTTCACCACCACAGGCAGCAACAAGAAGAGCGAACACGACAAATACGGATAGCAATCTGCGCATAGTTACCCCCGGCATCGACTGGATCATCAACAGTACCCTCGATTCTGGGAAAACGAGGACGGGTCGCATATGGGATTTGACAAAAAGTAAAGCCCCTAACATGATCGAACTGGTTGTATTGAGGAGGAGGTGCGATGTCTGTAACCACGTCTTTCTCCGTCAATGGGCGTGACGTCCAAGTCCGGGGTGAGCATCCCCATCTGTTGAGCGCCCTGCGTGAGGAACTTGGTTTCACGTCGCCAAAGGACGGTTGTTCCCCGTCTGGCCAATGCGGTGCATGCACCGTCCTGCTCGATGGCAAAGCAATCCAGAGCTGCTTGGTCGACATGGAGAAGGCTGCAGGCAAGGGAGTCACCACGCTCGAGGGCTTCGATCCCGACGAGCGGGACCGGTATGCCAAGGCGTTCTCGGTAACCGGTGCTCTGCAGTGTGGCTTCTGCACCCCGGGCATTCTCGTTCGCACAAAGGCACTTTTTGATCAGAAGGGTGCCGCCGGGATGTCGTCGCAGGTGGCGGTTGGGCGCCTGGGCGCACATCTCTGTCGCTGCACCGGCTACACCAAGATTCTCGAGGCGATCGACCTGTTGGCATCGGGCGACATCCCCGAACCCGCAACTCCGCAGAAGATCGGAGACAACGGGGCCAAGTACGAGGCTGCCGAGCTCGCCCTCGGTGACCGCGGCTATGTCGATGACATGCAGCCGGACGGTCTACTGCACGGGGCGCTGCGTCTCACCGACCATGCTCGTGCCGATGTGCTCAGCATCGATACCAGCGCAGCCAAGGCGGCGGACGGCGTTATCGGTGTTTTCACCGCGGCCGACGTTCCCGGCGAGCTGAAGGTCGGCATCATTCATACGGATTGGCCGGTGTTCATTCCCGAGGGCGGCCGCACCTCCTACTACGGCGACGTCCTCGCCATCGTGGTTGCCGAGACCAAAGCTCAGGCCACCGCAGCTGCAGATCTCGTCGAGGTCGAGTACAACGTGCTCAAGCCGTTTGCCGATGCGAAGACGGCGTTGGCCTCCGCGGAAGACGCTGTGTGGGGTCTCGACGGCAACGTGCTTTCCACCTCTAAATACAAGCGGGGTGACGTAGACGAGGCACTCGCCGGAGCAGCACACACCCTCCATGAGGTCTTCAAGACCCAGCGTGTCGAACACGCCTTCCTCGAACCAGAATCCACCCTCGCCGTACCGGGTGGCAGCGGCAACCTCATGGTCTACTCGGGTGGTCAGGGAGTCTGGGACGACCGCAACCAGATCGCTTCGCTGCTCAATGTCGATCCGTCCACGGTCACGGTGGAGCTCGTATCGAACGGCGGTGCGTTTGGCGGCAAAGAAGACATGGCCAACCAGGGTCAGACGGCACTCGCTGCCCATCTATTGCAGCGACCGGTGAAGTGCACGCTGTCGCGCGAGCAATCGTTCCGTATCCACGCCAAGCGGCACCCTATCGAGATTGAGGTCTGGGCGGGTTGCGATGCAGACGGCAAGCTGACTGCGCTCCGATCGCGGATGATCGGCGACTCGGGTCCCTACGCATCGGTCGGGATGAAGGTGCTGGAGCGGGCGGCGGGGCACATGACCGGTCCCTACGTCATCGAGTCGGTCGACGTTGAAGCGATTGCGGTGCGTACCAACAACCCGGTGTGCGGGGCATTCCGCGGTTTTGGCGCAAACCAGGCTCAGTTTGCAATGGAAGGCATCATCGACAGGCTTGCCGATGCCGTTGGGATCAGCGGCTGGGAGATGCGAAATCGCAATGTCATCAGTCCCGGTGCCGTCTGGGGTCCCGGTCAGATCATGGACGATGGTTGCAGGGGGGCGAAGGAGTGTCTGGATGCGGTGAAGCCCGCATATGACCAGGCGCGTGCAGAGGGCAAGGCGGTCGGTCTTGGCCTTGCCCTCAAAAACTCCGGTCTCGGCAATGGGTTCCTCGAGATCTCAAAGGCTGTGGTCCGGTTCGAGGAGGACGGTACCGTCGAGGTCCGCCACTGCTGGACCGAGATGGGACAGGGAGTCCACACCGTCGCTCTCCAGGTTGCGGCCGAAGAGCTGCGTATCGATGCCGATCGGATCAAAGTCATAGTCGACACCACCCGTGAGCTCGGAGCCGGCCAGACCACAGGCTCGAGAGGCACGCTGATGGCCGCTGGTGGCGTCGCCGACGCATGCCGCGTCGCCAACGAGCACGGCCAGAAACCGGGTGTCGACTACTACGGCGAATACCGGGTTGATTGGACCAACGCGCTCGAGGACGAGGTCGAGAACCCGATCCTTCACTCGGCGTTCGGTTACGCCTGCCAGCTAGTTGTTGCCGACAAGGACACAGGCAAAATCGAGAAGGTCGTCGCCGCCCACGACGTTGGGCGTGCCGTGAACCCGATGCTTGCCGAGGGCCAGATCGAAGGCGCGGTCCACATGGGCCTCGGCTATGCGCTCACCGAGGAATTCCCAACCGATGACGACGCCCGGCCGACCAACTGGACGCTCCGTAGCCTGGGCATCCTCCGTGCCAAGGACATGCCCGAAGTCGAGACCATCCTTGTTGAGGTGCCCCAACCCAGAGCGCCCTACGGCGTCAAGGGTGTGGGCGAGATAGGTTTGGTGCCAACCGCAGGTGCAGTTGCCGGCGCCTTCTATGAGGTAGACGGCAAACGCCGCACCCAGGTGCCGTTCAACGTTCATCAGCCCTTGGAGGTAGCGAAGTGACCACCACAACACCCGGGCTCGTATGCGCCCACCATCACCTCTACTCAGAATTGGCCCGCGGCATGCCGGCTCCGCCGAAGGTCGCAACCAACTTCCAGGAGATCTTGGAGCAGGTGTGGTGGCGTCTGGACCGGGCCCTCGATCTCGACATGCTCTATGCATCGGCTCGCCTGGGAGCCCTGGAAGCCCTCGAATCGGGCACCACTGCAATCGTCGACCACAACGAGAGCCCTAACGCCATCGAGGGGTCGCTCTCTGTTCTCGCCGATGCTTGCGAGGAAGTTGGCGTGAGGCTGCTGACCGCCTACGGCGTCAGCGACCGCAATGGACCCGACCAGGTGAAGCGTGGCCTCGAGGAGAATGAACGGTTCATCAAAGCCGGCGGCAAGGGCCTCGTCGGGATCCATGCGGCTTTCACTTGCACCGATGAGTCTCTCGAAGCTGCTGCCGGGCTGGCCAAGGACCTCGGCGTCGGAGTGCACATCCACGTGTGCGAGGGCGTCGGCGACATCGAAGCGCCCCAGCGTCTCGAAGGGCTCACCGAGGACAATTGGCTGATCAGCCACTGTGTGCACCTGCCCACCGACCACAACCTCAAGGGCACGATCCTGCACAATCCCCGCTCGAACCTCAACAACGGTGTCGGCTATGCCGACCCGGCCCGGTTCTCCAATCCGGTCGCGCTCGGCACCGACGGTATCGGCGCCAACATGATCGAGTCGTTCCGGCTGGCCTATGTCATGCAACGTTCCGTTGACGTGACTGTTGGGCCCGATCCGGCGTGGTCATGGCTCGAAGAAGGCTGGAACATCGTGCCCGAGGCCCGCAATGACGAAGTGACCTGGTCTTATGACCCGATGGACCCATGGCACATCGCATTCACCCCCGGAATCCATCCGCTCGAGGTCAAGGTCGATGACGAGGTCGTTTTCCAGGACGGCAAGCCGACCCGCGTCGATGGTGATGAGATCCGGGCCAAGGCCAGGGAGCAGGCCAAGCGCCTGCATGCCAAGCTCTGACTATCTGCGAAGTATTTGCACAATTGATTCTGAATCCTGAGAGGAGCCGCTGATGTCGGACCGTTTCCATCAGATCACGATGGAGCAGCTAACGGATTGGGTGTTCACGGAGCTCGAGGAGAAGGACTCGATCTTTGGCATCCCCCGTGCGTCGTTCTTCGTGCCATCGGAAGACGATCGCTTCCGTCTCGAGAAGTACGGCCAGCTGCTGGAGACGCCGTTTGGTGTCGCCGCCGGCCCCCATACTCAGATGGCGCAGAACATCATCGTGTCCTGGCTGGTCGGCGCTCGCTTCCTCGAGCTGAAGACCATCCAGACCCTCGACGAGCTCGACGTCAACAAGCCGTGCATCGATCTCGAAGACGAGGGCTACAACGTCGAGTGGTCGCAGGAGCTCAAGGTGTTTGAGTCGTTCGATGAGTACCTGCGGGCCTGGGTACTGATCCACGCGCTCCACAAGAAGCTTGGTTTCCCGGGGGACTCGCCGGGAATGATCTTCAACATGTCGGTCGGGTACAACTTGGAGGGCATCAAGAAGCCAAACGTCCAGTGGTACTTCAATGCGATGGCGGACGCCTCGCCGTACAAGCAGTCCTATGTGGACATTGTCGCCGAGCGGTATCCGGAGATCCGTGATATCGACATCCCCGACACCGTTTCCGACACGATCACTTTGTCGACGATGCACGGCTGTCCTCCCGATGAGATCGAGCAGATAGTCCTGTACCTGCTCAACGAACGGAAGATCCACACCTCGGTCAAGTGCAACCCGACGCTGCTGGGCGCCGACCGGGTGCGCGGCATCATCAACGAAGACCTCGGTTTCGTCGACATCCCCGTTCCCGACGAAGCATTCGGTCATGATCTCAAGTACGTGGATGCGGTCCCGATGTTCCACAATCTGCGTCGGGTGGCCCGCGCTAACGATCTTGTCTTTGGGCTGAAGCTGAGCAACACCCTCGAGGTGGAGAACCATCGCACGGTCTTCGAAGGCGACGAGATGATGTACCTGTCGGGCCGCGCCCTCCACGCGGTCACCTCAAACCTGGCGCTTCGGCTGTCAGAAGAGTTCAAGGGCGACATGCTCCTGTCGTTTGCCGGCGGTGCAGATGCGTTCAATGTCTCCGATCTGATGCGGTCGGGTATGGCGACTATCACGGTCTGCTCCGACCTGCTGAAGACCGGTGGGTACCTGCGGCTCCCGCAGTACATCGAAGAGTTGAACACGTCGCTCGACAAGGCCGGCGCTTCGAGCCTCGACGACTTCGTTGCCAACACGGCAGTGGTGCAGGAGAACATGGGCGAGTTCGTCCAGTTGCTGGCGTATGGCGCTCTGACCGAGAGTGGTCTCAACGTGACCGCGGCGCAGGCAGCCTCACTTAGTGAGGTGCTCCGCTACGACAACGATGGGAAGGCTCCGATTGCCGTCATCGAAAAGTGGGCGGCCGCTAATGGGTTTGACGAAGAACGCACGGCAGATTTGGTAGCGCTGGTCCTCAACGCTCTGAAGCGGGTGAATCTGCGTCAATACGCCCAACACGTGCGTGCCAACTGGCGATACAAGAAGGAGTCGTTCCGTACCGATCGCTCGAAGACCGATCGCGAGCTGCATTTCTTCGATTGCATCCAGGCACCTTGTGTCGACGAGTGTCCGGTGAATCAAGACGTCCCCGCCTACATGCGAGCCGTCCGGGAGGGCGATTTCGACAAAGCGGTCCAGATCACCCGTGCCGACAATCCGCTCGGTTCCATGCTGGGTCGGGTCTGCGATCACCTCTGCGAAACGACCTGTATCCGCACTCACATGGATGAGCCGCTGGCCATCCGTGAGATGAAGCGCTTCATCATGGAGCATGAGTCTGCGACCGGTGAGACCAAGTCGGCGGGTACGACCGGCAAGGTCGCCGTCATCGGTGCTGGCCCAGCCGGTATCGCCGCCGGACAGGAGCTCGGCCGGGCCGGCTTCTCGGTGACCATCTTCGAAGCTCATCCTTACGCCGGCGGTATGGTCGGCGGCGCGATCCCGGAATATCGGATCCCGCAGGCGCAGATAGATCAGGATCTTCAGGTGCTGCACGATCTCGGTGTTGAGATCAAGTACAACATGAAGGCCGGCAAGGACTTCTCGCTCGCCGACCTCAAGGACCAGGGATTCGGATACACCTTTGTCGCGGTCGGCGCCCAGTTGCCGAAGTACCTGGGATTCGACGGGGAGGACAGCGAGGGTGTCATTGATGCGCTTGCGTTCCTGCGCAGCGTGCGCGAGGGCACGCCGATGCCGGTCGGGCCGCGCGTCGGTGTCATCGGCGCTGGAGACACCGCAATGGACTGTGTTCGGTCCGCCTGGCGAGTCGGTGCGACCGAGACGTCTCTCATCTACAGGCGGACCATTGATCAGATGCCGGCCGATCGTGAGGAGATCCACGAGAGCATTGCCGAGGGTGTCAAGATCATCGAGTTGGCCAACCCGCACTCGATCCATGCCGAGAATGGGCGGCTCAAGGGTCTGGTTTGCACCAAGACTGAGTATCGCGGGGACCGGGATGCTTCGGGTCGCAAGATTCCGTTCGATGTGCCCGACTCCCAGTTTGAGGTCGAACTCGACACCCTGATCCTGGCGATCAGCCAGTACTCGTTGCTGGACTTCTTTGGTGGCGAAGAGCCCGAGCTCACATCGCGTGGCTATATCGTTGTCGACCCGGTCACATACGAGACCTCGCTTCCCGGCGTTTACGCCGGTGGTGACGTCGCCGCCGACGGCCCCTCGTCGATCGTCAAGGCCGCGGCAGACGGCAAAGCAGTCGCAAGCGCCATCATCAAGGCGGCCACCGGGACTCCGGTGCCGATGCCGGAAACGTGGAAGCCGCTCGAGCTCAACGTCAACGACATGGTCGCACGGCGGGCGCACCGGGAATACCGGGTGCCGGTCCAACACACGCCGCTCAATGTGCGTGACAACTTCAACGAGACGTTGCACACCTATACCGTGGAGCAGGCTCAGGCAGAAGCGTCACGCTGTCTCGACTGCGACACCATCTGTAGCCTTTGTGTCGGGGTCTGCCCGAACATGGCGCTGATGACCTACGAGGCGTCGCCATTCCGGGCGCAGCTGCCGGCTCTTTCGGTTGATGGCGGTTCGGTGGCCGTCGGCGATATGGCCGAATTCCGCGTTGATCAGTCACTCCAGATTGCGGTCCTCACCGATTTCTGCAACGAGTGCGGCAACTGTGTGACGGCTTGCCCAACTGCCGGTGAGCCCTTCCGCGACAAGCCGCGGCTCTACCTCGATCGGACCGACTTCGAGGCCGAGAAGGACAACGCCTTCTGGGTAACGAAGGACGGCGACGCGACGGTGGTCGAAGCGCGTTGGGATGGAGAGACCCATCGCCTTACGGTCAACGGTCGCGTGGAGTACTCCGCTCCCGCGTTGGAGGCGACGCTCGAGCCGGAGTCGCTTGCGCTCGTTTCGGCCGAGGCAAACGCAGGCGCAGTCGACGGGCAGATCCTTTCGCTCGAACCGGCGGCGCAGATGTATGCGTTGTGGCGTGGTCTCGACAACTCGATGCCGCACCTGCCGGTCGCCGGTGTCGAGGGCACCAAGGTCGCCCATCCCGGCTACGAGGAGTAACCGAGCAAGCGCCGCCGCCTACTCGATCTCGAGATGGCGGAGGCGCGGGCTTACGTGGACCAGCGACAACGCGGCCAAACCGGTCACGATCGAGGCCGAGGCCAGGGCGAGGTCGACCGACGTATCCCAGATCCCCCAGAGGACTTGGGACAGTCCGAGCGCGCTCAATCCTGCGATTATCAGTACGCCGCCGAGACCTGCGACATGACGGCTGCGGAAGAGCGCGCCCACTGCCACCACCGCGGCACCGACACCGACGACCAATAGCCCCGTCATGGTGAGTGCATCGATCAGAGGGCTGCTCAGTATTGGGGTTCCGTATTCCCAGACGGTCGGATTCGGCATATCTACGGCGATTCCGAGGATTCCAAAGGCGGCCAGGGACGCCGGTATGCCGAGCCGACGAAGGATCAGCCGCCGCGGCGTCCGCACGAGTGTGTAGGCCGCTAGGAGTAGGCCGGTTGTCGCAACGGCCATCAGCGTCCTTGTGGTCTCGGAGTAGGCGCCGGGTTGAAGCATGGCGGTGATGCCGCCTACACCGATCAGGGCGATACCGAGGGCCGCGGGCAGAGTTGTGGTATCCCGCGCTGAGAGCCGTGTCCACAGCCAGAGGGGGATCGCACGTATTGCCTGGAGGATGACGCGCCGCGCCCCGTACTCAATCGCCATTGACTCCCAGTAGACGTCCGATTCGGCGATCTGGTCTTGTCGCTCCCTCTCAGGCATCCCCCAGGTGAGTACTCGGCTGAGGACGCGTGCGGTGCGCAGAGCTGCACCTGACGCGATCCCGACACCTTTTTCGCCGGGCGGATATTGCGGAGTCGAGGCGAACTGGCGGTCTTCCATTGCTATCGATCTCAGTGAACGGCGGGAAGAAGATGGCCCCCGGACCATCGGAGCTGGCGCTCGCGCAGTTCGTTCTTGGCCAGTTCGGCACCGGCGTTGGTGATTCGGTAGTAGCGCCGGGGTCTGCCTTCCCTGCCCTGTGC
>SWCD01024297.1_pt1 | contig 40668 bp, 36 predicted proteins | sample 4693011 | NCBI WGS metagenome assembly SWCD01 (sample SAMN10267278, study PRJNA491770) | bioreactor metagenome | isolation source: DHS bioreactor inoculated with marine | place: Japan: Omine Ridge, Nankai Trough
AAAAAACAACAACAATCCTAACTATTCTATGTCTCTTTTTATCTGCCTGCTCCGAGCCCCAGACGCAAACCAATCCATCCAAGACGGATGCTATCGATTATAATTATAAGCGTATGAAAAACGGACAAGATAGCTTTGATGTAGGTGTTCACCCCAGCCGCAAATGGGCTCGGATTGTACCGATTTCCAGTCGTGCAGCCGTAACAGAAACGTTGTTGGTATCCATGGCAACAGAGGTTTCAGGTTGCCCTGCACATCTAAAGGGTGAAGTTCTGCGCACCATTCCGAATTACACGCCTGATCTGGCTTTTCCGCTGGATTACCCGGTAAATATAGATTTGGATTGTTGATAACTGTGGGTGTTCGAGATTGCCTGCTGGTAATCTTTTCATGGATTTAACTTCAAGGTAACATCCAATATTAAAGAGATAGCGCATGGAATTCACATTCAGATTTATCCACATATTTTTTGTAGGGCTTGAGTATGCTGGTCCGTTATTAATAGCTTTGGTCTTTATAATCATCTTGCTGGGTCAGATTGTAGGCACCCGGGAATCTTGGGGGTGGCAAAATTCCATCTACTGGGCGTTTATCACCGCAACAACAGTTGGATATGGTGATTTGCCTCCGACAAAGCCATTGTCTAAAATCTTATCAGTGTTCACAGCACTGTTTGGTGTAATTTTTACCGGTATTATTGTCGCGGTTGCTGTTAATGCGGCAACTATCGCCTTTCAAAGTGTATTCGATATTAATGAGATAAAAACCGATATTGAGATTAATTGATGGGCGACCATCCTTCCATAATCTTTGCAGCGGCAATGATTTTTATCTATGGGCTGTTTTCAAAAGTTGCTGACCGATCGCCCATTACAGCGCCAATGATTTTCGTTGCAACCGGTATTTTGGTCGGGCCGCTCGGTTTCAATGTATTCCATATGGAGCCATATGGCGCGTTGGTGAAAATTATAACCGAAGTAACGTTGGTTCTGATCTTGTTTGTGGACGCCACGACGATCAATTTAAAACACTTGATTAAAGATAGAGCTACGCCAATGCGACTGTTGTTAATCGGTTTGCCGTTAACAATGTTGACCGGGACAATAGTTGCTTATCTGTTGTTCCCCGGAGTTAATATCTGGTTATTGGCATTGATGGCGCTGATCCTATCACCGACCGATGCTGCGCTGGGTCAGGCTGTTGTTAAAAGTGAAAAAGTGCCTGAACGTGTGCGCCGCTGGATCGGCACTGAAAGCGGATTAAACGACGGTATCGCCTTGCCGCCCATATTCGCCTGTATATCTGTTCTTTCGGTTGGCATTGGGGTTTCTGACGAAAACTGGGTTTTGTTTTTATTGCAACAGGTAGTTTTTGGTGCTGTGATCGGTGGTTTCGTAGGCTGGTTGGGTGGCACTCTTATCAGTTACTTTTCGAATAAAGGATGGATGAACTCTACATTCCAGCGCTTGGTTTCAGGGTCATTGGCAGTGCTATGTTTTGCAATTGCAGAGCATTTTGGAGGGAACGGTTTTATTGCGGCGTTCGCAGGAGGGCTGTTATTGGGCGCCAGTACCAAATCACAACGGGTAAAAGAACGTATACAAGAGTTTGGCGAGGCTGAGGGTCAACAGTTGGAGCTATTTGTGTTTATGATATTTTCAATGCTTCTGGTGCCAATAGCATATCATTATTGGGATTTTACCGCTTTGTTATATGCGGTGCTGAGCCTTACAATTATCCGTATGTTGCCCGTTGCGATCAGCTTAATTGGTAAAAATCTTGATATGGGAACGATACTATTTGTAGGCTGGTTCGGGCCACGGGGAATTGCCTCTGTTTTGTATTTGTTGTTGGTTGTCGAAACACTGGGTTTCGAAGGTTATGAGCCGATATTGTCTGTCATTGTACTGACAGTTTTGTTAAGCGTATTTGCCCACGGTGCCAGCGCTGTGCCATTAAGTAATCTATTTGGAAAGAAAGCTCGGTAAATCAATTGCGACGTCAGTGGACTCCAGACATCAGGCAATTCCAAATATTTTTGGCAAACCTTAACGCGGGCTGCGTTTGGCCAGTATTCGCTGCAAAGTGCGGCGGTGCATGTTCAAACGGCGTGCTGTTTCCGATACGTTGCGGTCACACAACTCGAACACCCTTTGGATATGTTCCCAGCGCACACGGTCAGCTGACATTGGATTTTCTGGTGGCTGCGGTTTTGCGCCCGGGGTTGCGAGTAATGCGTTGGTTACATCATTGGCATCCGCAGGTTTGGCCAGATAGTCGGCGGCACCTATTTTGACCGCAGCAACAGCCGTTGCAATTGCACCATACCCGGTTAGTACAATGATTTTTGCTTCAGGGCGGCGCGTGCGTAAAACCTGAACAACATCCAATCCGTTGCCATCAAGCAAACGAAGATCAATTACTGCGTATGCAGGTGGCGTTGCTGTGCAAAAGGCACGACCGGCAGCAATTGAATCCAGTGGCGTAGGATTAAAGCCACGTTTTTCCATTGCGCGTGATAACCGCCTGCGAAATGGTTCATCGTCGTCTAAGATCAAAAGGCTATTGTCTTCGCCAATTTTGCGCAGTTCTTCTTCAGACATATTTTCCAACTTCTATATCACAATTCATGCGCTTTTAGATGGAAGTTGGGCGCGGGTCAAATTGCATGATTATTTGGTGTAACAGGCGGCTTTTTTTTCAATATGACTAGCCAGTTCTTCGGGTGTCAGTTCCGAGCGGACAAAGTCCAGAAACCCGTCAGGTGACATAAGATAGGTGAATCGCATGTGATCCATAAGATAATCCTCGCCCTCGCCATTTTTTCGATAGAATGTCTTATAGGCTTTTGCGACATTTGCTATTTGGCTTTCTGTGCCCGTCAAGCCAACCATTTTAGGGTGCATGACATCAACATAATCGGATAATACTTGTGGTGTATCACGCGCCGGATCAATCGTTATAAATACGGGTGTTACATCAATGCCAGCCTCATCCAACAGATCAACGGCTTCGACATTTCGGGCCATATCAAGCGGGCAGATGTCCGGGCAGAACGTGTATCCGAAATACACCAGCGCCAGTCCTTTTATCACATCATTTTCTGTTACGGTAACAGCTTTATGCGTGACCAGTTCAAACGGCCCGCCAATTTTAGCGTTCCCAGCAACCACCCCTGTAGGCTCGCAATTATATGCGGGCTCTTTAAAGATAAAGTAAGCACCTATTGCAAGCGCAACAGCGATACCGCAGCTTGCGATTATTGCTATACCTTTTGACATTTTTATTCCCAACCTAGACAAGTATATAACGTTACATCTAACGTCACAGCCTAGAATACAAGTCACGAAGGTGCTATTTGTTGTCACAGCAAGCTACAAATTTATATGCCCGCGAAGCGCGAAGTGATTGGATCAGGCTGCGCACGTTGATTATTTTGCGATGGCTCGCAATCGGCGGCCAGATCACGGCTCTGTTTTGCGCGGTGTACTATCTGGACATAGTGGTACCGATCAGGTTGTGCATGCTAGCCATTACCGCATCTATTTTGTTCAATTTAGTGGCAACGTTCGTTTTCCCCAGCAACAAGAGACTATCTGAACAAGAAGCAATGCTGTCACTCTTGTTTGATCTTTGCCAGCTTGTATTGCTTTTGTATTTAACCGGGGGGTTAAGCAATCCATTTGTTTTATTGATCCTGGCACCGGTTACTATCGCGGCAACAGCCCTGACATTATATGCAACAATTGTGCTTTGCTTAACTGCTTTGGCTATGATCAGTTTACTTAGCTTTTTTCATTACCCTTTGACAAAAACAACTGGTGAAGTGATGGAATTGCCGGGATTATTCGTAGCAGGAATGTGGGTGGCGTTGGCCATTGGCATTTTATTTCTGGCTATCTATGCCCGTCGCGTGGCGGTTGAAATGTTTTCAATGTCACAGGCTTTATCAGCAACACAGATGGCACTTGCGCGTGAACACCAACTTACCGCGCTGGGCGGAGTTGTTGCCGCTGCTGCCCATGAAATGGGCACACCTTTGGCGACAATAAAATTGACCTCTGCAGAGATTGCATCAGAGCTACAAGATGGCAGTGAGTTAAAAGAGGATGTTATATTAATTCAAGATCAAGTCGATCGGCTAAGCCAAATTTTACGCGATATGGGACGGATTGGTAAAGATGACCTAATGCTGAAAAATGCGCCAATTACTGCAATTATACATGAAGCAGCCGAACCACATGAGAACCGTGGAAAAGAGTTGATCTTTTTGGTTAATGGTAAGCTTGAAGAACAAGTGGTAAATGAAATACCTATTGTGCCAAGGCATCCCGAGATAATTCACGGTTTACGAAACCTTGTGCAAAATGCGGTTGATTTTTCAAGTGAAATTGTTCTGATCGATGTCACGTGGGATGAAAAATATGTACGGATTATGGTGTGTGATGATGGCGAAGGTTACCCGTTTGATTTACTTGATAGGCTTGGTGATCCCTTTATCAGTACGCGCAATAAACAACAGCCTGCCGGCGAAACCTCTGAAGCGTATCAAGGGATGGGTTTAGGATTGTTTATTGCAAAAACACTGTTGGAGCGATCCAAGGCCGAAGTGACGTTTGCCAATGCGGCATCTGATACAAACCGCATGGCGCAACATTACGGGATTCTTGATCCGCGATTAAGGGGTGCAATTGTAGATGTGCGTTGGAAGCGTGTTGATTTCGAGAGAAACATGGAAGAAATGCACGCGGCGCTTGGGCCCAATCAACATATTAAGGTTTTTCCTTAACGTCTGATTCAACATTTTAGGTTTAATATTGGTTCGGAGTTGCCGCAAAGATCAGATGAGCCATGTTTGAAATTAGTATCCTACTCATGATATTTTCGACCGGTATGTTGTTGCTAGTCGCGATGCTGAATAGACAATCAACCGCAATTCATATGCCGTCTGTTAAATCTGAAAACTGCAATTCAGGCCTGTTAGAAACGGATAATCAAACAGATATGCATGCTGAACGGGCAAAAAAACCACCCCCGATGAATGCATCCGATCAGTTTATTCAAACAATGAGCGCGACGTTTGCTCATTTACAAATCGGTATCGCTGTTTTTGACAATAACAATGAATTGTCTTTATTTAATCCGGCTTTGTCACAGCATTTGGTGTTGCGGCCTGAATGGTTGCTTTAAAAACCGAATTTACCCGGATTTCTTGACCGGCTTCGCGATACGCATATTTTACCTGAGCCTGAAAATTATACATCTTGGCGAAAAACGTTCATGAAAATAGAACGCAGTGCGATGAAGGACGATTACCGGGAAGACTGGGATTTGCCGGATGGACGATCCTTGCGCGTTGTCGGGCGACCACATCCTTCTGGAACGGTGGTGTTCCTATTTGAAGATGTGACCAACGTACTTGCTATGGAACGCAGGTTTCGGGCGCAGATTTCAAATCTGGAAAACATTATAAATACCACAGCAACCGGACTTATCGCTTTTGACCGTACGGGCAAGGTTATTTTCCAGAACAACACGATGAAACGGATAGTGGGCGCAGATTACGACTCTAACTCAATACAAGAGTTTTCCTGTATGATGCAGGCCGTCTTTTATCCGACGCCGATTTGGGGTGATCTTCGACAATATGTAGAAGAAACTGAAAGAAGTGCATGGCAGGCAAGTGTTGAAACACAAACGGGTGAAACTGTGTTGGTAAATGTAGAACCAATGCCCACAGGGGATACATTATGCGAGTTTCATTTTCTGATAAAAATTAATCAAGATACATGTGACGGTTTAGCTTGCGCAGCACAGTGATTATTTCCTAGTTTCTGTGTGGCAGAACCCAAGGACAGCACGTGCAAGTTACACTGACTTCTCATTCCCCGAACGAAACTACGGTATTAGCGGCCAAACTGGCCCCTTTGCTGGTTAAGGGGGACGTTTTGTTATTGGGTGGTGAAGTCGGGGCGGGAAAAACCGATTTAGCACGTAAGATAATCCAAAACCGCATGGAACTATACGGCGTTGTAGAGGATGTACCTTCACCCACTTTTACATTGGTGCAAACATATGAGTTGGGTACAATTGAATATATCCACGCAGATCTCTACCGAATATCACATCCCGATGAGGTCTATGAAATTGGCCTTGAGCGGGGGTTCGATCATGCAGTTTGTCTCATCGAGTGGCCAGACAGGTTAGGGTCGGTTGCACCGGTAAATGCTTTGAGCATCGATATATCGATTATTGATGATAATATCCGTCATTTTAAGTTTTCTTGGACGCATCCACGTTGGTCGGATAGACTGTGTGTATTAAATGAACTTAATTTAGGCGGTCGTGATTGATGTATGCACGAAACCAAAAACGAAATGACTTCATTAACAACATCGCATGGGGCGACGCAGAGTCTGTTGTTGTGGCGGGCGACGCCTCTCATCGTAGTTATGATCGGTTAACCAAGCAGGATGGAAAAACTGCCATTTTGATGAACTCGCCACCTGAAAAGGGTGAAGATGTTAAGCCCTTTATTAAAATACTCAATCACTTGCGCGATAATGGACTGGAGGCGCCTGCGTTACTAGAGTCTGATTTGGAAAATGGATTTTTATTGCTTGAAGATTTAGGCGATGACCTGTTTGTCCGTATGTGCCAAACGTCGCCGGAATTGGAAGAGGATCTGTATAAAGCCGCGATAGATGCTCTTGTTCAGCTTCACGCAGCATCAAATCCAAAAGATACCGCAGCATATGATCTTGATGCCTATTTGCATGAAACTGACTTGGTCACAGATTGGTATCTGCCCAGTATATCCGGGCAGGTTACAACATATGCATTGACTAAAAGCTACCGCGCGGAAGTAACTGCTGTATGTGAAGCAATTAAAACGCCGCACCCTGTGCTTGTCTTGCGCGATTACCACGCAGAGAATTTGTTGTGGTTGCCCGACAGAAGTGGGGTCAAAAATATTGGGTTATTGGATTTTCAGGATGCGCTTATCGGTCATCCGGCCTATGATCTGGTATCGCTATTGGAGGATGCAAGGCGAGATACATCAAAGGAACTACAAGCGTCTATGAAAGATTATTTTATCAAGAAATCCAAAGCATCGAAAAACGCATTCAACTATGCATATGCAGCACTTGGCGCGCAAAGAAATCTGAAAATAATCGGAATATTTGCCCGTCTATGTGTACGGGATTCCAAGCCGCATTATGTTGATCTTATTCCACGGGTTTGGGCGCATCTGCAAAACGATTTAAGCCATCCGGACTTGGCAAGCCTGAAAAATTGGGTTGATATCAATATACCAGAACCAACACCCGATGTGCTATCCGGAATCAAAGAGGCGCAGAATGCAGCCTAATACGGCGATGATCTTTGCCGCCGGATTTGGAACGCGCATGGGGCATCTAACGTTAGACAGACCAAAGCCACTAGTGCCTGTTCTGGGTCGACCAATGATCGATCATACTTTGGATATTCTGGCTGACGCCAATATCCGGTCAGTTTTTGTTAATACGCACTACTTTGCCGATCAATTGGAAGCGCATTTGAGCCCGTACTCTTCTGTGACCTGTATCCGTGAAGAGCCAAAGGTTTTGGAAACGGGCGGGGGGCTGAAAAATGCGTTGCCTTATATCGGAAACGATCCTGTTCTCACGCTAAATTGCGATGTGCTTTGGCGTGGGAATAATCCCGCAAAGCAACTGTTAAAACGCTGGAATCCTGATGAAATGGATGGCCTGCTATTGTTAGTGAAATGTTCTAGTGCCTATGGGTATAACGGTCAGGGCGATTTTTTCTTAAATGACGGCAATAGACTTCAGAGAAAAGATACAGCGCCCAATGCGCCCTATGTTTATTCCGGCGTACAAATTATAAAAACAGATCTGCTTCGCACAATCAAAGAGAACCATTTTTCCATAAGTTTGCTTTGGGAAGATATGATAGCATCAGACCGTTTGTTCGGGGCTGTTTATGATGGTGACTGGATTGATGTGGGCCACGCTGAGGGTATCGGGGTCGCCGAGCAAAAATGCGCTAATGTTTAATTCAAGTGACCAACCGCGTGTGTATTCGGTGCCAATTGGCGCCGATTTTTCAAAAGCCTTTATTGCCGGTCTATTTCAGCGTGCAAGGAATATACCTCCGCAAGATTTTGCGCGTACAGTGATCTATGTAAACACACGCCGCGCTGCACGCCGAATTGAGGATCTTTTCAAGCAACATGGGGCTACGCTTTTACCGCGCCTGAAAGTTTTACCGGACTTGGCCAGGGATGTTTTTGCACCCATAGATTTACCGCAACCTGCATCCGCATTGGCGCGGCGTTTAAGACTGGCAGATCTTGTGGCAGCATTGATCGACCAAGAGCCTGATCTGGCACCGCGATCTTCAATTTTTGCACTGGCCGATACACTGGCAGCCATGTTGGATGAAATGCACGGCGAAGGTGTTTCACTTGACCGCCTGAAAGATGTAGAGATTGGGAATGCGTCTGAACATTGGGCCAGAAGCCTGAAATTTCTTAACATTTTAACAGACTATTGGGCATCTCAGGATTTGATTGATACAGAGGCGCGGCAACGCGCCGTTATTGAAGCCTATAGCGAAAAGTGGAAAACGAATCCGCCGGATCATCCTGTTATAATTGCGGGTTCAACAGGATCGCGGGGGGCAACTGCGTTGTTTATGCAGGCGGTTGCTGACTTGCCGCAAGGGGCGGTTGTATTGCCCGGCTTTGATACTGAAACGCCAAAAGCGGTTTGGGATGTTTTGACAGACAAAGCTTCAAACGACGATCATCCACAATCAATGTTGGCGCGACTGACCGATAAATTGGGTGTTGATGCAAGCATGATACAGCCTTGGGCGCAAACGCCTGTTTTTTCAAAAGAACGCAACCAAATCCTGTCTTTGGCTCTGCGTCCTGCGCCTGTTACAGATCAGTGGCTTGATGAGGGGCCTGACTTGATATCGAAGATAGGTGAGGCCACTAAAGATGTGAGTATGATTTTGGCAAACTCGCCAAAAGAAGAGTCCGGGGCAATTGCGGTGTGTTTGCGTGAAGCGGCAAGTCGCAATGAGACGGCTGTACTTATATCGCCTGACCGAAATTTAACCCGCCGTGTCGCTGCACATTTGGCGCGTTGGAAAATCACGCCTGATGACAGTGCGGGCGAGCCTCTGCATTTGTCATCTGTCGGGATTTTTCTTCGCCTGACCGCAGGGCTGATCGGCAAAGACTTGTCACCGGCCGAATTGATAGCTGTTCTTAAACATCCAATGACACATAAAGCGGATGATAGGAATAATCATCTGCGTCTGACGCGCGATTTGGAACGCGCCGAATTAAACCGCGATACACCGCTTATACGTGGCGGCCCCCCATTTGTTGACTTTCAGCTTTTACAAAGTTGGGCAGAGACAAAATCCACTGACACCCAAGGCTGGATTAAATGGATTGTGAATTGTTTTGGTGACCTTTCAGCAGATGCGCAAAGACCGATGTCAGAGTGGATTTCGTTGCACCAAACTTTACTGTTTGCACTTTCCACAGGTACTGCGGCAAAACCGCATGTCTTGTGGGATGGGGCCGATGGCCAAGAGGCACAAAAGGTTTTTGAGAGTTTGCGATCAGAGGCGATTGAACCTTCAATGTGGTCTGCTTCTGATTATGCAGCATTACTTTACTCGCAGCTTAAAAGTGCTGAAGTGCGCGACGCAATCACACCACATCCCAATATTGCAATATGGGGAACATTAGAGGCCCGGGTTCAAGGGGCTGATCTGGTGATCTTGGGCGGATTGAATGAAGGGATCTGGCCGCAAAAACCCAGCCCCGATCCCTGGTTGAACCGGTCTATGCGAAAGCAACTGGGATTATTGCTGCCAGAGCGTAATATCGGTTTATCCGCCCATGATTTTCAACAAGCATTTGCACAGAAAAAAATTGTGGTATCACGCTCTATTCGTGATGGTGAAGCGCCAACTGTTTCATCTCGATGGTTAACCCGTTTGAACAATCTTTTGAACGGTCTAGGGCCGGAGGGTGAAAAAGCTTTGCAGGCAATGGCAAAGCGGGGTGATATGTGGATCAATCTGACGCGGGGTCTGGATCGGCCACAAGGTAAATTGGCCAAGGCAGAACGCCCGGCCCCTGTACCGCCAAAAGATGCACACCCCAATCGATTGTCAGTGACGCGCATAAAAACATTGGTGCGAAACCCCTATGAGATATATGCGCAATCTATTTTGAAACTGCGCCCGCTAAAGCCCTATGGGCTGGAACCGGATGCGCTGGCACGGGGCATTTTCCTGCACAGTATTGTCGAGATGTATAACGCTTCTGAGCGGGTGAAATCCGGCGATTATGACGCGGCTCATTTTCTGGAACTGGCGAATGAAATATTAGAGGAACAAGTTCCATGGCCTTCCGCACGCAGGTTATGGTTTGGCCGATTGGTAAAAATTGCACCCTGGTTTGTGGAAGCGGAAAAGCAACGGTCCGTGCAAGGTGTGATTATTGCACAAGAAAGAAAAGGCAAACGAAAGGCTGCTGAATTTGATTTTACTCTGACCGCAAAAGCGGATCGACTGGATCGCGATGCTAACGGACAAATGATGATTTATGATTATAAATCTGGCAATCCACCCAGCGTAAAAGAGACTAAATTGTTTGATAAACAACTTCAGCTAGAGGCGACAATTGCACAGGCTGGCGGGTTTGACGGCCTTGACCCGATGGAGGTGTCTAAGCTTCAGTATATAAGCCTAAAAGAGCCGGATAAATCCTATGAGGTACCGCTACCAGATACGCTTGTAGAGGATACATGGGAAGAATTTATGTGCCTTTTAAGATGCCACTTCGAGGATGGTATCGGATATGGCGCACGGTTGAAAATGAAGTTGGACATATACGGATCGGACTATGATCAATTGTCGCGATTTGGTGAATGGGAAGAAACCGACACGCCTGTCAAAAGAGATGTGCCATGATCAAATTTGATGAAGCCACACAGGCGCAAAATGCGGCGGCTGATCCTGTTGCATCCACATGGGTATCCGCCAATGCCGGGTCTGGTAAAACCCGGGTTTTAACCGATCGTGTTGCGCGTTTGTTGTTGCACGGAACCGACCCACAAAAAATCCTGTGTCTGACCTATACCAATGCAGCTGCTGCAGAAATGCAAAACCGTCTGTTTAAACGGCTGGGCATGTGGGCAATGATGCAAAGCGCGGAGTTAAAGGATGCTCTGGTAAAGTTGGGTGAAGATAAAAGCCAGCTGACAGAACAAAAATTACGCTATGCCAGAACGCTATTTGCGACTGCATTGGAAACACCGGGTGGATTGAAAATACAAACCATCCACTCATTTTGTGACGCGCTTCTACGCCAGTTTCCACTAGAGGCGCACGTTTCGCCTCAGTTCGAAATTCTAGAAGACAGTCAGGCCAAACAGGTGCGTTCTGACATTTTGGAACATTTGGCAGAAAGCGATGTGCGTCCGGCGTTTGAACGGCTCGCGGAATTTTACACCGGGTTTGATCCTGACAGCTTACTACAGGCTATTGCACGCAATCACCGCGGATTTTCCAGGCGGCCGACCAAAGATGATTTTGGCTTAATGCCGGATATGACGGCGGATAGCATTGCGCGTAATACTGTTGATGCAGGCGATATTGAGGTGCTGACACGCATGGTGCCGATCCTACTTGAAAGCAGTGCGAATGATCAAAAACTTGGCCGTGCGTTTCAGGCGGTAATTGCGGCAGATGATGAGAAAACACGCTTACAGCTTTTGATGGATTGCATGCTGGATAAAACGCGTTTTGAAGCAAAAATATCAAGTACACCCACGAAGGCCGTGCGTGAGGAAAACCCGGATTTGGTTGCAAAGTTGCACGAATTGATGGTTCGGGTTGAAACTGCACGTGAGGCATTTGTTTCGGCTGCGGCCTTTAACCGGGCAACAATTCTATATGATTTCGCGCGGCCGTTTCTGGATGCTTATAACGCTTACAAGCTTTTGCATGGCAAAATGGATTATCAGGATCTGATCGAAAAATCACAGGAGTTGTTGCAAAACACCTCGATGTCGCAATGGATTTTGTATCGCTTGGATGGTGGTATTGACCACATTTTGGTGGATGAGGCGCAAGACACCAGTCCAGATCAATGGCAGTTGATAAAGTGCCTGACGGAAGAGTTTACATCGGGGCAAGGGGTCAATGACACGGAGCGTACGGTTTTTGTCGTTGGCGACGAAAAACAATCAATTTATTCATTTCAAGGCGCGGATCCGAAACATTTCGGGAAGATGCGTGATTGGTTTCTTGCACGTCTGGAAGCCATAGAAACCAAACTACATAAACAGGATTTGCTGTTTTCATTCCGTTCGGCGGCACCAATTTTAAATCTGGTGGATCATACTTTTATAGGCGATGCCAGAAAAGGTATCATAGGGGGCGTATTACATCGTACCTTTAAAACCACAAAGCCGGGGCGCGTGGAACTTTGGCCATTGATTGAAGCGGCTTCAGCGCCCGAAGATAAACCTTGGTATGAGCCACTTGATCGCCCCGGTGAAAGTGATCCAAATCAGGTGCTGGCTGTGAAAATTGCGACATGGATTGATACGACAATTCAAGAGGGCAGGCAGATCGGTGACGGTGATGATTTGCGACCTGTGCATGCAGGCGACTTTCTGATCCTTGTACAAAAGCGATCTTTTTTGTTTCGCGCGATTATCAAGGAACTCAAAGCGCGCGGGTTGAATGTGGCAGGGGCTGACCGGTTGAATGTCGGCGATGAACTGGCGGTGAAAGATGTCCTGTCATTGTTGAAATTTGCAGCAACACCCGAAGATGATTTGTCATTGGCAGAGGCTATGCGTTCGCCATTGCTAAATATCACCGAAGGGGAATTATTTGCGTTGGCGTATGGCCGCAAGGCTACTTTGTGGCAAAGTATACGAGACCATAAAGATCGATTTGAAGCAGCTAAAACAATCCTTGATGACATATTGTCCAAGGCAGACTGGATGCGTCCGTTCGAGTTGATTGACCGTATTCTAACATTGCACAAAGGTCGCGAAAATCTATTGGACCGTTTGGGTGAAGAAGCCGAAGACGGGATTGACGAGCTGCTTTCGCAAGCGATGCGATATGAACAGATTGAAGCACCAACTTTGACCGGCTTCCTGAATTGGTTCGCATCCGGCAAGGTCGAGATCAAGCGCGAAATGGACAGTGCGGCTGGGCAAATCAGGGTGATGACGGTGCATGCTTCAAAAGGTCTGGAAGCCCCGATTGTGATCCTGCCCGATACGGTAAGTACGCGCAGTCGCAATGACGCTGAAATTGTCCCGCTTGCCACTGACTTGATCGGCTGGAAATCCCGAAAAGAGCACGCAAATCAGGCAGAACGCTTGGTGCTTGAAGCGCAAAAAGATCTGGATAAACAAGAACGCTTACGCTTGTTATATGTAGCAATGACACGTGCTGAAAATTGGCTGGTTATTTGTGGTGCAGGTAAATTAGGCAAAACAGGTGACCCCTGGTACCGGTTGGTTACGAACGGGATGGAAAATGCCGGTGCTACGAAGAGTGATCATGGGCTGGTTTTACAAAATGAATTTTGGCCAGAAGAATATATGAAAACTGATTATATGGTCGAAACAAGCAAAACGGCATGTCCAGATTGGTTAATTGCTGCCGCACCTGCTGTTAAATCAATGGAAAAGACGCTTTCACCGTCTGATCTGGGTGGGGCAAAGGCATTACGTGCGGAAATTGAAGGCATGAATGAGGAAATGGCGATGCGGCGTGGTAGTTTGATCCACCTTTTGCTGGAGCACCTGCCGAACAAGCCGGAAGCGGATTGGGAAAGTCTTTCGCAAAGTTTAATGCAGCACTATGATGATAAGACAGATAATGCTGAAATGCGTGAACTGCTGGATATTGCCGCACGTGTCCTGAAAACGGACGCTTTAAAACCGGTATTTGCGCCTGATGCACTAGCGGAAGTCAACATAACGGCTCACATATCCGAACTGGATGGGCGTCAGATTTACGGTACAATAGATCGCTTGGTGATCTCCGATAATAGAATCACGGTGGTGGATTTTAAAAGCAACAGGATGGTTCCGGAAACACCATCTGACACGCCCATAGGATTGCTACGCCAAATGGGGGCATATTTATCCGCATTGAAACAAATTTATCCGGATCATGAAATTAATGTTACAATTCTTTGGACGCAAAATCAGAAACTTATGTCATTACCCCACGATATAGTGATAGATGCACTGAAAGCCACTACTACATCTTGACCACAAGACAAGGCGTTCATAAGTTGGGGCTAACAGTTAAACGGTAAGGAGACTAGAAATATGGCAACCGTTAAAGTAACAGACGACACATTTGCTTCTGAAATAACAGCATCCGACATTCCTGTTGTGGTGGATTTTTGGGCGGAATGGTGTGGTCCATGCAAACAAATTGGCCCTTCTTTGGAAGAGCTATCCGACGAGTACGCCGGAAAAATAAAAATCGCCAAAGTGAATGTGGATGAAAATCCAAACTCACCGGCCCAATTGGGCGTACGCGGTATTCCAGCCTTGTTCATCATCAAAGATGGTCAGGTCATCGCCAATAAAACAGGGGCAGCACCTAAGGCTGCCTTGGCGGACTGGATCAACAGTTCAATATAAAGCTGTGACTGATTAAAAAAAAGGCGCTGTTATGGCGCCTTTTTTATGCGTTCTCGCGTAAAATATTTCCTGCCAGATACAATGACCCGCAGATCAGTATTCTGGCTGACTTATCTCTTTCAACGATGTTTTTCACAGCTGAAAGAACATCATCTGCTACAGATGCATCAAACCCCAAATCAGTTGCAGCTTTAGCGGTTTCTGCGGCACTTAACGTAGCAGCTTCACCCGGAATTGAAACTGCTTGCAAACTTACTGTGCCTTCTAAGAAATGCGCCATATAGCCCGACACATCCTTTGTGTTCAGCATGCCCATTACTAAATGTGTGGGTCTTTGCGGCATTGCATTCATCAATTTTGAAATTGCACGACCAGCCGCTTCATTGTGACCGCCATCCAGCCACAGCTCTGCCTCGGGGGCTGCATCAACCAACGGGCCGGTGCGCAAGCGCTGCATACGTGCCGGCCATTCGGTATTTGTCATTGCGGCAGCACAATCTTCACCTGATTTATTCATCAAACGTAAAGCTGCAATAGCAATGCCTGCGTTTTGCAACTGGTGCTCACCTAGCAGGGTCGGTTTTGGCAAATCCATTAGCCCGTATTCATCCTGAAAAATAAGCCGCCCGTTTTCTTCCCAAACATGCCAATGCTGGCCGTGTATTTTCAGCGTAGCACCCACGCGCGCGGCCTTATCTTCGATCACATCCAATGCTTCATCAGGTTGCGGCCCAACAACACAGAATGTATTGCGTTTCAGGATACCCGCTTTTTCCCCCGCAATTTCTACCAGAGAGTTGCCAAGATACTGCTGATGGTCGACGGAAATCGGTGTAATAATGGTTAGTTCGGGTTGATCAATGACATTGGTAGCATCCAGTCGGCCACCTAATCCAACCTCTAGGATCGTATGGTCGGCTGGAACCCGCGAAAAGGCCAGAAAAGCGGCGCATGTCGTAATTTCGAAATATGTAATACTGGTATTGCCATTTACCCGCTCGCATTCTGCCAGAGTTTCGGCAAGCAGCTGTTCATCAATTAATTTGCCCGCCAAACGAATGCGTTCGTGGAAACGGGCCAGATGTGGTGATGTGTAGGCGTGGACTTTCTCGCCGGAAGCTTCCAGTCCTGCGCGGATCATCGCTCCGGTCGAGCCTTTACCGTTTGTACCCGCAATATGGATGACGGGGGCAATCGCTTTTTCAGGTGACCCCAGTGCATCAAGCAATCTGGTCATGCGATCCAGAGTAAGATCGATGATTTTAGGGTGAAGTGACATCAATCTTTCCAAAATGACATCGCTGGATTTTTTTGTCACTTTTCTGCGCCCTTGGCTTTCTCTTTTTCGCTAGGTGCCGGCAGATCTCCGACGACCTGTGGCGAAAGGCCCATCAGCATTCTGCATATGGTAATCAATTCGTCACGCAAATCTTTACGATGTGTCACGCGGTCCAACATACCGTGTTCCAGCAAATATTCCGACCGCTGGAAGCCTTCGGGTAGTTTTTCGCGTATCGTTTGCTCAATCACGCGCGGGCCGGCAAAACAGATCAAAGCTTTGGGTTCGGCAATATGCACATCACCCAACATCGCGTAACTGGCTGTTACGCCACCTGTTGTCGGATGCGTCAGTACCACTATGAATGGCAAACCTGCTTCTTTTAGCATTTGCAAAGCAACCGTTGTACGGGGCATCTGCATGAGCGAAAGAATGCCTTCTTGCATACGGGCACCACCCGCTGCGGAAAACAAGATCAGCGGGCATTTGCGCTGAACGGCACGCTCGCATGCACCAATTATAGCGTTGCCAACGGCCATACCCATCGAGCCACCCATAAAGGAAAAGTCCTGACCGGCGGCAACAATAGGCGTGCGTCCGATTTCACCCTCGGCAACCAACATGGCCTCGGCCTCACCGGTTTTCTTTAATGCAGCTTTCATCCGGTCGGGATATTTTTTCTGGTCTTTGAAATGCAGCGGATCAGCCAGCGCTTCTTGCGTTTCAAGTTCGATAAACAGACCGCCATCAAAAAGTGCTTTAAACCGTTCGCGTGGAGTGATGCCCATGTGGTGCCCGCAATTGGTGCAGACGTTCATCGCATCCTTTAACTCGCGGTGAAACAACATCGTGCCGCATTCGTTACATTTGGTCCAAAGGTTATCGGGCGTTTCACGGCGCGAAAACAAGGAATTGATCCGTGGTCGGACGTAGTTTGATATCCAGTTCATGTGCGCAGAAAGCCTTTGTTGTTATTCAGTAACCACAAATAGTTTGTGGAATGAAGAATTGCAATCACAACTGCGGTCTCTTTTTGATCCACAACAAATACAATCCATAAAGCAGAGCTATAAAGATAAGATCTGTTAATAGGTAGGATCTGACGGCGGCCTCATTAGATACATGCACAGCTGTTTTAAACAATCCAAGCCCTGATAGCGGGCCATCTAGGGCTACAACAGTCAGGGCATAAATATTATTTGCAAAATGCAATCCAATTGCAGTCCCTAAATTCCCTGTACGCGCAGTAACCTCTGCAGCGATTAGGCCGAAAAGAGTGGTATGTACCACCACAAGAACCGCATTCGAGCCCAAATTATCCGGATCATAGTGCAGCATACCAAATATAATTGATGGTAGAAAATACCATGCCCAGCGGCTATTAAATCGGGCGGCCAATTGCTGTTGTAAATATCCCCGAAATATAAGTTCTTCTGAAAGGATTTGTATAAACACCAGCGGTATGGCGAATAACATCCATTTCATCCAGATTGAAAACGCCATGTTTTTAACAGGTGGGTCAATAAAATAGAAAACAACGAATGCGATCATGGATATAGTCAGTAGAAATAAAAATCCGTTTCTAAACCCAGTTGCAACATCAGATATGTTTGGCCCTAACAAACTGTGCAGGCCACGTTTATGGATAAGTTTTACTGCAAGAAATACACCAAGAAACATACCAATAAAACTAATCAGAATAATGATGACACTGCCCGGACTTGTACCTAGTAAAAATTCGCCTAAGCTGGTTTCAACAGACCCGGGGCCAATACCATTTAATTCGGCAGTTGCACCAATATAGATGCCGGCACCGGCAAAAAATATCAGCATAGAAATAATGTAAACGGCAATTAAAATGATCAGGCCAAAAAATAACCGCCATAAGGATTTGGTTTCAATGGCGGGGGCGTAATATGCTTTGAATTTCTGATTAATTTTTGGAAACAATTTCTAAACCTTTGCATATTCTTATATGAGCTACGTATCATTGCGCTATGTTAACGAACTGAGTAACCAGTCACAACGCGTTTCAAGATAAATCAATAAGGCAGGCGGGCTTTGGTAAAGCTATCAAGATGTTTTTACATTGAAGTAATGTTTCTGATACTATCAGGATATTAAATGTACGCAGGCGATACATAAATAAAGGTTTGGGCTTTGGGCAAGATCAGGAATTTTTTTGAACAGCGACGTCTGGATCGCAGCCTAAGATGGTGGGACCGCCAAAGCCGGGTTGCAAAGACTTTGGGGTTTTCTGAATTACGTGACCTACGCAATAAGGCAAGGCGCTTCAGGAAACGTGTGAACAAGATAAACCATATTGCTGCATCCCGTCTGACTTTACCTGTTATAGGGTCTAAGGCCATTAAGAAACCGCAAGGCACTGAATGGTCATATAGGCCCGAAGTATGGTCAGGGCCGGTCAGCCCAAGCGGCATATCCTCGATTGCGTCTAAATCGAAAATTGGCAATGAGTTGGTGATTTTCCATGACTGCGCGGTAAGTGAGATGACGCTTAGGCAAGTTAGAAACAACCAGGAAAGTGATTTGGCACCTTTTGGTATCCAATTGGATGTTTTTAATTTTGAGGGTTCATTCCTGTCAATCGCCGTAGAGATGCCACCGCATGCTGTTGAGGGTCTTAAAAAGGAACATATCATTCGCTTGACGTTGATTATTGATAGCGAAAGACCGCAGGAAATGTTTGCCAGATTGAACCTGCGGCACGGACCGAATACCGAACAAATTGTACGCGAGCTGGATTTATCCACGCGCGAAATGTATGTGGAGTTTGATCTGTTTTATACAAACTTCAAGGAAACCCGCGCACAAAGCTTGTGGTTTGACTTGATTTTCGAAAGCCCATCTATGAACCAGATTACAATTCGCGATATATCGGTTATTCGCCGCCGCCGCGCCAATACTTAGGGGACAAAATGTTTAAATCACCAAGTCTTACCAGAAAGCAAATCGTTAATGGCGTATATGAAGGCGTGTACACAAGTCAAAATAATGAAACATCTCCTCCTTCAATAATATTGACTTATCTGGGTGAAAAACTTGGCGATGTTACTATAGAGCCACTTGATGAACTGGAGGGTACATGGCAGCTTCGCTGCAATATACCACCTGAAGCTATATCAGATGGCATCCAGACATTTTTACTTTGTACTAATGCCGGAGATACGGTGCTGGATAGTTTTTCGATTGTCGCGGGCGAGCCTTTGGATGATGACTTACGCAACGAGATTAACCTACTGCGCGAAGAGCTGGATATGCTGAAACGTGCATTTCGGCGCCATTGTGTGGAAACAATGGGATGACGCTGCGTTTTGCGTGACAAGTATGTGTTACGCGCTAGGAATTTAACCACCATACAATGATCTGAGGCTTTGATGACCCACCCGATATATCCCAATCTTTTCCAACCTTTGGACCTTGGGTTCACCACATTGAAAAACCGTGTTTTGATGGGATCGATGCATACAGGGCTTGAAGAATTGGGCGATTGGAACCGTGTTGCGCAATATTACGGCGAACGGGCAAGCAGCGGGGTTGCCTTGGCTGTCACAGGCGGCATGGCTCCGAATGTTGAAGGGGCTGTTTTGCCGGGTGCCTGTGGGTTGTTTAGCGATAAGGACATTGAAAACCACCGCATTGTGACGGATCGTGTTCACAAAGAAGGTGGTAAAATCGCAATGCAGATTTTGCATGCTGGACGCTATGCCTATTCACCCAAAGCGGTTGCCCCTTCTGCGATAAAATCCCCTATTTCGCCGTTTCCGCCTGCGGAACTGGACGCGAATGGTATTGAAAAGCAAATCCAAGATATTGCTGTCTCGGCAACCCGCGCGAAAGCGGCAGGTTACGACGGTGTCGAGGTCATGGGATCAGAGGGTTACTTTCTGAACCAGTTTCTGGTTACGCATACAAACAAGCGCACCGATGAATGGGGCGGGTCATATGAGAACCGCATGCGCCTGCCGGTCGAGGTCGTGCGCCGTGTACGCGAAGCGGTTGGGACGGATTTTATCATCATCTACCGCTTGTCGATGATTGATCTGATCCCGAATGGGTCTACTTGGAAAGAAGTGGTTATGCTGGCCAAAGCGGTGGAAGCTGCAGGGGCTACGATCATCAACACCGGTATCGGCTGGCACGAAGCGCGTATTCCGACTATTGCCACCTCGGTTCCGCGCCGTGCTTTTGCCTGGGTCACAGAAAAGCTGATGGGCGAGGTCAACATTCCGATTATTGCATCAAACCGCATCAACACACCGGAAGTCGCCGAAAGCGTGCTGGCGGATGGGTGCTCGGATATGGTTTCAATGGCGCGGCCGTTTTTGGCAGACCCCGAATTTGTGGTGAAAGCAGAACAAGGGCGTGCAGATGAAATTGCCCCTTGTATTGCCTGTAATCAAGCCTGTCTGGATCATACTTTCGCGATGAAGTTGACATCATGCTTGGTTAACCCACGTGCATGTAGCGAAACCGAACTGAATTACACAAAAACGGACACGCCTAAATCAATCTCTGTCGTGGGTGCAGGCCCCGCAGGATTATCTGCGGCAATAGTGGCTAGCGGGCGTGGGCACCATGTGACCTTGATTGATAAAGCCGATCAGCTTGGCGGGCAGCTAAACTTGGCAAAACAGGTTCCCGGCAAAGAAGAGTTTTGGGGTTTGGTGGATTATTTCAAACGGCAGGTTGAACTGTCGGATATTACATTGCAGCTGAAAACAGAAGCAACCGCTGAAATCCTAACGGAATTTGATGAGGTTATTATTGCCACGGGTGTATTGCCCCGCGACCCGCAGATCAAAGGCCAGAACGCCAAAAACGTTCATTCCTATATTGATGTGCTGAAGGGTAATGTGACGATTGGTGATAGGGTTGCCGTGATCGGGGCAGGTGGTATCGGGTTTGATGTGGCGGAATTTCTGGTCAGTGGTGACGATAGTCCGACCGAGAACCTTGAAGAATGGAAACGCGAATGGGGTGTAGGCAATCCTTCACAAACCCGTGGCGGATTAGCAGCGGGCGGCACACAGCCCGAAGAGCCCAAAAGACATGTGCATCTACTGCAACGCAAAGCGCAAAAACTGGGTAAGGGTCTGGGCAAAACAACGGGGTGGATACACCGTGCAACCCTTGCCATGAAGCATGTTAAGATGCTTGGCGGTGTTAACTACGAGGAAATAACCGCCAGAGGGTTGCATATTTCATATGGTGAAGCTCGCGAAAACCCAGCCATTCTGGAAGTGGACGATATCGTGCTTTGTGCGGGGCAGGTGCCTTATCGTGATTTGTTTGACCAGCTTACCGAACAGGGTGCATCCGTTCATGTGATCGGCGGTGCCGATGTAGCGTCCGAGCTGGACGCAAAACGCGCGATCAATCAGGGCAGCCGGTTAGCGGCAGAGCTTTAAGCCAGCTCATCCATTACTTCGACAAGCACAGATGTGATCTGCGGTTCTGACAAAGAATGCCCCGACTTTGACGCCATTATCAGACGTGATGTGGGCCATGCCTTATGCAAACGGTATGCGGTATCGGGCGGACAAATCATATCGTAGCGGCCCTGAACGATGGTGCCGGGAATGTCTTTGATAATATCAATGTCCCGCATGATCTGACCATCGACATCCAAAAAACCCTTATTGGAAAAGTAGTGGTTTTCAATGCGCGCAAAAGCGCAGGCATAGGCTGCTGGTGCCGCAACGGGTGATGTGTGACTTTCGATGGACGCAAGTGCGGTTTCCCAACCTGTCCATGCGCGAGCAAAGTTTGTTTGTATTGTCTGGTCATCACCAAACAGTCTTTTGGCATATCCCCCGATGATGTCGCCTTGCTCATCTGCGCCTAAAAGCCCTGCAAACTTTTCCCATTCTTCAGGAAAAAACCGACCTGCGCCACCACCGTAGAACCAGTCCAGCTCGACTTGCGTCATCAAGAACACGCCGCGCAAAACCAGATGGCGAACACGTGTTGGATGGGCTTGCGCATAGACCAGCGAAAGCGTCGCCCCCCACGAGCCGCCAAAGACGATCCAATTTTCAACGCCCAGATGCTTGCGGATGCGTTCAATGTCATCGACCAGATGCCATGTCGTGTTGTCTTCAACACTTGCGTGCGGTGTTGACCGCCCGCAGCCGCGTTGATCAAACAGGATTATGCGAAAAACATCTGGATGAAAGAATCGCCGCATTCCCGGACTGCAACCCCCGCCGGGGCCGCCGTGCAGAATAACGACAGGGATGCCATCAGGATTCCCGCATTCTTCAACATAAAGTGTGTGGCCATCACTGACTTCAAGCATTTGATAGAAATATGGTTGGATAATAGGGTATAACTGCCGCCCTGCGCCAATTTGACTATCTGAATTCCGCATCTTCACCCTGTATGCTATGTTATGTATAAGAAATACTTTGCAGGTTAAGGGCCCAAGATCAATGGCGACCACGAAAACAGTTGATGCAGATGAAGTTGCCAAATTCGAGGCTATGGCCGCGAACTGGTGGGATACGGAAGGCATGTTCAAGCCTTTGCATATGATGAACCCGTGTCGTCTGGATTATATTACAAATCAGATCGCCGTGGAATTTGCCCGTGATCTGACAGGAAAACTGTCCCTTAAGGGATTGCGCATTCTGGATATTGGCTGTGGCGGCGGCCTGTTATCAGAACCAATGGCGCGTTTGGGGGCCGAAGTCGTGGGCGCAGATGCTGCACCCGGGAACATTCCGGTGGCACAGATCCATGCGCAACAATCAGGTTTGGAAATTGATTATCGCCATGTCACTGCCGAAAAAATGGCGGCTGACGGTGAAAAGTTTGATGTGATTTTGAACATGGAAGTCATCGAGCATGTCTCTGACCCGCTTGCCTTTCTGACCGCATGCAAGGATTTGCTGAAACCGGGTGGTTTGATCCTGTGTTCAACAATCAATCGCAATCCCAAAAGCTATATGATGGCAATTATCGGGGCTGAACATATTATGCGCTGGCTACCGAAGGGCACGCATGACTGGAACAAGTTTATAACGCCGGATGAGTTGTATGATCTGTTGAATAACGCAGGCCTGACACCTGTTGACCGTAAGGGTTTCGTATTCAATCCTCTGAAGTGGTCGTGGTCAATCTCCGACAGTGATTTAGGCGTGAACTATGTAACGGCCAGCGTTAACAAGGCTTAGTTTTGCGTGTTGAGAGGTTTTATCTTTTTGTTACACAAAATGGGTGGGGTAGGATCATAGAGTTTATCTAGAATTAAAAATTTCTGAATAATCAGAACAAAAATCTACTACCACCAAATAACAAATAAATCATGGGAAAGAATACCATTCCCACCGTAAATGCGATTCCAATTTTTCCCAGTTTTATCAGGTAGCTTTTCTTGGGGTTTGACGGTTTATAAAATACCATAACTTCATCTGTAGAAAGGTGAGTAATACCTTTCATTTGCCAACGCAGAATAAACCTTAGATTGGTGCTTACGATTACAGTCCAAGGTGAAAGTCGATGGCCTTCGTAAACCGTGTCTGCCGCAGTATAATTATATCTGACATTTGCATAAAAATCGACTTCATCTGCAGAAACTGAAGGACTCCAGGTTCCAACTTGTGACTGAACAAGTGTTCCGGGGGTTTCTGCCCAATTGAGTATCCGAATTTGAACAATCAGACTTATCAGCCCGCATAACAGAGTATATATTGCAATTAAAAACAACCACGTCTGTTTGTCGCCGTTTATAACCCCATCATAAATGGTATCAATGACGCTCATCACTTGGGTAATAGCCTATTAAAGGAAATTTGGGCTGTTGCTAACATAGAATTTGGCCGCTTTCCGTTTGTTTTGATATTAAAGCGTTTTCACAATTCGAGTGTGACTATAATCGACATTAGCTTTGATGCAAAAAACGGTCAATAAGGGGCTCAAAGCTGCCTTTCGCTTTGACCATGCCAGTGGCAGGTTTACAGTCCAATATTACAACTATTTAAATCACCAGAGGCGCCTAATCTCCCGGCAGGTTTTCAAACAAAATTGAAACACTGCACTCACCGAGTGGTGTCAGTTCTGTATGGTATAAAAGTTGCGCAGTATGGGATTCGAGCTCAGTTCGAGTTTATTTGGCAGTACCTACACGGCCCAAACCGAGTCATTTAGATCGCACGGGCCGCCATCGCCCCTTCTGCAATCGCGATATGGACCTGACGCGGTGCGACGCAATCACCGATGATGTGGTGTGGCAGGCCGCGTGCCTCGATAGCTGATTGCAGGGTTGTTTCCACAACGCCGCCGCGCCAGTCGACCACGATGTCTACATCTTCGATGTGGGTTTCATCGCCAGTATGCACAGACAGCAACGTGACGCTGCGCCCGTCGATGGCGTGGATTTCCTGTGATGGGTGCATCTCTGCGCCGCCCGCAAGAAAACGTTTATAGATCGGTGCGCGTACTGTGGGGGTGACAAGCTCACCAATTGCGTATTCGGCGCTGACCAGTGTGATGCGGTTCTGGTCGAGTAACGCATCGGCGGCAGAGAGGGCGGCGCGGCCCCCACCTTCGTCATTGATCAAGATGTGCTGCCCGGTGGGGCTGTCGGCGATGGCCTGCCATGGATCGATAACGGGGATTGCATCGGGGCCGGTTGCGGTGGGCAGCGCCGGCGCGGCGACAGCACCGGTCGCGAGGATAAGGACATCGGCGTCCAGCGTGGCTACATCTTCCGGGGCAAGCCGCTGGCGGGTATGGACACGGACCTGAAGCTGGGTCAGTTGGGTGCGATACCAGTTCAAGGTCTTGCTGAATTCGCGGGTCATCGGGGCCTGTGCCCAGAGCGCGAGCTGGCCACCGAGATCGTCCGATGCTTCGTAAAGGGTTACTCTGTGGCCACGTTCGGCGGCAACGCGGGCGGCTTCCAACCCAGCGGGGCCACCCCCGATGACTGTGACGTTCTTGGGTGCATCTGTAGGGATTGCATCGCCCCAGGTGACATCGCGCCCAGTCATCGGATTGTGGATGCAGCGGATCGGTTTCGCCGCCATTGCCTGCGCGATACAGAGATTGGCCCCTACACAGGGGCGGATGTCCTGTGGGCGCCCCTCTAGCAGTTTGCGCACGAGGTTCGGGTCGGAGATCTGGGCGCGGGTCATGCCGACCATATCGGCATCGCCCCGTTTGATTATGGCGTTGGCCATCGCCGGATCGGTAATCCGCCCCGTGGTGAAGACCGGCACGGCCACGCGGGATTTGATGCCAGCAGCCAACGGCACGAACAGGCCGTGCGGCGCTGGGGTTGGCGGCCAATGATCCATGCGCCCCGCCCGATCGTAATTCGTGCCTACGATGACATTGAGATAATCAACCTGTCCGGTCTGGGCGATCAGTGCAGCGATCTCCTGAAGATCAGACTGGGTTAGTCCGCCCTGAACCTGTTCATCGCCGGGCAGGCGCACACCAAGGATGCGGTCGCGGCCTATTCCCGTGCGCACGGCGTCGATGGTGCGCAGCAAGAAGCGCATGCGGTTTTCCAACGACCCGCCGTAATTGTCGCTGCGGCTGTTGGAATAGGGCGAAAGAAACGCGGCGGGCAGATATCCGAAGGCGGAAAGCAGTTCGACCCCGTCGAGACCGCCCCTGCGCACGCGGGCAGCGGCGGTGCCGTGGGCTTCGACCAGCTCGTCAATCTCACTGATGGTCATCTGTTTCGGCATCTCGCGCGAAAGGCGCGACATGATCGGGGATGGGGCAACCAGTGGGCGGCCCGCACCAGTGTCGGCGACATTTGCCCCGGCATGACCGAGCTGTATCAGAAAGCGCCCTTCATGGCGGTGAATCGCGTCGGCCAGCCGTTGGTAGCCGTCGATGCAGCTGTCATCGCTGGCATTCAGACCTCGGCCCGCGCCAACCGCACCAGTGCGGTGCACGGCTGTAGAACCGCTGACCTGCAGAGCAGCCCCGCCCCGTGCTTTGGCCAGTTGATAGGCTATGTAGGCGTTGTTGACGTGGCCTTCGGTCTCGATCCCGGGTACATGGGCGGTAACCAGCACCCGGTTACGCAGGGTGAAAGGGCCAACATCGACTGGCGAAAGAAGGTGTTTATATTGGTCGGTCATTGCGGCCTCCATAGGCTGGTGCACCTGTATTGCGTGGGCGCGCGGCGTTGTCTAGACTGGGGTTGGCCGAGATATTTGCGCTCAATAGCCGATATTAGCCGCATCGCAAAAGATTGGCAATTTAGGCTCATAGCTGTCATCCGGTTGTTCTGATCAGATGCACGATAAAAGGGTGTTTATCCCAAAACAGGGAACTCTTTGTGGCCCTTTATACCTAACTCAGCGCAATTCTAAGCTCGCGCAGGATCGGCAGGGTTGTTTTGATCTTATCAACGCCCATCTTTTTGATAATGCCTTCAAACACAGGCTCAACCGCACAGACGGCCTGATCGCGTGCATTGCGTCCGGCAACGCTTAAGGCGACTTTCTTTTTGCGGGCATCATCCCAATCAGGGCGGATATGAACATAACCTGCAATTTCAAGTTTGCTTAATGTGTTGGTCATCGCACCCTTGGTAACCGAAAACAACCGCGCCAACTGTGCGGGCGAGCGTTCTACGCCCTGATGTGCAAGGTGGTTTAGAACCGAAAAATGCGACAGTTCCATGCCTTTGGGCAGGGCTTTGGACAGTTGTGAGCGCACCAACTGGTCCGATGCCATGATCTCGCTGAAAAGGGTTATTGCTAAAGAGTCTTCTGTGGACATTCCGGGGGTTGGTACTTTCGATCATGCTGCAAGGACGGGATACGCCTGCGTGCAGTCTCTACTTGTTCCAGATCAATTTCAACTATTGTTATGCCAACCTTAGTACCTGCATCCGAAATTATTTCACCCCAAGGGGCCACAACCAGACTATGGCCATAGGTTTTACGCTGTTTGCCGACGGTAGCGTCATGTGTGCCCGTCTGGGCCGGAGCTAAAATATAACATCCTGTTTCAATCGCACGCGCCTGCAGCAGAACATGCCAATGCGCTTCGCCCGTTGTTTGCGTAAAGGCAGATGGAACAGTTATGATTTGTGCACCCGCTTGCGCAAGGGTTCGGAACAAGTGCGGGAAGCGCAGATCATAGCAAATCGTAATACCAACAGTGCCAAAATCACAGGCGGTAATAACCGCCCTATCTCCGGGTCGATAACCATTTGATTCCTTAAAGTTTTCTGACTTTGACAGAGCGACATCAAACATGTGTATCTTGTCATAAAGTGCCGAAATTTTACCGTCAGGCCCGATCAGAATACTTCGATTGGCAAAACGGCCGTCCGGATCATTTGATAATAACAGCAGCGAGCCGATCATCAACCAAATGCCCAGCTCTGCAGCAATCTCTTGGTATGCTTTCAGGCTGGGGTCGTTGTCCTGAAAATGGAAAACGCTGCGTTGGTGATCTTGATCCGTAGAGATACAATTTGTTGCTTCAGGCGTTATAATAAACTGTGCACCTTGAGCGTGGGCTTCGCGCACCATTTGCAATACGGTTATCAGATTGTCCGTTGGTCGATCAGACGCAGTTATTTGTATCAGACCAACCTTCAGCATCATGCAGCCAGGATGGCATCCAACTTGCCATTTAGTTCCAGTGAATGCAGCTCGTCACATCCACCGATATGTTCCCCGCCGATGAAAATTTGCGGCACCGAGCTGCGCCCGCTTGCACGTTGCATCATCTGGGCGCGTTTTGCGGGACGTACCATCACATTTATCTCTGCATAAGAGACGCCCTTTTTTGCCAGCAGCCGTTTGGCGCGGGCGCAATAGCCACAAATGGGAGTGGTATAAATTTCTACACGTTTCATTGTATGGTCCTGATTCACTTTTGTCGGAATATATAGGTTTATTCAGACCTTGCAACGCGTGCAAATACGACTGTGTTCACCTTTTCGGCACCAGCTTGGCGGCAGATTTCCGCACAGGCTGACAGGGTTGCACCCGTAGTCATAACATCATCTACCAGCAGAACCGATCTGCCTCTTAGGCGATCTAGGTGTTTTTTATTGAACACGATTGACTGGCTAAGGTTGGCAAAACGCGCTGTTCGACCCATGCCTTTTTGTATGGCAGTGGATTTAATCCGGTGCAGCATATCAACACATATTTCCGAACCATTAATTCGGGCCATATGCTGCGCTAAAACCGCTGCCTGATTGAAACGTCTGCGTAACAACCGCCATCTATGCAACGGAACCGGTACATAGATTATATCGGGTTCCAGAATTGGCCTACAGGATTGATGCATCCATTTGGCCATCTCGGGGGCTAAATCCAAACGATCGGAATGTTTTAAAAGCAATGCAAGTTTGCGCCCCGTACCTTCATAAAGTACCGAACATCGCCCACGGTCCCACGCAGGTGGAGAGCCTAAGCACTGGTCACAATAACACGGCTCTACAACGCTTTCATGAACAGGGGCGCCACAACTGTCACAAACCTGACCGGTGGCAAAGTAAGTCGCTTTCCAGCAATCATTGCACAAACCGCGTTCATGCGATGTTTCGGCCCCACAAGCCAGACATCTGGCCGGGTAGAGCATTGTCATTAGCCGTTTTAAGATAGTCTTTCCTTTCTTGCGCAAAACCCAAGATCATGCAAAAGGAGCTTTATGCATAATCCAAGTGAACTTTTTGACACCAAAGCGTTGTCCAAACATCGCGCCCGTGCTGCAAAGGCTGGCAATGCGGCATGGTTCTTGCATGAGTTTGCCGCTGATTGCGTCCATGAAAGACTGCAAGATATTAACAGAACCTTTACGCAACCGGCATTTGTCGGCTGGAACCCGGATGTTTGGCAAAAAACACTAACACTAGGCGGCACAACTGTACCTGACGCTACGGTTATCGACTTACCTGTGCAGGCGCATGATCTGATTATAAATGGTCTGACATTACATTGGGCCAATGATTTGGTTGGCCAACTGGTTCAAATGCGACGCGCATTGAAGCCGGACGGTCTGATGATTGCCGCTATGTTCGGGGGGCAGACCCTGAACGAATTGCGCACGGCTTTTGCAGAGGCTGAAGCACGCATCGAAGGTGGTATCAGTCCACGTGTGGCACCTATGGCCGAGATCAGGGATTTGGGTGCACTGCTGCAACGTGCGGGTTTTGCGCTGCCGGTTGCAGACAGTATCACTTTGACGGTCGAATATGACACGTCCATTCACCTGATGAACGATCTGCGCAATATGGCTGAGACAAACGCGCTTATGGCGCGACGGCGAACACTAAAACGCGAAACGCTTGCGATGGCAGCGGATGTTTATAGTTCGAATTACACAAAAGCATCAGGCCGTATTGGCGCAACTTTCGAGTTTGTGTTTCTGACAGGTTGGGCACCGTCGGAAGATCAGCAAAAACCGCTGCGCCCCGGATCAGCACAACAAAGACTGGCAGATGCATTAGGCGTAGCCGAGCATGATGCGGATGATTAAGCTTTAGCGCTCGTGCGACAATGTTCTTTGAACGGCGTCTGACCAGTGGTCATAATCGCGCTGCCTGATTTCAGGACCCAATGATGGTACGAACTGTCTTTCCAGCTGCCAAGTTTTTTTGAATGCGCTGGGTTCCGGATAAACACCCATTGCCAGCCCTGCCAGATATGCAGCCCCTTTGGCAGTTGTTTCGGTAACGACCGGGCGATCTACGGGTGCGTTTAGTTGATCTGCAAGGTATTGCATGGTCCAGTTGCTTGCCGTCATGCCGCCGTCAACACGCAACACGGTTTCAGTGCCCCAATCCCAGTCTTTACGCATAGCTTCCAGCAAATCGCGGGTTTGGAATGCGACGCTTTGCAGGGCGGCTTTTGCGAACTCTTTAGGGCCGGAGTTGCGAGTCAATCCGTAAATGGCACCGCGACATTCCGCGTCCCAATACGGTGCGCCCAGACCGGTAAAGGCAGGCACAATGACAACAGATTGTTCCGGGTCAGCAGCTATAGCCAGATTGTCTGTTTCACGCGCATTATCGATTATCTGCAACCCATCGCGCAGCCATTGCACGACTGCACCAGCAATGAAAATCGAGCCTTCCAATGCATAGGTCGGTTTGCCGTCTAACTGATATGCAATTGTGGTCAGTAATCTATTTTTTGATTGCACCGCTTGCTCACCGGTATTCAGCAAGGCAAAACATCCCGTCCCATATGTGGATTTCATCATGCCGACATCAAAGCATGCCTGACCCACTGACGCGGCCTGTTGATCACCGGCAACACCGCGAATGGGTATGGATTTACCAAATATTTCCGCGCGTGTTTCTCCAAAGTCGCCAGAGCAGTCTTTAACCTCGGGAAGCATGTTTTTGGGGATATTGAAAAGGTCTAGTAAATCATCATCCCATTGACCCGTATGTATATTGTAAAGCATTGTGCGCGACGCGTTTGTGGCGTCGGTTGCATGCACTTTTCCACCCGTCAATCGCCAGATTAAAAAGCAATCGATAGTCCCGCATAGTAAGTCGCCTGCATCTGCCTTTGCCCGTGCGCCCTCAACATTATCCAGAATCCAGTTGATCTTGGTTGCAGAAAAATATGGGTCCAGTAACAGGCCGGTTTTTTCCGTCACATGTTCTTCATGGCCTTTGGCCTTTAGTGCAAAACAGTAATCCGACGTGCGGCGGTCTTGCCAAACAATGGCATTGTAGATTGGCTTGCCCGAGGTTTTATCCCAAATTACTACGGTTTCACGCTGGTTGGTGATACCAATGGCCATAGCATCTTTTGTCAGGGCCTCTTTGCAGGTTGCCAGCGTTGTTTCCCATATTTCTTCGGGGTCGTGCTCTACCCAACCATCCTTTGGAAATATCTGGCGAAATTCTTGTTGCCCGGTTGAAACGGGCTTTAGATCACCATCAAAAAGTATTGCACGACTTGATGTTGTTCCTTGATCTATAGCGAGGATATAACTCATGCGCGTGCCTTTTTCATCCAAGTATCAAGGGTCGTGATCTGTCGCTTGGTTAACCGCAATCCAAGTTTTGTTCTGCGCCAGACAACGTCTTCGGCTGTTTGCGCCCATTCATGGTCCATTAACCAATTTACTTCAATTTCTGTCAGCCCCGCTCCAAAAGCCTTGCCCATTTGCTTTACCGAAGTCACACCTTTTAGCATTTCCGTCGCCTGTGTTCCATATGCCTTAAACATTCGGTGCACTTGCATCTCATCCAAAAACGGGAAATCCCAACGGAATTGTGCGATCAATTCATCTTTTTGTGCCAATGCAAAATCGCCCCCGGGTAAATGGGCGTGATGTGTCCAGGGCTTGTTTATCATGCTGGTGTAGGGGGCAAGTTCGGCGACCACTTCTTCCGATAGTTTGCGATATGTGGTGATTTTACCGCCAAAGATGTTGATCAACGGGGTGCCGTCAATTTCGCGTGTTTTGATTTCATAGTCGCGCGATGCGGATTTTGCGTCACCATCTTCGTTATCATGCAACGGGCGCACACCTGCGTAAGTCCAGACAATATCGTCCGTAGATATTTTCTTTTTGAAATTCTTCGAAACGACATCACATAAATAAGCCGCCTCTTCAGGGCTGCATTGCGGGTTTGCAGGATCGCCTTTGTGGTCCGCATCCGTTGTGCCGATCAGTGTGAAGTCATTCTCGTATGGGATTGTGAATACAAGACGCCCGTCTGCGATTTGAAAGAAATAGGCGCGGTCATGGTCATAAATCTTCGGCACGACAATATGCGAGCCTCGCACCAGACGGATGTTTTCGGGCGTATCGGTATTCAATTGATCTTCGATGATACTTTTCACCCAAGGCCCGCCTGCGTTGATCAACACCCGCGCATGAATGCGTTTGGTTTTGCCATCATGCATATCTTTCACATTGGCAACCCAATACCCGTCCTTCGGTTTGGCGGATATGAACCGGGTGCGCACCTTGATTTCGGCGCCGCGATCAGCCGCATCACGCGCATTCAAAACGACTAGTCGTGCATCATCGACCCAGCAATCGGAATATTCAAACCCGATTTTGATAGCATCAACCAAAGGGGCGCCTAACGGGTCTTTTTGCAGATTCACGGTTTTGGTGGGCGGCAGTAACTTTCGACCACCGATGTAATCATAAATGAACAAACCTGCACGCAACATCCACTTGGGGCGCATTCCCGAAAGGTGCGGTATCACAAATCGCATGGGCCATGATATATGCGGCATGTTACGCAAAAGCACTTCGCGCTCGATCAGTGCTTTTTTGACCAAACCGAATTCGTAATATTCCAGATAACGCAAACCGCCGTGAAATAACTTTGTTGAAGACGATGATGTTTCACCCGCCAAATCACCTTGTTCAACCAAAGCAACCTTCAGCCCGCGCCCAACGGCGTCACGCGCAATACCGCAGCCATTTACACCGCCGCCTATCACTAAAACATCGTACTTATCCATAACGGTAATCTTTTCTTTCTGCTATTCTGGGCAAACCTAAACCTGCCCAAGGAAACAGTCACCCTGTTTCTCTTAAATTCGCTTGATTTTGACGCAATGTTCTAACAATGTAACCAAGAATTGAACGGAGATATATCATGCGAACACGCGCCGCTGTTGCCCTAGAGGCCGGAAAACCACTTGAGATAATGGAAGTGAACCTTGAAGGCCCTAAAGAGGGCGAGGTTTTAGTGGAAATAAAAGCCACGGGAATTTGCCATACGGATGAATTCACCCGCTCAGGCGCTGATCCCGAAGGGCTGTTTCCTGCCATTTTAGGACACGAAGGCGCCGGTGTTGTTGTGGAATGCGGACCGGGTGTAAAAGATTTGAAAGTTGGCGATCATGTGATCCCTCTATACACGCCTGAATGTCGTGAATGCGAATATTGTCTGAACCCAAAAACCAATCTCTGCCAGTCCATCCGCAGCACCCAGGGGCAGGGCCTTATGCCCGATGGAACCAGCCGGTTTTCAATGCTCGACGGTACACCGATCCTGCATTACATGGGCTGTTCCACATTTGCCAATCACACGGTTTTACCGGAAATCGCTTTAGCGAAAGTACGCAAAGACGCGCCGTTCGATAAAATCTGCTACATCGGCTGCGGTGTGACAACCGGCATCGGCGCGGTTATCAATACGGCTAAGGTTGAAATCGGATCGACCGCGATTGTGTTCGGTCTTGGCGGCATCGGTTTGAACGTGGTGCAGGGCTTGCGATTGGCGGGTGCCGATCAAATCGTTGGTGTCGATATGAACGACGGTAAGGTTGAGATGGCAACAAAGTTCGGGATGACCGATTTCGTGAACCCAACCAAAGTTGACGGCGATCTTGTGAACCATCTAGTAGAACTTACTGGTGGCGGTGGCGACTATACGTTTGACGCCACGGGTAATGTTGGCGCTATGCGTACGGCATTGGAAAGCGCACACAAAGGTTGGGGCGAAAGCGTTATCATCGGTGTGGCTCCGGCGGGTGCCGAGATTTCCACACGTCCCTTCCAACTGGTAACGGGCCGCGTTTGGCGCGGGACTGCGTTTGGCGGCGCACGCGGGCGCACGGATGTGCCGAAGATTGTTGACTGGTACATGGATGGCAAGATTGAGATTGATCCGATGATTACGCATAAAATGCCGCTTGAAGACATCAACAAAGGTTTCGATCTGATGCATGCTGGCAAATCAATCCGGGCCGTTGTGGAATTTTAGACGCCCATGAATGTTAATACCCTGTAATTACAAAGGCGGATGCGCTTTTGATACACAAAATGGTGTAAAGATAACTGTTTTGCATATCTTCGTGCCAATGTAAGGTCACTGAAATTTAAGACATAAGGGATATGCATGGAGCATTATGATTTAATCGTGATCGGTAGCGGCCCTGCGGGGCGTGCCGCCGCCATTCAGGCCGCCAAGTTGCAACGCCGTGTTTTGGTCATTGAACGCAATCCACGCATGGGTGGTGTATCGGTGCATACGGGAACCATTCCGTCAAAAACCCTGCGCGAAACTGTGTTGAACCTGTCAGGTTGGCGCGAGCGTAGCTTTTACGGCCATTCTTACCGCGCAAAAGAAGCGATTGAAGCCAATGATCTAAAAGAACGTTTGCATAAAACGCTGGATTACGAGGTTGATATTCTAGAGCACCAATTCGCTCGCAACCATGTCGAAAGCATGACCGGAGAGGCCCGTTTTACCGGTATGAATGAGCTGGAAGTAAAGGTTCCGGGCGATGAGATCTGTCATCTGAGTGCCGACAAGTTCCTGATCGCAACAGGCACACACACGTACCGTCCTGATTATATACCGTTCAACAAAACGACCGTTGTGGACGGGGATGATTTGCTGGATATGCAAAATATACCCCGCTCTTTGATCGTTATCGGCGCCGGTGTTATCGGGGTTGAATATGCCACAATGTTCAGTGCATTGGACGTACGGGTGACATTAGTGGAACCCCGCCCGACATTCCTTGATTTCATCGACAAAACTTTAATCGCCGAGTTTACCCAACAAATCCGTACCAACGGTGTTGATATTCGTCTTGGATCAGAGGTTGAAAAGGTCGAGGACAAGGGTGGTTTTATCGAAATATCCATGGCAAATGGCCGCCATGTGCGCGCTGAAATGCTGTTGTTTGCCGCAGGGCGTATGGGTAGCACGCAAAAACTGAACCTTGAGGTTTTGGGCTTGAAAACCGATAAACGCGGGCGACTGGATGTGAACCGTAAAACCTATCAAACATCTGTGCAGCATATCTATGCGGCAGGTGATGTTATCGGTCATCCAAGCCTTGCGTCAACCTCATTGCAACAGGGCCGCATTGCTGCATGTCATGCGCTGGAAGTGCCGACCTTACCCGAAAGCCCATGGTTTCCTTACGGGGTTTATTCGGTGCCTGAAATGTCCACAGTTGGTATGTCCGAAGAAGAAGTGAACGGGTTGAATATCCCCTATGAAGTCGGCGTTGCGCGGTTTTCGGAAACCTCGCGCGGGCATATCATGGGGTTGGACCGTGGCATGTTGAAAATGCTGGTTTCCCTTAAAACAAGGCGCCTGCTTGGTGTGCAAATTGTTGGTGAGGGCGCTACGGAATTGATCCATATTGCCCAAGCGGTGTTGAACTTGAAAGGTACTGTAGATTATTTCGTTGAAAATACCTTCAATTACCCGACACTGGCAGAAGCCTATAAAGTTGCGGGATTGGATGCGTTTAACCGTATGCCGATCCCCGATGAATATAAGGTCAAACCAAAGGCTGCAAAAAGCGATAAATGACCCGTATTTTCGTAGATGCCGATGCTTGCCCCGTAAAGGATGAGGCCGTGCGCGTGGCTGAACGCCACGGCGTGAAAATATTTATAGTATCGAATGGCGGATTGCGCCCGAACCCGCATCCTTTGGTTGAAAATGTGATTGTGCCGGACGGTCCGGATGTTGCTGATATGTGGATTGCGGAACGCGCCGGCTTGGGTGATGTGGTCGTGACCGGAGACATACCGCTGGCAGCAAAATGTATCGAAAATGATGCGCAAGTGATCCAGCATAATGGTGAAGTTTTTACTAAAAGCAACATCGGCAATCGTTTGGCGACTCGCGATTTAATGACTGACTTACGTGCCGCTGATCCGTTCCGGCAGGGTGGTGGCAAACCGTTTTCCAAAGCGGATAAATCGCGATTTTTGGATATGCTGGAACGTGAAATGCAAGCTGCGAAAAGAAAGCAATCCAGGTGACTGAGATAAAAGCGGTAATCTTCGATATTGGCAATGTTTTGATCGAATGGCAGCCGGAACGGTTTTATGATGCGAAAATCGGTGCGGCAAAACGCAAAAGAATGTTTGAAGCAGTTGATTTACACGGCATGAATGATGTGGTCGACAGCGGCGGTCCATTCAAAGAAACTATTTATGCTTGGGCTGAAAAATATCCTGAATTCAAAGCTGAGATTTGCATGTGGCACGACCACTGGATTGAAATGGCAACGCCAGCAATAGACCTTAGCTGGGCCAGCTTACGTGCGTTGCAAACCAGAGGTATCCCCGTGTTTGCCCTGTCTAATTTTGGCATCGGTAGTTTTCAGTACGCAGAAACCAAATATCCCGATTTGGGGCTGTTCGATCAGCGTTACATTTCGGGACATATGGGAGTTATAAAGCCAGCCATAGAGATTTATCAAATGGTTGAAAATGATTGCGGGCTTGCCCCTGAAACCCTGTTGTTCACCGATGATCGGCAGGAAAATATTGACGTAGCCACTAGACGCGGGTGGAATACACATCTGTTTGACGGGCCGGATGCTTGGGTAGACTGTTTGGTTGGGCACGGACTGCTGGAACACAATGATATAGGGACTTAAAACATGAGCATACCAATTATCGGCTTTGACGAGATGGATAAAACCCTGACGTGGGGTGATGTCACAGATGCCATGCTTGCAGGCCACAGCTTGCCCAAAGCCAGCCTATCCGACGGGTTGGCTTATCGCGGTGATGATACGCTATTATCGCGTGCGGCATGGATCGACGGCTTGGGGGCGCTGGTTAAAAGTGCCACGATCGTACCTGCAAATACCGCAAAGGCCATTCCGATGATAAACGGCGGCGTGATGCTTTTTGACGATGAAACGGGACAGCTGGAAGCTTTGGTTGATTTCCATCTGGTGACGAAATGGAAAACTGCGGGTGACAGTTTGCTGGGCGCAAAACTTTTGGCACGCCCCGACAGCAAGGATATTTTGATTGTGGGCGCAGGTACGGTTTCACGCAATATGATTTCCGCTTACGCCAGTATTTATCCGGATGCACGGTTTCAGGTGTGGAACCGCAGTCCTAAAAATGCCGCAAAGATGGTGGCAGATTTGTCTGATGCATATGATATCTCGCAGGCGAAAGATTTGGCTGATGCGGTTGCAAATGCCGACATCATCAATTGTGCAACGATGTCCACAGATCCGGTTATTGACGGCGCGTGGTTGCAGGCAGGTCAGCATATCAATCTGATCGGGGCGTATCGCCCTGACATGCGAGAGGTCAATGATGCAGCATTGCAAAACGCGCGGATATTCGTTGATAGTCGCGACACGACTATTGAACATATCGGTGAACTGAAACTGCCCATTGCCAATGGTGTAATTTCAAAAAACGATGTGTTGGCTGACTTTTATGATATACCGACAGGCGGCTTTGATGTGTGTGGCAGCGATGATATTACCCTGTTCAAAAACGGTGGCGGGGCGCATTTGGATTTGATGACGGCAAAGCTAATCTTGCAAAAATGGCGCGAGTCCCAAATCTAACTTTATACTGGCTCTTCGACATCTGCAGAACTATCCGAAACCGTCAACACACTATCGACGAACGGTAATACCCGTGTTGTCTGTGTGACCGTGTCGCTGGCGGGGGGTGCTTTCCACTCCATGCTGTCAAAGGCTTTACAGTTATCGCATTTAGGGGTCCATGCACCATGAATTTTATTGCAGGACGCGCAAATCCATTGCGGCCCACGAGATGCGGTTAACGCCTTGTTTAGCCACCCACGCACCACCTCATCGCCAGCACCCTCACCACGGTGAATAGCCGCCATGATCGACAGTGAGCGTGCAGTTGGGTCGGTTTCATGCAAATCACCTAATGCGCGGCGTGCAGCGGGAAAATCCTCATCCGCCAAAGCCAGCTCTGCTTTCAATAACTTGGTTTCCGTATTATCTGCATTTACCCGCGTCAGCGCATTAAAGCGCTTTAAACGTTGCGCTGCTGTTTCATTTTCCTCAATCTCGGCAAATGCCGCGGCAAGATCAGGATGTGGATTACCCGCCCATGCTTTTTTGATTATTTTAGCGGCACTGGATTTATTGCCGGATAAGGTTTGTAATTCTGCAGCCAAAACGGCAGCGGGAACAAGCGTGGGTGCCAGCTTGTTGGCACTCAGAACTGCCGCTTTTGCGGCTTCTATTTCATCTGCTTCCAACTTGTCTTTTGCATCTGCCAAAGCCAATATTGCTTCACGACGACGCCCGACATCCTTTGGAAGCGAACCTTTGTGTACTTTTGTTATGATTGTCTCACGCGCACCCGCCCAATCACTTGCATCTGATTGCATTTCAAATAACAGGTTTTGTGTGTCTTCATGCGAAGGGTGTAATGCAAACGCTTTTTCAGCCAAACGCATGGCCGTTGTGGTATCACCTTCGGCCAGTTTTTGCTTCATTAACCCACGAACGCCAACAAAGCGTGTGCGATCATCTTCCAGCAGGCTTTTATAGTATTTTAACGCTTTTTTCGTGTCGCCTGTCATCTCGGCTGCCTGGGCATTCACCAAATTCGTCAACTCCGGGCGGCCTAACAGTTTTTCAGCTTTCGATACCTGCGAAAGTGCGGCTTTACCTTCACCTGATGCCAGTGCCACCATACCGTCTGCCAATGCATCAAAGCCGCGTTGTTCGCGGTTGCGGTTGAAATAGCGTGAAATCGCGGTTTCATCGCCATTAAAGAAGTGAAAAATCGCAGACATTAAGCCCAATGCAACAATTGCAAGCCAAACAGCAACTAGTAGCAATAGCACCAGAATTACAGCGACCAATGGACTGAAGCTGTATTCCATTGATGCAATGGATACGCGAACTTCCCCGCCCGTTTCAATGACATAGGCAATGCCGAATGTGACCAAGGCGATGGCACATATAAATAATATAATCCGTATCAGTGACCAAATCATAACATCATCTACCTTTGTGCCGTTGACAGTTGTTCGTGCACTGTTTGCAGCGCGTCATTTGCACTTTTTAATTGCGCAAGTGATGCAACCCATTTGCCCATGGTTTGCTTGGCGGCATCAGTAAGCATTTCTGTTTCTGTTAATGCTTTGGCTAAATCATCCTTATCAAGGGCCGCCTCAATACGAGACAGAACCGCATCCATATCATCCCCTTGTTGTGGCTCCAATGAACGCGTCCCCACTTGGGATTTCATAAATGCGGTGAATTTTCCAATGGCAGAAATGCCGGCATTTGCAGCGGCATCATCGCGTAATACGGTACGCGACAATTCAGGCAATTGTTTTTTCAGCTCAGATAAAGACGTCGTGCCGGTCTTTGATATGTCTACCAAGCCAGAGGGTAAATCGATACTTGTAATACCGGTTAATTGATCAAGTTCATCCTGAAACGGTCGGCCTGTTTCAAGCGCATCCAAAATACGTGAAATTGCATTTGCCGCATTCGCAAGCCGCAGTTTTCCTTCTGCATCCTGTTGTGCTTCAACGGCTATCAGCTGGCTTTGGTTTAGTTTTTGCTGTGCTGCTGAAATAGCCGATAATTTATCTTCGAACTGTTGCAATGCTTCATCCGACGCTTGCCCGCCTTCTGCTGACAAAACTTGTCTTGCTGTTACATTGGTAAGTTCGGATTGCAATGTTTCAACCGCCACTTCAAGAGCTTTGTTTGCTTTTGCAACCGCATCTATTGCGGCTTTAGTTTCAGTATCCTTGGCTGCAAGCTGCGCCAGTAAGGGTTCAATATCCGTTGTAGTGTCAGTTTGTTTAAGTGTTGCTTCAATTTCAGCAAGTCGGTTTTCGTAATCAGTCTGCATTGCCGCGATCTGATTTGTGACATCCACCTGCGGTGACAGAAAATCTGCAACAGGTTTCAAACCCGCAGGCAGCTTTGGTGCGATTTTTGGACCGGCCCAAAGCGCAACAGTTGCCCCAATAATTAAAATTGCCAATACGCGAAGAATGCTTGCCGCTAAAGATGTATGCTCATGGTGATGCTCATCATCGTCTTCATTCTCAAATTCGTCTTCATACTCCTCTTCAGGAATATTTTCGTCTAACACAAGCTCAGCTTCTACCGCATCCAAGATTTCTTGCTTTTCTTCGGTCACTTCGGTTGGTGCATCATTGGTGTCTTTTTTTGCCACGTGGATACCTTTTGTCTAATAATTTTAATATAGAGCGCAGTTTCAGATGCTTAAAGCCTTTGTTCTTATTTTCTATGCATTAAGACATGCTTTTATTTCTGCGCATAAAGCGGCTCTGGTTGGATTCCCTACAATTTTAACGTTAATTTCGCCAAAATCATCGAAAATTGAAGCTACAGATGGGCTTATGCAAACCAGTGTTAAATCGTGGGGTTTTAACGAAACTATGCTTTCCAGAAAATGTTTAGCTGCTTCTTTTGATAGAATCGGAACAATCAGACTTGATGATTCGATTAAATCTTTGGCTTGATTGGTCAAAGGTTGGAATTTTTGGCGGTACAAAATTGTATCCGATATGCGATATCCCATATCTGCCAATTCACTTGCTATATCCAGTGAAACTGTTTCTGCCCTTGGGTATAGAATTCTTTTTGTATCTGGGTGCGCGTTTCGAAAATGCGCAATCAAAAGCATTGCAGTTTCAAAGGTCTGTGTAACCTTAAATCCAAGATCACCCGCAATCTTAGCGGTCATTGACCCGACACATATGGTTTCCGCGTCACAGTTTTGTTCTCTGTCTGCATAAAGCCGAACGGCATTTGATGAACTGAAAATAAGCATATCGGCAACAGGCAATGTTTGTTCAATATTCATCAGCTCTATGCGTACAATGGGTGCAAACACCACCGGATTGGATATTTCCAAATCGCTTACAAAACGAGCGGCCTGATCATAGGCGCGGATCATCAA
>SWCD01020176.1_pt1 | contig 40621 bp, 40 predicted proteins | sample 4693011 | NCBI WGS metagenome assembly SWCD01 (sample SAMN10267278, study PRJNA491770) | bioreactor metagenome | isolation source: DHS bioreactor inoculated with marine | place: Japan: Omine Ridge, Nankai Trough
AAAAAAGCGGGACACATGGATAAGGCTGCGCGTCAGAAAGCCAGGGCTGCTCTTGAAGATATCAGAAAACAACGCAACGACCTGTCTGAATGGTATGGTGGTATGCAGCACAGTACCAGTGAAGCATGGCAGGAGATCAAGTCTGGGTTCCTGGAAAGTTTTGAGATATTGCAGCAGTCTATCGATAAAGCGCAGGAAGAATTTTAGCCAGCTCAGCGACAACCACATATAGCAGCATGCTGAAGAAATTGTAAATTTATACTAACCGGGAGAAACAAAAATGAAAGCGTTAACTCTACTGTCAATCACGACACTTATTCTTGTAGGCAGCATCATAACCGGCTGTGAAGCTAATGAGGGCCCCGCAGAAAAAGCGGGCGAAAAAATAGATAACGCCGTGGAAAATACCGGCGAAGCGATAGAAGAGGCCGGCGACAAACTGCGAGAAGAAACGCAGTAATCATCACTGGCGAACCATCTTCGAGTCCAGGGTCTGCGCGTTGCTGTGTCATCAAGGAGGTTCGATGGCCATAGTGCGCGACTGACTACTGATACGCGGTCTGCTTTTGTGGCTGATCTTTCGTCGGATAACAAGCTGAAGCGGTGCAGTATTGCCCGGTGCCAGTTTTATCGTTGAGGAGGATAGTATGCCTTATAAACATTTGAGTGACTTACCGGACAATGTGAAAGCCAGCCTGCCTGAACATGCACAGGAGATATACCGAGCCGCTTACAACAGTGCCTGGCAGCAGTATAAAGATTCAGCTGATCGTTATGGCGATGATGACCGTGAGACCGTGGCCCATAAAGTTGCCTGGTCTGCGGTAAAGGAAAAGTATGAAAAACGCGATGGCCGCTGGACAGAAAAGGATTGAACACAGAAACGTTTATCCAGTAGCCGCTGTGAGTTTGGCAGCCAGCCGCAATCTGTAAAATTAAAGATAAATTTATGTAACGAATATCTATGCGAGCATATGCAATGATACGGTCCATCAGGCAAAAGATGCACACACCCGATCCGCCCAGACCTGAGCCGCCTGAACCCGGGGAGGTCCCGCCAAAGCCGCCTGAACGTCCGCCCGAGCCTGAACGTCCACCAAAGCCGATCGACGATCCACCGAAACCACCGGGTTATCCACCGAAGCCAATTGACGATCCGCCTGTGCGGCCTGAAAAACCGCCGAGACCTAACTGGGTGTCGATCTTCCCTGTGATATAAAGCAGGGGTTTATTCAACTTGAGCGAGCAGCGGCAGGTGGTCCGATGCGGATCTAGTAAGGTTGTTGTTAACCGTTCTCACACTGAGTATTTTTTTTGCAGGTTTCACCCATACGCGGTCCAGTGCAAACAAAGGGCAGCAGGCGGGATAACTGGCCGGTGCCGGCGATGGCTGAAAATACCTGCGTAGCCAGCGCAATGGCCGCCCCCATAAAAACCATTCATTCAGATCGCCCATAAGGACGGTGACTGCGGACTGTTCTGCGATACCCTCCGTACTCTGCAGTACGCTGAGCAGGCGCCTTATCTGTGCGCGGCGTTCTGCGGGCCGAAGTCCGAGGTGGGTGGCTATTACTGTGATCGGTTTATTTTCATGTTCGAGCGTGACATACAATGCACCACGGGGTTCACGGCCGGGCATGCTGAGATCGATGCGTTGCACCGAGAGCACCGGTAACGAGGTCAATAATGCGTTGCCATAGTGACCAGTCTCGCGCGTCAGTGTCAGTCCGCGGATGGCTTGCCAGTGGCTGTCTTCGCAGAAAGAATCCAGCAGCCCCGGCGCCTCATGCAGCAGTTCTACCTCCTGCAGGGCGATCACCTGGGCATTGAGTTCACGTAACACCTGTCTTATACGCTGTGGCTCATAACGTCCGTCGCGGCCATAACAGCGGTGAATATTATAACTGGCCAGTACAAGGCTCATAATAATTAACGGCAACTCGCTATGTCTTTTTAGCCGTCGAATCTGCCGCCTTGTCTCCTGCTAATCTGAGCAGCCGTCTTGATAACAGGTAAGCCGCCGCAAAGAACACGACAGCGACCACGATCAGCGACAACAGGCTCTGCCAGTCTGGTGAGGTAATCGTGGTCTGCACGCGGTCAGTAAGCAGGGTGATACCGAAAATGCCCGGCGTCATACCGATCAGTGTGCCAAGCATGAAATCACGAAAGCGGATATGCGAGGCGCCTGCCACCAGGTTGATGATGGTAAACGGCGCCACCGGCACGATACGTACCACGCACATGGTGAGAAATCCGCGTTTCGCCAGTTGCTGACTGACCTGGTTGATACGATTACCGGCAAGTTCGCGTAAGGCATTCTTGCCCAGCATGCTTCCCAGACCATAGCCTGACATGGCGCTGATAACCGAGCCCAGCAGTGCATAAAAGAATCCGGCCAGGGAGCCAAAAACCAGTACCGATATGATGATAAGGGCCGTGACCGGCATGATCAGAAGACCACCGATGACAAAGGCGGCGATCACGATCAGTGGCGTGATGTTTGAATCACTCCACTGCCTGGCCAGCTCGCTTAACGTGGTGATATCAAGCCATTCACTGAGCGCAGTGAAGCGCCATGCTGCAGCGATGGCCAGCAGGATGAGCAGTGAGATGATCCAGCCAGCGATACGCCGTCCTGTAGGCCTGGTGACTTTTTCTGGTACAAAGTATTTCAACAGGCTCTCCGAATCCACTGGTCGCTCCGGGTCGGTGAGCTGGAGGTCCTGCAGTGTACGCTCATCAGTCACGGGTAAACGCGGTTGCAATGGTTTGAGGCTGCGCTCTTTATTGCGTAATTTTTCAATACCCTGGATCAGTGAAGCCTGCTGCTGCACCTGCTTGTCTATCTCATCTGTGGTGCAGTCAAGATGCTCGGCCAGCAGGCGGTTGCGAAAATGACGAATGGCATCAGCCACCCGGTTATCGTCTCTCACTGCTTCTATTGCCAGGTCGCATTCGGTGTCCAGCCCCATGGAGCGGTTGTTCAGGTTGGCCGAGCCGACGCGTACAAAACAGTCATCCATGATCATGACTTTCGCGTGCAGGTTGATCGACAGCTCCTCGGGGCCTGGTCTGTCCGGATAATAAACCGCGAAATGACCATGTTTGTCTGCTTTGCTAAGCGTCCTGATCAGGCTGACACGTATCATGTCCAGTGACTGTTGTGAGAGCCAGCCTTCCGTATTCAGCGGCAGGTTCAGTACGATTTCGGGCCCGTCTTTTTCAGCCAGGCGTTTTGCCAGTGCGTTACTGATCGCGGGTGCGGTAAAAAACTGGTTTTCGATATAGATATAATCTCGTGCGGCAGCTATCGCATCCAGATAAAGCTGCTCCACTTCACGTACTTCGGTGTATTCGCCATAAGCCGGCTCGGTGCGCACGATTGCAACGTCGACATCTTCGATATCCGCCTTCACTTTTTCTGGCCATGTAGTGCTGCTGCCGGCTTGTGGTTGCGCAAGTTTCTTACCGGTCGCACGCCGCCAGCGTTCACGTGCCAGGCTGCCAAGAGCGGCCGCGGCCGGACCCGATACCGCTATCTGCACGTCATGATACGGCCTGATCGGCAATGTACTGCCATCCACGGCCTGTCGTCTGCGGTCGTTGGCGTCGTGCCGTGGTGTATCCCAGCGTCCCCGCGTCAGATCCAGGCCTCCGGCAAAAGCCAGGGCATCATCGATGACCACTACCTTCTGGTGATGAGATGCGCCCAGGGGATACTGGTCGTCGAGACAGAATCTCAGGCGACGGTGTGTTTTCCAGTCCAGCCTGTATATCGGCAGCCATTCCCGGCTCAGGGCAAATAGCAGGGTGAAATCCCAGCTCAATATATTCACGTGCAACCGCGATTTCTGTTTCAACAGTTGACTGAGCAGCTGTTCCAGCGGGGGTGCAGGCTGATCCCTGTTATTATTACCTTCAGCTCGGTGTTCTTCAGGCAGCAGGCGCAGCTGGCTGTAAATGTCCCAGGCGAGGATCAATATCTGCTGTTGCGCCAGTGGCAGGCTGTGGTAAAGAGCATTGAAATAACACTCTCCATCAACAAGAAAAGATACCCTGTTCGCGCGGCAGATACGCCAGCAATTTCGACCTGCCTGTAAAATAGATTTATGGCTCATGTCTGCAGTTATCCAGTACTCTAGTAATGCCTCTTAGGATGCTCTGGCCTGTAACCCGTGCGAAGTAGAACAGCATCAGCGCTCTGCTGTTATTCATTAAATTGAGTTAATGATCAAACATCAGTTTCCATGATAGTGACTTAATTATGGACGTTTCGCGGTAATCCGCATTGAAAAATATCAATCTGCCAGATCGTATGTCAGCAATTCTGCTGAAGTTGAAGCTGAGCAGGATAGTCAGGAAGAAAGATGCTCAGGGAACAGTTATAACAGATAATGAATGGTCTAAAGCATCGTTACCTTGAGCACCTGCTGTGAAAGATCTTTTACCCTGCAACAGATGACTGCATCTTGTTGGCTTTGATGTCATTGTGCAATTTTCTGCACGGCCAGCTTTTCAGAAAAGTTCTGGCTCCAGTTCAAGGTATACCCGGTAAGCGTTGCCGCGATTACTGGCCTTGAATGCCGGCATATTTTCATACTTTGACCAGTCAGTATCGTTATATGCCTGATCGAAAGGCGTCAGGTCCTGCAGTGCTTTTTTCATGGCATTGATGACATACTCAAGATAATCCCTGGTAAAAGTCAGCGAACGCACCACATCACTATCGCCATCACCATGGCCGGGGATAATAAAATGCGGTGTAGGTTTCAGGCTGGCGAGATAATCCAGTCCCTTCAGCCAGTTGCGCACATCGGTCTCGGGACTATCCAGGAACGGGATACGTCCTTTGTAGATGACATCGCCACTAAACAAAACGCCAGGTTCTTTGACCAGCATAATACTGTCTCCTGGAGCGTGGGCCGGACCCAGGTGGCGAATTTCAAAGGTTAGTCCGCCCAGCTTGAAGGTATACTCCTCATCAAAGATTGTATCCGGTGAAACCAGGTAGGTGTTCTCATCCACCCATGGAAACAGTGCTTCGCGACGTTGTTTCAGGCGGCGCTGTGCGGCCTCGCCCTGTGTGACACGACTGCCGCCGACATAGCCCTGCGTCAGTCGCTGCGCGATGACCTCGGGGTTGCCGCCATGTTCTTTAAAGGCCTGCAGACCGTAGATGTGATCTGCGTGATAATGGCTTATCACGACCTTCTTGATGGGTTTGTCGGTAACTTCACGGATCCGTTGTATCAAACGATAACCGAGTGCCGGGGTGCCGAGTGCGTCAAACACCACGACCCCCTCATCGGTAACAACAAAACCGGCGTTCGAGGTATGGCCTTCATTATTGGCACCCGGCACACCGGAGTTGCCAATGACGTAATACACCGGCGCATTGGGTACCTGATGAAGCTCAAACGGTAAGGTGACGTTACCATATGGCGTATCCACCGCGGCAGCAGCTGACAGCTCCGATACAAACAGACTGCAGAGTAAACTCAGGGTTAGCAGGTATCGCTTACTGCATATATGCATGCTGTTCCTCCTGTTGCAGGCGAATGATCTCGGCATCTGCCATCGGCACCATCTCAACAAATCCATGTATGTCAGCGGGCTTAAGGCCATGACCTTCTGCGGCCACTTTGCACATGCGGAACCGGATATTGCCGCTGTTTTCCAGGCTCTGCGCCCGGGTCATGAGTGACTTGTATTTAGCGTAGTTTTTGATGGCGAAAAACGGAATTTCGTCACCGTGCATTATCACCATGATAGACGAGGCAAAAGGATCTGCCTGATAGATGGTGTTAAGGTAACTCACCCGATCCAGAACGTTAGTAAAAGCCTGGACGCTGGAGACAGAAACATCATAAACAACTTTATGCGGTTTGTAGGCGATGTCAGCTGCGCTGGCGTGGCCCCAGGGTGCATTGTCTTCTGCGGACAGTACCATGCTAGTGGGTAACAGCAGGACGATGAGAAATAGGCAGGCATTCGTTTTCATAAAGCACACTCCTTTCGTTTTATAGACGGTTGCTTGAAGGTGAAGCAAGCACAGGCATGATCGTAATGCAGGCCCGGTCTCCGTCGGGCGTGTGGTGCGAATACTGTAGAAATGGCGATTATCTGCCTGCAGTGATGACTGCTGGAGACCTGGTTCAGCACTGTCATCCATCGACTTCACAGTTTCGATGAATTCTAACGCTGCATACTGTTGCTTGGCAAATATCCTGCTCAACAGCTGCAGAAGGCATGCAGGTAATCTGTCCCTGCATTGTGCATCGAAGTCAAAGGGGCGTGTGGTAACTATCATGTGTCTCAGGCTGGCAGGGAGCTTTAGATGACGTAGTGTCCGGTTCGTGTTATTCATTGTGCCAGCAGACAATGAGTTTCTCGCGGCAGTGTGAGGTACTCACTCCACAAATGAAAAGCAACAACGTATAAACTTGCAGACAGCGGTGACCGCTCCCTGCCAGCCTGTGCACCGTATGATAAATATGAGACCGCCATCACGCATAATAAATGCCTGAACATAAGATGGTGGAATGAAGGAGGGTGGCACAGTGCCATGTTCTGCCGAGTGAAATCCTGGTAATGGAAGAGCAGGAGTTTTATATTGCTGAATCACAGGACAGGGTGAAATCATGTGCCCGCCTGGAGAACAATACGATGCTGGGTCCTGAAGTGATTACATATTTGACCGCCACCATCGCGGCAGGTCGGCGACCGAATCGAGTATCGTATCCGGTGTGATACCGAGTACAAGATCGGACGAAGAAAATTTGCCGGTGCGTACCTGTATCGCTTTCAGTCCGGCGCGTTGAGACGCCTCGATATCTCCCCGGATGTCATCGCCGATCATGATGACATTGCCGGCTTCTCCCAGTATTTCAACGGCAGCCTGGAAGAAGGCTTCTGCAGGTTTTCCTGTCACTATCGCCTGTGCGCCGGTCGCATATTCAAAAGCTTTTATCATCGGGCCGACATCGAGCTGCAGGCCGGAGTCCGCTCGCCAGTAGCGCGTCATTCCCAGTGCGATAAGTTTCGCATTGGGATTATTGATCAATGTTCGGAATGCCTGGTTCATCAACTCGAATGTCCACTGTGCTCCCAGGTCGCCGATAATCACGGCATCGACTTTACTGTCCTCACCTGTCACCAGGTCGAAATCTGAAAACTCTTCGCTGGTCGATTCTGGCACGAACAGGGCGATGCGATTTAGTGCATTTGCCTGTAACCATTGTCTGGCAGCAACAGGTGGCGTCAGGAAATCTTTCGCCTTTGTTTTGATACCAAAGGCAGCGAGTTTTTGCACCAGTTCGGAACGTGATTTGGATGTAGTGTTTGTCAGGAAGAGATGCGGGATACTGTTTTTATTGAACCAGGCAATAGTCTCGGCAGCACCATCAATGGGCCTGTCGCCTTCGTATAAAACACCGTCGAGATCGAAGAGAATGGCAGACATAATTACTCCAGTAATGCTAAATATTGTACTGCCGGTAACGATTAAAGACAATAATAACTCTTGAATAAACGTTTATGTATGTCCGCTAAGCAGTTAAATATAAAGGATAAAATGGCTGTAATAATATTGATGTCAAGTGTCACCAAGTTTGTCTAAGCTGTTTTGCAGCAGGGATTCATCAGCGCTGCTTATGCTGACTGTTTTTATCGTTGACGTTGCCCCGCTTGTTATCTCGACACAGCCTTTTGGCAGATCGAGCGCTTTTTCCAGAACCTTGATCACGGCATTATTGGCTTTGCCTTTTTCCGGCGGTGCCTGGACCTTGACCTTGAGCGTGTCCCCCAGCCAGCCTGCGATACAGTTTTTCGATGATGACGGGATGACTTTTATCTGAAGTTTCATTAGTCGCAAATGTCTGTTGTCACCGGTTTGGTGAGAGGCGTTTAACTATCTACTTCTACCCGGCGCCAGTTATCTTCATCGCGTATCACTTCATGCCTGACCCAGCGTGAGAATTCATTTTTTGTCATCACGCCCGAGCTGCGCCTGTTGGCGCCAGCGACGACTTTATAGATCAGTTTTTCTTCACCGGAATCTTCGGTCTCGGCCCAGTCTACGATCTGCCTTACCGACCAGCGTTCATCGTACTCACCGTTGCTGTAGTAGTGGCCGTGTTTTAATCGACGGTAGGGGATCACCGTTTCCTGCTGGCGCTGTGTGACCAGTTCATAGATCTTCAGCAGGTCACTCTCCGAGATGTCCAGGTACGAGTCAAATTCACTCAGCGCATAGACGAAGTCTTCATGTGTTATCGCGCCATAGGAAGTCTCTGACTTGTCCGCGTTCGGTTTTTTCTGTGCGAGGTATGACGGATAACGCCGCCATTTGAAAAAGAAATTAAAAGCGATCGCGATGCTGAGGATGGTGATAACGTTGACCAGCACCGGGGTAAGCACGAACTGGTAGCCAAGTTCATGCACTGCATTACTGCCTACCACGGCGGACAGCGCGGTGGCCCCGCCTGGTGGGTGGATGCAGTGCAGGTAATACATGGCGCCGACCGCGAGTCCGACCGCGAGCGGGGCCGCGATGAAGATGTCGGGGATGAATTTGGCGCAGCTGACACCGATGACTGCCGATATCAGGTGACCACCGACCAGTGACCATGGTTGCGACAGGGTGCCATGGGGGACGGCGAAAAGCAGCACCGCCGAGGCGCCCATCGAAGCGACGATCAGGTATGAATCATGACCCTTGATAAAATATGTACTGCTATAGAAGACGGCCAGGATACCGAGGAAAGCGCCCAGGGCAGAGACCAGCTTTTCGCTGTGCCCGACGCGGAATTGTTCGACCCCGAGGTATTTCAGTAATTTTTCTTTCATCCAGAGATCAAGGATTATGCTTCGGGAAAGTCTTTCAGGCAGCAGCGTCCTGAAGGGTTGCTGGTTTCACACGAACAGAACGAATCCTTCGTTTGCTGGATGACGAATTTTTTGATGTTTTTATCCAGCATTGCGATGGCTTTGGTCACACCGAAGCAATAACAGATAGCATCTCGTTTACTTTTGGACTTTTGCCAGACAGTCGTTCTTAGTTCGTCGGTACGAAAAACACTGTCATCTTCACCGTAATACACCACCTCACAATCAGGGTCAGTACAGAAATAGTATTCCTGTTCGGTTAATGCGTTTTTCCACGGATGCAATATATGGTGTAGCAGGGTCTTGCGGTGTACGCTGGCGTATCTCTTGCCATTAGCCGGACAGCGATGCGATTTTGCGTGATGCCCGGATGTTTCTTCTGCTATTACCTCATCTGTATTGCAGCAATCGTTCATTCGTTGACCTCCATTAGTAGACTATATGCAGATGTTAGATCCGTGTTTCATAGCAGTGTCATGTCTGCTTTACGCCTTGCCCTGTAACTGCGCGACGACGGCCTCGTTTTCCAGCGTCGAGGTATCGGACGTGATCTCTTCACCGGCAGCGATGGTACGCAAAAGTCGGCGCATGATCTTTCCGGAACGCGTTTTCGGCAGGCCATCGGCAAAGCGGATATCATCCGGTTTGGCGATAGCACCGATCTGCTCACCTACCCAGTTACGCAGTTCTGCGACCATCTTTTCCGCTTCCTCGCCAACCGGGCGCTCGCCCTTGCAGATGACGAAAGCGACGATCGATTCGCCTTTGACTTCATGCGGACGGCCGACGACGGCGGCTTCGACCACGGCATCATTGGCCACCAGTGCGGACTCGACCTCCATGGTACCGAGGCGGTGTCCGGAGACGTTGAGTACATCATCGATGCGCCCCATGATCCAGAAATAGCCGTCTTCATCGCGGCGGGCACTGTCGCCGGCGAGATAGTATTTTCCGCCGAACTTGGGGTAATAGGTCTCGATATAGCGTTTGTCATCGCCCCAGATGGTGCGCAGCATGGACGGCCACGGTTTTTTGATGACAAGATATCCCCCGGTGTTTGCCTCGGTGATGGAATCGCCGTCTTCGTTGACGATATCGACATCCATGCCGGGCAGGGGCAGGGTGCATGATCCGGGTTTGGTCGCGGTGACTCCCGGAATCGGGGTCAGCACGTTGGCGCCGGTCTCGGTCTGCCACCAGGTATCGACGATCGGGCAGCGCTCTTTACCGATGACGGTGTGATACCACATCCAGGCTTCGGGGTTGATCGGTTCGCCTACCGTGCCCAGCAGGCGTATCGAGGACAGGTCGTATTTATTGGGGTATTCGTCAGCGAATTTCATCAGCGCACGGATCGCGGTCGGTGCGGTATAGAATACAGTGATCTTATGATCTTCCACCATCTTCCAGAAGCGGCCGGCATCCGGTGTCATCGGGCCGCCTTCATACATGACGATGGTCGTGCCGGTGGCCAACGGGCCGTATGCGACATAGGTATGGCCGGTTATCCAGCCGACATCTGCCGTACACCAGAAGATGTCATCGTCCTGCAGATCGAACACCCACAGGTTAGTGGTGATGGCATTGAGCAGGTAGCCGGCGCTGGCGTGCTGGATACCTTTGGGCTTGCCGGTGGAACCGGAAGTGTAGAGGAGGAACAGAGGGTCTTCTGAATTCACCCATTCCGGTTCGCATGTCGTACTCTGGCCTGAGACGGCATCTGACCACCAGCTGTCGCGACCATCCTGCATCGCGATATCATGGCCGCTGCGTTTCAGCACGATGACATTCTCGATGCTCTCACAACCCGAGCTAAGCGCTTTATCAGCCGCTTCCTTGAGCTCGACGACCTTGCCACCACGTGTACCGCCATCGGCTGTGATCAGCATCACCGCTTTTGCATCGTCGATACGGTCACGCAGCGACTCGGCAGAGAAACCGCCGAAAACGACGGAGTGTATAGCACCGATCCGTGCGCATGCCTGCATCGCGATGACCGCTTCCGGCACCATCGGCATGTAGATGACGACGCGGTCGCCTTTTTTTATGCCCTTGGCTTTTAATGCATTGGCAAACTGGCAGACTTCATCATGCAGCTGCTGGTAACTGATGTGCCGGGTGTCGCCAGGCTCGCCTTCGAAGATGATCGCGGTCTTATCGGCACTTGAAGCCAGGTGTCGGTCGATGCAGTTGTAACTGACATTCATGCTGCCATCGGTGAACCACCTGAAATGCGGTGCATCGCTGTCATCCAGTGTTTTTGTGAAAGGTGTGTGCCAGTCGATATGCTGTTTTGCCTGCTCGGCCCAGAAGCCCTCGTAATCTTCATCTGCCTGTTTCTGCATGGCTGCCAGATCATCAGGCTTGATGCGTGCTTTTGCGGTGAACTCTGCACTGGGTTTGAACAGGCGGTTTTCGGTTAGGACGGAATTTATTTCGATATCAGACACGATGATTTCCTCTCATTCGGCTTTTTGTATTTTTAGTTATTTGTTTAGCATACACGGTGTTTCTTGAAACTTCGATAGTTTTAATGAATGCAGCCGCACTGCATGCTTTTAACATAAGTGACAGTGCTTGATCTTGATCTGTGACAGGTTAGCAATTTGAGGAAATTCTAATATACGACGTGTGCAGATCATGGGCCGATAATAGAGGACGAGACCGATTGTGTTCTGGACCTGTAGCAATCATATATCCAGTTGTATCTTTTCTCTGTGAGCTATCAGTTCGATGTCCCAGTGACTGATAGCCCACTTCCAGATATCACGGATGTGCGAGTCGGCCAGCACGGGGGGTGGCTTCTGGCCAAGAAAGTCCAGCACGTCGCATAGCAGTCTCTGGCGGTGTTTTATCTCGACTTTTGCAGCACCTTCTGACTTGCTGATCTTGTTGCCGCTGGCATCGACAGCAAGGGGCAGGTGGCAATAAGCGGGCGTAGTGTAAGCGAGCAGTTGTTGCAGATAGATCTGCCGTGCGGTGGAATCGAGAAGGTCGGCACCGCGCACGACTTCGCTGATGTTCTGCAGGTGGTCATCGACGACCACGGCGAGCTGGTAGGCGAACAGGCCATCGCGGCGCCTGATGACAAAATCGCCGCACTGTCGGCTGATATCCTGTGATTGTTTTCCCATGATCGCATCGTCAAACTCGATAGTGATGTCCCTGGCCATGAGGCGCAGGGCATGTTCGTTTTGTTCCGGCAGTTTTCGTTGGCGGCAGGTGCCGGGATAGATCTCACTGCCGCTGCTGGCGATGAGTTTGCGCGAACATACACAGGGGAATACTAATGACTGTTCTATCAGCTGGTCCAGTGCCTGCTGGTAGTACGCTGTCTGTTGCGACTGGTACAGCACCTCTCCCTGCCATTCGAAACCGAATGCTTCCAGCGTATGCAGGATGTCCCGGTCAGCACCATCGACCGTGCGCGTGGTATCGACATCCTCCATGCGGATGAGCCACTGGCCATCATTTTTTTTTGCCTGCAGGTAACTGCCGACAGCGGCGATCAGCGTACCGAAATGGACAGGCCCGGTCGGCGACGGTGCGAAACGTCCGATATATTTGTCTGCTCTGTTATCAGTGCTGGCTTTCATGCTGCTGTTCTTGTGGTATGGATTTAGGGTGTTTTCCCCATAACAATATGGCTGTAATACTCGATAATGAAACTGTAGCTATGCTCGGTCAGCCTGGCCGCTCAGGTCTACACTCGGGTTTTAAAAGTGTTTTCCGGATCGATCAGGCCTTCACGTAAGGCGTAGGCGATCAGTTCAGCGACAGAGTGCGTATCCAGTTTTTTCATCAGGCTGGTACGATGTTTATCCACAGTCTTAGGGCTCACAGACATGATTTCAGCAATCTCACGGCTGCTCTTACCGGCGATGATCATATTCAGTGTCTGTAATTCGCGATCGGTCAAGGCCTGGTTGTTCTGCTGGCGTTCGATGGTGGCTACGAACTGGTCGGCGATATACCGGCCGCCGCGTAATATCAATGGCAGCTGTTTATACAGTTCATCCAGAGTCGCTCCCTTGGAGAACATGCCATCGACGCCGGCATCGAATAATGTGCAGATCAGCCCCGGTGCGTTGATGCCGGTGAGTATGACGATACGGGTCTCGGGACTCCAGCGCTTGATATCGGTGATCACTTCTGCACCGCCGGCCAGCGGCATCGAGATGTCTAGTATCAGCACGTCAGGCTGGTGGTTCTTTACTTCGGCCAGGGCTTCAAAGCCGTTTTCAGCTTCAGCGACAACGGCGACGCCATTGTGTTCGACCAGGCCGGGTTGTTGCATCGCCAGCTTCAGACCATCACGAACGATCTGGTGGTCATCAGCGATCACAGCACGATACTGCTCGCCGCGTGAAGGTTTTAAAGGAGCGTAAGCCAAGGACAGGTATCCGTTTTATGAAACGTGCATCATATTTTGTATACAATAGGTGCTGAAAAAAGTAGCAGACATATGAAATTATTCTATCAGCCAAACAGATGCTTTAGCCAACTTATTTGCATGTTTGTTGTTCTGTTGTTTGCTGCAAGAAATGCATATGCTGGAGACCTGCAGGTAAGTGACTGGCTGTACTTTGAAGATAGTGCGCAGATACAGCAACCGCTGGCAGCGCTGCAGGTCTTTAGCAGGGGAGAGGCTCTTGCAGAAGGCGAACAGAGAGGGCTGATCCGATCATATAAGCCGCCTTTCAATGTCGGTAATGTGGACAAGTATTTCTGGTTCCACAGTCGCCTGCAGAATAACTCGGAACAAGCACAGATGTTAAGGCTGCTGGCAGCCTTGCCGTACAGGCAGCTACTGAACGCCTATGTTGTCGACCAGCAACAGGTGAAGCATGTTTTACAGGAAGGCGTGAATAATGTATTTCAAGATCGTGCCTATCCGCATCGCTGGCAGATATCGTCCCAGTTCAGCCTGCCGCCTGTTCACGCGGTCGACCTGGTCGTGCAATACCATGCAGTAGGCAGCAGTTATCTGCCCCTGGATGTGATCGATGAGATCCGGCTGATGGAGATCGTGAAAGACGATACTGTCAGTGCCGCACTGTTCTACAGTTTCAGTATCGCTGCCATCCTGCTGTTCCTGTTATTTGGTATTGCCATGCAGGACAGGACATCGATGCTGTATGCGGCATTGTTTTCCATCGCCCTGTTGATGCTGTCGGCGATGGAAGGTTACGCCTTCATGTATCTGTGGCCGGGACTGCCAAGGTGGAATCATTTTTCTTCCGTGGTGATCGCCTACCTGTTCTGTTCTTTTGGTTTTTATGTCGCCTATAAAGCCGTGGAGCCTTCGCAACAGAAACGGGTTCTGCCTGCAGCGGTGTTGAACCTGTTCCTGGCTCTATCGGTAACAGCGTTTGTTATGGCACTGCTGACATATTTTCTGCCCTTCGTCTTTATGGTGAACATGACCAGCCTGTTCGTTGCGCTGATGTTCGTCGCGCATGCTTATGCCATCTATGGCTGGGCGAGGGCGAGGCCGGAGCGGCTGCTGAAACGTAATGTCATCGCCATGATCTCTGCCGTGCTGATCGCCGTGTCCGTTGTCGTACTGGTGCTGTTATCGCTAAACCTCAGCATCTTCCCGGCATACGTCTATGTCCATTCCAGCCGCATCATATTCATCCTGGCAGGTCTGGCCACCATGGCGACGATCATCTCTCACGTCAGCGGCCTGCGCAGAGACTATGAAGAGTCTCTGCAGCAGGCGGTAACAGCGGCGAACCGGGAAGCAGAGATCAACCGTGAACTGTATGAGGCCGAACAGCGTTACAACCAGGTGAAAGCCCTGGCATCGTTGCGACAGCAGCAGCTGGCAGAGGCATCACATGATATGCGCCAGCCTCTGGTATCGTTGCGCTCGACTATCGATACCATCACCCAGGACCATGCTCCGCAGCTGAAAGAGCAGCTGGCGAATGCATTCTCTTACCTGGAGAACCTGTGCAATACCTACCTGCGAGAAACCCGGCCGCAGACAAGCAATGATACCGCTGCCGATTTAAGCGATAGTCAGCCAGCACAGGAATACTATAACGAACATCACGATACAAAACCTTACCCGGTAAAACTGGTGCTGGAGACGGTCCACCGCATGTTCGAATCTGACGCGAACTCGAATGATATCGAACTGAAGGTACAGCCTTCGTCGCTGATGATCTCGCCGGACGCGACCATCGTGATGCGCATAGTGTCCAACCTGGTCGCCAATGCGATCAAGCATGCAGGCAAAGGTAAAGTCGTTCTCGGTGTACGCAGGCGACAGGGAGCATCGTCAAAGGACGCTGCCATTGTCGTTGCCGACAACGGTGCAGGTATCACACCTGAGATGCTGGCAACGATCACGCAGGCTTATGAAAAAGGGCCGGAATCAACGGGTGAGGGCCTGGGACTGGCTATCTGCAAACAGCTTGCCGAGCAGCACGGTATGCGCCTGGAAATCAGTTCAGAAAAAGGCAAGGGCACCTGTTGCCAGCTTTACCTTCATGCCTGGCAATAAGTTAAAGCGCCCTGGCGATTTAATTTTTGTTCATGGCATTGTTGAACGACGTTGGCCTCATCGGATACGATAGCCGAAATGGCAGCTGACGCAAGCTGAAGTGATATCGGCAAGGGCCTCGTATGCCGGCAATGGCTCGTCCTCCTGTGCCTTCAGCGCAAAACGGCTCGCAGCTTTATGCATATCTGTACCAGCCCGCCTCATGCCTTCTGGCATAAACCTGGCCATATGGCCAGCACCGTGTGATTCCAGTGAACTCATGCCAAGGCGTGCTTCTGCGATGTCTGCCGCTTTATCCAGCTCTCCCTTTGCCATGGCGTGGAGTATCTCATTGATCGCTACCAGGTGATCTCGCATGTTAGACATCATGTGCTGCTGCATCATCTCTGGTAACTCTACCAGTAGCCTTGGATCTTCGTCTGCTCGCACGGCACTGCCCATCAACAGGCTGATACTACAGGTCGATATTATTAATAGTTTTCTTAACAAGGATTGCCTCTTTGATTTTTTCGCTTAATGTTTGGCCTAAGTATCCGGAGGCTCATTGGGCAGGCGGTCATGCCTTGCTCGATCGGTTATATGCTTTGCTAATACACTCAAACAGATATATATGTACCAGGTTGATACCATGAATATCAAACCAGCCAGTTTAATCGCATGACTTTGGTGAATTGAATGCTCGGTATAACGACTAAGCATATACGCAATATTTAAATCACTTGCCTCATACGCACCAGAAAGCATTGCTATGATTATAAAGGCTGGAACAGTTAGAGATATGATTAGATTGCGCTTATATTTATTAACATCCGGCGGCCATGTTGCACCTAGAATGATAAGGGCAAAGAACGTACTGATCGAATAGAATATTATGTTCTCGGCCATATTACATATCGCTTCATATCAGCGGCGTAGCTTTGCCGCATCCGATTGCATGCGCTTGCCAGGCCAAAAAATAACATGTGCTTTTGATTTCATTGCTGCACGTCTTTTACTGCTTTTTTTATGAGGTACTCGGCGACTGCCTGGTATGCTGGAAGTGAACTTGGGTCGATACTGGAATTGCTCGCCACCGGGAAAGAGGCGAAGCGTACGATCACCATATTCGCGGTTGGATCTACATAAATGGTCTGGCCATGCACACCCCGGGCCGCAAAAGCACCATGGTCGTTATTTAATACCCACCACATGCTCCGGTAGCTTCCGCCCTCCAGGGTTTTATAGCCTGCTTTTGCGAAAGCCGCTTTATCGCCTCCACTGCGAATGCTCTTGACGACGTCCCTGGAGAAAAGCTGTTCACCATTGATAGAACCAGCATTTAGCATCAGCAGGCCGATTCGCCCAAGATCCCGCAGACCGGAACTGAGTCCCCCGCCCGCAAAAGGCGTGCCTTTGCCATCTACGGTCATATAGGCGTCCTGTTCCGCCCCCATCCGGGACCAGATCCGCTCAGACAACAGGCGGCTAAGCTCCTTGCCAGAAACTCGAGAGATTATCCAGCCAAGAACATCAGTATTGATGGTCTTGTAGCCAAACGACTCGCCATGCACGCCGTCTTGCTGAACAGTTTTGAGATATTCGAAGTAACCAACTGGCCCCGTATAGTCTTCGGGCTTAGGCAGCGGATTGGCAGCGGCCGAATATTTCCAGATATCGGCCTCCGGGTCGGCGTAGTTCTCACTGTACTTGAGTGCAGTCGTCATATCCATTACCTGGCGCACCGTCGCATTACCAAAAGCGCTGTCTGCTAGCTCGGGCACTACAGAGGACACTTTTGCAGAATCGTTCAGGCTTCCCTCTGAGACCAGTATTTCTGCCATAAGACCGGTCAATGATTTGGTCATCGACATCGCGGCATGTTTGCCCGACTCGTCCAGGCAGCCCAGGTACTTTTCGTAGATAACTTTGCCATTGTGCAAAATCAGAATGCCATCTGTGTAGTTCGCTGAGAGAGATTCCGCCCATGTCATTGTCTTGCCACCACCGAGCGGTGTGAACTGCACAGAATCGATTTTATTATCGATCGCATATTCAAGCGGAACGGGTGGCTTGAGGCCGCGACTCACTTGCTCGGTAGACATCAATTCACGAATATGACAGACAGTCCAGCGCAGCTTGGGGAAACTGAAGTAGTCCGATTGAGGCTGCATTATTAGTTTATCCTCCGAAGGAGGGAATCCCTGCATCCAACCTAAAACCTGTGGATCTGACTCCTCAGCACTTAACATGCCGGCAGATCGGGCAGATGCCTGGTCAGGCGTTGCCAGTGAAATCGCAAGACTAAAAAGAATAAATTTAAAGTTGCTGGTAAAAAAAGACATACGATGTTTATTCAAACCTCGTCCATATGATTCTGTGTAACTGTATAACGCTTTAGTAAGCGGCGCGTTTATATGCTTCCGCTTGATTTACTTGTTATGAGTTTCTTTCCCAATATTTCTGATTTTGCTTAGCTCGTCTTTTTCAATATCCTGTATATATATTGCTTTTGGCTCAGATTTTTTGACCGAATATATGACTACATGAGTGTTCATGACTTGAATGCCATAATTGCCGGATTTTATGTAGATGCCCCCTGGGTAACGGCCAGAAGTTACATACCAGCCTGACCTATTCTCATGTAACCATTCTTTGAGAATCATATACTCTATATCATTTTGGGTAAGAAGTATTCGTTGCTCACTATCGTTACTTAGGTATACGTTCACTTCTGGTTCTAGCTGAATATCTATTGACTGACTACAACTCACTAAAACAAGAGTTGAAATAAGAACGAAAATCCTGTTCATTTTATTACTCATAACGTTTGTATGAGGGGCGGGAAAAAGCAACGCTTTTGATCGTCCCAATGAGCGAAGCGAATGGCTCAATGCACTTATTATGCGTTTTCATCATGCACCTAATAACGGCAAATGTTTCACTTTATGGTAGTTAAGGGCAATTGATATACAGTGCTTCAGTTCTTTTTCTGCTATTTTTTCATTACATCCAAATACTATTGCCCTGTTACCTTCAAAATTGAATTTGTCTCCGTACAATTCTCTATATGTATCTACTAATTTGGTTTGGCAATGAAAATACATGGCATATTCCTTTGGTTTAGAATCCTTCCAGTCCATTCGTATAGTTGTGCCATTTTTAGCTATATAACTCGGTTCGCCCCATTTAAATGTTTCTTCTAATTCTATTAAGCCATCTAATTCTTTTGCGGTTTGTATTACTAGCTTTCTAAGGTATTTCATTTTATTTCGAACAAAGCTTGGATAGCTGTCGAATTTTTCCTTAACTTTTGAGTTTTCTATAAATCTCATATCAATTATTTCGCATAACGTCGCAAATAACTGGAATTTTGTGGAGCGTAGCGTAACAAAATATCCATGTTAATTTGGCTTGTTAGAGCTTTGTACCTTTAAAGGGCGCTTACCTTCAATATTTTCATTTCTCTTCAGAGTTATCAATTTTAAAACTGGGTATATCGGCCTTCCCAATGACGGTAAGAACAACCCCAACACATATGAAGAAAAACGTCGATGCCATAAAGCTGGCTGATATGGGGTTATCGCTACCCACACTCTGCAACCGAAGATACAGCATAACGCCTGAAGTTAAAGCTAGCACAAAACTTACCATAGCCGAAACGAGTGAGACCTTCTGTAATACACCTTTTCTTTTAGTCATGCAGATTAAGTTTCCTGTATTTAGTGATAGGATCAGTTTTATTATTCTTACCCACGAGAAGTATACACGTTTAATTGTGCATATTTTCGTTCGTATTGACCGGTCAGGTGCAGCGCATTGTTAGGCATTTTTTATTTCCATGTCTAAATTTTTAACCTGCTCAATTATTAGAATTAACTTTTTACCGTTTGCTGTAAGAGAATATTCTGTTCTTGGAGGCACTTCTGCATAAACATGTTTTTGCAGTAAGCCATAGTCGGTTAATTTACGCAGTCTCTCAGAAAGAACTTTTTTTGAAATTCCATCTATGTGGCGCTCCAGTTTCCCAGGGCGAGTAACATTGTCTGCGACTGCTTTCAAAACAGACACTGACCATTTGCAGCCAATTACCTCTTCAAGCTGACGGTAGACTGATTTCTCTGTTTTTCGAGTATTATTTTTGTTCTGCATAATCATCATTTTACACCAGTAAGTTCCTATGTAACCAAAATGTGCCTGCTTTTGGGAAGTTGAAAAACGATTACAATTATCTTGTGTCAGCTGTATAGGCTCTTATAACTCAAATTCATTTAGGAGAAAAACAATGGGTACTAAAGCAATTTTTTATCACGCTGGTTGTCCTGTGTGTGTAGCAGCAGAGCAAAATGTAGCTAATGCTCTTGATCCTGCAAAATATGATGTAGAAATAGTGCATCTCGGTGAAAGTAAGTCTCGCATACAAGAAGCTGAAACAGCTGGTGTCAAGTCTGTGCCAGCTCTCGTATTGGATGGTGCTACATTTCATATCAATTTTGGTGCTGATATGGATGCACTGAAATAATCATTTATCACCTAGTACTTAAAACCGGGTGTTCGCCTTATGGTGGATACCCTTTTTTATTGCCTAACGACTTAGGAAAGTGGTCGTAGCGTAGCGAAGGTCCAAGCGCGTGATGCTTTTACACACGCGAGCTTGACCTTCTTGTTAGCCCCTTGTTCATATATGCGTCAAATATAGCACGACCTATAATGATAAGTAGTGCTGCCGGTATGCAAATAATACCTATGGCCCACATGAGGTCGCTAGTTATATTGTTAAATGTAAGTGAGTTATTATTAAGGTAAGTTAAAGTAATAACAGGGAAAACAGGAATAACTATGGAAGTTATTGATATGTTTTTTATAAAAGAAATATTAGCATTAGAAAAAATAGCTAAGGGAATTAGTGTGATAATTACTATTATGTTCCCGCCCATAAAAGGGTATGGTAGGATTTTTGCCCATGCTGGATAATTGACAGTAGTTTTTTGAAATATAAATAACTCTTGCCAATATATTATGGCGATAAATAGCAATATTGAACTACTTATTGTTGCTATGAAATCCCTGTTCATATGATATCTTTTCATGGGCTAACGCTTGAGCTAACGGGCGCGCGTTAGCGCGTCTGGGTTGAGTGTTTGTTAGGTATTTTTATTTTTAAGCTTAATTGTTGATATGACGAATAATACCGGAAGCAACCAAGTGAATATTGCCATTATTAATGCTTTTGAGCTAGCAAAGAAAAAGAATAATGCGTAAATCATATTTAATGGTAGATTAACTAAAAACTCTATTATTTCTGAACCAGAAAAGCCAACACACTTGTAACCAATAAGCATGGCGTCATAGGCGTAACAACCTATATAGCTTTCTGGTTTATGTCCATGCTCTACAGTAGTAGAGATATAAATCGCACATAAAATAGCAACAGCCAAAAGAACTAAATAAATTAGTGATATCTTTTGTATGATCTTCCAATGATTCATTATTTATGATGCCTAACGGTCAAGTTAGACGATTTGTTAGAGCTAAATATACCACCTAAATTTATACCGAGTAACAATGGTATAAATGCCAGCAGTGGATAAATTAAAAATTCAAACGGGAATAAATTATGATCTGTGCCCCATAAATAAGAATCTATAACGATATTTATTATCACCCCAATTGGTAGAGATACGAGGACTAAGAAAAATACTCTTTTCTTAGATGTTGCACCAAGTATTACAGAAACAAACCCAACTAGTAAAAATAAAGTAAGTAATATAATCGTTCCATATATAGATTCATCTGAGACAAAAGGTCTGCATATGGTTGTTGATGTTACAGGAATAAACAGGCCGCCAATGCAAGGAAGTATATATTTTGACTCAATATTTGATTGGTTTGTGATTGATTCCATTCTTATTCCTTGAAGCTCTAACGTCGCAAAACAGCGGCGTGTTTTTTACGTCCGACTGATTTTGCCTTGTTAGGCATTTTTTTATTTTCGTCAGCATAAATATCAAAGTTTCATTCTAGATCAATTACCAATTGCTTCTGTTAAAGCTGAATTAAGCTCCGCTCTAGACCACTCGGCTGGCCGTATATTGAATGGGCCACCAGTTAACCTTTTTACACGCATGTCATTTAAAACAGCACCAGTACTTGTAGAAAGAACTCTAAGCCGGAAGTCTGCTTCACTTGAACCACCCCACAGGAATGGAAGTGAAAATGTAACTTGAATTCTTGGCGTCAGTTCCTCTACTCGAATCATTATGACCGTATCAATATCCTCTGATAAGAACTGAGTTAATAATTCAGACTCGGGCTCACTGGACCAGTTTGAGAATTTTCTGACTCCCTGTGTTGATGAAATGATTCCACAAGGGAATACCTGAAATGACTTTTTAATTTCATCCATAGCCATTCGTTCTCGTGTTTCTGGCTCTTTTTGATCAGGCCTCCAGGCAGCCTCTGGCAATACTGCGACTTTCCCAAGATTTTTTCCGTTGCAGATTTTTCCATTTCCTACAGTTGGGTAAGTGCTGTAATTGGTGACGGCGCACCCGGAAACCAAGGTGTATAATACTAAGCCTAATATTAAACTTGTTTTTTTCATAAATTTACGATTGTTGCGTGGTGTAAAACGACATAAGCACCTTGTTATTAAAAGTGTTACACGTATTTAGTGCGATGCTTTTAATAATCTATGCTGATAATCCATGTTAGGTTTTTTACAGATTTTTAGCTGTTTCCCACATTTTTTCATTCCCTATTTCTATATACCATTTTTCAAAACGTATCTTTGCTTCTATATATCTCTGAGGAACATTATGCATAATGTCATTGCTAATATAATATGCCATGCCTTCAATTAACCAATCCGGTTTAAAAAGCATGGATATTACGCCAATTCTTTCAGCCTGAATATGGTGTACAAACTCATGGATTATTTTTGTATTACTCCAGCCGCGAGGACTAATAACGACTCCGGAAGTACCAACGGCGTGTGCTACTGATGGAGATTGAAAACCAAATGATCTATAGCACTCTTCTGTTGTACAAAATATAGTGCGCGGATTATGATTAAAATCGCCTATAGCATTATTCGTTAAGCTAGCTGATTCCAGATAGAGTAATTCAGCGTCTTCAGCTTTTCTTATATCGTCAATGCATATCTTTTCATTAATACAGATTAAGCCATTCAATTCAGGAGCAAGAACTCGCATAGGTTTATAGAATTCCCACAATGCAACAGGAAGAGCTAAAAGCATCAATACTATTATTCCCTTTTTCATACACGTATTTTCGTTTAGAGCCTAACGCCAGCATAACCGGGCGGAGCGTTTTTTGCGCAGCTCCGCGTTTATGCACTTGTTAGGCCCATTGCTCACTTTTGGTTGCCAAGCATACTTGGTGCTTGGGGCTTCATTTTTTCTTTGCCGCTTACTTGTACGTCCTCCAGTTCCCGAACCAACCGTATCAGCCGCCGCTCGTTATGGATTGGAATAAACCAGAGAAGAATGACGGCAATTGCGAACACAAGAAGTGCAATCATTAAAACTGGTAACATTAAAGTCATAACTCCCATGGTTGAAGCTGATAGTGTTCCTGCTTCAAGACGTTCAACTACTAGCCAAGGATTAAGCAGGTGCGGCATTTTCAACCACAACCAAGTGGCGTATAAAGTAACGAGTGCCAACGAGAATACACCGAAAAACGGCCAATACTTTGTCCGTTTTTCTCGTTTCTCGACGAATGCTTTGTCTGATGTTGAAAGACTCATGTTTCTTTCTTTAGGCCTAACGCTTGAGTTGTGGGGCGCAAGCCGCTTTTTGGCGAAGCGTCACACACCAATGATTTGTTAGGAGTGTCATTGCTCAGCACCATATAAATTATTTTGTATATATTCACACGTTGTTTCTAAAAATGCTTTTAGTCTATCCATGTCTTTTATACTCAAACTAGACCCAATCATTTTTTTAGAAGTAATACCTGGTTGTATTTCACGAAATTCAGCGGCTTCACCGCTGTAGTGAGCAACTAAGTTGTTTCGGTTGTCTCTAATAACTGCATTGAACTCTTGATACTCGTTGTCAGACCAATGTAATTTTTCTTTGTGTAATCTATCATGTTTTTGCGAAATTCATCGACTTCGGAATCACCTTGGTTACTTGCTACGCCATATCCTTTGTTACCAGTGGTAAATATGTGGCGAGTTAATATTATTGCGTAGTTAAATAGTGCATCACTTGCAGCGATAGATGAATGTGTAAAATGGTTCTTGTTTGCTAATACAAAAGTACAATTGTTATCGACTGATTCCATGTTGCTTTCAATATGCTCTTTAACTTGTAAATTTGAATAGGCTTTTTGTAGTGCCTCAAGCCATGAAGATATTCGATTGTAGCTTTCTCTAGAAAGAGTAGAACGAACATCAGTGCTCACTTCTTTTACCTCCTAACTTGTTGATATGAAGCCTTCTAAGACTTCATGTTTTCTTATAATATCCACCCAACTAAGACTGCATATTACGATATTTAAGGGGTAAAAGCAGTTTCAGCCGGTGCTTCTGTTCTGCTTTTTTATCATAGCACATGACTAAAACCGCATATTGTGATATCTAAGGGGTTAAAGCAGTCTTGCGGCATGGATATTGATAAGCAAGACTGCATATTATGATATTTAAGGGTAAAAGCAGTTTCAGTATAAGAAGTTGCTAATGCAATTTTTAAAAGGATTTTTGTCATGGATGAATCAGATGTATTCCGATCCGCCGCGCCCAGGTTAATGGACCAGGTGCGTGAAACACTTCGCTTTTATCATTACGCATACAATACTGAAAAGTCGTATGTTGAATGGATCTTGAGATATATTCGATTTAATGGAAAAAAGCACCCCAGGGAGATGGGGAAGTTTGAAATCGAACGATTCTTAAGTCATCTTGCGGTTAATCGCAACGTCGCTGCTTCAACTCAGAACCAGGCATTTAATGCCATCATGTTCCTTTATAAAAAGGTGCTCGATATGCCAATGGATCTGGATATCCGCGCCAGGCGTAGCAGTAAGGGCAAGAGGCTGCCGACGGTATTAAGTAAAGATGAAGCGAAGTCCCTGTTGTCCTGCATGTCGGGCACGGCAAAACTATTAGCCTGCCTGATGTATGGTTCCGGTTTACGCTCGCTGGAAGTCGTGCGTTTACGCGTTCATGATATTGATTTTAAAAATAATCAGATATTTGTCAGGGATGCAAAAGGCGGGAAAGATCGCACAACAATTTTTCCTGATACTTTACACCAGCCCATTCGTGATCAAATTGAAGTGGTAAAAAGCCTTCACGATAAAGATTTAGCAGAGGGTTATGGTGAAGTTTATTTGCCGGCTGCATTAAGCCGTAAATACAGCAAGGCAAATATTTCATTTGGCTGGCAATATCTGTTTTCTTCCAAGGTGCGCTCGACTGATCCGCGTTCCGGTAAGGTTATGCGCCATCACCTATATACAACTGTATTGCAAAAAGCGGTAGCAAGTGCAAGAAGTAAAGCAAACATTCTTAAACGCGTGTCACCGCATACGCTTAGACACAGCTTTGCGACACACCTGTTGGAAAATGGCGAGAACATTCGGGTGCTACAGGTACTGCTGGGGCATAACGATGTCAAAACCACGGAAATTTACACGCATGTGATGCAGAAGAACCACGACAGGATTAAAAGCCCGCTGGATGATTTTAGTGAATAACGCATGGACAGGCGGTCTATATTATTCACGGTTTTTATTCGTTTCTCCGCTAAACCTGAACGGGTTCACATTTTTTTGCCGTTTTTGCTGATCGGTTGGGGAATATACCCCATGTCTGATTTCGCCCTTCATCTCTAAAGTTATAACCATGGGCAGTACGAACTATCTGCTTGCCAAAAAACTTTAACGAAGAGGGCGTAATCATGCAAAACACAACTAACATCCTGAACAACAAATCTGTTAAATCTATCACTGCTGCTATCGTTCTGGCTGCATCGATGCTGACTGTTTCGACAGATGCAGCGGCATATGATCTCAAGTCGAATACTATCTATGCGAATGCCAGTGGCGGTATCTATGAGATTGACCTGAACACGACTGTAGCAACCAAAGTGGCCGATACCAATGCTTCTTTATCCAGCATCCAGGATATCGCGTTTGATGGTGATACCCTGTATGGCATTAACCTGCACTGGCAGCTGCTAAAGCTCGAACCAGGCCAGGATATGACGGTTGCGGTCAATGAAGCAAGCAGCTACAGCCTGCAGTTCCGGGGCCTGGAAGCACGTGATGGTGTGCTCTATGGTGCAGAGACAAATTTGCTGGTAACGATCGATCAGCAAACAGCCGCACCGGGTTCTCTTGGTCCGGGTTCGGGTTCCTATGGTCTGGGTGCTGGCGAAGTGGTCACCGACCTGGCGTTTGCTGCAGATGGTACTCTCTATGCGAGCGTGCAGTTTCCCGGTATTGCGTACAGTTACCTGGGCACGATCAGCCTGGACACAGGCGAGCTCATGTTAGTGGGTAATACAGGTGTGGAGAACATCACCGCGGTAACCGTGAAAGATGCTGTGATCTATGCGTTGGATAAAGCGGGTGACCTGTATACGGTAAATGAGGTTAGTGGTTTCGCTAGCGGTGTTGCCAGCGGGGTTCTGCCGGGTGTCAATGGTATGGATACATCACCAGTCACTGTAGCGAATGCTGCTGGCCCGGCAGGTGGTACTGCGGATGGTTCCGACGAGGGCGGTGCAGGCAGCCTGTCTCTATACTGGATGTTGATCATTGCAGTGGCAGCAGCCGTGAGACGCATCAGCTGAGTTAAATCACCTGGATCAGGCAACAAAAAAGCCGGACCCCATTTAAAATGGGTCCGGCTTTTTTGTTTGTTCGTTTTGCTGAGCTGAACGGCTTATTTGCCGCGTGTCTGCTTTTCCTTGATCTCGTCCAGGCTCTTGCAGTCGATACACTGTGTAGCAGTTGGCCGTGCTTCCATACGGCGCAGGCCGATCTCGACACCGCAGGTCTCACAATAGCCGTATTCGCCATTGCTCATCAGGGTCAATGTGTCATCAATTTTCTTGATCAGTTTGCGTTCGCGGTCACGGGTACGTAACTCGAGGCTGAACTCTTCTTCCTGTGTGGCACGGTCTGCAGGATCCGGGAAGTTTGCTGCTTCATCCTTCATGTGATCCACGGTGCGATCAACTTCTGACATCAGTTCAGCTTTCCATGCTTGAAGTATATCAGTGAAGTGTTGAATCTGAGCTTCACTCATATATTCTTCGCCTTTCTTTTCTTTGTAAGGCTTGAAATTACTATGTTCGACTGGCGCTGTGTTTGCCATCCTAAACTCCAAATATATTCAAAATCAACAACTTAGGTGTATTAGTTGTTTCGATAAAAATTGCGAGCGACTTTTTACCATATATCCGTCGCCCAATGCAAATATAAAGAATAAACCATAATCTCTGTAAAACCACATGTTTTTTCTCGATCACTGGCAAATAAATATTGTCCGTGTCGATGAAGTGCGGCTACATGCTAGCCGGGGTTATTTCAGCGGTTTTTGGCAGGTTTTTTTCAGCAGAGATTAATCGTTTTTGATACAGGAACTTACCTGGCTGATGATGCGGCCATCGTGTAATCGTGTCTCGATCATGTCGTTCTGCTTTACCTGCTCGGCGGACTTTATGGCTTCGCCGGTCTCGCTCAGGGTTATCGAGTAACCGCGCTCCAGTGTCTGTAGCGGACTGATGGCGTTCATGGTTCTTGCGGCATTGCTCAGCTGTGATTTTTTCTGTGCCAGCAGGTTCAATATAGATTGCTGCAGCCTCGTCGCCAGGTATGTCGTTGCCTGCTTATCCTGTTCGAACCGTCTTACCGGGCTGTTCGCGCCCAGTCTTGCCTTGATCGTAGCGAGTTTGCTGTGGCGCGAATCCAGCATCGAGCGGCTGATGCGGAGCAGGCGTTTGCTCAGCTCGGTGCTGCGTTGCCGGTCACGTAACAGCTGTATCTCCGGGTGCTGCTGATGCAGCCGGCGTAACAGCCAGAGTGTTCTTTCCTGCTGCCGTTCGATCTTGTCATCAAGCAGCTGTTGCAGTCTCTGCTGGTACCAGTCGAACGACTGCAGCCAGGTAGACTGGTCCGGAGTAACTGTCTCTGCTGCTGCAGTAGGGGTGGCAGCCCGAAAATCAGCAGCGAAGTCAGCGATGGTGACATCGACCTCGTGACCGACACCGCTGACGATCGGGATGTTGCAGTCAACGATCGCCCTCGCGACCGACTCTTCATTGAACGACCACAGGTCTTCCAGCGTGCCGCCGCCGCGTACCAGTAATATCACATCACAGTTCAGCTCGTCGCTGGCTACCGCCTGGTCGATCAGCTTTATGGCGTTGCAGATCGCGGGTGCAGCCTCTGCACCCTGTACCGGTACCGGGAATATCTTCACTGGTATCGAGGGGAAACGCCTTTCGATAACGCTCAGGACATCGTGGATGGCAGCGCCCGATCTCGAGGTGATGATGCTTATGCATTCGGGCAGTTGCGGCAGCGGTCGTTTGCCTGCTTCATCGAACAGGCCTTCGCCTGCCAGTTTAAGCTTTAGCTCTTCGAACTGGCGACGCAGCGCGCCGTCGCCGGCTTCTTCCATACGGTCGATGATCAGCTGATAGTTGCCCCGCGGCTGGTACAGGCTGACCTTGGCGCGGACCAGTACCTGGTTACCGTTCTCCGGCAGGAATTTGAGCGTGCGGGTACGCCCCTTGAACATGGCGCAGCTGACCTGTGCAGAACTGTCTTTCAGGCTGAAATAGATGTGGCCCGAGGCAGGTTTTGCCAGGTTCGATATCTCACCCTCGACCGATATCCAGGTGAACTCCTGTTCCAGCAGGTTTGAAACAGCCCGGTTTAGAGCGCTGACGCTGTAGATACTGTTGTCGACGGAGAGTGAGGCCATCTGCGGATTTAACCATAAATAACACTGTTGATGCGAAAGCACTGATGTATGTCTTTTCCTGGTACTTATTTTCGGTCTAAAAATTGCGATTGGTGGCCTGTTGACTACACTTGGATGTGAAAATCTTATGCAGGTAAGTATCTAAATCTATACTGTTAGTCAGTTCTTCGAGGCTGAAGCCAGTATTTGTCGAGCCCTGACATGAGCAACAGATATCAACTCGTCAATTCTCGGGGAAGTATGAAAATAAAAATTGGCGATACCGCCATACGAGTTCAGCCGAAACCACACCATTGGTTTACAGAAAAAAATCGATGCCTGTGTTTTTTTGTGACTATCCTGGTGCTGCTGTGTAACGCGGATGTAACCGCCGCCGAGCCTGCAGACAACAGCGCGGAAAACACCTTTTCTGATATGTCCCTGGATGAACTGATGGGGCTGGAAGTCTTCAGTGCCGCTACCCGCATCCCGACCAGGCAGGCACAGGCGGCGGGTACGGTATACAGTTTCGACCGCAGTGATTTTGCCCGTATGGGGGTCAGGCGTGTTGATGATCTGCTGCAGTTCGTGCCGGGGATGCAGCTCAACCAGCACCGCAAACGCCACCGTTCTATCTGGTCACGCGGGCTGATCAGCCGTTATAACGATAAACTCATCCTGATGGTGGATGGCGTGCAGGTGCGCCACCTCTATTACGGACATTTTTCTCTGGGCGACAACTTCCCGCTGGAAAAGATCGAGAAGGTGGAGATCATCCAGGGGCCTGCCTCCAGCCTGTATGGCGCCAATGCTTTTGGCGGCATAATCTCTATCACCACGCGCAGCTTCGTGAAAGATTCAGATATCGAGTTGACGGCTGAACTGGGCAACCATGACCGTAAAAAGGTGACCGCATTGGCCAGCGCTTCGGCGATACAGGTCTTTGGCAGTCGTCTCGAACAGGATGCGCCTTTCAGAGAAGACCGTAACAGTTTTATCGGTGGCGATACATTGCAGCCTCTGGATGAAGATTACAGTAATGTCTTCATCAAGGGCGCGCCGCTCGAGGGTCTGACCCTGTCGGTGGATTTTCATGATAGTGAGACGCCTTTCCTGTTCATCCCTGATACGCAGGACGCATTTGTCGAGGAACAGTCGATAACACTGAGCGCACGCTATGAGGCCGGTGACCTGCAGCGGGGAAAATTAGAGACCACGTTCTATTACACGCAGGATAATGCCAGGGAATATGAGCTGGAGCAGGTGACGCAGTCGCTCGGTTACCAGGAAAACCAGGATGCGACGATATTCGGCGCATCCGTCACCGGCTTCAAACAGCTTTTCGAAGAACACGTGTTTGCCCTGGGTTTGAACTGGCAGCATGAACAGGCCGAGGATATGGACTTCGTCCGCTACTACCGTTACGACACAGGTTTTATCGACCCGCCGATCACCGGCTCATTATTATCTGAGCCGGACATCAGTAATGACGACTACGCGGTATTTCTACAGGATGTCTGGCGGATCAATGACAGGTTGAACCTCACGCTGGGTGCACGTTACGACTATTTCGAACAGTTTGACGGCTATGTAAATTACCGTGGTGCACTGGTGTATATGCCAGACCTGCAACAGACCTGGAAACTGCTCTACGGTACAGCGATACGTACACCGAGTTATCGCGAATATCTCAAGGTGCTGGAGAATACGACATTTGTCGCGCCGGTGCCTGACCCGGAGAGGATAAGGTCGCTGGAGCTGGCCTACTTGCATCAGTGGCAACGCACGAACCTGAATATCACTCTGTACCACAACGAGGTCGATGACTTTATCTATGAGGTTCCGACACCGGACGGTGGCGATGAGTATTTCGCGAACAGTGGTGAAACCATCAATATGAACGGTATCGATGCGCTGTTGACTTATTCGCTGCAGGAAGACCTGATGCTCAGGCTGAATGCTTCTTATCTCGATGCCGAGTCTATCGGTGTAGATGACATGCCTTACCTGGCTACATGGAGCGCGGGCTTTAACCTGAGCTATGCATATAGCAGTAATCATAATCTCGGTTTTTCTGTGGTCTATAACAGCGAGCGCGAGGATACCAATACATATACCGATGACGACCCTGGTTCGTTCGCCCTGGTCAATGTATTCGGTTCCGGCCAGATAACACCCGAGCTGTCTTATGGCTATGGTGTCGACAATGTGTTTGATGAGCGGGTCTATGATTCGGCTGCTGACTTTGGCAGTCAATATAATACCGAGAGAGCTGAGAGGGAACTCTGGATAAACCTGAAGTGGAGCCCTGCACCTTGAGAATCTGTATGCCATTATACTGGCTCAGTTCCGGGGCCAGTTCCAGGTTTATCGTGTTGTTAGCAGCCGTGATAAGCATGCTGTTTTCTCCCATGTCGTTTGCCGAAAGCGAAGATGCGCGTATCAACAAAGTGAAAGCTGCGTTCGTATTAAATGTTGCGCGTTTCGTCACCTGGCCTGCAGATGTTTTCGCTGCACAGGATGCCCCTATGGTGTTGTGTTATTACCGTAGCCAGCCTTTCGCCGGCGCCCTGGATACGATCGCAGACAAGACGGTGTCCGGGCGCAGGCTTGAGCTCAGGCAGGCAAGACGTCTATCAGATACAAAGTCCTGCCAGATCCTGCTGATACCAAAAGCGAGATTAAAGGCATATACCAGTGAAGCTGAAGCTGAACAGGCTCGGCCAGTGCTCATTATTGCTGACAGGACCGATGTCACTCCGGGTTCAGCAGAAGCCGCGACCGTACCTGGCGGGGTTATGGTCAGCCTGGTCCGTGATGGCTCACGTATCGGGTTTGAGATCAATCTATCGTTGAGCCGCGATGCAGGTCTCGCTATGAGTTCACAACTGCTCAAACATGCACGTATCGTTGGTGGCGGCTCCTGATTATGATCATACGTGGCAAGTCAATTCGCAGGAAACTGATGCAGGTGCTGTTACTGGCCAGCAGCAGTACGCTGGTAATCTCGATATCAGGTTTCACTATCAGCGACTGGTTCTCGCATCAGGAGTCGACCATCGAGCGGCTACGTGCGGTGGCAGGAATCATCGGCAGCAACTCTGAGGCAGCGTTAACATTTGAGGACACCCGCTCGGTACAGAGGACGTTGTCTATCCTTAAGGAAGAGGCAGATATCGCCTATGCCGCCGTGTACGACGACCAGGGCATGCTGCTCGCCAGTTATCAACGTGATGACAGCGTGTCTTCATGGACGCTGCCTTTTGACGAGTCCGGTTATATCGATGGTGAATTCTATGCAGTGCTGCCGATAATACTCGAAGGCGCACCGATCGGCAGTATCCTGATAGTGTCGGATCAGACTTACTGGAAACAGCGGCAACTGTTCCACCTGTTTACCGTATTAGGTGTGTTGCTTATTTCCTTTGTGGTTGCTCTGCTGATATCGAGACGATTGCAGCGAGCAGTTACTGACCCGGTATTAAAACTGGCAGAAACTGCGAGGCATATCACCAGGTCGAACGATTACAGCATGCGTGCGAAAAAAATATCCACGGATGAGATCGGCCTGCTGGCGGATGACTTCAACAGCATGCTCGACCAGATACAGGTGAAGGACAACGAGTTACAGAAAGTGACCGAGCAGCTGGAAGTGAAAGTAGAAGCGCGCACCCAGGCATTGACCGAGCTGACCCGGCAGCTGGAACACCAGGCATACCATGATAGCCTGACCGGCCTGGCTAATCGCACGACGTTTGATAACCACCTGCGGCTGGCCATAGAACAGCTGCAGCGATATGGTGGGCAGCTGGCGGTGCTGTTCCTTGACCTCGACCGTTTCAAGGTCGTCAACGATACCCTTGGCCATGTCATTGGTGACAGGCTGCTGATCCAGGTCGCCAAAAGATTTACCACCTGTATGCGTGCCAGCGATACGCTCGCACGGCTCGGTGGTGATGAGTTCGCTGTGCTGCTGAAGGGCATACACTCTACCAGTGATGCTGCTGATGTTGCACAAAAGCTGCAGAAGGTGATCGCTGAACCTATCGAGGTCGATGGTTACAGCCTGCACCCGGCGACCAGTATCGGTATCAGCCTGTTTCCGAGTGATGGCGATGATGCAGAGATCCTGCTGAAGAATGCTGATACAGCGATGTATCGATCAAAAGATGCCGGGCGCAACCAGATCACTTTCTTTTCAGCCGATATGAATGTGCGCGCGCGCAGGCGCCTGGAGCTGGAAAACAAACTGAGACAGGCGGTGAAAGAGCAGGCGTTGCAGGTCTATTATCAGCCGAGATGTGATGCTGAAACGATGGATATCACCGGTGTTGAAGCACTGGCGCGATGGACCGATCCGGAAGAGGGCGAGATCGCACCTTCAGAATTTATCCCGCTGGCTGAAGAGTGCGGCCTGATCGGCGATATCGATGAGTGGGTTCTGAAAAAGGCCTGCAGCGATGTGCTGCAATGGTTCGATGGAGACGAGCCGGAGATAGGCCTGGCGGTTAACTTCTCACCGACACAGTTTGCGCGCAAGGATCCGCATGCCATCGTCAAGCAGATTTTGTTGCAGACCGGTTTCCCCGCTACCAGTCTCGAACTGGAAGTAACGGAGAGCCTTTTTGGTCCGGACAGTTTCGATATCACGAACACGTTCAAAAAGATCAGTGAGCTGGGTGTGGAGATTTCGGTCGATGATTTTGGTACCGCCTATTCATCACTCAGCCGGTTGAAACAGCTTCCGCTGCATACCCTGAAGATAGACCAGTCCTTCGTGCGTGATCTGGGCAAAGACCCGGATGACGAGACTATCGTGCGCACCATCATCACCATGGCGCACAGCCTTAACCTCAAGGTCGTTGCAGAAGGCGTTGAGACGCATACGCAGTATGAATTCGTCAGGCAGCATGGCTGTGATGAGGTGCAGGGGTATCTCTTTGGCAGGCCGGTTCCGGCAGCAGAAATAGAAAGTTTACTGGCAGCCAGGGGCGCTGACGACAGTAGTGAAAAGATAATAAAAAGCCTGTAATCCCTGTTCAAAACAGTCTGGATTACAGGCCTGGTGCAAGCCGCAGCCGCTTGATCAAGCGGCAGAGGTCTGTCCGCGTTTACCTGGGACCGTTAACCGTCGCTTGCAGTTTCGCCTGAACCACTGCCATGTCACCCTGGTGTTTAGCTTCCGCCAGTACATTCATGGCCTGGTCGGTTTTGCCTTCCTTGTTCAGCTTGTCAGCTGTTTGCAGTAGTTTGCGACTATTATTCCATTCGTAGTTCATCGCTTTGGCGTTGTCGAGAGCTGCTTTAGCCTCCAGCGCGGCTTCTTCGTAGCTTCCTGCATGTGCCAGGACAGGGAGTAACAGGCAGGCGCTGATGCTTGATATCAGGCTGAGATTTTTTATATTCATAGTATCTCCTGAAGGTTTTGTTTTGTGAGCGCTTATTTATACTCCAAATGACAGATTTTGTATATTTTTTGAGCATATAAATACATAGTAATGTTGTTACAAATGCTGCTACCGCTTATAATTAGCCGCTTTTCAAATCCATGCGGGAACCGTTATGCGAATAATCGAAGAAGCCTTGACCTTTGATGATGTTTTACTCGTTCCTGCGCACTCGGTAGTGATGCCTAAAGACGTATCACTTCAAACCAAAGTCACCCGTGATATTGCCCTGAACATACCTCTGTTGTCTGCCGCTATGGATACGGTGACAGAATCCCGCCTCGCTATCGCGCTGGCGCAGGAAGGCGGCCTCGGTATTATTCATAAGAATTTGACACCCAGTGAGCAGGCCGCCGAAGTTAATACCGTGAAAAAATACGAGAGCGGCGTAATCACCGAGCCGGTGACCGTATCGCCCGATATGAAGATCCGTGACGTCATGGCATTGCGTGAGCGATACAAAATTTCCGGTATGCCGGTGGTCAAGGGCGACGAGCTGATCGGCCTGGTGACCAGCCGCGATGTCCGTTTTGAGACCGGGCTGGATAAACCGGTGACCGAGGTGATGACGCCGAAAGATAAACTGATCACGGTGAAAGAGGGTGCATCGAAAAACGATATACTGGCGTTATTGCACAAACACCGTATCGAACGTGTGCTGGTGGTCAATGATGCTTTCCAGCTGCGTGGCATGATCACGGTTAAGGATATCCAGAAATCCACCGATTTTCCTAATGCAGCTAAAGATGAACAGGGTCGCCTTCGCGCCGGCGCAGCAGTCGGTACCGGTGCCGGTACCGAAGAACGTGTCGATGCACTGGTCAAAGCCGGTGTCGATGTCATCGTCGTCGATACCGCCCATGGTCATTCGCAGGCGGTACTGGATCGCGTAGCCTGGGTGAAGAAGAACTATGAGGTACAGGTTATCGGCGGTAATATCGCTACCGGTGAGGCGGCCCGTGCACTGGTCGATGCAGGTGCCGATGGCGTCAAGGTCGGTATCGGTCCGGGTTCCATCTGTACCACACGAATCGTTGCCGGTGTCGGTGTACCGCAGATAACAGCGGTCGCGAATGTAGCAAAAGCACTGGAAGGCACAGGTGTTCCTCTTATCGCTGATGGCGGTATCCGTTACTCGGGCGACATGGCGAAAGCCATCGTTGCCGGTGGTTATTGCATCATGGTCGGCGGCATGCTCGCCGGTACAGAAGAAGCGCCGGGCGATGTCATCCTGTACCAGGGCCGCTCCTACAAGTCTTACCGCGGTATGGGTTCCATCGGTGCCATGAAGCAGGGTTCCAGCGACCGTTATTTCCAGGACAGTTCAGAAGGCAGCGAGAAACTGGTACCTGAAGGTATCGAAGGCCGTGTCGCTTATAAAGGACCGATGGGGGCTATCGTGCACCAGATGATGGGCGGCCTGCGTTCGAGCATGGGTTATGTCGGATGTAAAAACCTGGACGAGATGCGCAGTAAACCTGGCTTTGTCCGTATATCCGGTGCCGGCATGTCTGAATCGCATGTGCATGATGTAACCATCACCAAAGAAGCGCCTAATTACCGTTCTTCTTGATAAAGATTGAACCACAGAGACACAGAGGACACAGAGATTTTTATTTTGTTTAGTGCGCCGGCGGCGCCACTAAACAAAAATAATTTTTTCCTCAGTGTCCTCTGTGTCTCTGTGGTCAAAATGCTTTTAGTTTTTAATTAAATAAAAATACCATACCGCTATGCATGACATCCATTCAGATCGCATCTTAATCATCGACTTCGGTTCGCAGTACACGCAGCTGATCGCACGTCGCGTTCGCGAGGCAGGGGTCTATAGTGAGGTCCACCATACCGGTATGACCGGTGATCAGATTAAGGCTTTTAACCCTAAGGGCATCATCCTCTCCGGTGGTCCGGAGTCGGTTACTGCTGACGATACCCTGGTGGCACCATCGTATGTCTTCGAAGCCGGCGTGCCGGTACTGGGTATCTGTTACGGCATGCAGACCATGGCGGCACAGCTGGGCGGTAAGGTCGGTTCATCGACGCACCGTGAATTCGGTTATGCACAGGTGCGTGCACGTAACCACAGCGCTTTGCTGAAAGACATCGAAGATCACGTGACTGCAGATGGTTTCGGCATGCTGGATGTATGGATGTCACACGGCGACAAGGTCGAAGAGCTGCCAGAGAACTTCGTCTGTATTGCAAGCTCTGATAACGCGCCTATCGCAGGCATGGCTGATGAGACACGCAGCTTTTATGGCCTGCAGTTTCACCCTGAAGTAACGCATACCAAACAGGGTCAGCGCATCATCGAGCGTTTCGCACATGAAATCTGCGGCTGTGCCGCTGACTGGACGGCCGGCAATATCATCCAGGACAACATTGAGCGTATCCGTCAGCAGGTGGGTGACGATGAAGTGATTCTCGGTCTTTCGGGCGGTGTTGATTCTTCTGTAGTCGCAGCATTATTACACCAGGCAATCGGCGACCAGCTGACCTGCGTGTTCGTCGATAATGGCCTGTTACGTTACCGCGAAGGCGACCAGGTGATGGCGACCTTCGCCGAGAACATGGGCGTCAAGGTCATCCGTGTCGATGCCGAGCAGCGTTTTCTCGATGAGTTAAGTGGTGTCGATGAGCCAGAGAGCAAGCGTAAGATCATCGGCCGCGTCTTCGTCGAGATCTTCGAAGAAGAGTCCGGCAAACTGACCAATGCTAACTGGCTGGCACAGGGCACGATCTACCCGGATGTTATCGAATCGGCTGACAGTAAGAATTCACACCTGATCAAATCACACCACAATGTCGGTGGCCTGCCCGAAGGCATGAGACTGAAACTGGTCGAACCGTTGCGTGAACTGTTCAAGGATGAGGTGCGCAAGATAGGTGTCGAACTGGGCCTGCCATCTGACATGGTGTATCGTCATCCATTCCCGGGTCCGGGCCTGGGCGTGCGTATCCTGGGTGAAGTCAAGAAAGAGTATGCCGACCTGTTGCGCCTGGCCGACCATATCTTTATCGATGAGTTATACAAGAACAATCTGTACGACACGGTCAGCCAGGCATTCACTGTCTTTATCCCGGTGAAGTCTGTCGGTGTCATGGGCGACGGCCGCCGTTATGATTACGTGGTTGCGCTGCGTGCTGTAGAGACCATCGATTTCATGACCGCCCGCTGGGCGCACCTGCCATATGACTTCCTCGGTCACGTCTCGACACGTATCATCAATGAGGTCGACGGTATCTCACGTGTTACCTACGATATCTCCGGCAAGCCGCCAGCCACCATCGAGTGGGAGTGACTGCACTGGCAGCTATGATACAGGTATCGGAGGATTCAATGAATTTTTCAGGCTCGGCCAAAAAATAACCTCTCCGTCACCTTAAACTACCAGGATCTGATAGAAGAACCTGGCTAACAGCATTGCAACAACTATACTAATCCTGAACTTCAGATATATCACGATGAGAATCCTGTTGTTAAGATGAGTGTTAGACATTCCAATAAGCATTATCGGCCTGAGTTAGATGGTCTCAGGGCAATCGCTGTTATCAGCGTTATCCTCTATCATGCTGAGTTGACCATATTCGGAAATGATCACTGGTACCAGGGTGGATATATCGGAGTTGATGTATTCTTCGTCATCAGCGGCTATCTCATCACTCGAATCATCCTGTCAGAACTGGATAAAAACGGTTCATTCAGCTTTTTGAACTTTTACGAGCGCAGGGCACGCAGGATTCTTCCGGTTCTGTTCCTTGTCATATTCGTATCTGTGCCTTTTGCCTGGCAGATACTTCTGCCTACCGAATTTATCGAGTTTGCACAGAGTATTCTCTCCTCGTTAGCCTTCGGGTCAAATTTCTTTTTCTACTTCACGACCACCCAGTACGGGGCTGACAGCGCGCTGCTGAAGCCATTCCTGCATACCTGGAGCCTGGGTATCGAGGAACAGTATTACCTGGTGTTTCCGGTGCTGGCCGTCACCCTGTTCAAATATGCCAGGAATTATTTCATCTGGATACTAATCACTCTGGCACTGTTTAGTCTCATCTATGCAGACTCTATTGCGTTGAGATTTCCGGAGAAAAATTTCTACCTTCCCTTCAGCCGCTTCTGGGAGTTGTCTGCCGGATCGTTCCTGGCATACAGAGAGCTGTTTTTCAGGCGTGAACATAGTTACACCTGGAGCAGGTTCTACCCACTGGCAGGCTTATGTCTGATCATGTATTCGTTATTTTCGTTTGACGACAGGACCATTCATCCGGGATTCGATACCATTATCCCTGTACTCGGTGTATCTCTTATCATCGGCTATGCTTCAAGCCATGACCTGGTAGGCAAGATGCTCGGTACCCGGCCATTGGTCGGAATAGGCCTGATCAGCTATTCTGCGTATATGTGGCATTTCCCAATATTTGCACTTGCCCGTAATGCCAAACTGGATCCGACAAATATTGACAAGTATCAGTGGATCGCACTTACATTCCTGTTGTCTGTCGCCTCATATTTTCTCGTCGAACGTGTCTTTCGAAATCGTGTTCGGGTCCTGGCGAAGCCATTCCTGTATACCACAGCAATCTCCAGCGCCAGTGCTGTCCTGGTCTGCTTTATGATCATGAGTGGTCTAGTCGTCAATCGCAATAACATAGAGATTGCGAATCTGATCGACAGGGGGGTGTACAGGAAGGAGCAGCGTTCATTCGAGATAGACTACGACTACAGTGTTAAAACGAACGAGAAGAAAAGTCTGCTGGTGGTAGGGGATTCACATGCTGAAGACCTTTTCAAGGCCATGTCTTTCAGTTATCTCAATGAACAGTTCAATCTGTATATGGCATCACCGCTGAAACGTGATGATGATATCAATTATGAAATAGTGTGCCTGTATAACTATCTGGTCGATGTTGATACCGTGTGTCGTAACCGTGAATATGCACCAAACATCGTGCAGCAATACGAGAGCTCAGATGTCATAGTCCTGGGAGGCAGCTGGGATGACGATATCGATCTGCAAGTTCTGCCTGATCTGCTCACACGACTGATCGCTGATGACAAAGAGGTCATCGTCGTATCGCATACGCCCGAATCAAAGACCTTTGGCATTAGGGGGCTGAATCGTTTCGATGCATTCCTTTTCGAGAACAGACGTTTGCCAACATCTGTAGAGTTGCGGGAACTTGAGCATCGCTTCTATGACGATTACCTGAAGCTGGCATCCCTGAACAAGAAGTTGATGTCGTCAGTTTCTGAGGCTTCATCTCGATTGGTAAATTTTGCTGATCGCTCGGAATATATGTGCGATAAAGCCGTAAAAAAATGCTCTCTGTACTTTGAGCGCACGGGCGCGAAAGTACTGTGGGACTACGGTCATATTACTACTGCCGGAGCTGGAAAATTGGCGAAAAAGATTGATGAAATTAACTGGTTATCTGAAATTATCGTGGATCAATAAGCGGTTACCGAAAAGCAGGATACATGTAGCCTGCCGAATACGATTTGCCGATGACGAAGGCCGTTATTGGCATAGCATACTAAACTAATTTCCCGGAGTGCTATGTGGCAGCGTTAAATGGGTAATAGCTCCTGCATTGCTCTACTTACGGGCATCCAGCCCTAATCTGTGGTTAACTGCTATTTATGTCAAATGAACAACATCAATACTGGATGGGGAAAGCGCTGGCGCTTGCCCGTAAGGCTGAAGCAGCGGGTGAAGTTCCGGTTGGTGCAGTCCTGGTTAAAGATGGCGAGTTGATTGCCGAGGGCTGGAACCAGCCTATCTCCAGTCACGATGCGACTTCTCATGCCGAGATCATGGCGATGCGCGAAGCAGGTAAACGGCTCGATAACTATCGATTAATCGATACCGTGATGTATGTCACTCTGGAGCCATGTTCGATGTGTGTCGGTGCGATGATCCACGCACGCGTTTCGAAAGTTGTTTACGGCGCACCTGAACCGCGTACGGGGGCGCTGGGTGGAGCCTTTAACCTGCTTGAAGCCAATGACCACAATCATAATTTCGTTGTGACATCGGGTGTACTGGCTGATGAGAGCCGGGCTATGCTGCAGAACTTCTTCAAGTCACGAAGAAAAAAATGACGGTTATGAAGGCAGAGCTGGATGTTTTGTTGTTGCTGTCTCTGGTAGCAGAGGAATAAGCGCATCGATTAACGACTGGCATTAGTTTGCACCGGTTCTCTTCAGAGCAGGCTCTCTATCGGCAGTAAACCTGTTATAAAGACGCCAATTTTTCTCAGCAGGCCGGCTTTCGGCTCGTTTGAATAAAGAACTTCTTTGCCGCTTTCACATGTGGTCCAGTATAGCCTGTTGCCGTTTAGCTCATGCTTTAGATGGTAACTGTTATCCAGCGAGGCGCTTTTTTCAAACAGCTCTATCGCCTGTTTCGCCAGCTCCGTGCTGTTGACCATGATGCCGATCTCGGTATTTAACAGTTCGGAACGGGGGTCTATGTTGGCCGAACCGACGAAAACGAACTGTCTGTCTACAACCATGGCTTTGGCATGCAGGCTGGCATGGCGGGAGCCTTCGATAATCCTGGTTGTTTTTGACATCGAGGGGCGGGCAGTCGGCTTTAGTTCAAACAATTGAATACCGCCGGCGAGCAGCTGTCTGCGGTATTTCTTATAACCCGCATGCACTGCAATCACATCGGTAGCGGCCAGTGAGTTGGTCAATACTCTTATGTCTACACCTTGATCGCTTTTATTTTTTAACCACTGTACGCCTTTGCCACCCGGTACGAAATAGGGTGTCGAGATCAGCAGTTCTGCTGTCGCGCGTTCGAAATAGGGCATAACCTGGGGGCCGATGTGGATCGTTTTTTT
>SWCD01023990.1_pt1 | contig 40532 bp, 38 predicted proteins | sample 4693011 | NCBI WGS metagenome assembly SWCD01 (sample SAMN10267278, study PRJNA491770) | bioreactor metagenome | isolation source: DHS bioreactor inoculated with marine | place: Japan: Omine Ridge, Nankai Trough
AAAAAAGTTGAATGAGGAGGCTGGGGCAGGATCGTTAATATTGATATCAAATGCGCCGGTAGTAATATTCATACTGCCTATATTAAAAATGGCAGCACTACTGGCGAAGGGTATTAGCCCTAAAAAAATGCTTGCAATGAAGATAATTAATCTTAAATTATTCATAGTTAATAATCCCTAAAGGTTTTACATATCCGTTTAATACAGACGAGGTAGATGCTGAATTTATTCCATTTTTACACATAACAGTTAAATATACAGCGCCGCAAAACTCCTGATTTTAGGTAGATAGGCGGAAACTCGGCTAACAGAGATATACAGTTCCGTATAACTCCCGAATATATGGTGTTATACCGCCAACACTCACCATATGCAATAATGTTAATGGCCATGAGCCGCCCCTTATGAGAACCAATCTAAACTATAAACAGGGTAAAATTTTGTAAGCATCCGCTTTGAGTAGGCTTTATTCTATTGCGCTCATTTTCCAAGAATCTGTTCTGTGGTGTTCGCAGTCGTATAAATGCAATTATCATGAATGACCGCTAAGGGTCGGTTCGCGACTGCTGAGCAGGTTATTTACTTCGAATAATTCCAGTGGTCGCCTACCCGCGAATAGCGGATATTGAATATTAAGATAAATATTTCTTTCTAACTTTATTTTCTTTATAGATACCACTTATAATTAAAAATCGTAACCAGTACTTTTCTAGTGAAAAAGTTGACATGTATTTAGAAGTCATCAAAAAAGAACCTGCTGCTATCACGCATAAGACACCAATTCTTTTCGTGCATGGTATGTGGCATGCTGCATGGTGCTGGGAGGAATATTTCCTACCTTACTTTTCACAGAATGGATTCGTTACCTATGCTTTGAACTTACGTGGACATGGTGGAAGTGAGGGGCGCGAGCAATTACGTTGGTCCTCGATAAACGATTATGTTTCCGACTTGGCAAAGGTGGCAGAGCAATTGGAGGCACCACCAATACTCGTAGGCCATTCAATGGGCGGTCTTATTGTTCAAAAATATCTTGAGTCTTATAAATCTCCTGCTGCAGTGCTGTTGGCATCTGCACCACCTAAAGGAGTAATGCTAGCTACTGCGCGTATTTTTCTCAGGCACCCTTTAATTATGCTAAAAGCCTGTTTGACACTTAACATGCTGCTCATTGTAGGCACGCCTCAATTAGCGAAAGAAGCATTTTTTTCATCACATATATCTGAATCCAGAATGAAGGCACACTTCGCTCGTTTACAAGATGAATCATTTCGTGCCTATATAGATATGCTCGGGTTTAACCTACCACAACCAAGAAATTTCAAATCACCGGTACTCGTGCTAGGAGCAGAAAGCGATATTATGATTTCACAAAAGGAAGTTGAAGCAACTGCACAAGCTTTCGGTGTAAAAGCAAAAATCTTCACTAGTATGGCGCATGACATGATGCTGGAAGCCGGTTGGCAAGAAGTAGCTGACGAAATTCTGAGTTGGTTAAAAAAACGAAAGTTATAAGAACCTGGCTGGCATGCCAAGCTGATCAACTAAGATTAGGTATATTATATAATAACAATAAAATATTAGCGTTATAGTAAAATTATTACGACGTTGATTTAAAGAAATATAGCGGGATATTTGAATGACCGTTGTGGGTCGACTTTGGTCGTTAGAGGAAAAATTACAAAAGTCTGCTTTGTGGTGGAAGCAGTTGCTCACAGTCAATATCGCCAGTGACTGCTAAGGGTCGAAAATTCTCGGTCAGGAAAAATATGCGAAGGTCCGTTATCACGGATATTTTCAATGTCAGAAAATGTCGCTGATGGTCGCATAAGTGTTGTTTTGAGAAGTGAACCTGACAAATCTTAATGTCTGCTACGTAAAATAACGCTTTTTCACAAAGGCGACATTCAAAGTTTCTATCTCAATCGACCCCTTCACCACATAAGAGGCGTTTAGCAAATTTATCTGCCTGTGAGTCATTCGTACAAAGGAGACATTAAAATCTGGCGAGATTTTGGTTATTTATATTGATCTAATCTTTGCCATGACTACTAATGCTTTACTATTGATTGTTAATAACTTTATCGCTTATCCCCCGCTCTTCATGGCGCATCTTAAGAGCAGGACTTCTTTAAACAATGAAGCATTGCGACAAAATGTCAGATTTTCTGTCTATCTCTTTTTGTGATTTTCTTGATAAATTAACTTCAGCCACTAGAATATTGAATCAGTCTAAATGATGGCGGTTCGGCAATGCCTGGTCCCGCTACTAATTTTTGAACGTTTTTTAAAACGCTAACCATTATTACTTTAGAACCACAGTATTTAGTATGAAACATATAATGAAGAAGCTAATCATTTTGTCGTGTATTGTCTTTGGACAGAGTACTGCTACATATGCAACTAATACAGAAATTAATGATGATTACACCAATAATGTTGTTACTGAATATCCAGAGAGTGTTTTACGTTTTCACAAGAAAATGGCCGAGAATGGCAGCCTGTCAGCACAGAAATTATTGGGTAACCTGTATTTATCCGGTAATGAAATTCCAGTCGATTTAAATGAATCCATTAAATGGTTTACAATGGCTGCAGACACTGGGGACTTTGATTCGATAAACCAGTTAATGCTAATTGATATAATGGTAAACGGTTTTTCAAATGATGTTCATTCTGGATGGTATAAAAAGTTACAGAACATTAAGCCCTTAACTAGTAGTACTTCACAAATACTTCAAAATGTAAAAAAATTAAAAGGAGGCGGAGTATAGAGATACATGGCTTAAGTGTTTTCCGCATAGAAGGTGGCGCGCATAAAAGATGCCGGAGAGATTAAAAGTTAACTAATCCTCAATGTCTCCTCTGGATATTTTTCAAATGATAGTCATGAGTGAACGAACTACCGCCTGGTGTTGTTACACAAACCAAACATACTACTATCGATAACTTAAACTCTGGTGCCTGTTACGATCACCAACGTCTACTCAAGCAACAACATCGAAAACAACCGCACAGAATGGCGGCACTTTATTTCAGAACAATCCTTCAAACGAAAGATAGTTAACCGCATCACCGTTTTTGATCTCTTTACCTATGTGAACTTCGACCAGACCATCTGCCCAGCTTGCGGAAGACAGCACACCAGAGCCCTGGTGTGGATATAGCTGCGCGACCACCTGATGATCTTTCTGTTCTAATCGCACACGTAGATACTCCTGGCGTTTTATTTTTGGCCAGTCGAAATCGGCGATCACCGAGACACGTTTTACAAGATAGTTTTCTGCGCCCTGCAGCTTCAGGATCAAGGCACGAGCAAACAACAAATAAGTGACAAACACCGAGACCGGGTTGCCCGGCAGCCCGATAAATAAAGCATTATCAACTTTACCAAACGCTACCGGTTTTCCCGGCTTCATCGCGATACGCCACATAGAAAGCTCACCCAACTGCTGCAGCGCGATGCGCACATAGTCTTCTTCACCAACAGAGACACCGCCACTGGTTATCACCAGATCTGCATTTTCGGCAGCCTGTTTTAAAACATCGGTAGTCGCTGCTAAAGTATCTGGCACGATACCCAGGTCGATGACCTCACAATCCATCGCCTGCAATAGACCGCGCAGCGTATAACGATTTGAATTATAGATTTGTCCCGGTGCAAGCGCTTGACCGGGCGCGACTATTTCGTCACCAGTAAAAAACGTGGCGACTTTTAATCTTCGTTTGACTCTAAAATCAGCCAGACCCACAGATGCGAGCAGCCCCAGTTCCTGTGCGCGCAGACGTTTACCTGCGGTTAAAACCACGCTGCCATTTTTTATATCTTCACCGGCACGCCGCACATTACTGCCAGCTTTGACGACGGTGTTGACGATAACCGTGTCCCCTTCCTGTTGACACATCTCCTGCATGACCACCGCATCGGCACCCTCAGGCACCGGCGCACCAGTAAAGATACGCGCAGCGGTACCGGGTTCCAGGGGTAAGCCAACCTGACCGGCAGGTATACGTTGCGATACCGGTAACTCATTCGCATCCGACTGACAGTCTTCACTACGAACCGCGTATCCGTCCATCGCACTGTTATCATAACCCGGCACATCAATTGCAGATTTCAGATCTTCGGCCAGCACCCGGTTCAACGCATCGAGGATATCAACGGTTTCAGTCTCTTCGACGGGCACGGCCTGCGACAGAATTTTTTCTATGGCCTGCTCGACACTGATCAGTCCGGGGGATGTACAGCAATCAACAGGGATATTATTTTTGTTCATTAAAGTCACTCACAAGCAGCAGCGTTTCCGGCAAAAGCTTAACACGCCTGCAACGTTTCTTATGCATGCCCACTAATGTTATTTTTCCAGCAGTCTGGGCATCAGCGCTACGATATTGCAGGGCCCGGTATTACAGTCGAGCTGCGGCGATATCACTTTGTCCCAGCCAGTACGACAGGCACCGGTCGATCCCGGCAGGCAGAAAATAAACGTGCCGTTTGCCAGACCACCGACACAACGTGAGGCGATCGTCGAAGTGCCGATCTCCTGATAGGATACCCAGCGAAACAGTTCACCGACACCGTCGATCACTTTATCGAACAACGGCTCCACCGCCTCCGGTGTAATATCACGGCCCGTTAATCCAGTGCCGCCAGTGGTGACCACAACATCGACCTCTTTATCCGCGATCCAGCGAGATACGGCGGCGCGAATCTGGTATTTATCATCCGGTAAAATGAGCTTCTCGACCAGGGTATGATTTGCCTGCGTCAGACGCTCGACCAGTGCATCACCCGAAGTATCATCAGCTTCGGTCCGGCTATCAGAAACGGTCAATACCGCAATTTTTACAGGTACCCATTTTTTATCATTCATTGCTTCGCTACTCTTTGCTGTTTATCGCAAACTGATTAATTATCTGTTGCCGGTAATATTAAACTAACGACGACCCCTTGTTTATCCCCACGATTAGCTATTTCTAGTTGCCCATGATGAAACCGTGCGATCTGAAACGCCACGTATAAACCGATACCCAGGTGTGGTGTTCCAGTTTTAACTGGACGATGCGAGATCATACCCATGAACAATAGATCCAGCTGCGCCTGTGGAATATAGTCACCTTCGTTTTTTACACTAATTTTCACCTGTTGATGCTGATTTGTATCAAGTTGAAATACGATCTCTGTTTCGGGCAATGCGAAATCCAGCGCGTTATCTTTGATCTTATCAAGAAGCTGAACGATCCGGATATCGTTACACCTGACAAAAACCCCACTATTGTCACCGTAATAACCCAGCTTTGCTGATGTATGTTTAAGTTGCGAATTACTGACGTATTCACTGAGCAAGGCTGCGATATCAACCATTTCAGTCTCATCCTGAATCAATGCTTCGTCGATGTTTGCCGCTTCGGTCAGGCTCGACACAATAAGCTGCAGCTGTTTTATCGCTTTACTTACTGTAACGATGTCTGCTGAATCATTCTTTTTCTGCAGGTTTTGTAATGACATACTAATAGTATTGACTGGATTTAGTATCTCGTGGCGCAACATACGTGGCACGGTTTCTAGAAAACAGGTGTAACGGTTCAACTTCCCAAGCAGTGACGAGAAACTGCGAGACAGTTCACCGATCTCATCACCATGTTTACAATCTGACAGTTCGACGTGGTTTATAAAACGTCCGCTGTCATCGATGATTGAGGCCGTCTGTTTTTTCAGTCGATTGATTCGAAATGTCAGCCACGAACTAAAAACCAGCAGGCTAATAAAAACCAGTGAGAAAATACCAAGCGTAGCAAACATCACATCATTTAACGTATCACGCTGTGAAGAAAGAATCTGACGACTATTCTTGCTTACTAAAACCGCACCGATCACTTCATCGCCATCGAACACAGGGCGTGCGGCAACGATGATTGTTTCATCATCCTCTTCGATACGCTTTACCTGCGCATCACCCAGCAACACTTTATTTACCAGCGTCTCACTCACTTTATCGATGGCGTAACAAAGCGAAGCATGCAACGCCTGGCCACCGATCACCGCACGCACTCGCCGGTATTTGTCGATGACACATATCCGTGATTCCGATTCGCTCAAATTTTTCAGCACACTGGTGATCTCAGATGACTGAAACAGTAACGGATTTAATATATTGTTATCCAGTGTGTGGGTCGAAACGATGGTATCAACGTTGCGTTCATTCTCACCAAAAACGTCGACCACGCTTAGTGACAATCGACGATTAGGTTCCAGCCATTTTTCTGGCAGTCGTATCTCGACATCGTATCCTGATGCTGTCTCCCGCCACACACCATAGACGGCGTTCACATGTTTACCACTCAGCCAACTCGTCCAGTTTTCTTTCACCCTGTATACGCTGACACTGCCCTGGCCAGCGGTTAATAATACGAGCCGATTTCGCTGATCGTTCGCATCAACATATTCCAGCCTTATATGATCGCTTGAATCCAGTGAACTGTAGCGCGGATTCCGGTAAACAATATTTTTGTCATATACTTTTAAATAGATATATAAATATTGCGGATCATTCGCCAGCAATAGCGAAAACGCACCACTGCCGTACGATGTAAACTGTTCTTTAAGCGGCTTCCAGTCTTCATCATAACCGTCTATATCGATGTTCTGTTTAAACGGGTAAACGTACAGTGCGTACTCATCGGTATCAAACAAACCGGTGTAACCATTTAACACGGTCGCAATGGCAGATGCCGCCATCGACTGTGCTTCTTCCTGTCCCTGCAATAAAGAGGACTCGATCTTTTCGATAAAGTGATAACCGAACCAGGGTAGCATCACTAAAAATACTGAGCTAAAAACCAGTAAACGGGTAGCCAGTTTCATTCACACAACCACTGGTAACCAAAACCATAACGCGTTTTTATGCACTGGAATCCGGCGTCGATCTTTTTAAATTTTTTTCGGATGTGCAGGATGTGTGTATTGATGGTGTTATCTTCGACCACGCCCTGACGGGTGGCCTTTATCAAGGCATCAACACTGACCGCTTCATCAGCTTCGAACATCGCAGCCAATAACGAAAACTCCGTTGGCGTTAAATTGATCTCTTCCTGTTTCCAGAAACACTGCATCGATTTAAGATTAATAGTCAGATCACCGGATTTTTTATTGTGAACATTTTTCGGGCCATTAACATTCACCTCCGACGTTAGCTGCTTGATCTGAAAAAAAGATTCGATGCGAACGATCAGATATTCCAGTGAAACCGGTTTGGTCTGATAATCCCAGGCACCTAATTGCAGACCATAAATCTTATCCAGCTCATCACCACGGCTGGTGAGAAAAATAATCGGCAGGCTGGCATCACGCTGTTTGAGATAGCGGCATATCTCATAACCGCCGCCGACTTCAGATTTTAATGCGATATCGAGTATCGCCAGATCGGGCAGCGCTGCTTCAAACGCATCGATCGCCTGCTGCCTGTCTTCATATTCCAGCACATCATAATCATGCGACCTCAAAGCATCTGCATAATAACGTCGCTGATCCATATCGTCTTCGACAATGGCTATGGTTTGTTTCACTAATAACTGCCCGTGTTTTGTATTGCTGCTGCCATATTAAATGATATTACCGCGCAGAAGCGAAAACTCCATTTTTTCTCCATATTTCCTCCACTCACTGCCAAAGATTGAATGCCAGTGCGTTGCTTTAATAGCTGCGTGGAAACACATAACTATTTTTATATAACCCGGAGAAAACAATGAAAAAATCTTTATTAAACATCGCTGTCACAATGGCACTTGGCAGTGCCTTATTTTCTGGCTCAGTTCTGTCGACCCAGGTATATGCAGATGACCTGATGGCAAACAATAATACCAGTAACGACGCTGTGACTGAAACCTACCTCTACCCGGGTATGGGTGCTGGTGCGGCTTCTGGCGCACTTATTGCCGGCCCGGTGGGTCTGCTCATCGGCGGTTTGATCGGCGCGATTGCCGGCGCCAGTCAGGAAACACCAACAACGCCTGAATCGCTCACTGTCCTTGCTGCAAAGACTACGCACGAATCACATGCAACAGGCGGCATACAAAATAATCATGATAAAAACAATACTGCGCTTAATGTCACGAACCAGTCCACTACACAGCAAGGCACGCAGGTTGCACAATTAGGCGCAATAAACACTGTCGTGGAAAACTCGCTCGAATCCCAGCAGAAAACCCTGCTGGATATACTGACAGCCGATCTCAGCCTCGATGTCTATTTCCGCTCTGGCAGCACAAAGATCGAGTCCTTCTACCCGGCACGCCTGGCCGCCATCGCTGACCTGATGAACAACATGGACACACTGGAAATTCACCTTGATGGATACACCGACCGTCGCGGCGATAAAATAAAAAACATCGCACTGGCAGACCAGCGCATCAAAAAAGTACGTGAGCAACTGATCGATGCCGGCGTCGATGAGAATCGCATCATCAGCAAAGCCTTCGGCGAGATGAAAATGGTTTCAAACGCGGGCGATCTTGAAGCTTACACCTTTGATCGTAAAGTCGTGATCCGGTTTCAACGCATCACTGCCGACTCGATTTCATCAATGACGACCGTACTCTCTGCGACAGAAACAAACGACACGGACGATGTCGTTGCTGATACCAGCTTCGAGTTTTGAAAACAGATGAATCAGTAACGATGATAGACAGCAACATAAATACTCTGAGCGGCGTGAATATGATCTCGATGAATATCTTCAGTAAAACGTCTGGTTTTCGCATGACCAGTCACGCGCTGGAGAGATCACAACAACGTTGTATCCCGCCTCTGATCATTCACTGGTTATGCCAGTACGGCTCGCGCAAAAGAAATGACAACGGCACTATCGTGTGTTATTTCGACAGAAAAAGCCTACGCCTTATTGCCTCTGATGTCGGACACATCGTCATCCGGCGGTTATCGGGTCTGATGAATGCTTACCTGGTAATCGCCGGTGAGCAGATACTCACTGTTGGCCATCGTTACAAACGGATCAAAAAACTCTAACACAATAATTGCGGGCGGCACACGATGTGCCGCCCGCAGGAGTAGTGAAATGAACACCATGAACAGTTATTATTTTCGCAATAGGAAAAAAACACAGACACATTCAAAAGTACTAAACAGCATTCAGAAAATACTGGTCGTCATCAGCATCTACCTGGTCTTTGGCCTGTTATTCCAGTACGTCTACGCCAGCAATAACGATATCGAGCCGTACCAGACACAACACGGCTCGGTGTGGTTACTGCCCGACAATGGTGTCTATATCGAAGCACTACAGATGCAGACCGATGTTGATTATGAGATCACCGGCGCCATCGCCAGGGCCAAAGTCAAACAACGGTTCAGGAACAGCAGCGCACTGTCGGCAGAAGGCATATATGTTTTCCCACTACCGGAAAAAGCAGCGGTTGACCATTTTAGAATGCTCATCGGCGAACGTATTATCGAAGGCCAGATCGAACAACGCACCACTGCTAAAAAAATATATGAGCGCGCAAAATCAGCCGGCAAAAAAGCCAGCCTGATCGAACAGCAACGGCCAAATGTTTTCACCACTGCGCTGGCTAATATCGCGCCGGGAGAAGAGATCACGGTCGAGTTTGAATTTCAACAGATACTCGATTATAAAGATAAGACTTATCGATTACGTTTCCCGACGGTTGTCGGCCCTCGCTATCACCCGGGCCAGCCTTCCATACAGGACCTGACTAACCCTGCCCCCGATGCAACCAGCGTCTATACCGAAACTGACCCGGTAAACAACAGCAACAGTCCGATACGCATCCATATATTACTCGATGCTGGCGTCAGTCTTTATGACCTCAGCAGTTCTTATCATCGCATCAACATCAACCAGACCAGCGAAACCCGTTACAGCATCTCCACCATCGGTGAGGACATTGCTGCTGACCGTGATTTTGAACTGCTGTGGAAACCACAGCTAAATGCCAGCCCACAACTGTCTGCCTTTAACGAAAAAATCGATGGCGAAAATTATACGATGCTTACCCTGTTGCCACCCGACCTGAGTCATCTACAACAAAAAGTGCCGGCACGCGACGTGGTGTTTGTACTTGATATATCGGGATCAATGGCAGGCACCTCTATCGAGCAGGCAAAGGCCTCACTGATAACCGCACTCGATGGCCTCTCCTTGATCGACCGGTTTAACATCGTCTGGTTTAATGATGACGCAGGGAAATTGTTTCCTGACGCGATAGCCGCCACCGCGCAATACAAAAAATACGCTAAACGTTTTATCGGTAACCTGCAGGCCGATGGCGGTACAGAGATGTTACCGGCACTGAAGCTTGCATTATCAGAGCACGAAGAATTCTCACGTTTCCGGCAGGTCATATTTTTGACCGATGGCAACATCAGTAATGAAGCCGATTTATTTGATGTTATCGACAGACGGTTGGCAAACAATCGCCTGTTCACTATCGGCATCGGCTCTGCACCCAATGCCTACTTCATGCGCGAAGCGGCAAGCAGGGGGCGCGGCACGTTTACCTATATCGGCGATGTTAACGAAGTACAGGAAAAAACCATCGCCCTGTTTAAAAAACTTGAAACACCGGCATTGATCAATATCCGGCTAGATCTGGATCACGATAGATACGAGATATTTCCGAGCATCATCCCCGACCTGTATGCAGGTGAAACAGCCACCATCCTGATAAAAGGCAAACAAACGCCACACGATATTGCGATACAGGGCGATTATGGAAATAACGCGTGGCAAACCCGCACCGAGCCAGGCACTGGGACACGAAGCGGCATCCACCTTGCCTGGGCGCGTGAAAAAATCGCTTCGCTGATGAGCATGCGCCATAAATCAGATACTGAGGACAAACGTGAACGCATCAAAAATGAAATAACAAACACCGCACTTAAGCACCATCTGGTCAGCCGTTATACCAGCCTGGTGGCTGTTGACCTGACGCCGGTAAATACCGAAGGTTTATTATATCGTCATCGCCTGAAAAACAACCTGCCGCATGGCTGGAAAAATTCAGCGGCAGCCAACGGTATCATGCTGGCACAAACAGCAACCAGCTCTCGACTAAACATGCTCGTCGCATTAATAATGTTTATCGCGGCAATCACGTTATGGCGATACCACAGACAACACTAAAAAATGATGGTATCGACGACCACGCAAAAACTGTTTAGGCGGCACGCAAGAAAAGCCATCACCTACATCATCGTTTTATTATTCGGCATCAGCCTGTGGCAACTTGCTGCGGCCGGCTGGATACAGAGCAAAGCCTTCATCGCGCAACAGTTGCTCAAGCATTCCTGGCACAGGACACTGAGCGATAAAAAAATGGTTACGCAAAAACCCTGGCCATGGGCAGATACCTGGCCGGTCGCAAAACTGATCGTGCCACAACATCATATCGAACAGATAGTCCTCGCTGGTGACAGTGGCAGCAGCCTTGCTTTCGCGCCGGGCGTTTCACTGGCGGGAGCCCTGCCAAATAGTCAGGGAACAACCGTCATCAGCGCACATCGTGATACGCATTTTAATTTTCTAAAGGATATAAAAATCAACGAAACTTTTTTTCTGCAAACAGTCAGTAAAGCCACTCGCTATCGTGTTTATGATTTGCAAATCGTCGACAGTAAAACATATACCCTGCAGGCTGACACGGATGATCAAACACTGGTGCTCGTTACCTGTTACCCGTTTAACGCTATCAATACAGGCGATTTATCACGCTACCTGGTTTTTGCGAGACCGGCAAACCCGGCCTGGAAATAAAAACTCAAAATTGCCTGTGTTAATTCTCCACACACATTTTAATGAAATAACCAATAAGACTTGATATGAGTCAAATATAATATTCTAAACCCCTTATACACTCATCGAACATAGACGTGAGGTTTGAGTAACATCGAATGAATGCACCAGTCAGCAGAATGCAGTTTCTTCGAGGCGATTTCAAAGGAATGAGATCGCCACAGCGTCCGCCGTGGGCGATCGATGAAAGCCTGTTCACAGAAATATGCACCAACTGCGGCGAATGCATTTCATCATGCCCCTCACACATCATCAAACAGGCGCGGGCAAATTTCCCGACTATCGATTTTTCTGCCGGCGAATGTTCGTTCTGCGAGCAATGCGTCGACGCCTGCAAACCGCAGGCATTACTCAAAAGCAAACAGAAAGCACCGTGGTCGATCAAAGCATCTATTAATAAAAAGACCTGCATCGCACACCAGGGTGTGGAGTGTCGCAGCTGTTACGACCCCTGCGAAACTCACGCGATAAAAATGCCACCGCGACTGGGTGGTATTTCTATCCCCGTTATTAACACCGACAACTGCTCAGGCTGCGGTGCCTGTTTTTCAGTTTGCCCGGTGCAGGCCGTGACCATAGGCCAGCTACAATGAATTTAACTGTATCAGGAGAACACGATGAATATTAGCGGCGTTCTGGTAAAAGCCTATCCGGAAAATCTGGTGAATATCCAAAAAACGCTGGCCACCATGGCTGGCGTAGAAGTCCACGGCAACAATGATGATGGCCGCATCGTTATCACTGTAGAAGATATCAGCGCAAACAATATCACCGACACCCTGGTAGAGATACAGGGTGTACCCGGTGTGTTATCTGCCGCCATGATCTACCACCAGTTTGAAGAATAAACAAGCAACGAAACAACACTCTTAATTAAAGATTTGAAGAATAAACACAAGGTCAACAGGAGGCCGAGTAATGAAACTAACACGTAGAGATTTCATTAAGACAAACGCTATAGCAGCTACAGCAACTGCTGCCGGTATAACGATACCCGGGGTCAAAGAAGCTCTGGCGAAAACCAAAGATGACATCCGCTGGGACAAAGCACCCTGCCGTTTCTGCGGTACCGGTTGCAGCGTACTGGTCGGCACCAAGAACGGGCGCGTTGTCGCTACTCAGGGTGACCCGGATGCCCCGGTCAACCGAGGCCTTAACTGCATCAAAGGTTATTTCCTCTCCAAGATCATGTACGGCAAAGACCGTCTGACCACACCGCTGCTGCGCATGAGCAACGGCAAATACGACAAGGAAGGCGAATTCACCCCGGTCAGCTGGGAGCAGGCGTTTGATGTCATGGAAGAAAAATTCAAGGTCGCCCTGAAACACGATAAGGAAGTGAACAAGGGCAAGAAGCCTGGTGAAATCGTTTCTACCGTCGGCATGTTCGGCTCTGGTCAATGGACCGTGTGGGAAGGTTATGCGGCATCCAAACTCTATAAAGCCGGTTTCCGCTCAAACAACATCGACCCGAACGCGCGCCACTGCATGGCTTCTGCGGTCGGTGGTTTCATTCGTGCCTTCGGCGCAGACGAACCCATGGGCTGTTACGATGACCTGGAACATGCCGATGCGTTTGTTCTCTGGGGTTCAAACATGGCGGAGATGCACCCGATCCTGTGGTCGCGCCTCACCGATACCCGTCTGACCAAAAAAGGCTGTGAAGTCCACGTGCTGTCCACTTTCGAACATCGCTGTTTCGATCTGGGTGACAACAACATGATCTTTACCCCGCAGACCGATCTGGCGATCCTGAACTACATCGCCAACTACATCGTGCAGAATAAGGCTTACAGCAAAGACTTTATCAGCAAACACGTCAATTTCAAGAAAACCCCTGTCGACATCGGTTACGGTCTGCGCCCTGAGCATCCGCTGGAGAAAAAGAAAACCGGCAAAGGCGGAAAACTCAGCGGCATCTCGTTTGAAGAATATGCAAAATCGCTGGAACCGTACACCCTCGAATACACCTCTAAACTTTCCGGTGTACCCGAAGATAAACTGTTACGCCTGGCAAAACTGTACGCCGATCCGACCAAAAAGATCACCTCTTTCTGGACCATGGGCTTCAACCAGCATACCCGCGGTGTATGGGCCAACGGCCTGATGTACAACGTGCATCTATTAACAGGCAAGATTTCCGAGCCAGGCAACGGCCCGTTCTCATTGACCGGCCAGCCTTCTGCCTGCGGTACCGCACGCGAAGTGGGCACTTTCTCGCATCGCCTGCCCGCTGATTACGTGGTCAAGAAAAAAGCCCATCGTGATATTGCTGAAAAGATCTGGAAACTACCTGAAGGCACGGTTCCCGGCAAACCCGGTTATCACGCCGTATTACAAAATCGCATGCTGAAAGACGGCAAGCTCAACGCTTACTGGGTGCAATGTAATAACAACATGCAGGCCGGCGCCAACCTCAACGAGGAGACCTACCCCGGTTATCGCAACCCTAAAAACTTCATCGTCGTCTCTGACCCCTACCCAACCGTTACTGCCATGGCCGCCGACCTGATTTTACCGACAGCCATGTGGACTGAAAAAGAGGGCGCTTACGGCAATGCCGAACGCCGCACCCAGTTCTGGCGTGAGCAGGTGACAGCACCGGGTGAATCCAAGTCTGATATGTGGCAGGTAGTCGAATTTTCCAAACGCTTCAAAGTGGAAGATGTATGGCCAGAAGAACTGATCGCCAAACAACCCGAAGTACGCGGTAAAACTCTGTATGAAATTTTATTCGCCAACGGTCAGGTGGATCAGTTCCCCAAACAAACCGTGACTGACAGCTCTGGCAATAAATACACCAACCACGAGATGGACGATTTCGGTTTCTACATCCAGAAAGGTCTGTTCGAAGAATATCGTCGCTTCCAGCAGGAAGGGCCGAAAAAAGGCCACGAACAGGCACCCTTCGACGTCTATCACAATACCCGCGGTCTACGCTGGCCGGTGATCGACGGCAAAGAAACCTTATGGCGTTACCGTGAAGGTTACGATCCTTACATCAAAGCCGGTGAAGACATCCGTTTCTATGGCAGAAAAGATGGCCGGGCGAATATCATCACCGCGCCTTACGAACCCGCTGCCGAAAGCCCGGATGATGAATTTGACCTGTGGTTATGCACCGGTCGTGTGCTGGAACACTGGCATTCAGGCTCCATGACACGTCGTGTACCCGAACTGTATCGCGCCTTCCCGGATGCAGTCATCTTCATGCACCCGGACGATGCAAAAGAACGCGGACTGCGCCGTGGATTGCCAGCAAAAATCCAGAGCCGACGCGGTGAGATCGTCGCACGTATCGAAACACGTGGCCGCAACAAAGTGCCCAAAGGGCTGATCTTTGTTCCCTGGTTTGATGCCAGTCGTCTGATCAACAAAGTCACACTGGATGCGACCGACCCGTTATCCAAAGAGACCGATTACAAAAAATGTGCGGTGAAAGTCGTCAAGGCCTAGCTGCAACATCCGAGTAATCAACGACAGTAAATAGCGACGTAATGAACACACAGCCTACACCAGCACGACGCAGTGCAAAGCTTAACAGCCGACGGAAATTTTTGCTCGATTCCGCACGTGCTGGCGGCGTTGCCACGCTGGTTGCGCTGGGTATAGGTTTGTATTCACGCCAATCGGTATCACTGCCGGCCTCTGCCATCCGCCCGCCCGGCGCACTCAATGAAAAAGATTTTCTCGGTGCCTGCGTGCGCTGTGGTCTGTGCGTGCGCGACTGTCCATTCGACACCTTGAAGCTGGCAAAATTTGGCGACAAAGTTACCACCGGCACCCCTTATTTCACCGCCCGTGATGTCCCCTGCGAAATGTGTGACGATATCCCCTGCGTGAAGGCCTGCCCGACCGGCGCGCTGGATCACAGCCTGGAAAATATCGACGATGCCCGCATGGGACTTGCGGTATTGATCGATGAAGAGAACTGCCTGAATTTTCAGGGACTGCGCTGCGATGTCTGTTATCGCGTCTGCCCGGCGATCGACCAGGCCATTACCCTGGAGATGCAACACAATGTACGCAGTGGTAAACACGCCATGTTTATCCCTACGGTGCATTCGGACCATTGCACCGGCTGCGGAAAATGCGAACGTGCCTGTGTGCTGGAAGTCACCGCCATCCGCGTGATGCCTTTCGAACTGGCAAAAGGCGAACTGGGACACCACTACCGCTGGGGCTGGAAAGAAAAGAACAAAGCCGGCGAAAGCCTGGTGGCACCGGATGTGGAACATCATTACAACCTGCCACAGGGTCAGTCTTACGACCTTCAGGGCGAAGGGCTTATTATTGACGATAACGCATCGGACGCCAGCCCGTTTGGCACAAACCCACTGGACACATTGAATAAAAACAGCATCAATGCGCAGGGGGCGAAAGAATGAAACGCCGCCCCACCGTAACGAGGCACCCCGGTCATGATGCACGCGCCGACAAAGGCTGGCTGGTCGCCAACAAGTGGCTGATCGCGAGACGAGCCAGCCAATTGGTCATCCTGTTGCTGTTCCTGCTCGGCCCCTGGTTCGGCATCTGGCTGATCACCGGCAATCTAAGTTCCAGCCTGATACTCGGAACCGTGCCGCTGACCGACCCTTACATATTATTGCAGAGCCTGTTCGCCGGACACAGTCCGGAAAGCGTGGCGATAACCGGCGCGGTCATCGTCGTAGTCTTTTATACACTGTTCGGAGGCCGCGTTTACTGCGCCTGGGTCTGCCCGGTAAATATCATAACCGATACCGCACAATGGTTGCGCGACCAGTTTAAGATTACCGGCGCATCAAGCATGTCACGCAGCACCCGTTACTGGATCCTGGCGGCCACGCTGCTACTGTCTTTCATCACCGGCGGCATAAGCTGGGAACTGGTCAACCCGGTTTCGATGTTACATCGCGGTCTGATCTTCGGCATGGGACTGGCGTGGTTTATCATCGCCGCCGTTTTCCTGCTCGACATGTTCGTCAGCCGGCGCGCATGGTGTAGTCACCTGTGCCCGGTCGGCGCATTTTACAGTTTGCTCGGCACACACAGTTTGATACGCATACGTGCCGATGCACGTGAACAATGTGACGATTGTATGGACTGTTTTAAAGTGTGTCCCGAACAGCAGGTTATCCGACCTGCCCTGAAAGGTCAGCTAAAAGGCAGCACAGAAATTTTTGGCCCGGTGATCACCTCAGCCAACTGTACCAACTGTGGCCGTTGTATCGACGTATGCGCAAAAGATGTTTTTCACTTTGGCCTGCGCCTGGATAACAAGGTAAACGATATGAACAGCAACACACCCCATTCACAAAACATTAGTAAAAAACTCAATCATTCTTCTGGAGTAGAGGTCTTATGATGATGAAAAAAATAACCACAATCGTAGTACTACTGGCTGCTGTAGGTTTTGGCGCTCAAGCAATCGCTGAAACCGTCAGCTCGTTACGGGGCGCATCTGATATCGAGCAGGATTCATCCGCGCCGGCATCAAAAAGATACAACAAGGACGGCGAACCGATCGCGCGTGATTACGTGCAGCAGCCGCCGTTGATCCCGCACAAGATACATAACTACCGCATTAACCTCAAATCAAATAAATGCATGAGTTGCCATAGCTGGTCGAATTATCGTGAAGCGGGCGCTACCAAGATAAGCCAGACACATTTTGAATCACGCGATAAAAACGTGCTGGCCAATGTTTCTGCCCGGCGCTATTTCTGTACACAATGTCATGTTCCACAGGTTGGTGCAAAACCATTAGTAGAAAATAAATTCCAGCCGGTCACTGCCATCTCTGGAAAATAATCTCTACTGAAAAGAGACACGTACAGTAAAAATAATATTTTATGGAACATCGATCATGAGTAATAAAAAGACGAAAGAATGCAACGACATGATACTTTGCAGGATATGGCAGGTATTAAAAAAGCCCTCTGTGACATATTCACTGGGTACATTGCTGATTGTCGGTTTCATTTCAGGCATCATCTTCTGGGGTGGTTTTAACACCGCGATGGAGATGACCAATAATGAAGATTTCTGTATTTCATGCCACGAGATGGAAGACAATGTCTATCAGGAATATAAGCAGACCATCCATTACAGCAACCGCACCGGTGTGCGCGCAACCTGCCCGGACTGCCACGTGCCCAAAGAGTGGACCCATAAAGTGGTGCGCAAAATACAGGCCAGCAACGAGTTATTACACAAAGCACTCGGTACTATCAACACCCGGGAAAAATTCGAAGGAAAACGCCTGGAGCTTGCCAAACACGTCTGGAAAGCCATGAAAACAACAGACTCACGTGAATGCAGAAACTGCCACAATTTCGAATTTATGGACTTTGGTGAACAGGGTCGCCGCGCGATCAAGGCGCATTCTGAGGGCCTTGATGCTGGCAAGACCTGTATCGATTGCCACAAGGGCATCGCGCACGAGCTACCCGATATGCACGAGGTAGACCCCGGTTCGTCCATCGGCGATATATAGGCAAAAGCCTTTAACCCTTCGCTTAGCAGGCAATAGTTTAACCCCATCAGCAGTATCATCAATGCGGCTGATGGGGCCTCTTTATTGCAGCCCAAAGGCGATATTGATTGAATCTTTACCCGGGGTTAGCATCACAATACGACATGGATAAGACAAGCACACAAGACAACACTACACTCATCGACCCGTTTGGCCGTCGCATCGAATACCTGCGTCTGTCGGTCACCGACAAGTGCAACCTGCGTTGTTTCTACTGCATGCCCAAAGGGTTTAGCGGTTTTGAGCAACCTGAAAACTGGCTGACTTTCGATGAGATCGAACGCGTCATAAAAGCCTTCACCGAACTGGGTGTGGCTCGCGTCAGGTTGACCGGCGGTGAACCACTGGTCAGAAAAAACATCGATTTGCTGTCACGACGTCTTACCGCCCTGCCCGGCCTGGATGATCTCTCACTCAGCACCAATGCCACCTTGCTCGACCGACAGGCGGGTGCTCTGAAACAGGCAGGCGTCTCGAGGATTAACGTCAGTCTGGACAGCTTGAAGCCCGAGGTATTCAAAAATATCACCGGTGGTGAACTGCAACCGGTACTCGATGGCCTGATGGCGGCAAAAAAAGCCGGCCTGTCACCGATAAAAATTAACATGGTGGCGATGAAAGGCATCAATGAAGATGAATTTGAAGACATGGTCAAATTTTGTCTGCAACACGATTTCACTCTGCGTTTTATCGAAACCATGCCGATGGGTGCAACCGGAAACGAGGCGACGGATCACTATCTCGACCTGCAACTGGTCAAAAAGCGATTAGCAAAAAGTTTTGACCTCATTCCCGGTGTCATGCCCGGTGGCGGCCCTGCGCGTTACATGCAGATCAAAAACACCGACCTGCGCATAGGCTTTATTACCCCCATCTCGCAACATTTTTGCGAGACCTGTAATCGTGTACGCCTGTCCGTCGATGGCACGCTCTACCTGTGCCTGGGTCAGGATGACAAAGTCGAATTACGTCCACTGTTGCGCCAGGGCATCAGTGATGATGCATTAAAAAATATTTTGATCGATGCCATCGGCCTCAAACCTGAGAAACATGAATTTAAAAACAAACCTGATCAGGTAGTACGTCTGATGAGCATGACCGGCGGTTAAAACAAAGCCGATAAAAAACATTTTAGTTCATTATCGAAAACAGACATGCTCTGTAAAAACCTCGCTACCACCCCTGTAAGCACGCCAATCTGTCATAAAAAACCATTCCCTGCGACACCCCATATTGCAAAAGTTCCACGAGGTTCTGGCCATAGATCCATCCATCTGCATCATCTATTTGACGTAGGTCAATAAACGCATATCCTGGCAAAAACTCCATTTATTAGTTGATGTAAATCAAGCAATCAGAAAACCATAACGAATACTGTCAAACCTGCAAAAATCTTAATCACTGAAACAATAGTTTTTTCGTAACAAAATCCATTGCTAAACAAAGATCAGGAGTCTTTCGATGAATTTAAAAAACACCACAAAATACGGAGCAGCTGTACTGGCCGTCTGCGTAGGCATGGCGGCGTCCTCGGGCGTGGCCTTCGCCAAGAAGAAGTTCGTACCGCTGAATGACGCGGAATTCGAACAGGCAAAAAGCATGTACTTCCAGCGTTGTGCAGGTTGTCACGGCGTCTTGCGTAAAGGTGCGACCGGTAAAAACCTGGAACCGCATCCTAACAAGAAGAACAAAAACAAAGGTACGCTCAAGCTGGGCACGAAACGTCTGAGCAAGATCATCACCCTCGGTACCGAAGGTGGCATGAACAACTTCGACGACATCTTCAGCAAGAAAGAAATCAATCTGTTAGCTCGTTACATTCAGATGGAACCACCGGTTCCTGCAGAGATGTCACTTGCTCTGATGAAGGAACGTCACAAGGTTTTTGTACAGCCTAAAGACTATCCAAGCAAACCGATGCACGGTCGTAACTGGGAGAACTTCTTCATCGCTATCGAACGTGATAAAGGTTCTATCGCTGTCATCGACGGTGACAAAAAAGAAGTGGTTGCACACATCCCTACCGGTTACGCGGTACACGTACTGAAAACGGTAGAACATCATAAAGGCATGCACCCCAAAAATCCTGGTCGTTTCTGGTACGTAATGGGTCGTGACGGCATGATGACCAAGATCGATCTATGGGCGATGCCTGACAAGATGAAAGTGGCACAGGTACAGGTTGCTTATGACGCACGTGACGTTGCCGTATCCGGCGATGGCAAATACGTTATCGGTGGCGGTTACTGGCCGCCTCATTTCGTTATCGCTGATGCTTTAACCATGGAGCCACTAAAAGTTGTTTCTACCCGCGGTGTGAACGTTGATGGCGAGTACGTCAACGAATCACGTGTTGCTGCGATCTACGACACACCACTGGCACCTACATGGTTAGTGGCTGCGAAGGAGTTAGGTCAGATGTGGCAGGTTGATTACTCTGATCTTGATAACCTCCAGATCACCCAGATCAACAGTGCCAAATACCTGCATGATGGTTTCTACGATCCTACCGGTCGTTACTTCCAGATAGCTGCTAACGCATCTAACAAGATGGTTGTTATCGACACGGTAACGCGCAAACTGGAAGCGATGATCGATGTTGACAAAAAACCTCACCCAGGTCCTGGTGCTAACTGGAACGACGCCAAGTGCGGCCCTGTAGCCGGTACTACCCACCTTGGTGTTGGTAAAGTCACTGTCTGGGGCAATGATCCTAAAGGCCACAAGAAAAACGCCTGGAAGATCTGCTACACAGTTGACACCGACGGTGCTGGCGTATTCTTACGTACCCATCCTAAGAGCAAGTACGTATGGATAGACCAGACCAAAAATCCAGAGCCAGAAATCCAGCAATCAATCAAGATTCTTGATAAGAAGACTCGCAAGATTGTTAAAACCATTCGTCTGACCACGAAGAAAGGCTATGCAGCCGTTCACTTCGAGTTCAACAAAGATGGCACTGAAGTCTGGGCATCTGTATGGAATCGTTCAGACAGTCTGAAACCTAACGGTGAAATCATCATCTTCGATGCTAAAACACTGAAAGAAAAAGCACGTATCAAGGGACTTTACGCTCCAACTGGTAAGTTCAACGTGTATAACCGCGTTCACCATGTAACATAATGGTAAACAACGTTATTGCTTAGATAGGATCGGGCGGACGTACATCAGGTATGTCCGCCCTTCTTTTAAAAAATACCACAACCTTATTACACCAGAGACTTTCAACAGGCCTCTGATGTAATAAAGATTGAGACGAAATAACAACAGCAAGGTGTATCTAAACCATGGCCCATTCATCAGAAAAATCGGCACCAAAAAAATTCGGATTGATGTCGCGTAAGGTTCTTCTCGGAACCACGCTCGGCGCGGCATTATTTTTTATGATTATCGGTGTTATTTTCTGGGGTGGTTTCAATACCGCGATGGAAGTGACCAACACCCTGGACTTCTGCATCTCCTGCCATGAGATGGAAGAAAACGTCTACCAGGAATACAAGAAAACCATCCACTACACTAACCGCAGCGGTGTGCGTGCGGTCTGTTCTGACTGCCATGTACCGCGTCCGTGGATACACAAGGTCATCCGTAAGATCCAGGCCAGTAACGAGGTCTTCCACAAGATAATCGGCACCATCGATACCCCTGAAAAATTCAATAATGAACGCCTGCACCTGGCAAGAAACGTCTGGAGAGCGATGAAAGAAACAGACTCTCGCGAATGCAGAAACTGCCACAACTTTGATTCGATGAATCCGGCAGATCAGAAGAAACGTTCTCGCAAGCAACATGCCACCGCCATGGAAGATGGTAATACCTGTATCGATTGCCACAAGGGCATCGCGCACAACAAGGTACACGACAAACTCACCGAAGCAGAACTGGACGAGATGTCACAACCCATCCCTGAAAATAAACGCCCCATCGCACCACAATGGCAGGCATTTATCGATAACGGCAAAAAACTTGTCAGCGAAAAAGCTAAGGCACCTGTTGCCACCAAAGCGGCAGCTAAAGAAACAGCTGAAGCAAAACCGGCTGCCAACACACCGGAGAAAGCCGCTGCCAAACCTGCCGCCGCTCCATCATCGTCAGGCGCCGACAGCTCAGGTATCGACTGGAATAGCATAGAAGGCGCGGAGATCACGCTGTTCTATCCCGGCCAGGCCTCGCTCGAATGGGTACTCAAAGGCAGTGATCACGGCGGCAAACGCGCCTTCACCAAAGGCGACCGCTGCTTCGAATGTCACGAAGATGAAGAACTCGATATCGGCGAACTGATCGTCTCCGGTGAAAAAGTCGAACCCACACCGATTCCCGGCAAACGCGGTTATATACCGGTGCAGGTAAAAGCTGCCCACGACGACGAAAATCTGTATCTCCACTTCCAGTGGCAAGATGGCGAACACGCCCCCATCCCGTTTGCTGAAGGTGGCAAGATGGATAAGGAAAACCCCATCAAACTAGCCATCATGCTGGCCTACGATGGTGAAGACGGTTCGAAAGTGGAATATGCCGATCGCGCAGGCTGCTGGCAGTCATGTCACCACGATGTAAACTACATGCCGCACAAACCTGACGATGCTGCGTTAACTGGCCCTCTATCCAAACGTCTGGACCTCAGCGGCGGTTTCACCAAGTACCTGAAAGAAAGCCGCACATCGATCGAAGTCGAAGGCAAGAACGGCAAGAAACGCGGTGGCTGGGACAAGCTGAAGAGTGAAGAAGAAATTCAGGCGCTGCTAGATGACGGCACCTTCATGGACCTGCTGCGTTACAAATCAGGCACCGGCGAATCTGAAGACGGTTACATCCTCGCCGAACGGGTGATGAGCGGTGGCCAGGGCGTGCACTTCAGCGGCGAACTGAAAGACGGTATCTGGACAGTTGAGATGACCCGCAAGCTCAGCTCCGACCAGCCCGGTGATGTCAGCATGGAACTCGACCAGATGTACAACATCGGTTTTGCCATCCACGATGATTTCAGCAACAGCCGTTTCCACCACGTCTCACTGGGACTGAAACTGGGCTTCGACAATGAAGATGCGGAGATCAATGCCATAGCCCGTTAAGTGCTGGCAAAGAAAACCCGGAACAACAAAAACAGGGTCGCAGGCTGTATGCCTGGCGGCCTTTTTTGTATACTGCGGTTATTAACAGACCGATCAGGTCTGACCCGCTGAATCACCAGGAGGCAAAACCATGAAATGGCAATCACTGTTACTGACATTTACACTGATAATTTTAACCCCGTCGGTATTCGCCGCTGACCAAAACCCGCAGGTCATCATCAAAGGCTTCAAATTTATCCCACAGGAAATTACCATCAAACGCGGCCAGACCATAAACTGGGCCAACCAGGAAAAACGCCAGTACCACAGCGTCTGGTTCGAAACCCTGGGTGAAGAAGAACCCGATTACATCTTCCCCGATGAGAGTTACCAGCGCGAGTTCAAACAGACCGGCACCTTCCCCTACCGCTGTGGGCCACACCCGGAAATGACCGGCACCGTGCGTGTCATCGATTGATACAGTCCGTGTTTAGTCGTAACAATAAACAAGTAGCCCCAACATGAAACGTTCCACCATTATCAAGATCGTCTTTTTCAAAATCGTACTGATCCTTGCCGTCGTCGCCCTGGTGTATTTATTATTCCCGGAGAAATCCTACGGCGCAACGGATGCGACTACCAAAAAACTTTACAGAGACAACTGCGCCGAATGCCATAACGCCGACCGCCTCGGCGGCATGGGGCCGGCACTGCTGCCGGAAAACCTGAAACGCCTGCGCAAAAAAGCCGCCATCGAAACCATCAAAAACGGCCGCGAAGCGACACAGATGCCTGCCTTCAAGGAAAAGCTGAATGACAGACAGATCCAGTCGCTGGTAGATTATGTTTACACGCCATTGAAAGAGACGCCGGTCTGGGGTTTGAAACAGATAAAAGCCAGCCAGATCATTCACAATAAAGAAGAAGATCTGCCCAACAAACCGGTGTTCGAAGTCGACGACCTGCTCAACCTGTTCCTGGTGGTCGAGCTGGGCGACCACCATGTCACCCTGCTCGACGGCGACAAACTCGAACCCATCCACCGTTTCAAATCGCGTTTCGCGCTGCACGGTGGCCCCAAGTATTCGCCCAGCGGTCGCTTTGTTTATTTCGCCTCACGCGATGGCTGGATCAGTAAATACGATATCTATAATCTCAAACTGGTGGCCGAGATCCGCGCCGGCATCAACACCCGCAACCAGGCTGTCTCCGCTGATGGCCGTTATGTGATGATCGCCAACTACCTGCCGCACACGCTGGTACTGTTAGACGCCAAAGATTTAAGCCCGATAAAAATCTTCGAGGTAAAAGATGAAAACGGAAAATCATCCCGCGTCAGCGCAGTCTACACCGCGCCACCGCGTGAGAGTTTTGTCGCCGCGCTGAAAGACATCCCCGAGCTATGGGAGATATCCTACGCCGATGATCCACCGCTGGGTTTTAACAGCTGGGTACATGACTACAATCCCGATTCCGGCGAAAACACCGAGATCGAACCGTTCCCGGTCCGCCGCATCACGGTGGCAGATTATCTCGATGATTTCTTTTTTGATCAGGAATATGTCTCACTGATCGGCGCTTCGCGCGAAGGCAAAGGACAGGTGGTCGACCTGGACCTCGGCAGAGTCATCGTACCCGACCTGGAACTGCCCGGCATGCCGCACCTCGGCTCCGGCATCACCTTCGAATACAAAGGCCGTACCGTACTGGCGACACCTAACCTGAAAAAAGGCGATGTCAGCATCATCGACATGGACACCTGGAAGACCATCAAACACATCAAAACGCTCGGCCCCGGCTTTTTCATGCGTAGCCATAAAAACACCCACTACGCCTGGGTCGACGTGTTCTTCGGCCCCAACAAAGATGCCATGCATATCATCGACAAACGCACGCTGGAGATCGTCAAGACCCTGCGCCCGGCACCCGGCAAAACCTCTGCCCACGTCGAATTTACCCGCGACGGAAAATACGCCCTGCTCAGCATCTGGGATCCGGATGGCGCGGTCATCGTGTACGACGCGGAAACTCTGAAAGAGATAAAACGCCTGCCGATGAACAAACCTTCGGGCAAATATAACGTGTTTAACAAAACCCGCTATCTGGAAGGCACCAGTCATTAGCGCTGAAAAATCGATGCGCACTAAACCTGTGTCCAGCAGCCGAATAATTGCTAAAATTCGTCCCCTGATAATTCTAACTAAACAAAAGCGGAAAATTTTCACGTGATCATCAAAGCAAAAACTCGCGGTTTCATCTGTACCACAGCCCATCCCACCGGTTGCGAAGCCAACGTCAAACAACAGATCGCGCGCGTCAAAGCCGACGGCGTCGTGGCCAACGGCCCGAAAAAAGTTTTGGTGATCGGCGCCTCCACCGGATATGGCCTGGCCTCACGCATCACCGCTGCTTTTGGTTCCGGCGCAGCCACTCTGGGTGTGTTTCTGGAAAAACCCGCTACCGAGAAAAAGCCCGGTTCCGCCGGCTGGTATAACTCCGGTGCTTTCGAAAAGCTGGCACACGCCGAAGGCCTGTACGCAAAGAGCATCAACGGCGATGCTTTCTCCAACGAGATGCGCGACAAGAGCATCGAGATAATCAAAGAAGATTTAGGACAGGTTGACCTGGTCATCTACTCCCTGGCCTCACCGGTGCGCAAACTGCCCGACAGCGGTGAAGTCGTTCGCTCGGTGTTAAAACCGATCGGCGAAACTTACAAAGCCACCGCCGTTGATACCAGCAAAGATGTTCTCATCGACGCCGAGATCGAACCCGCCACCGAGGAAGAAATCCAGAACACCGTCACCGTCATGGGCGGCGAAGACTGGGAATTATGGATGGCCGCGCTGAAAGATGCCGGCGTGCTGGCCGACGACGTTAAAACCGTTTCCTACAGCTACATCGGCACCGACATCACCTGGCCGATCTACTGGCACGGTGCGCTGGGCAAAGCCAAGGAAGATATGGACAGAGCCGCTGGCGCACTGCGCGAATCACTGGCCGACGTCAACGGCACAGCCAACGTCGCCGTGCTCAAAAGTGTTGTCACCCAGGCCTCCGCCGCCATCCCGGTGATGCCGCTATACATCGCCATCGGTTTCAAAGTAATGAAAGACCTCGGCATACACGAAGGCTGCATCGAACAGATCAACCGCCTGTTCCGCAGCCAGCTCTACACAGACGGCGGCGCCGAGCTGGACGACACCGCCCGCATCCGCATGGACGACTGGGAACTGCGCGACGACGTACAGAACAGTGTCAAACAAATCTGGCCACAGGTGACCGATGAAAATATATTCGAGATAACCGATTACCGCGGTTACAAAAATGCGTTTTTAAAACTGTTTGGATTTGGCGTTGCCGGCGTTGATTATGAGGCGGATGTGGATACGGTGATTGGGTTTGAACCGGAGACAATTTAAGTGAGACCGTTTAAATAAAAAAACCGACGCTTGAAAACGGCATAGCGCTTATGAGCTGTTCACCTAGCTAGGAAGTAATCTGTGCGCATAGTCAGGCCGTAACCTATAACCATATTTTCAGAGTAACACATCGGGGTGTAGCGCAGCCTGGTAGCGCGCTTCGTTCGGGACGAAGAGGTCGGAGGTTCAATTCCTCTCACCCCGACCATCTGATAGCGGGTCCTGACCGGGAACATAGGTAACACTTTATACCAAAGACACAGGTAACAGTATTGCCATAAACGGGTTCTCGGCAGGATCTACTTTATTCGATTCCTCATCGAAGAAGCCTGAATCATATTCCATGAAGCTGGCAAATCATTTTTGACGATTGGATACACAACATAATTTCGCGGCCTGGCGAGAGTATCAGTTCATTTGGGTATTATCAAAACAGCTAATTATGTATAGCAGCTAAAACCTTGCATTAAAGTGCATAAGCTTGACTATCGTTTTGAGACAATAAATTAAAAAGCAGCATGAAGTAATGTTGCACCTGGCCATCTGTGTTATAAGATAAGATAAACTCAGTAAATAGTCTGTAACCACAGGCCGTGACAGCAGCTTACAACTTATGAATATCATAAGATGAATACTGTAAATCAGTACATTTCAAACCTTCTCAGCATATCTGAAGATCATCAGGTAATCAGCTGGCTGTTCATCAGACTACTGGCGATTATATATTTTATTGCTTTTCTGTCACTGGCGGTACAGATAACCGGCCTGGTCGGCCCTGACGGCATATTACCGCTGGATGAATTTCTGCGGTATGCCTTTCAGCAGCGCGGCTACCTGGCGTTTACCTACCTGCCGACATTATTCTGGGTAAATGCCAGCAATACCGCATTGCAAATTATCGCTTATGCGGGCTGTTTTCTGTCGATCACTTTATTTGCCGGATACAGACCACGAAGCATTCTCATCCTGTTATTTATCTTCTATCTGTCACTGTTTCACGCCGGCCAGATATTCCTGCAGTTCCAGTGGGACAGCCTGTTGCTCGAAGCGGGATTTCTGGCTATCTTTTTAACCGCCGGGCCGACACGTATTCTGGTATTTCTTTATCACTGGCTGTTATTTCGCCTGAGGTTTATGTCAGGCATCTCGAAATTAAGCAGTGGTGATCCATCATGGGCCAACCTGACAGCACTGAATTATTATTTCGAAACGGAACCGCTGCCACATACCGGTTCCTGGTATTTCCATCAGCTGCCTGAATCTATCCTGCAGGCAGGCACGTTATTTGTATTTTTCACCGAACTCATCGTACCCTTTTTTATTTTTCTTCCGCGCAAGTTCAGAATAACAGCGGTCATCATCACTATCATCATGCAGTTACTCGTCATCGCGACGAGCAATCATAACTGGATCAACCTGCTGACGATCATCCTGTGTTTATTCGTGCTGGACGACAGAATCATAAAAAAAATCGTGCCGAACTTCCTGTTACCGAAAGATATTATAAAACAGCCGGCACAGCAGAAAATCAATTATGCGTTACCCTTTTTCGCCGTACTGATCGTCGGCATCAGCAGCATCACCTTTATCAATAATAATTTTTCGTACAAAGCACCTGACAGCATAATGCACCTCAGTCATATCGTTAGATCATGGGGCATAGGCCACACTTACCACGTATTTCCTACCATGCAGACCGAACGCCAGGAACTGCAGATCGAAGGTTCGTACGATGGCAGAGTATGGAAAGCTTATCAATTCAAGTACAAACCCGGTCCGTTGGATAAAAGACCCGCGTTCATCGTACCCCACCAGCCTCGGCTGGACTGGATGATATGGTTTGTACCGCCCCAGTTTCCAGCGTTTTCGCAGTGGTTCGATCAGTTCATCATCAGGCTCAAACAGGGCTCGCCCGAGGTGCTTGGTCTGTTGGCATACAACCCGTTTGAAAACAGGCCGCCACGTTTTATCAGAGTACAGGCCTTTCAATATAAATTTACCAGCGTGGAAGAGAGAGAGGAAACAGGTAACTGGTGGAAATACAGATACCTTGGCCTGTTTCCGAATGTTAAACCTAGAATGCCATAACACCTGTCAGAACAAAAGCAGATCAGAGACACTTTAGCTCGCACAACGCATCGTTCATAAATCAGCCAACGTAACTACTATGGACTGAAAGCCCATAGGTTGCCCTGAGGACTAAAGGTCATACCTGGTTGTTTAAACATACAACATACTTTCTCGCCAGGACGCAAAGCTCGCAAGGAAAAACTGAATGACATGTGCATTTCTTAGCGAGCTTTGCGTCCTGGCGAGAGTATCTATTCAACAGGATAATATCAAAACTACTAATATATGTAGCAGCTAAAACATCACACTAAATCATATCGTTTTACCTGCATGGATGTAGATAAGGGGCGATAGCAGGATGTGGTAGCTTTACCTGGCGTACTGGGACAATAAACGCTGACAAACGAAAATAATTCACATTAATTAAAAATTAATTGATTGAGCGTTATACCGTTTTTATAGCATATAATCATGAGATATAAATTCACTTCACCATACGGGTTTGATCATGTCAGAGCACCATGATGCACTGGAACAACTAAACAAGCATCTATCTCTGACTGACAAACTGATTGCTGCGCATCACTCGCTGAACCAGATTTATCCTTTCGTGGCACGCATCGCAGTTACGCTTTATGATCCGGAAACAACGGTACTTAAAACCTATCTGAATAGCAGTGGCGATAAGGATCCGCTTGAGCATTATCAGACACTAATCGATGACGCACCCTCTCTAAAAAAAATTCTGGATGAAGGCCGACCCCGAGTGATCAATAACATGCTCACATTTGATGATGGCCATGAACACACCATAAGGATTGGCCGCAAGGGTTATGCCGCCAGTTATACGCTGCCGATGTTTAATGACGGCGTGTTTTTTGGCTTTATCTTTTTCAACTCGACTGAGAAGGAAGTCTTTACCGAACACGTACTGAGCCAGGTTGATGTTTACGGCCATATGATTTCACTGATGATCATCAATGAGTTTTCTGCGCTCAATACTTTAACTGCTGCGATCAAGACGACAGGCCATATTACACATTGCCGTGACCCGGAGACAGGTAGTCATCTGGACCGCATGTCTAGATACAGTCTCATAATTGCGAATGCCATTGCTGAAAAATATAATCTGAACGATGAGTACATCGAGCACATTTTCATGTTTTCGCCGCTGCACGATATCGGCAAGATATCTATTCCCGATAACGTACTGCTTAATCCTAAGCGCCTGAAAAAATCCGAGATGGAAGTGATGAAGACCCATTCCCGCAAAGGCCGCGAAATAATTGATGACCTGATAAGAAATTTTGGCCTGCAAACTATCGAACATGTTGATATCCTGCGCAACATCGCCGAGTACCATCATGAGGCAATAAATGGAACCGGCTATCCGGATGGTAAGGTGCGTGATGAGATTCCGCTGGAAGCGCGTATTGTTGCGGTGGCGGATGTATTTGACGCTCTCACCAGTCGTCGGCCTTACAAGGAGGCATGGAGTAACAAAATGGCTATTGCCAGGTTACAGCAACTTGCCGGCGAAAAACTTGATAGTGATTGTGTGGAAGCGCTGCTGGACAACATGGATGAAGTCATCAAGATACAAAAGCAGTTTGCCGAAAACCCGTTCGGTTAGCCCCTTTCATATTCTTTATGACTAAACCGTTGAACACTGACAGCTGCCTTTCTCGTGCCCGCAAGGTAATATCATGTAATTCGACTGTTCGCCGATAGTTTGTCTCAAGGTTGGCCAATACTCTGTTTTGTCAGTGCCGAAGGTGAGGCTCAGCATCACTCTCAAAGTCTCTGTTTCGGGATAGGGCTGCGTGGCATGTTCGAAACCATCGCCAAATATAATCGCTTCATTCATTTTATATTCATAAGTGTTGATCGCTGATGTCTCATCTTTATACATCAGGTTGCCGTGCGACTTATCGAGCTCGAACAGTGGCGTGATCAGGGTATAGGCATTTGCGCCATCCTGAAAATCGTTATGCCATGTCTCTCGATCCATTTTTTTACCCAGCACAAAAAAGCCACAGTAAACTTCGATTTTATTATCGAAATCGACCAGCTCTTTAATGTCATCCATGATATCCAGCTCGTTCATGAACGATTTAAAAATATCATAAGTGTGTGCGTTGTTATTCGATATCCACAGCAGTGGCGCGGTGCCGTAGGATGTGACATGGAACTGCAGCTCCTCGAATTTCATCTGAATATTTATTTGTTCCATGCCGGTAAACAGATAGGCATAACCTTCCCGGCTCAAGCGCTCCCGTAAGTGGCTGTCAAACATGGTTCTTAGTGTGTTTAACGAAGAAGGCTCAAAGCCTACTGTGTAAGCATTCAATCCCGGTTTGATCTGTTGGATGTGTTTCATTATTAATATTTGTAAAAAGCGTAAATGTTCATGATATCCGATTTTTTTCATCCAGGTTTAGAATAGAGCGCTTATCCTTCAAGCAAACTTAATCACTCATCTTCCACAGATAAAAACTCGCGATACTCCGATAAGGTCGCCAGGTTTCGGCGATGCTGATGTATTCGTGATGTTTGACATCCTCCGCCAGCTGATAATGGTGTTGCATCGACCTTCGTATCACCAGATCACCAATCGGAAAAACATCAGTCCTCTGCAACGAAAACATCAAGAACATATCGACGCTCCACTGGCCGATGCCGGGATACCGGATTAACTCGTCACGAACATCGTCATCGCTTTTGCGCACCAGTTTTCTGAAATTCAACTCACCATCGGCTATCGCCTGCGCCAGTGTTATGATGTAACGCACCTTGTTACTGGAAAGACCACATTCGCGGATATCCGCATTTTTTAGTTGCAGAAGTTTTTCTGCGTTAAAAAAACGCCCGCCGTGTTTTTTCAGCAGACGTTTCTCGATAGTCCGACCGGCCTTGAATGAAAGCTGTTGATTGATGATGGCGCTGACCAGCGCATGATAGTGCGGCTGTTTTGATGTGCCAGACGTGATCGGCGGGCACTGCTTTATTATGCCGGCCATCACCTTATCCGTTTTTCGAAAATGGCGATGCGCCGCGTTGAGCAGAATTTTTTCCATAACTTGCATAGTAGCTGATTAGAGAGCTGGAGTTGAACCCTTATGCCCGGCGTCCTCAATAAAAATACGGCAACGATCCAGCATGCCCCGATTCAAACAAATCACCTGCACACAACACTGTTTATTAGACTGATTCTTGACTATATTAGCATTTAATTATATTATACCGGACACCGAATACGCAATCTATCAATAAAACTATGCGTGGTTTTCTGTATAAACATATGGAGGTCACACAATCTATTAACCGAATAGATAACAGGAGAGAATGATGTCTGACAAGAAAACTTTTATGGATTACATAAATGATGCCAGGTCCAGGATTACCGAGGTCGATATCGACACGGCCGAGCAGTTAATGTCTGAAGGCCACAAAGTGCTCGATATCCGCGAACCTCACGAGTATTCCGTCAACAAGATCAAGAATTCCATCAACATCCCTCGCGGCGTATTAGAGCCCGCTGCCTGCCTGGCATTCGAAGGTGCCAATCCGGTGTTGCGTGATGCACGTGATGACAAATGGCTGGTCGTCTGTGCAACCGGTGGCCGTGCGGCCCTGGCGGCGGATACGCTACAGACAATGGGTTTCAATAATATTGCCAGCATCGCCGGCGGCATAAATGCATGGAAAGATGCAAACAAGGAAATCCACTAAATTACCTTTCATGCTATAGATATTCACCCGGGGTAAAAACGCTGTTGCTGTCGATACTTTTCGATGCCAGCAGCTAAATCTTACCCGCGGCAATGTCTTCTATAACACGACTGAGTTAAAAATCAGATCCGGCAACCTGAATCATCACAGCCGCATTCTTTGCCAAGTGCATGTTTCAAAATTTCCTTACGTTCGAATGCAGATGACACCAGTTCCTGTGCTTTTGTTTTTATTGCTTCATCTGTGGTCGTTTCAACAACAGCACCATAAAAAACCAGACTGCGGTCGCAGCATGCGCAGAGTCTTTGCAATCTTGACACCGGTGTATTAAATTGCGTTTCCATCTGCTCGTTGTATGTGGTGATTTCTTCCAGATGACTGGTCACATTTTCTCCCGGTGCCTGTTTATCAGCCATCACTTTATCGTTTAACACGTGTTTATTTTTGCTGAGTTGTTTGAACGTCTGCTTAGTGAGGGAATTTATTTCAGAAAAGTCCTCATCCAGTCTGTCCATCGCATCCATCACGTAGCGATCGATATGAATGGCCGCTACCAACAGGTCTGTTTCATTCTGAATAACATCAGGATCCAGTCTTGGCTCTAGCATGCTGAACTCACACCAGATATGAGCGTTGCCTGAAACGTCAGGTTCATGCCATCTGGCAGCGAATAGCTCAGATAACAGATTGTTTTTATATAGGTTAATAACACGCCACTATATCCCTCATAAAATAAAGGGGTTTATTATTTACCAGTTACTTTTAATATTATTTGATATTTATCAAGAATAAGGTATTAAATAAAACAGACAATGACGGTGCCCGAACCACCGTTTTAATTCACCATGTTATTGCAGAAAAAACTAACCATAAATGCATCGCCGCAACAGGTATTCGACTACTGGGCCGACTTCCGTCATTTTCAGCAATTTATTCCCATAGTAGAGCGTATCGATATACTCGATGACAAACGCTCACGCTGGGTCATCCATGCGCCTCTGGGGCACCGGGTGGCTTTCGAATCACTTATCACCACGTTTGAACCGGGTAAAAATCTGGTCTGGGAATCACACCATGCTGACGGCCACGCCAGGGGTGAACTCCGACTTACCGAGGCGGACGGCAACACCTATCTCGAACTCGATTTTGAATACAGCCTGCACCGCAACTGGATGCAAAACATCGCGCACCTGGTCGGCCATTTCGGCTTTCCGTCGCTGGCTTTTGATCATGGCCTAAGATACATAAAAGAAAAAATTGAAAAAGAGATAAACGCTTAAAGAAAAATCGTTTTACCACAGAGGACACAGATTTTTACTTCGTTAACAACAATAAAAGCTTTTCCCTGTGTCCTCTGTGCCTCTGCGGTGAAGCGTTTTTAAATTTACCTTTTGGACGGCAGCCAACACACGTTATCTGTTTAACGCGTATATTCAATAAGCTTGTTCGCCAGTGTCTGTGCCGATATACCGTATGCCAGCTTTGTGATAAAGCGCCCATCAGGTGCCATCAAAAACAGGCTGGCAGGATGATCCATGGTGTATTGCTGGGGATCTTTCGGGTCAACCTTATCTTTTTTAAAGCGTACCTTGAACTGATCCGCGACGCGTTTAATCATCTCCGGGGTGCCGGTCAGGCCGATCAGGCGCGGATCAAAATATTTGACATAATCACGCATCACCGAAACAGTATCGCGTTCGGGATCAACCGTAATGAAATAAGGCTGGATGTTTTTGCCTTTGTCACCCAGCTCCTTCAATGCACCGGTGAGCACGGTCAGCGCCGTAGGACAGACATCCGGGCAGGATGTATAACCAAAATAGATGACGGAGTAATGCTGTTTCAGATCTTCTTCCGTCACCAGCTCGCTGTACTGGTTGGTCAGAATAAAACGCCCACCCAGGCTGTCATTGGCCGGAATATTATCTTTACTGGCGGCCAGCCGGGCTGTTATGGCGTTATCCATATCTGCATTCAAACACTGTTTGATCACATCCGTATTGAAGTTCATCAGTTTGATGTAGAGTGATTCGCCCGGTTTGAAGTGTCGCCCCAGAACGTCCAGTACACCGGTATTCACGTCCAGCCCGTCTGTGATCAGCTGTGCGTTTTCTGCGGGCATAGACTGATCCAGAAACAGACAGTTGGCCTGCCGGGACAGAAGATGATTTCGCACGCGCAGCAGGCTATGCGCAGCGACCTTGTCCCAGGGCGTGTCGGCGACCTGGTCCAGAACGTTTAATGCATAAGCCTGTTCAAAATAATAGAGTGTGTCGTAGTATTGAACGCCGATACCCGATTTCAAACCACGGTAGCCGTATTCGTACTCCCTGTCGATACGTTTTAAAGGTTTCAGTAAACGCAGCCGGTTTCGCTCGTAGATATGCGAGCGCGCCGGATCCATTTCAATAAAAATCTCGGTCAGCCGATCGAGTAAAATAATCGCATTTCTATCATCCATCCAGAAAAAAGGATTACGCTGGTCAGCGTGCATCTGAGAAGGCAGAATTTTCAGGTCGGGTTGTGACAGCAGCTCCACCACCCTAACGCTGGCAGGCAAGTTAGTGATGTCTGGTTGCAACGTCTTTTCCAGTTCAGGCCCAACCCATATGACCAGCTTTGCCTTTTTCATCTTTTCCAGTTGTGACGGCTGAAGTTTAAAATCAAACGGCGTTTGCTGACCATCGATCAACAGTTCTGGCTGAGTGGTGTCTTTCATTAGACCCATCACAATAGAGTGAATCGGTTTAACCGTAACCACAACATCAAAACTCTGTGTCGCCTGGATTACTGTCGAACACAGCATTAACAGGATGAAACTTAACCAGGTTTTCATTTTTTAAATACCGTCTCCAGTTTTTTTGCCGCCTGTTCCAGCGATTTATCGAATTTCAACAGCCCCGGACAACCGGCCTGTTCGTTCATAAAAGCCATGAAAGAAGCACTGGTCTTCTGTTCAAACCAGTCACCTAGCGCGCGTTCTTTCGGCAGGTGTAGCACGAGAAGCCGTTTGATCTGCTGTATCTGATCGAGATAACTACACTGCAGGGCCACGCCATTCAACCGCCCCATTTCAGCGATAGCCGCAAGCTGCTCATCATCTGCTGCCATCGCCGTTGACTGGCAGATAAGCGCAAACAGTAAAGTGAGGAGTTTCAATTTAATCTTCATGGTTAGTCTCTTAATTGTTGGAGTAGTAGCGCGACGTATCTACGCAGTTCGTCTGTTCATGAACTGACTAAGGCAGATCACTGCGTTTAAAAATATAGTATCCCAGGCCCGCACAGATACTGCCAAACGCGATCGGATAAACAACGGCATAGGCGATGTATCCCGCCTGAGAAAAATTATCCAGAATGATATAAGCCGTTGGCCCCAGCAATACTAATTGCGGATCAAACAACATCATGGTGGCGGTACGAAAAACCTGCAACGGATTCGCCAACGCGATAGCGACAGCGGTTTCAGGTGGCAGGTTCTCCTGGATCATGATGCCTAGCAGTATCAGATCAAGAAACAGCAATAAGATCAGCCAGATGATAAAAGCCGCGCCCTGCGCTACATCGGATGAACGCGCCAGCGTCGAGATCAGCATACCGATACCCAGAAAACACCAGGCCAGCGACATCAACAGAGCGGTATAGTAGACAAACAGATCCCACGGTATCTGCGAACCCTTGAGCAGCCCCCAGATCACCGCCCCCAGCATGGCCAGGACAACGGGCAGGAACACCACAAAAAATCGTCCGAAGAAACGTCCCCAGAACCAGGCGGCCAGGGATACCGGCAGAGAAAGCATGTATTCGAACACCCCGGCCTCACGGTCACCGGCGACCGAGCGTACCGTTGTTATCAGCACGAAGATGGGCAGGATCGCCATCGATAACTGGATATAAGTCACCAGTAAACGCGACAGACCGGTAAAACCCATGATGCGTGATTCGGACAGGCCGAAGGCAAAAAGGATGACCACGATACTGCCAAAAACCAGGGAATACACCATGAACCAGCGCGCTCGCAGAGATTCGATAATGTCATTATAGGCGGTAAGCCAGAGATGCTTCATGGTAGTTTATTCGCTAGTTGGCTGGTTCGTGTGTTCATGCAGTTGCAAGCCATGTTCATCAAAACGATGTCCAACGGCTGCAATAATCTCTTTGGCCTGCGCAAAATCCAGGCCATCGGGTACAGCCTCAGACTGCGCGCCCAGACCGTAATCCATCGGCGTCGATTTCACCCTGACATACGTCGCGGTGCGCGCATCGATCCATTTTTTTGTACGATAATCGGCGACCCAGATTTCTGTTTTGCTGTCCGACTTCCAGGGTTTATCCGCCAGCCAGGTGATAGCACAGCCGATGTCATCAAACTTAACCACTCTGGAACGTTTGCCCGGAGGGAAATAACGTATCTCTGCGACGAAACCCGGATCACTCAATACCATGCGGCAATGCTCGCAGCTGTCACGGTCGAAGCGAACATCGATCGGGCCGGTTTCATCACCACCGGAACAGGCACTCAATAACAGGGCAAAGAGCAGGCCGTAAGCTTTAAGCGACATGTTCCACCTGTGCCGGCTGTTGTGCTTCATTCATTTCGATGCCGGATAACAACGCCGCATAACGCGATAACATGCCTAAAAACCGTAACCGGTCAGGACCAGCAATTAGACCGTTCCACACCCTGACATCTTCTTTATCTGCCAGAAACCCCCACGACAGTAACGCTCTGGCAAACGCATCTTCATGTTGCAACATGCGAATGCGGCAAGCTAACTGACTGCTCATGTCGACCAGGTCAGCAACTTTATCATCCAGCACGATCCTGCCCTGATCCATTTCAACCACACGATTAACCAGAGAAGCCACCTCATCGAGCCGGTGGCTGGAAATCAGCATGGCGGCAGATTCCTGTTTCTGCGCCAGCAGTTTGAATAAGATATGACGCGCTTCAGGGTCGAGGTTCGCTGCCGGCTCATCCATCACCAGCAGCTCACTGTCACGCCCCAGCGCGATCGCGATGAGCAATTTCTGTTTCTGTCCACCAGACAGTTTGACGAAGGGCTGGCGGGTAAATTGTTGCGCATCAAAACCCAGTTGCTGCGCGACTTCGATCATGCGCTGCGGCTCGCCACCACACAAACTGGCGGCAAACCGAATCAGTTGCCCGACCGGCATTCTTAACGGCGGTGGCAGCTGTGGCACAAAACCGACTTTCGATAAAACCTGCTGGCGAGATTCACGCGGACTGAGATCATCGATGGTGACCTCACCGGAACAATTGTATTCACCCAGCAGGCAGCGGATCAGTGTGGTCTTGCCAGCACCGTTGGAACCGATCAGCGCCACACGCTGGCCACGCTGTATGCTTAAATCAATACCCTTGAGTACTTCATTACGGCGAAATTTTTTGACAACGTTTGAAAATTGAATCATACGGTTACAGGAAGTTGTCCAGACCTTTTATTTTATAATTAAGTGAGTCTGTCGGACACACATCCACACACATACCGCAACGGGTACAGTCAGCGCCGACGTCCTGGTTAATATCATGTGCCGCACCACGGATGGTGAGATCGAGCACATGTGGCACCAGGCAGACTTTACGGCAATCCCCCTCGTGATGACAGGCTTCTGCATTATAAGTCACCCTGACCGGCGATAAAGTTCCCACCGCGGCATAAGTGATGCCGATCGGACAAACATATCGGCACCAGGCCCGCCTGGAGTAGAAGACTTCAAACAGTAGCAGGATTCCCACCCAGATCAGCGCCAACCCGGGGCCATAGATAATGGCCCGGCTGACGATGCCGGTAGGCGAGATGGTTTCAAAAACCGTGTAGCCCGATAATAGCGCCATCAGGGCAAAGATCACATAAAACACACTGCGGGTCTTGCGATGGAAGGTATGGTTTTTGATGATCTTTTTCTCCACCAGCCACAGGTGCAGATATTCAGCCAGTTCCGATAACAGGTGATAGGGACAGACCCAGGAACAGAACGTACGCCCACCCAGCAACAGCCACATGATAAAAACGGTGGTGGTACCGATGACCAGGTTCAACACGACGTGTTTATATGCCAGCATCACCTGCAGTGCAGAATTCAGATCGGCAAAATGAAAGCCGACAAAACGCGATGCCGTCATGGCACCTTCGAGCAACTGGACATCGAATTTATAAGACACCAGAAACAGCACGTTCACCAGGATCAGGGTGATCCAGCGACGTCTTTGCCATTTTCTGAAAAAGGTACCGTGGTGTTCAAGCTCGACTGCCTGCAATGCCGCCTTGGTCAGTTTGCCTTTTTTACCTTCATAGATCGCCTTTAGCGCTGCCGGCTGTTTACTCTTGTCGGGACGCGTCGGTTTGTTACCAAAGACCTGAGATAATGATTCTTTTATATAATTCACTTTCTTATCCCCAGTTCGTCTCTTTATCATCATCGACGACGATCGCTGGCGCGGACTCCACCGGGCAGATCATCTCACACACACCACAGCCGACGCAGCCATCGAGCACCACCGGCATCATCTTCACGATGCTGTTGCCCTGCGTATCTTCACTCTCTATGGCGCGCAACTCGATGGCGTGTTTGGGCGGGCATTCGTTACCAAACTCTTCTGCCACCCTGGCCAGTGTGCCGGCCTCTTTCGCGGCGGCCCGCTGCTTTTCCTTGTCGACGCACTGCACAATGCGGATCTCGATAGGACACTGACGAACACATAAGTCACACAGTTCCAGATCATAGGGATGTTGTGAGACAGGAATAGGATTCCAGCGATCGATTTCGTCATAACGCAGAACACCCTGATAATCTGCACCTCTGGCCACGCCTTTAAAACCTTTGCCCTGAACCGCGAGGCAACTTTCGGGCTTGTCCATACGAGCAAAACCCATGCGGGCGTCGGCCGGATAGTCCAGCTCATGTGTCAACGCCCCAGTCGGACAGGCCAGTACGCACTGCAGACCATCACAGGAAAAATCACAGGCCTGTTCACGGGCATCGATGTAGGGAACACCGAGGCCGACACCTTCATCCAAATCAGCCAGCTTGATGGCGTTGACCGGACACACCTGAACACACTGCCCGCATTTGATACAGGCGGCAAGAAACTTCTGTTCATCTTTTAGTTTTTTTAAGGCACCGGGCGGTCTTAAGCGGTTTGAGGATCCGGCTAATACCGGATACAGACCGGCCAGAGAGAGCGTCACCACGCCGGTCGCAAGCAGTGCCGAGCGGATAAATTCACGGCGGCTGCTGGCCTTTCTCCGGTTGCTCAGTGGTGATTTTTTCTTTTTGGTGAGATCAGTCATATGTTTGAATCATTGGTTTGTATTGCAGACATAACGGGGGCTTCATCCCTGACCAGCATAGTGGGTGTACTGAAGGGCGCCAGCCGCTCCAGGAAATCCAGTACCGCCATCACCGGTGTGCCCTGTAAAAAACGTGCGGCCGGTACATCCATCCAGATACGGTCGGCGTAACCATAAAGTTCGTAAGCAGTATCACCAACGCCATCTTTGTTGAGATCAAAACCTTCATAATCATCCCAGTAATTACCCTTCCACACATTGCGGTTGGCCGTGCCGCCACCAGCGACAGAGATCTGGGTTTGATTACCTTTGAACGAATTACGCTCGAACACATTGCCGGTCCAGTCATTGAGAAAATCAATCGCGATGCTGGTAAAAGCGATCACATTATCATGGATACTGTTGCTCATCTCCGGCTGAAACGGTGAGACATCGATGTATAACCCGGTGGAACAATAAAGAATCTTGTTGTTAGCGATTTCGACACCTGATGTTTCCTTAAATCCTATACCCATACCCGTCGGCCCGTTGGCATAAGCGATGTAATTATTTTTCACCACCACACTATCGCTATACATCAGAAAAATACCCACG
>SWCD01024300.1_pt1 | contig 40481 bp, 33 predicted proteins | sample 4693011 | NCBI WGS metagenome assembly SWCD01 (sample SAMN10267278, study PRJNA491770) | bioreactor metagenome | isolation source: DHS bioreactor inoculated with marine | place: Japan: Omine Ridge, Nankai Trough
AAAAAGCTCTAACATATCGTTTTCTATATAGTTTAAGCATTTGCCAATAATGCAAAATGCCTTATTCTCGCCTTATTCCTGACACCTTTAAGTCTTATCCGTGACATGGTTGCCCAAGTTGGGTATCTGTTTTATGCAATTAATTGACGTTTGTATGTCAAGCTTAACGAGTATCGGAGTATCAAGTGACAAGTAGTAGCCAAGCATTAAAGCGTGCCCGCGACAGGGTTAAGAACTGGCCGGAAATGCCGAAAAACCCAAATAACATCCATTTGGTAAAAGATGACACCAAGGAAATTGCTGAAAAAGACAGTAAAAGTTAGTCTTCATTTTCCAACATTTCACGCAAGTTTGTTTTCAGAACTTTCCCATAATTGTTTTTGGGAAGTTCAGGAACGAACCGGTAAAGCTTTGGCCGTTTGAAACGTGCGATATTATCCACGCAGAAACGGTCAAGCTCTGCGGCACCGACTTCTTTACCGACAATAAAGGCGACAACGATTTCACCCCATTCAACATCGGGTTTACCTATGACCGAAACTTCGGATACATTCGGGTGCTGAAGTAAAACCTCTTCAACTTCGCGCGGATAGATGTTGGAACCACCCGAGATCACCACATCCTTGGCCCGATCATGCAGGGTAATAAAACCGTCATCATCCATCGCCCCCATATCACCGGTTTTCAGCCAGCCATCCGAGAGAGTATCTGCAGTAGCTTGCGGATTTTGCCAATAGCCGGCCATGACCGGTAAGCCGGATACACAAATCTCGCCAATCTCGCCTTTTGGCAATGCATCGCCCACCGCGTTCCTGATCTCGATCGAAACCAGACTTTGAGCCACACCAACACCTGCAAGACGTTCGCGCCAACGCGGATGCTTGCGATCTGTAATTTGTGCGCGCGTTAGTGCTGTTATTGACATCGGGCACTCGCCTTGTCCCAAAATTTGTACGAAGCGTGGGCCCATTACATCAACAGCCTCGATTATATCTGTCATATACATCGGCCCGCCCCCGTAAACGATGGTGCGAATGCCAGCGCCCTGCTCTCCGCGCAATTTGGCGCATTCAACCAGACGGCGCACCATTGTGGGGGCAGCAAACATCGATACATTTTGCAGTTTTGGGGCGATGGTCAGGATTTCATCCGCATCAAAGCCACCCAAAACCGGCACCACATGACGTGCAGCGCGCAAAACATGCATAAAATTATAAAGCCCTGCCCCATGTGACATGGGGGCTGCATAAAGTGCAGCATCTGCGCTTTGCACCTCATCGACGTCAACAAAATACGACAGCGTCATGGCGGTGATATTGGCAGAGGTCAACATCACGCCTTTGGGTTTACCGGTGGTGCCTGATGTATAAAACAGCCAAACCAGATCATCTTTGTGGACCGGAACAGGGCTTTCAAGCGGCGGGGTCTTATAGAGGGCTGTATATTGGGCTGTATCAACACAGATCGTTTGTGCGGTCATGTCGGGCATAAACTTTGCATGGTATTTCTCAGTCGTGAAAAGAACCTCTGCTCCTGCATCGCGTATAATCCACGCGGCTTCTTTCACATGCAGCTTGGCATTGATCGGCATTACAACTGCGCCTGCAAACCAGATAGCATAAAGCACTTCAAGATACGCCGTAGAATTTGGCATAAAGACAGCGACGCGCGCGCCTTTTTTCACATGCAAATCATGCCGCAGATATGCCCCTATCGCCGCAGAGCGCGCTGAAAACACAGCATATGTGGCACAAACCTCTGTACCATTAAACAACGCGGGCCGATCCGGGTTTATCTTGGCGGTTTTCACCAACCAGCTTGCAAGGTTCATCTCTGGATTCCATATTTAAGGCTTCGCCAATAAACAACGTCACCCAATCGCGCCCACATTAAACATCCGCCCAAGCTTTGTCGATCAATAGGATAGGCTGAACCCACCTAGAACCTTTCCCAAAACCCGAATGTAGTTTCAGTCTACCCAAAAGCTGAATGATATTCTTTTTTGTGCTGGCCCTTGGGATATTTTTCCTCATAATCCGCGCATTAGGGAGAGCCTCAATAATGAATCATCACCAGCCCGATTTGGACACTTCGCCCGAGGTGTCCGACGAAATTCGTAAAACCACCTGTTATATGTGCGCCTGCCGCTGCGGCATCAATGTGCACATGAAAGACGGCAAGGTTAAGTATATCGAAGGCAACCGCGATCACCCGATCAACAAGGGTGTTCTATGCGCCAAAGGCTCGGCCGGGATCATGCAGCATTACTCGCCTGCACGTCTTCGGGCACCGATGAAGCGTGTCGGCGAACGCGGCGAAGGTAAATTCGAGGAAATCACCTGGGATGAGGCCTTTGACATTGCCGCCAAACGGCTAGGCCCAATTCGCGAAAAGGCCCCGCATAAACTGGCGTTTTTCACCGGTCGTGATCAATCGCAATCGCTGACGAGTTTCTGGGCGCAACAGTTCGGCACGCCAAACTATGCTGCCCATGGCGGCTTTTGTTCGGTTAATATGGCCGCTGCCGGTATTTACACAATGGGCGGCGCGTTTTGGGAATTCGGCGTACCCGATTGGGACCGCACCAAGATGTTCATGATTTTCGGAGTTGCCGAAGACCATGACAGCAATCCGATTAAAATGGGGCTGTCCAAACTAAAAGAACGCGGCGCCAAAATCGTCGGCGTGAACCCGATACGCACCGGCTATAACGCAATTGCCGACGAATGGGTCGGCATCACGCCCGGCACTGATGGCCTGTTTGTACTGGCGATGATCCATGTTTTGCTAAAGGCCGGCAAGGTCGATCTGGATTATTTGATGCGCTACACCAACGCGCCAATGCTGGTAAATATGGATGAAACCTCCAATGAATTCGGGCTTTTGCTGCGCGATCTGCAAGGCCAATTCATGGTGCAGGATCGTGTCACGGGTAAACCTGCAGCCTTTGATAAAAAGGGCGTAAAGCCGGTGTTTTCCGGTGAGATCACCTACCAAGGCACCAAATACACCCCCGTGTTCCAATTGATGACCGAAAAGTACCTATCAGATGATTATGCCCCCGAAGCGGTGGCCGACCGCTGCGGAATTTCGGCTGAAACAATCCACCGGTTAGCCGCAGAGCTGGCACATGTGGCGTTCGAACAAGAGATCACCATTGATCAGCCGTGGACTGACTGGAAGGGTGAGAAACACGAAACCATGACAGGCCGTCCCGTTTCATTCCACGCCATGCGGGGTATTTCCGCCCACTCCAACGGCTTTCAAACCTGCCGCGCGATCCACTTGCTGCAAATCATTCTGGGCAGTGTCGAAGTGCCGGGTGGTTACCGTTTCAAACCGCCCTATCCCAAACCTGTTGAAGGTCACCCAACGCCACATAGTTCCACCACTCCGGGTGGTCCCTTGAATGGTCCGCATTTAGGTTTTACACGCGGCCCCGAAGACTTGGCACTGAATGCGTCCGGTACGCCAGTGCGCATCGACAAAGCCTTCACTTGGGAAAACCCGATGTCATCGCATGGCATGATGCATATGGTGATTTCCAATGCGCATGCGGGTGATCCCTATAAGATCGACACACTGTTTATGTATATGGCCAATATGTCGTGGAATTCCTCGATGAATTCGCGCGGTGTGATGGATATGCTGACCGACAAAGACGAAAACGGCGACTATGTGATCCCGAATATCATCTATTCTGACGCCTATTCATCTGAAATGGTAGCATTTGCCGACCTGATCCTGCCGGATACCACCTATCTGGAACGTCACGATTGTATCAGCCTGCTTGATCGCCCGATATCCGAGGCAGACGCGATATGTGACAGTATCCGCTGGCCGGTGGTAGAACCTGACCGCGACGTGCGCGGGTTTCAATCTGCCCTGATCCAGTTGGGATCAAAACTTGGGTTGCCGGGCTTTGTCAATGAAAACGGCAGCGCCAAATACGCCGATTATGCCGATTATATCGTAAACCATGAACGCCGCCCCGGTGTCGGGCCATTGGCGGGATTTCGAAATAAGGATGGCAGCGGCAAAGGGCGCGGTGAACCGAACCCGGAGCAGCTGAATAAATACATTGAAAACGGTGGCTTCTGGAAAGACCACATCCCTGACGAAGCGTTATTTTTCAAACCTTGGAACAAAGCCTATCAGGATTGGGCCGTGGAACGCGGTATCTTTGATAAACCCTCGCCCTATCTATTCAGCATTTATGTGGAACCAATGCAGAAGTTCCGGCTGGCAGCAATGGGCAAAGGCGAATTGCAACCGCCCGATCATTTGCGTGCGCAACTGATCGAGGCTATGGATCCTTTGCCGGTTTGGTGGGCACCATATGAAGAGCAAGGTATAGATTGTGAAGAATACCCGCTACACGCTTTAACCCAACGCCCCGCTGCAATGTACCACTCATGGGGATCGCAAAATGCGTGGCTAAGACAAATCCATGGCACAAACCCGCTTTATGTATCGGGTGAAGTTTGGACCAAGCACAGATTTAATGAAGGCGATTGGGCTTATGTCACTTCGCACCACGGGAAAATCAAAGTCCCGGTTGTACGCATGGATGCACTCAATCCCAATACGGTCTGGACATGGAACGCCATCGGCAAACGCAAAGGCGCGTGGGCGTTGGATGAAAACGCACCCGAGGCCACAAAGGGCTTTTTGCTGAACCACTTAATCCACGAACTCCTGCCACCCAAAGGCGACGGGTTGCGTTGGTCAAACTCTGATCCGATCACCGGCCAAGCTGCGTGGTACGATCTGCGCGTGAAGATCGAAAAAGCACCGGCAGAGGATGGTGTTTCACAACCTGAAACACCTGCACAGGCCTCACCTGTAGGCCAAGGGCCGAAAGATATTGCTTACGGCGGGGAGTTTTAAGATGACCGCTTTACCCCAAACCACCGCCAAAAAACTGGGCCTTGTGATCGACCTTGATATTTGTGTCGGCTGTCATGCCTGTGTGATCAACTGCAAGGAATGGAATACCTCTAATTACGGCGCGCCTTTGTCTGATCAAGATGCATATGGCGCAAACCCTTCTGGTACATTTCTAAACAGAATACATACATATGAGGTTAAACAACCGCAAAAACCAGCACAAACCGTACATTTTCCAAAATCTTGCCTGCATTGCGAAGATGCGCCCTGCGTTACTGTTTGTCCAACGGGGGCAAGCTATAAACGCAGTGAAGACGGCATCGTTCTGGTCAATGAAAGCGATTGTATCGGCTGCGGATTATGCGCATGGGCCTGCCCATATGGCGCGCGCGAATTGGATGCAGCGGAAGGTGTGATGAAAAAATGCACGCTTTGTGTAGACCGCATCTATAATGAAAACATACCGGAGATCGACCGCGAGCCTGCTTGCGTGCGCACATGTCCTGCCAATGCACGACACTTTGGCGATTTTGCCGATCCCGAAAGCGACGTATCACAGATGTCAGCAGCGCGTGGCGGTATGGAACTGATGCCCGAACAAGGTACAAAACCGGTGAACCGCTACCTGCCACCGCGCCCAAAAGCCGACATTCACACAGACGGCGACATTAATATTCTGGCCCCGTTCCTTGAACCTGTAGCCGATACACCAAAGGGTCTGCTTGGCTGGCTCGATAAAGCATTGGAGGCACTTTAATATGCATCCCGCAGCATCCGTTATTATTTTCACATCCCTTTCCGGTCTTGGCTTTGGCCTGCTGTTCTTTTTGGGTCTGGACAGACCTGTCGTTTCGGGATGGGTCGCCTTTACGTTTTTCTTAATCGCCTACGCCTTGGCCGTGGGTGGATTGCTGGCATCAACCTTCCATTTGGGCAACCCGCAACGTGCGATGAAGGCTTTCAGCCAATGGCGCACATCATGGCTCAGTCGTGAAGGTGTGGTTTCAGTTGCAACATTGTTGGTGATGGGCCTTTATGCTGCCCTGTTGATCTTTGCGGATATCCGCATCGCCCCCTTGGGTTGGTTGGGCAGTGCGCTGTGTATCGCCACGGTCTATTGCACCTCGATGATTTACGGGCAGTTAAAAACCGTACCGCGCTGGAACATGTCCACAACACCTGCATTGTTCATACTTTATTCACTTGCGGGCGGTGCTTTATTGTCGGCACAACTGCCCTTTGCATTATTCGCAATTGTCATATTAACCGCCATTCAAATCCTGTCTTGGGCACGTGGTGATATGAGCTTTTCACAAGCGGGTCACACAATTGAAACCGCCACTGGGTTGGGTGCTCTGGGAAAAGTACGTCTATTGGAAGCACCGCATTCAGGTGAAAACTATCTGACCCGCGAAATGGTGCATGTCATCGGTCGCAAACATGGGCAGAAACTGCGTGTGATAGCGACTTTATGTCTGGGTATCATCCCGGTAGCCATGTTGCTGTTCTTTCCGGTCAACCACTTTAGCGTCGTTTTGATCATCATCTTGCATGTGATCGGACTATTCGTCTCGCGCTGGTTGTTCTTTGCCGAAGCCGAGCATGTTGTTGGTCTGTATTACGACAAGCGTTAGTGAAAAATACACTTAATTTCAATAACTTAGATAGGTGTCCCAACTGGGACATTGGAATTATTAGATAGCTCGCCCCCTATCGGATCACCAAGATCAGCAACAAAATACTGATGACCACCAATGAAATACCGAAAACCTCACGCCCCGTGCTACGTTCTTTAAAGATCAGATAAGACGCCAGAAAAGTGAACACCAGCTCGATCTGGCCCAAAGCTTTGACATAGGCCGCGTTTTGCAGCGTAAAGGCCATGAACCAGCCCAGCGACCCTAAAACCCCCGTCAATCCAACCAGCGTCGTCACCCGCCACGATTGTAGCACACGCGTAATCTCACCGGGTTCGCGAAAACGCAACCAGATACTCATAGCGACTGTCTGGAATACGGTTACACAGGCCAGCGTAAAGACCGCGCGAATAATAAAATCCCCTGAACCCAGAGATAAAGACGCACCACGATAGCTGGTGGCAGAAACGGCAAAGATAGCCCCCGACCCTATCCCGTAAGCTGACGCACGATTAAAAATACGCCTGTACCACGCCCCCTTACCCGCCAGTTTTGGCGGGTCGGACAATAATATAACACCGACAATCCCAACAAGAATTGTCATGACAGCCCAAAGCGATATACCTTCACCCAGAACGATAAAACCAACAATGGCAGTCAGGATTGCTTCGGTCTTTTTCAACGTGATGCCAACAGCAAAGTTGCGCTCAGAAAATAACGCAACCACCAGCATTGTAGCGACGATTTGCGATGTCCCGCCCGTAATCACAAACATCCAGGTGCGCGCAGTTGCACTTGGTATGTCCCACCCCGTTTGCGCAAGGATCACAACCAACAGAACCGCGATGGGAGCGGCGAACAAGAATCTGGCAAATGTTGCCCCGCCTGTGCTGAGCTTCGTCGCCTTCAGATGCTTTTGCAGCATAAAGCGCAGGTTTTGCGCAAATGCCGCAAAGATCGTTATCGGGATCCAAAGTGCCATATCAGTAGGGCATCGGATGGGCTTTGTGAGCCGCGGAAATGTCCGCCAGCACCGCGTCGCTCAAGGTAAGTTCCGTCGATTTTAATGCTGTTTCCAGCTGCACCATTGTGGTCGCACCAAAGATTGCAGAGGCCATAAACGGGCGCGTGCAGCACCATGCAAGTGCCATTTGCGTTATGTTCAACCCGTGTTTGTCTGCAATCGCCTGATAGGCCGCAACCGCAGGCCAAACCTGCGGCGTAATCCGCCCGCCCAGTTCTGATCCGATCGACATTCGCGATCCTTTTGGCGGCGCTTCACCTTCGTGATATTTCCCGGTTAAAAGCCCCGTGGCAAGCGGGGAAAACGCCAAAAGACCGACCTCTTCATTATGACAAAGTTCGGATAAATCAGTATCAAACAACCGGCACAACAAACTGTATTCGTTCTGAATGGATTGCACCCTTGGCAGTCCATGTTCTTCAGAAGCACGCAACCATTGCGCCGTCCCCCATGCGCTGTCGTTTGACAGACCGAAATGACGAATTTTCCCTGCTTGAACAAGCTCTTGCATTGTTTCCAATACAGAAACAATGTGGTCTAAAGTCTGCTGTTTGTTCTGATTTGTAGGATCAAAATCCCAGTTTTGCCGAAACATATAAGAGCCACGATTAGGCCAATGCAGCTGGTATAGATCGATGTAATCCGTTTGCAGCGATTTCAATGAAGCCTCAACCGCCATATGTATCGTTTCAGCCGAAATAGGTGCACCATCGCGCACATTCATATAGCCAGCCCCCGAGACTTTGGTCGCGATCAACACATCATCGCGTTTACCCGATTTCGCGACCCATTCACCGATCACCCGTTCGGTATCGCCTTGAGTGGCCTTACTTAACGGGTTCACCGGATACATTTCGGCCGTATCGATAATATTCACCCCATAGTCCAACGCCATATCTATTTGGGCATGGCCTTCATTCGTGGTGTTTTGCGTGCCCCAAGTCATTGATCCCAGACAAAGTTCACTGATTTTCAGATCTGTTGATCCTAAAGTATTATATTGCATAAAAATCTCCAAAGTTGGGCGCAATTGATCGATATATTTTGGGGAAGTCAATGTGTAAGCCAAGGGATAAATATTGCTTTGTTGATTTTATATCTTGAAAATTCTGCCGGTTACGAGACAATAACACAACCAAAACAAGAGGCACGTTTTGCATATCCGTCCTGCAACCCCAAAAGACGCACAAGCCATCGCAAACATCTGGAACCCGGTGATCCGTGACAGTGTCGCCACGTTCACCAATATTGAAAAACCAGTGCCCGCCCTGCAAGATATGATCATGGAGCGCGCACAAAAGAATTTTGGCTTTTACGTAGCTGAAGCACCTGACCGCATTGCGGGCTTTGCAACATATGGCCCGTTTCGCAATGGGCCTGGATATGCCAAAACCATGGAGCATTCAATTTTTCTAAACCCCGATGTACGGGGCAAAGGTACGGGTAAAGCATTATTGAAAACACTTGAGGATCATGGCCGCGCTGCTGGCGTTCATTGCTTTATTGCAGGATTAAGTGCCGAAAACATGGGCGGCATTCTGTTTCATGCAGCCCTTGGTTACAGCAAGGTTGCAGACATAAAACAGGCCGGCTTCAAATTTGGCCGTTGGCATGATCTGATTTTGATGCAAAGGTTCCTGTAATCGTGATTGAATTATATTTATAAAGGCAAGACATGTCTATTTGGCTTCGGATTTCAGATGCAATATCAGCCATGGCAGCTGGGGAAGGTCTGTCCAGCATCCTTGAAAAACTGCAAACACCACCCGAGAAAAGCGTGGCGTTTACGATCGCAGTCATTGGTCTTGGGGCCAAGATGGCAAAAGCGGACGGATTGGTAACCAAGGATGAGGTCGCCGCTTTCCGTCAGGTATTTCAAATACCTCAGCGCAATGCCGCACAAGCCGCCATAGTATTCAATCTAGCCCGTCAGGATGTCGCGGGATACGAGGTTTATGCCACTAAAATCGCAAAAATGTTCAAGGCAGACAGTGCCGTTCTTGAAGATTTGCTTGAGGGGTTATTTTACATAGCGATAGCCGATGGGCATTACCATCCCAATGAGGATGATTATGTTCACCGCGTTGCCAATATTTTTGGAATTGATGAGGTCACATACCGCAGCTTCAGAACCCGTTTTGCCCCAGATGCCCCACCGGACGCCTATGATGTGTTGGGCGTGACACCCCAAACACCTTTAACAGAAATCCGCAATATCTGGCGTCAGAAAATCCGTGAAACTCACCCCGATCAACTCATGGCCCGCGGCCTGCCGGAAGAGGCGATAACAATGGCCACCAAACGGATGATTGCAATTAATATGGCGTGGGAAGAAATTAATGAAACCCACAATGACGCATGATACGTCTTGCAACATATAACGTTGAATGGTTTACCAATCTATTCGATCAGAATAATCAACTGATTGAGGATAACAGTTGGTCCGGCAAGTGGAATGTCACAAAATCAATGCAAATCAATGCGTTGGGGATTGTATTCCAATCTATTGATGCCGATGGGATTATGATTATCGAAGCTCCGGATAATGGCAGCGGTCTATCATCTGTCATTGCTCTGGAACATTTTGCAGAACATTTCAAGTTACGACAAAACAAAGCAATCATCGGGTTTACTAATCACACTCAACAAGAAATCGCCTTTCTGTTCGATCCGACGAAATTGGACGTCGTACATGATCCGCAAGGATATCCCCCGCCCCATGGTGACGCACGCGAAACGCCCAGATTTGACGGTGTCTTTCATCTTGATGTGGACGTTGACGCAAAGCCCGAGAAAATCTCGTTTTCCAAGCCACCGCTTGAATTGCTGGTTATACCCGAAGGCGGCAATCCGATGCGGCTGATCGGGGTGCACGCAAAATCCAAAGCCCCGCACGGTGCCAAAAATCGCCAACAGGAAGTGCGGATTGCAATTGATAACAGACGCAAACAACTGGCCCAGTGTATCTGGTTGCGGCAAAGGGTTGAAGAACACTTGGCACTGGGCGACAATGTGATTGTGATGGGCGATTTCAATGACGGCCCGGGGCTGGATGAATATGAAAAACTGTTCGGCCAATCCGGGGTAGAAATTGTAATCGGAGTTTCAAAACCAGAGAGCGAAACCCTGCGTGAGCCACATGCAGAAGCAGCGATGTCTGCCCGTGCGGGCGGATTTCCCACCACCTCGCGGTTTTATCTTCATAAAAGCAAAACCTACCTGAATGCTCTTTTGGATTACATAATGGTATCACCTGATCTTGCCAAATACGTTGGATCGGCTTGGAAAGTATGGCACCCGTTCAACGACCCCGATTGCTTTGATAACAGTGATTTATGTGATGCCTTGCTAACGGCCTCTGATCACTTTCCTGTAACGATTGATATGGATTTCACCCAGAGGGGATGAAACTTGCGCGATGGCTTCTATATAATGCGTATGAAACGTTTTTTTTATATTGCCATTATCCCGGCCCTAATTGCGACACCGGCCCAGTCAGACCCGAAAGACTGGGAAGAATTGCGCAAAGGTCTGGAGGAACTATCAGAAGATACGCAAAAGTTTTTTGAAAGCTGGGTTGATGATCTTGGCCCCTTGTTGAACTCTTTGGGCGATAAGATCGATGACCTAAGCGATTATGAAAAACCAGAGGTCCTGCCCAACGGTGATATTATTATCCGTCGCAAACCGAAACCCAAGGTTCCGGTAGAACCAAAACCACCGATTGAAATTTAATCCAACAACCTTGTGATCAGGGCTTTCCCTTCTTTTCGAATAGTCTTACATCTTTGTTCCAAACAGACTTCAGGAGCTTTTCAGCCATGTTCAAAACATTCAATCCATCCCGTTCCAATTTCCACCGCGATATGCGTGATAGCACATCAGACGGTGAATTCGGGGATTTACCGGAATGGAACCTGGACGATCTTTATCCCAGTACCGACGGGGTAGAAATCACCCAGGATATGGATTGGTTAAGCAAGGAATGTCCGGCTTTTGCCGCCGATTACGAAGGCAAACTGGCAGATTTGGATGCTGTCGGATTATTGAACTGCATCCTGCGGTTCGAAAAAATCCAAAACATCATGGGCCGCGTGATGTCATTTGCAGGCTTGCGTTATTATCAAAACACGGTTGACGCAGATCGCGCCAAATTCATGGCAGACATGCAAGGGGCAATTACAGATATGTCGACCCCGATGGTGTTCTTTTCACTAGAGCTGAACCGTGTGGATGACGCACAACTGGACGCAATGGTGGCAGCAGACGAAGGGCTTGCGCGTTATAAACCGATTTTGGATCAAATGCGGGCGATGAAACCTTATCAACTGTCCGATGAGCTGGAAAAATTTTTACATGATCAGTCTGTTGTGGGCGCAACAGCGTGGAACCGTCTGTTCGACGAAACCATGGCAGGGCTTACATTCAATGTCGACGGCGAAGAGATGGTTCTTGAAGCCACACTGAACCTTTTGTCTGATGCAGACCGTACTAAACGCGAAGCCGGTGCAAAAGCTTTGGTCGCGGTATTCCAGGACAGCATCTCGCTGTTTGCACGGATCACCAACACGTTGGCCAAGGAAAAAGAGGTCGAGGATCGCTGGCGCGGGCTGCCCACGCCGCAAGCAAGCCGCCATCTGGCAAATCATGTGGAACCCGAAGTGGTTGAAGCCTTGCGTAACGCGGTTGTTGCAGCTTACCCGAAACTATCACATCGTTATTACGCACTGAAAGCCAAATGGATGGGGCTTGAAACCCTTGAAATGTGGGATCGCAATGCGCCTTTGCCCGATGAGGACAATGCCGCGATCAGTTGGGATGATGCACGTGCGACAGTGCTGGGAGCATACAGTGATTTTGACCCTGAAATGGCACGAATTGCCGAGCCGTTTTTCGATAAAGGCTGGATTGATGCAGGCGTGAAACCAGGTAAGGCGCCCGGTGCCTTTGCACATCCGACAGTCACGAATGTGCATCCCTATGTGATGTTGAATTACCTTGGAAAACAACGTGATGTAATGACTTTGGCACATGAGTTGGGCCACGGTGTACATCAGGTTCTAGCCGCCGATCAAGGTGAGTTGCTAAGTTCTACACCGCTTACACTGGCCGAAACCGCCTCTGTTTTCGGTGAAATGCTGACTTTCCGCAAACTGCTGGATGCAGCACCTGATCAGGCAGCGCGCAAACGCATGCTGGCGGGTAAGGTTGAAGATATGATCAACACGGTCGTGCGCCAGATCGCGTTTTACGACTTTGAGTGCAAATTACATGCGGCCCGCGCGACCGGCGAACTGACACCTGATCAAATCAACGCAATCTGGATGTCGGTACAGGCAGAAAGCCTTGGCCCCGTGTTCAACTTCATGGACGGTTATGAAACCTTCTGGGCCTACATCCCGCATTTCATCCACTCGCCGTTCTACGTCTACGCTTATGCGTTCGGCGACGGTCTGGTGAACGCGCTTTATGCAGTTTACGAAGAGGGCGATCCGAATTTTCAGGCAAAGTATTTTGAGATGCTCAAAGCGGGCGGTTCCAAACACCATAAGGAATTGTTGGCCCCTTTCGGGCTGGACGCATCTGATCCAAAATTCTGGGACAAAGGGCTGAGTTTGATCAGTTCGATGATTGATGAGCTGGAAGCGATGGAGGGGTAGCCTGTTCTTGGCTTAACCTTCTTTGCTCGGAACAGCCGCGCTAAATGCATAGCCTTCCGCACTTAGAACCGTTCCTTCATACAGCCCATGTGGTTTGTTGCGGGGGTGCTCCATAACACTGCCACCGAATTTTTCGGCCTGTGCCACCGCAAAATCAGGGTCAGCCCCAAAGAAGAATAGCTGAACACCTTGGCCTCTTGGTGGATTTTCGGGCAAAAGACCATGCAAAGGATGGCTGCCATAAGTCGCGTCGTGGTGAAGTTGCAGCATCATTCCACCAAATCGGATAATCGCAAAATCATCCGACAAGCGGTGGGCAGTTGCGCCAAAAACGCCAACCAAAAGGCCTGCCAGCTGCTTTACATCTGATGTTAAAAGATTAACGCCGACACCTGTCAGGCTTTTGCCAAAGCCATCCGCTGATACGGTCTCTAAATCCATCGTAATATCCTATGAAATGCCAGACATGATGATCACTCAACACGCAAAAACTTAAGTTCAGTTACACTAAACCCTGACAAGTCTTGAGGTAGGGAACAAGTTGTAAACCGTACAGAACCCTCAGATTCCCGACATCTTGGGCGAAAACAAGCTTAACTAGCCCTTCATCATCCCGCGTTCCACGGCTAATGCGCGCATCTTTTCCTGCAATTTCTCGAACGCGCGCACTTCAATTTGGCGGATGCGTTCGCGGCTGACCTTGTACTCGGTTGACAAGTCTTCCAGTGTAATCGGTTTATCCAGCAGTTTGCGTTTGGTCAGGATATCTTTTTCGCGGTCATTCAATACTGACATCGCTTCAGTCATCAACTCGCGGCGCGCTTCCAATTCGTCGCGTTCTGCGTAATCGGCTGCCTGATCGGCATCTTCATCTTCCAACCAATCCTGAAACTCTGCCGCACCTTCGCCGTCATCACCGCCCACGCGTACATTAAGCGAGGCATCACCACCGGACATCCGGCGGTTCATCGATGTGACCTCTTTTTCCGTCACATTCAAATCGTGGGCGATTTGTTTTACATGTTCGGGGCGCATATCGCCCTCTTCCATCACACCGATCTTGTTTTTAGCTTTGCGCAGGTTGAAAAACAGTTTCTTTTGCGCCGATGTTGTGCCCATTTTAACCAAAGACCAGCTGCGCAGAACGAATTCTTGAATGCTGGCACGGATCCACCACATCGCATAGGTCGACAGACGAAATCCCTTTTCAGGGTCAAAGCGTTTCACCGCTTGCATCAGGCCGACATTGGCCTCGGATACCACTTCAGCTATGGGCAAGCCATAACCGCGATAGCCCATGGCCATCTTGGCCGCCAAACGCAAATGCGAGGTGACAAGCTTATGGGCGGCTTCCGCGTCTTCACGTTCCACCCAAGCCTTGGCCAGCATATATTCTTCTTCCGGCTCCAGCATCGGGAATTTACGGATTTCCCGCATATAGCTAGACAGGCCTTGTTCCGGCGATGGAGCAGGTAGGTTTGTGTAGCTCATGGATCAACCCCCACGGTAATTAACATATGCTTTAACTGGGGTCTTAAAGAATATTTACAAGATATATTGACGTAGCGTAAATAAAAATGAAATAGATACTAATAAATCGCAAACTTTTTCTTTAATTATTTTTTATTTACTATAATCAACATATTACCCTGAAAGAACCCGTTCCAATTGTTGTAAATCTTTGGGCAATTCCGAAGTGAATCGCAATAGTTTTTTTGAAATGGGGTGGATAAAGCCAAGTTTTGCCGCATGTAATGCTTGGCGTGAAAACGCCTCTAGAAAGACCCTGTCGTCTTCATTAAAATCATTCATCGGCAGACTTTTGCGTTTTCCGTAGATCGGATCGCCGATCAAACTATGGCCAATGTGGCTGGCATGAACGCGAATTTGATGCGTGCGTCCGGTTTCCAGCCAACACTCGATTTTACCGGCAAAGGGGCGTTCGGCAGGCCCGTATCGTTCGGTCAGGGCCATGCGTGTAATTGCATGACGGCCCGCGTCATGGACCACAGCCATGCGTTTGCGGTCAGTTTTGTGGCGTGCGATATTTGTGGCGACACGGATCACGCCGCCCTCTTCAAACGCCACCCCTTGCAACCCCGCGATACGCGGGTCGGACCGGCTGGGTGCGCCGTATGTAAACGCAATATAACGCCGCTCAATGCTGTGGGCCGCGAACTGTGCAGCCAGTCCCTGATGGGCTGCATCTGATTTGGCAACAATCAACAGACCGGATGTATCCTTATCAATGCGGTGCACGATGCCCGGCCGTTTCATACCGCCCACCCCAGACAGGCTATCGCCGCAATGATGCAGCAGTGCATTGACCAATGTACTTGTTTCAGAACCGGGGGCCGGATGCACAACCATACCTGCCGCCTTGTTCACAAGGATCAGATCGTCGTCTTCATAAACAACCTCTATCGGGATATCTTCTGGCTCCGCTTCCAATGCGACCGGTTTGGGCAACATCACTTGCCATTCCTCACCAGCTTTGCCTTTTGTTTTCAATGTTGTAACAACTGCGCCGCCAACACGGGCGACGGCACCGATTTCGATCAGTTTCGTGATCATCGAACGGCTTAGCGTCACACCCTCTGGCACAACGGCGGCTAAAGCTTTATCAAGACGAGGCGGTGGTGCTTCGTTAAGCGTCAAAATAAGCAGCTGATCATTGGGGTCTGACATGAATGAACTTTCCGACGATATTCCAGAGCCGGGCAACCTGCGCCTTTTGCGCCGACTGGTCACAACCCTTATTGTGGTGATGATTTTGGGCTTTCTAACCCTGATTGCCATGCTTGTCATGCGATTAGCACCATCAACACCCGAATTACCGTTACCAAGTTCAATAACCCTGCCCGATGGTTCCAAAGCCGAGACATTCACCCAAGGCCCCGACTGGTTTGCGGTGGTGACAACCGACAGCCGTATCTTGATTTATGATCGGGCGACGGGGGAGTTGCGGCAGGTGATGGAGATTGAGAAGTAAGGTGAATTTGAGGTCACCATATGCTTGTTAACCCAATTCGCCTAACCTGCATAACTCCAAATAATACTCCGTAGGGTGCGCTGTACCCGCTTCACTAATCTGGCCAGTATCGCGACTAACAATGATAGGCCCATTGCCCAATAGTCGATCGGAAAAACGGCCAGAACGCAGAAACTTAGCATTTTGGTATTCAAATGCCCATGCTACTTCGTTTTCACAAATAGGTTCAGGTAGCAATTCTAATTCAATACCATCATCAGATTCTAATTTTTCTATATACTTCCTAACCAGAAACGTGGCTCTTTTAAGGTTAATCAATTTATACTCCACTTAGTATTATCAACTTGGGTTGAGATTAAAGTGAACATAAATATTTATCAAGTTTTGCACTTTCAATTTGTAACAAACGGATGCTCAGGAAAAATAAATCTTAGAGTTTACTAAGACATAATATTTTGCATTTACCGGATACCCACCCTTCCCCTTGCATCCCCCCGCCATTCCCTTGATATTCACACCATGAGTCTGCCACCCGGTTTTATTGATGAATTGCGTGACCGCTCCTCGATCTCTCAGGTCGCAGGGCGCAAGGTCACTTGGGATGCGCGCAAATCAAATCCCGGCAAGGGCGATTACTGGGCGCCCTGCCCGTTTCACGCCGAAAAAACAGCGTCTTTTCATGTCGATGACCAAAAGGGGTTTTATTATTGCTTTGGTTGCCACGCCAAAGGCAATGTTTACAGTTTTATTCAGGAAACCGAGAACGTGAATTTTATGGAAGCGGTCGAGATTTTGGCCCGTGAGGCCGGCATGCCGATGCCCGCACGTGATCCACGCGCACAGGAAAAATCCGATCATCGCACGGTTTTGGTCGATATAATGGAACAAGCGGTGCAATTTTATCGTCTGCAACTGCGCACCAATACGGCGTCCGCTGCCCGTGATTATCTGGAAAAACGCGGATTGCCTGAAAAGACGCTGGAAGAATTTCAAATCGGTTATGCCGACAATAGCCGCAATGGGTTATTTCAACATCTGACAGGCAAAGGTGTTTCACCTGACGATATTGTCGAAGCGGGTCTTGCGATCAAACCCGACGACGGCGGTAATCCGTTCGACCGGTTCCGTAACCGCATCATGTTCCCGATACGTGACGCCCGTGGACGGTGTACGGCATTCGGTGGCCGCGCGATGGATGCCAACCAACCCGCCAAGTATCTGAATTCACCCGAAACCCCGCTGTTCGACAAGGGTCGCTCGCTTTACAATCACATGCCCGCACGTGAAGCGGCGGGCAAGGTGCAAAGCCTGATTGTGGCCGAAGGTTATATGGATGTCATCGCATTATCACAGGCCGGTTTCAAACACGCGGTCGCCCCGTTGGGTACTGCAATCACCGCCGATCAGTTGCAACTGATGTGGCGCATCACTCCTGAACCGATCATAGCGCTTGATGGTGATAAAGCTGGATTACGGGCTGCAATGCGCCTGATCGACATCGCCTTACCCTTGTTGGAACCGGGTAAATCTCTGCGATTTACTATTCTACCCGAAGGCCAGGATCCCGATGATCTGATCAAAACCGCAGGCGCCAAAGCGATGCAAACCCTGCTGGACAGTGCCCAGCCGATGGTGAAACTCTTGTGGCAGCGCGAAACGGAGGGCCGCGATTTCGACAGCCCAGAACGCCGTGCTGCCCTAGATGCCGACCTGCGCAGGGTGCTAAATACTATTCAGGATCGCTCGATCAAAACCCATTATGGGCAGATCATCAAAGATTACCGTTATGAGTTATTTACCAAAGCACGGCCGCAACAGACATGGGGCGCGAAGGGTTGGAAAAACAAAGCGCCTGAAAAAGCCACACCGGGCTTGAAATCATCCATGTTGGCCCAAGGCGCCGAGACGGATATGCGTTTGCGCGAAGCGGTTATTTTACTGGCCGCAATCCTGCACCCTGCAGCGGCACTGGAAAAAGAAACCGCGTTGGAAAAAATGTCGCATAAATACGAATGATTTCAAAGAAATACAAAACGCACTCTTGGCAAACCTGCATGAAGACCTATCTGATGATAATGCAGCCTATGATTTGGCAGATAAAATGGCACATGCTTTGAATTACAACCCTGTTGACCGCCTGACTGAATTAAAAGCAGTGCGCAGCCATCCCTATTTGCGCATTGGTGCAGATAAGACACTTATCCGACGCACATTGACCGAGGAGCTCACCAAACACGCGGCTATTTTGGGCGCACGGCGCGAAATGATGGAAGCAGAAGAAGAATTAAGCGGAATGGCCGACGAATCAACCACTTGGCGCATTCAGCAGGCAACCGAGGCCAGAAACAAGGCGACAAGAACCGACTTTGGAAATGAAGATAATAGCGGCGATGATAGTGAAAATCTGTCACAGGGCCTGCAAAAAATGCTCGATGAACAAATTTGGGTAAAGAAAAAATCATAATGTCATTGCGAATCATTGATTCGCAGTGTTGATTCACCCGAAATTCGGATGATTCGTTTTAACCCTTATCGGGAGTAAGAAATGGCAGTTAAAGAAACCAAGCAAGGCAAGAACGAACAAGACGAAGACGCGTCCTCAATTTCAGACTTCAGCCAGGCAAATATCAAGAAAATGATTTCTGTTGCCAGGGCGCGCGGGTATATCACCTATGATGAACTGAACGAGGTTCTGCCGCCAGATCAGGTTTCTTCCGAGCAGATCGAAGATGTTATGTCGATGCTTTCCGAAATGGGCATCAATATCATCGAAGACGATGACGCCGAAGAAGAAGGTCCACGTGATCTGGCTGTTGTTGAAACCGATAAAAAAGAACTGGCTCTCGCCGTTACCGGTGAAGCAAAACTTGATCGCACTGACGATCCCGTGCGCATGTACTTGCGCGAAATGGGATCTGTCGAACTATTGTCGCGCGAGGGCGAGATTGCCATTGCGAAACGCATTGAAGCTGGCCGCAACACAATGATCGCAGGGCTTTGCGAAAGCCCTCTGACCTTTCAAGCGATTACCATCTGGCGTGATGAGCTGTTAGACGAAGAAATTCTTTTGCGCGATGTGATCGATCTGGAAACCACATTTGGTGAAACCATGGAAGACGGCGACGTTGTTCCGGTTGCCAGCACCTTGGGGTCAACGCCTGCAAACATGAAAGTGGCCCCTGTCAAAAAAGAGCCCGAACCAGAGGTAGATGCAGACGGCAATCCGATTCGTGATGACGAAGATGATGAGGACGATGACGAAGCAGCAAACCTGTCACTTGCGGCAATGGAAGAAGCTTTAAAACCGCAGGTTTTGCAAACGCTGGCAAAAATCGCAAAAAGCTACAACAAGCTTGCAGAAATGCAGGACTTTCGCATTTCAGCGACACTGAATGAAGACTCTTCTTTTTCAGGAACCGAAGAAAAAGCCTATCAGAAGTTGCGCAACAAGCTGGTTGAGCAGGTGAACGCATTACACTTCCACAACAACCGTATTGAAGCGCTTATTGATCAGCTTTACGGCATTAACCGTAAAATAATGTCACTGGACAGCGGTATGGTTAAACTCGCAGATCAGTCGCGCATCAACCGCCGTGAATTTATCGAAGCTTACCGTGGCCACGAGCTGGATCCGATGTGGCTGGATGATATTGCAGAACGTACCGGCCGCGGCTGGACAACCTTTATCGAAAAGTACCGTGATAAAGCTATCAGCATCCGCGAAGAAATGGCGCAGGTGGGTCAATACGTAGGTGTAGATATTTCAGAATACCGCCGTGTTGTGAACCAAGTGCAAAAAGGCGAAAAAGAAGCCCGTGCAGCGAAAAAAGAAATGGTCGAGGCCAACCTGCGTCTGGTTATTTCCATTGCCAAAAAATACACGAACCGCGGCCTGCAATTCCTTGATCTTATTCAAGAAGGTAACATTGGCTTGATGAAGGCCGTGGATAAGTTCGAATACCGCCGCGGCTATAAATTCAGCACATATGCCACATGGTGGATCCGCCAAGCTATCACACGTTCCATCGCCGATCAGGCCCGCACTATCCGTATTCCGGTGCATATGATCGAGACAATCAACAAACTGGTGCGCACCGGACGCCAAATGCTGCACGAAATCGGCCGCGAACCAACCCCTGAAGAGTTGGCAGCAAAGTTGCAAATGCCGCTGGAAAAAGTTCGCAAGGTGATGAAAATCGCCAAAGAGCCGATCTCGCTGGAAACCCCGATCGGGGACGAGGAAGACAGCCAACTGGGCGATTTCATCGAAGACAAAAATGCCATTCTGCCACTCGACAGTGCCATTCAGGGCAACCTGAAAGAAACCACAACACGCGTGCTGGCGTCATTAACGCCGCGCGAAGAACGCGTGTTGCGGATGCGCTTTGGCATCGGGATGAACACAGATCACACGCTGGAAGAGGTCGGACAACAGTTCAGCGTGACACGCGAGCGCATTCGGCAGATCGAAGCGAAAGCGTTGCGGAAGTTGAAACATCCCTCGCGGTCGCGGAAGTTGCGGAGTTTCTTGGATCAGTAATCTTGCCTCAAATGCCAGCCAAACCCACACAATTTAGCGTAAGATTTTCTACTCAACCGGAAGTTTTCAGGTTTTCACTTGGAGGTTCGACTTCGCCTGGCTACGTGACGCGGTTCCGTGGCGAATTACCGTTTCCTGATGACTTTGGGAAGCCGCAAATCGGTTGCATCGTGAACCTGATGATACTTGGAGAAGGACCAAGTATATCGGACGGCGACTATTTCGCGATTGCAAAGCGGAAACCTGGTGAGTTCTTTTCAAAGCACAAGACCGATCAAATGGTAGGTCGGCTTCTCTTGCGCGCTAATCTGGAACCATGGACTGACGAGGAGTATGGCGAATTAGGTCCTGCGACGGAGGCGTGGATTTGCTTGTCAAAAGACGATTGGCGGGATCTGCTGGCCTCACTTGCTGCAATTCCTGGTCAATCTGGTATTGCCGTCCAGTTTGACATCGATTGCAAAACTTATCACCCAGATGGAACTATGGCATGGCTGGACACAACTAAGCTTGTGCTTCCAGAAGACGAGGAATACCCAATAATTGGGGTAAAGATTTCTGTAGCAGCTAGGAAAAGCAAGCCGTAGCGTGGGCTTCAGCCCACGTATATCTGTGAATTAATCGTCGCAACGCGTAGGCTAAAGCCTACACTACACACACTAGTCGCAGCCGAAAATTGCGCAGCTTCTTGGATCAGTAATATAAAGGCACCTTCGGGTGCCTTTTTTACACAGTCGATCAATACTATCTGCGCTTATCACCGAACGCACCCATAATACATCCTCAACCATCTGAAGTGTATAACTCTCCTGTCGACAAAAGTGGTTCACGGGTTTTCAAAGGGCGGGTAATAGCGTCAAATGCGAAAACCACCGAAACTTACAAGTAAGAACAGGTGCAAAGGGTAAAACCTTTGTTCGGCTTTATAACCGCATATGGTGGCGCCACCTTGCTTATAACAAACATACCCTATAATACAGAACACCCCGCCACCGATGAACGGCGACGGGGCTAAAGGTCTGGAATCCAATAATTATTACGCCACCTTATGCAAAGCTGGTGTTATCAATTTGCGACCCAAAGCGCGGCATACATCTTGGGTCAATGTCGGATCATTCAACGTATAGAAATGTAAATCTTCCACGCCTTCGCACAACAGATCATCGCAAATCTCGGTACATATGGCCGTTGATAGTAAACGCGCCTGATCAGGCGTTTCGGTGTTTCTATATGCTTTATCCATCCAGTCTGGCGTCACGGTTCCACAACGGGCAGCAAATTTCTTTGTCTTTTCCCAATTTTCTATCGGTAAGATGCCCGGTGTGATTTTATTACGAATACCCGCCTTATCGCATCGATCACGAAATCGCAGGAAATCTTCTGCTTCAAAGAAAAACTGGGTGATTGCACTGTCGGCACCCGCTTCGAACTTGCGCTTTAAATACTCAATATCAGCTTGCTCATCTGATGCTTCGGGATGTTTATGCGGATAGGCCCCGACACGGATTTTAAACTGGTTCATATCGGCCAACGCTTCTATCAACGCAACACTGCTGGCAAAGCCATCGGGGTGCGCGGAAAAGCTGTCAGCATCTTTAGGCGCATCACCGCGTAGAGCAACGATCTGTGTAGCACCACTGGCTGCATAGCCACCCGCAACTTCCAATACTTCCGCGCGGGATGCATTCACACAGGTCAAATGCCCTGCAACTTCCAGTCCGTAATTATCGCGGATCACCGCGACAGCCGATTTTGTCAACTCGCGCGTTGAACCGCCGGCGCCATAAGTCACAGAGACAAACTCTGGTGCAAACCCTGCCAGTGCATCTACCGCCGTCCATAGCTTAAAACTGGCTTCCAGCGATTGAGGAGGAAAGAATTCGAATGAAAGACCAAAGGTTTCACGGATAACAGACATGGGATAGAGTCGCTTTCTTTTGTTGTGTACGTTTTTTCACAACCCATCTATTGAATCAAATTCATATTTCTAATATAAAACATGAAATACATTCATAAAGAGGCCGCCATGTATCTGGAATTCCGCCACCTGCGCACCATCAAAGCGATTCACGACCAAGGCGGCTTGGCGCGCGCTGCAGACACATTAAACATCACGCAATCAGCCCTGTCGCATCAAGTGAAAACTCTGGAAGATCAGGTCGGCATGGAGTTGTTTTTGCGCCGCTCAAAACCCCTAAAACTTTCGAAAGCCGGTCATAAGCTTTTAAAACTGGCCGAAGATATATTACCACGCGTTCATGCCGCGGAAATAGACTTTGCCGAAACTATCTCTGGTAAAGCGGGCCGTTTGCACATCGCCATAGAATGCCACGCGTGTTTTGACTGGCTGTTCCCCGTACTTGAAGAATTTCGCAAAACCTGGGGCCACGTGGATGTGGACATCCGACCCAGCCTGGCTTTCGATGCTCTGCCGGCATTGCAACGTGAAGAGGTTGATGTGGCCATATCGGACGACCCCGAGGCTATTGACGGTATCACTTTCATCCCGCTTTTTGATTATGAACCCACCTTTATCTGCGCCAAAGATCACCCCTTGGCACAAAAGGATTACATCGTGGCTGAGGATCTGCGCGATCAAATCCTGATCACCTATCCCGAAGAGAAAAATCGTCTGGATGTATACACTGAATTACTGACACCAGCCAAAATCGAACCCAAAGCCCTGCGCCAAGTCGAATTAACAGCTGTGATTATGCTATTGGTGGCTTCCAATCGCGGTGTCTCGGTTCTACCGGACTGGGTGGTAGCCAATGAACAATACGGCCATGACTTTGTCAGTAAACGACTGACCAAAGACGGTGCATCACGGCGGCTTTATGCAGCGGTACGCAACCCTGACACCACGCTTGGTTATGTTGAGGATTTTGTGAAATACACCAAACAACAAGCGATCAGGTAGGGCTTCTGTTGACCTTTCCTTAAAACTCAGCCAAAGGGAGCCAACCCGAACAAAAGGACAAAAATCCATGTCGCAATGGTCCGCCAATATCAATGTGATGATCAAAGCTGCCCGCAAAGCTGGCCGCTCTTTGATGCGCGATTTCAAAGAAGTTGAGAACCTGCAAGTGTCCGCCAAAGGCCCGGGTGATTTTGTGAGCCGCGCTGATTTTAATGCAGAAGAAATTCTAAAAGAAGAGCTGCTGGAAGCACGCCCCAATTATGGGTTTTGCGGCGAGGAAAGTTCTGAAATTAAGGGCGCTGACCCAACACGCCGCTGGATTGTCGACCCGCTTGACGGCACAACAAACTTCCTTCACGGCCTGCCCCATTGGGCGATTTCTATTGCACTGGAACATAAGGGACAGATCGTTGCCGCAGTGGTGTTCAATCCATCAGGCGAAGAAATGTTCATCGCTGAAAAAGGCGGTGGTGCATGGCTGAATGACAAGCGTATCCGTGCATCTGGGCGTTCTCGTATGATCGAAATGATCTTTGCCACAGGCCTGCCATTTGGTGGTCGTGCTGATCTGCCCGAAACATTGCAGGACCTTGCACGCATCTTGCCAGCTTGCGCAGGTGTGCGCCGTTGGGGGGCAGCTGCACTTGATCTGGCCTATGTCGCCGCTGGCCGTTATGATGGTTATTGGGAACGCAATTTGAATGCTTGGGACATTGCCGCAGGTCTTTTGCTTGTCCAAGAAGCAGGCGGATTGTCCTGTTCAGTTTATAAAGATGGCAACAGCATGACTGACGGCAGCGTGATTGCGTCGAATGAACCTATTTTCAACGACTTCGTAAAAGTGGTGCGCAACACCTAAGGCCTCACCACCATTGGCCCGCAAGAATTTACGCAACAGTTAAGTGCACTATGGCGTCCCCGGCGCTCAAGTCACCTTTGGCACGATTAAATCGCAGATACGCGATGCCCTTCCCATCTGCTTGGGTATAAAGCACACCTGCAGGTTTGCCATCCGATGTAATCGGTGTACCGACAGGTGCAAACCCGTTGACCTCGACCAAAGCGAGCCCTTTACGTAACTCGGTTTTGTGTTTCATCCGCGCAGAGATTTCTTGCCCGACATAGCAGCCTTTTTTGAAATCCACTCCGTTCAAGCGTTCAAAACCCGCTTCCAGAATATAGGTTTCATCCGGTATCAGCTCGATACCTGTTTCAGGAATGCAGTGCGCGACACGGATCGCATCCCAGTTAATATCTGCCTTTTCATCTGCATGCGCCCCATAAACCCGCCAGCCCAGTGCTGTATGCCTTGGGTCAGCATGGGCCCCTTCGGGTGTCGCACCCAGACCGCGTTGTACCTGCAAACCGCTGTCTTCGATTACAACATCAGCCCGTAAGCGATACATAGTCAGGCGTCCGGCCAAGGCCGCGGCGCGATCAGACTTTACATCCAGCAAGTAATAACCGTCATTCTCCAGCAAGAAAAAGTCGAACAGATATTTACCCTGCGGCGTTAACAGAGCCGCATAGATCAATCCCTCTTTATCCAGATTATTTGTCACCAGATCTTGCAAAAACTTATGCGCATCCGTGCCCGAAATTTTCAGAACTGTCCGTTCAACGGCTTCATCACCCATAGGTGCACTCCTTAGTCGCTTTCTATTTGCTTATGCTTTAAACTGGCACAAGACAATCCACTTCAGGCCACATATGCCCGCACCCATCTCGGTTATCATCCCCACACTGAATGTTGCCGATACCATCGGGCCCACATTGGCGTGCCTATATGAAGGCATGGAAGCATCTCTGATTTGCGAAGTTGTCATCGCCGACGGTGGTTCTGTCGATGGAATTGAGCAGATAGCAAATGACGTGGGTGCGACGTTAGCCAAAACCCCCAAAGGCCGTGGTAACCAGATGCGGGCCGGAGCACTATCCGCAAAAGGCCAATGGCTATTGTTTATCCATGCCGACACCGTGCTTTCACCCAATTGGGTCGCAGTCATGGGGGCCCATATCAACAACCAAAGCAAGGCTGGGTATTGCAAACTGGCTTTTGATAAAGACGGCTTTGCACCAAAGCTGATAGCCGCTCTTGCCAATCTTCGCTCACGCATATTTGGCTTACCCTATGGTGATCAAGCTTTGTTGATATCAAAAGATCTTTATCAACAAACCGGTGGCTATCCGGACATCCCTTTGATGGAAGATGTCGCCTTGGCCCGAAAACTACGTGGTCAACTAAAATCATTGCCGGTAACCGCAACAACGCGATCAGACCGCTATGTTAAAGAAGGCTGGTTTACACGGGCGCGTAAAAACCTGGGAACACTTGTTTTGTATTTCTTGGGAACAACACCTGAAAAACTGGCAAAACGATATCACCGTTAAAATCCCATCATACGGATAATGCGTTCCACCGGACCCTGCGCCGGCCTGCGACTGACATGACGATGGCGCTTTGGATGCCCGTTTTTTGCAGGACTCATATCAAACTGAAGATTGAACAGATCGGCATATAGTCCGCCATCCTCTAACAATTCATCATGTGTTCCCTGTGCAATTATATGGCCCCCATCCATCACCACAATCTGATCGGCATCCAAAATAGTCGATAAACGGTGCGCTATGACCAAGGTTGTGCGACCCTTTGACAATGCGTCCAGAGCCTCTTTGATAGAAGCTTCCGACTCGGCGTCCAGCGCCGATGTAGGCTCGTCCAGCAGCAAAACCGGCGCATCACGCACGATAGCGCGCGCAATAGACAGGCGTTGTCGCTCGCCGCCTGAAAAAGTAGCTTTGGAAGGCTCGATTACCGTGTCATAACCATTTGTCAGCTTGGATATAAACCCATGTGCAGCTGCCGCTTTTGCCGCTTTAATACAGGCTTGTTCATCCGCCCCTTTACGGCCAAAACCGATATTTTCGGTGACTGTCCCTGACAATAAAATACTGTCCTGACTTACCAACGAAATCTGATCGCGCAAAGATTTCAACGTCAAAGATTTTATCTCTTTCCCATCAAGGAATATTTCGCCCTTTGACGGATCAAATAAACGTGGCAGTAAATTGAAAACAGTCGTCTTACCTGCACCGGAACGACCAACGAATGCATAGGTTTTACCTGCTTCAATTGTCAGATTTATATCCTTAAGTGCCTGAAACCCATCCGGATAAATAAAATCGACTTCATCAAAAATAATCTGGCCTTTCGCACGGCCACCTTCAACAGTATCCGGCCCGTCTGTTACTGTGTTCTTTGTGTCAAAGAAGCCATAAACACGTTCGAGTGCGGAAATACCCTGTGCACCTATCGCAAAAGCCTGTGTCAGTTTGCGACCGGGATTGGTCAACACGCCCAGAGCGGTTATCAATCCGATCATACCTGCAATATCAATCGCCCCGGATTGAATGCGCATTGCAACAAAAAACAAAGTGACCCCAACAGCCACCCCTGCCAACGCTTCCACAATCGGTGAAAGGGCCGCTTGCCATTTCACAATCGCCACTCGCAGATGATACAAGCGTTCAAAGCTTTTATTCGAGGTTGCTTTCAGCGTATCTTCCAATTGATATGTGCGCACCATACGAATACCGGACAGGCCTTCGTTAACGGCACTGGTCATTTGCGCTATCTCTTGTTGAATTTCTTTCGATGTATTACGGATATGCGATCCGGCAATACCTACAGGCAAGAACACAAGGCCGAAAACACATATCAAAGCCAGCGTCATTGCCCAGTCAATCGACAGCATTACAGCGATTGTCGCGATCAATGTTAAAACATCACGCAACGAGCCGAACACGGCAACTGTTGCCATGCGTATCAGCTCTATATCCGCCGAAAAACGTGCGGCAATAGCAGCAGGTGCCTCGGCCAAAAGCTGACCCAAGTCCATTTCCACTAGCGTGTCGTACATTTCACGCTGCATGTCAGCTTGCACACGGCTTAGAATGCGGTTTTGTAAAATTACGTTTGAATAGTGGCAAATGCTGCGGGTTAGCGTCAGTAAAATAATTCCGATCGGCGCCCAGAACACGATATTAACATCTCGCGCTTCTAATCCGCCAATGGCATATTCCATAAATTTAGCGTACCCAGCTGTTGTTAATGCAATAATTATCATTAAAACGACTGAAACCATTAAGGATGGCCAGTGTTTTTTAACCCAATCATGCCACAAACGACCATAAGCCTCGCGCGCAGTTAGCCGCTTTGTTTGTATTTCAGCCATCCCTGTCCAGAACCTTTATCCACTCCGTTTCCCTGTCTATCATTTAAAACAGCTGTGTCCAACGCACAGTTTGATTGACGGTTTTTCAAGATTGGCCTACCACTTTCTAAACAACTACAGGAATTTCAAATGTCTCTTAACTATGGTCGTCATCTTGTGTCTATTCCAGGACCGTCTGTCATTCCTGATCGGGTGTTAAATGCGATGCACCGCGCGTCACCCAATATATACGAAGGTTCTTTGATTGAACTGACCGACTCGCTAATTCCGGATTTGAAAACCGTCGCACGCACCAAGGGCAAACTGGCTATTTATATTGCGAACGGGCATGGCGCGTGGGAAGCGGCAATTACCAACACATTTTCCAAAGGCGACAAGGTTTTGGTGCTTGGCACAGGCCGCTTCGCCATAGGGTGGGGCGAATGGGGCAGAACAACGGGAATAGAACCGCTGGTTCTGGACTTTGGCAAATCCAGCCCGGCGAATCCGGATAAGCTGGAAGAGGTTCTGCGCCAAGATAAAGATCATAGCCTGAAAGCCGTATTCGTCACACAAACCGATACGGCATCATCCGTGACAAACGATATCCCCGCCCTGCGCAAAGCCATTGATGCGGCAAACCATCCAGCACTTCTTATGGTCGATTGTATTGCCAGTTTAGGGTGCGAGCGATTTGAGATGGATGAATGGGGCGTTGATTTAATGGTCGCAGGTTGCCAGAAAGGCTTGATGGTTCCCCCGGGTCTGTCGTTTGTTTTCGCAAATGAACGTGCACTTGCGGCACGCGCCAATGCTGATCTGGCGACAAGTTATTGGGACTGGGTCCCGCGTATGGATCCCGCCGGGTTTTATCAATACTTTGGTGGCACAGCGCCAACGCACCATCTGTTTGGCCTACGCGAAGCATTGGATATGTTGGTGCATGAAGAAGGTGTGGAACAAGCCTGGGCACGCCAAGAACATTTTGCAAAAGTGATCTGGGCGGCTGTTGAAACATGGGGTGCAGATGGTGGTGATCTGACCTTTAATATAAGCGATCCGATAGCGCGGTCTCGTGCTGTGACCTGTATCCGGACCAGCGATGGGAACGGCACTAAAATCCGTAGGTGGTGCGAGGATATTGCGGGCCTGACACTTGGTATCGGTCTTGTTGCAGACACACAAGGATCAGACGAGTGGCATAACTCATTTCGCATCGGACATATGGGGCATTTGAATGTCCCTATGGTGATGGGAACATTAGGATCAATCGATAGTGCGCTGAAAGCACTTGATATTCCACATGGAAATGGTGCTTTGGAAGCAGCCGCACAGGTTGTTTCCGAAGTTTAAGACGCGCTTTGCAAGGCCAGCGGCAATGCCGCTTCAAACAGATCCAGATCCTGTGGGCGCCCTGCCGAGACCCGTACGCACCGGGTTTGCGGGGCAACAAATGGCATGCGTACAAAAATATCCCGATCAACTAGATCATCCACAACATTTTTGGCAAATACCGCATCATGTCCACAATCAATCGTCACAAAATTTGTCGCCGAAGTTATGGGCTGCAATCCGTTATCTGTGGCAATCGCATAAATCCTGTCACGTGCCGCGGCAACTTTTGACACAACTTCCGCTAGATAATCCTGATCTTGAAATGCAGCCAAGGCGCCGATTTGCCCCGAACGGCTTAAGCCGAAGTGATTGCGGATTTTATCAAAGCTTTTGATCAATCCCGTATGCCCGATGGCATAGCCAATCCGCACACCAGCCAAACCGTAAGCCTTGGAGAATGTTCGCATTCGGATCACACGACTATCATCTATATCGAAAGGCAAAGCCAAACCAACAGGTGCAAATTCAACATACGCCTCATCCAAAAGCAAAACAGACCCATTTGGAACCGCCTCGATCGCGGCTTGAATGACGCCGGCATCATGTACCGTACCCATCGGATTGTCGGGATTGGCCAGATATATCAGCTTTGCCCCGACCTCTGCCGCTTTTTGCACCAAGGCCACAGGATCTTCATAATCGCCATTATAGGGAACGGTCACAACATCCCCGCCATAGCCCGCCACATGGTAATTAAACGTAGGGTACGCACCCGCAGAGGTCACAACCTTGTCGCCCGGCCCTACCAGCAACCGCACCAGATAGCCCAGCAATCCATCGATACCTTCACCCACAATGATATTGTCAAAGCCGACATCGTAATGCGCAGCCAGTGCATTTTTCAGATCATGACTATCGGTGGTGCCGTATTTCCAGACCCCTGCATCAGCCCCCTGCATCGCGGCAACGGCTTTGGGAGATGGCCCGAAAACATTCTCATTGGCCCCTAGACGTGCTGCAAACAAACGGCCGCGTTCGCGTTCCTGGGTTTCGGGGTCAACAAAGGGGGCCTCATCCGACAGGCTTGCTACCAGATCAGTATAACGCGGCCCTTTGGGTGGCAGACTATCCATATTTCAATTCCATTCCCTGACATACAACGTCATGCGATTAACACAAAAAAACGCCCCGGTGTAAAGCAATACACCAAGGCGTCTTCCAAATGGTTGAAGTAATTTCGCCGAAGGTTAATTAACCCAAAGCCGCCACGCGGTCATATGCGGCCTGTATGGTTTTCAACTCTTCGCCGCCCACGTCCACACGGGCGCGATTTTCCGCAACAACCGCTTCGGGCGCATTGGCGATGAATTTTTCGTTGGCCAATTTGGCTTTGATGCCATTCAGCTCTTTTTCCAGCTTCTCGATGGTTTTTGTCAGGCGGACTTTTTCCGCTTCCACATCGATCACATCTGCCAAAGGCAGGCAGAACGTGCCGCCTTCCACTGCCAAAGTGACAGACCCTTTCGGGACTTCATTTGCTTCTGACAGCTCTTCAATCCGCGCCAAGCGTTTGACCATTGTCAAATTGCCTGCAAGGGCAGCTTTGCCCAATGCGTCCAGTTCCAGCTGGATCATCGGGATTTTAGCGCCGGCGTTTACGTGCATTTCAGAGCGCACCGAGCGAATTTGCTCGATCAGGCCAACAACCCAGTTCATTTCACGTGCAGCATCCGCATCGACCAGATCAGCAGCCGTATATGCAGGCCAGTCTTGATGTACCAACATATTGTCACGCGCCGTGATATCACCCCAAAGCTGTTCGGTGATATAGGGCATAATGGGATGCATCAGGATCAGGCATTGATCCAGAACCCACGCCAATGTGGCCTGCGTTTCGGCCTTCACAGCCGCATCATCGCCTTGGAACAAGGGTTTTGACAGCTCCACATACCAGTCACAAACCTTACCCCAGACAAAGGCATAAAGCGCGTTGGCCGCGTCGTTGAAACGGTATTGCGCAAGGGCCGTATCCACGGCTTCGCGCACAAGCGCAGTTTCACCGATGATCCATTTATTCAGGGTTTGATCGACTGATTTGGGGTCAAAACCTGTGACAGGGTAGGCTTCGTTAAACTCGGCAAACCGCGCCGCATTCCACAGTTTGGTGCCGAAATTACGGTAGCCGACGATGCGGTCTTCGGAAAGCTTCAAATCGCGCCCCATCGCAGCCATCGCCGTGAGGGTAAAGCGCACAGCATCGGTGCCGTATTTGTCCATCAAATCCAACGGGTCAATAACGTTGCCGGTAGATTTCGACATCTTCTTGCCCTTCTCATCACGCACCAGCGGGTGAACATAGACGGTTTCAAACGGCACTTTATCCATAGTTTCGATACCCATCATCATCATGCGGGCAACCCAGAAGAAGATGATGTCAAAGCCGGTAATCAACACACGCTCGACGTTTGGGCTTGTGTAATAGCGTTTAAGCTCATCGGTCTGTTCAGGCCAACCAAGTGTGCCAAATGGCCAGAGGCCTGATGAGAACCATGTGTCGAGGACGTCGGGGTCGCGATTTAAATGAACGAATATTTCACCACCAAGTGGTAGTTTCCCAAATCTAAAATGGTCACCTTCATCTTCAGCCATATTAACAGCAACATTTAAACCATAATATTCACGAGCTTGCTTTAGAGCGTCTTCTTCTGTTGTTGCACAAAATGCTTTTGGATTGGTGGTATTTGCAGAAGTAACAATTGTCCTGTCATTAAGATTTTCCAATACTTCTTTTGTCGGCCCATACCATACGGGCACCTGATGCCCCCACCACAATTGGCGTGAAATACACCAAGGTTCGATGTTTTCCAGCCAGTGGAAATACACCTTTTTGTCACCTTCAGGCAAAATCTTAACCGTGCCGTCTTTGACCGCATCAATCGCGGGCTGCACGATTTGTTTGGTGTCAACAAACCATTGATCGGTCAGCATCGGCTCGATCACCACTTTGGAACGGTCGCCAAAGGGCTGCATGATTTTTTTGCTCTCAACATATGGCGCACCGTCAACCATCACCGCCAAACCCTCGGCAGTAATGTCGGCCACCACGCGTTTGCGGGCCTCAAAACGATCAAGCCCACGGTATTCATCCGGCACAAGGTTCATTGCAGAGGTCATTGCCTCGTCAAACTCTGTATCACCATTGGCAATCGCCTGCGCCACAGCTGCCTCTTCGGCATAGGGCTTGCCGTCGCTGCGCATCGCGCCCTTTGTATCCATCAGATTATACATCGGGATGTTACCGCGTTTGGCGACTTGATAATCGTTGAAATCATGCGCACCGGTGATTTTTACGGCACCTGACCCAAAGTCAGGATCTGGATATTCATCCGTGATGATCGGGATCAGACGGCGGTGTTCTTTTGGCCCCACGGGGATTTCGCAAAGCTTGCCGACCAGCGGCGCATAGCGTGCGTCATCGGTAAAAACAGCCACAGCCCCGTCACCCAGCATCGTTTCGGGGCGCGTAGTGGCGATGGAAATGTAATCGCGGGTTTCACGCAATGTAACGTTGCCGTCTTCGTCTTTTTCGACATATTCATAAGTCGCCCCACCCGCCAGCGGGTATTTGAAATGCCACATGTGACCGTCGACCTCGATATTTTCGACCTCAAGGTCGGAAATCGCGGTTTCGAAATGGGGATCCCAGTTTACAAGGCGTTTACCTTTGTAAATCATACCTTTGTTATAAAGATCGACGAACACTTTCAGGACGGCATCATGAAAGCCTTCGTCCATGGTAAAACGGTTACGATCCCAATCACAGGACGCGCCAAGGCGTTTTAGCTGGTTGATGATAGTATTTCCGGATTCTTCTTTCCATTCCCAGACTTTTTCAAGAAAAGCCTCACGTCCCATTTCGGCGCGCGATGGTTGTTGATCCTTGGCCAGTTTACGTTCCACAACCATCTGGGTGGCGATGCCTGCATGGTCTTGTCCCGGTTGCCAAAGCGTATCAAAGCCGCGCATCCGGTGCCAGCGCACAAGGATATCCTGCAATGTGTTGTTGAATGCGTGACCCATGTGAAGCGAGCCAGTCACATTCGGCGGCGGTATCATGATGCAAAAACTGCCCATGCCATCCTTGGCATTCGCGCCAGCTTTGAACGCGCCGGTTGTTTCCCATTTGTCAAACAATGCAGCCTCGGAAGCTGCTGCATCAAAGTTCTTTTCCATCGCCATGGTTATTCGCCCTAAATCAGTGTTCGGGGCTTTCTACATGGGGTTTGGTCGAAGGGGAAGCCCCCTTCAATGGGTCAATTTATACTTGCTCGCGGCGCATTTCAGCGACAGCAGGATCGGCCAAAGGCTGATCAGCCGCATTCATCACGGCAGGGTCATAAGGCGAACGGGCAAAAACCTGTTTCACCATATCTGCAAAGAACGAAATATCAAACGTATCGTAATCCGGATCAAAGCTGGTTTGATCCCAGTTTTTGCAAAATGCTTCACAGTCATCATAATATTTATGACCCATATACATATCACGTTTGTTCGGGTCGGCCCCCACATGCGCCCCAAAATAGGCAAGCTGGAAATCGCCATGCTTTTCCACAACCCAGCGGCATTGTTCACGCACGAAAGGTTTCAAAATGGTCGCGGCATATTCATCATGATTATAAGGCGCGTATATATCGCCAATATCATGCAACAAGGCCGATACAATCCAGTCAATATCAGCCCCGTCGCGCCACGCGCGGGTGGCAGATTGCAACGAATGGCCCAAACGGGTGATCTGATAGCCTGACAGGCCCTCATCCAATTCGACCAATGCACTTAGCAAGCGATCTGCCGTGCCTTTGGTATGGTCAATCTCGTGTTTGGTCAGAAAATCGTAATCTTCCTTATCGCCATCGATCATTTGGGTAAATTTAACTTTTTCCATCATTTTACCTTTTCATAAATACCACTGTTGTCTTTTGCGCCAGCCATCATAACGGCTGTTTGAACGTCTCGAATATCATCATATAGCTTCAAAGCTTCAGGTGCAAAGTCCTGATCGGGTGCTGCGTATGTTTTGAAATTCCCCGCCAGACAATCGCCACGCGCAGGGATCGCGTAATCCTGACCTCCCGCCTGCTTTTTAATATACGGCGACAGATAACGGATCGCGACACCGATGCGCCGGTCGTTATCTGCATTCGGTCCTGAACCATGTATGGTTAAGCCGTGATGCAGGCTTAGTTGCCCCGGCGCAAGTTCAACCGCGACCTTGTCTTCTTCGGCCACATCTACCGCAATTTCCTGACCGCGTGACAACAGATTATTTTCATCTGAACTGTCTTCATGGGGTAAAATCGGGTTTTTGTGACTGCCTTTGACAAAATCCATACAACCCGACTGTGAGGTAACATCGGACAAGGCCAACCAAGCGGTCAAAAGCCCGTCAATTTCACCCATGCCCCAATAGGTCAAATCCTGATGCATTGTCACAACATGTTTTGTCTGTGGTTCTTTGATAAAAAACTCGGTGGAATACAGCATGATATCGGGGCCTAGAATACCTTCAACTACGTCCAGTATCCCGGGATGCAGGCCAATTTCGCAGGCCAAAGGCATAACACATTGGGCATTCACCCGTTTATATGTGTTCAGCGGCAACGGCAGTCCGTTATCCAACCACTTGGCTTCCAATGCTTCCAACTGATTGCGCCAATCCTGTGCCTGTTCACGGGAAACAGCCTGCATAGGAAACAAATACCCGTCATTCCAATACTGATCTTTGTGCTTATCGTTGAGAAGGCCGTCTTTCAGTTCAACCATGATGTCTCCCTTTCATGCTTATGCAAATTCTGAAAAGGAAAACATGTTTTGGCTATTCTACATGCGACATAACGTTCTAACTGCGACATAGAATCAAGAAGGCAACACGGATAGAAAACTTTTACGCTGCTTGGTTGCCCAACCTGTTGAACTATGACAAAAGAAAAAGACGGCTATAGCATTATAATGACAAGGCAAAATGATGACCGACTATAAAACGGCACGTACAGCTATGGTGGACTGCCAGATCCGCCCATCAGACGTGACTAAATATCCAATTCTCGAGGCATTTTTAACCACTCCACGCGAAGCATATGTACCCGCTGAATTGCGCTCTATTGCATATTCAGGTGAACATATAAATTTAGGCAATGGTCGCACTCTTCTGGATGCACGCACCTTTGCAAAAATGCTGGATACATTGAATGTACAGGCTGACGAGCTGGTTTTGGATTTAGGTTGCGGCTTAGGCTATTCAACGGCAATTCTTGCATCCATGGCTGAAGCGGTTGTATCCGTTGAAAGCGACGTGCAAATGGCGGCTGATGCATCGGCTATTCTCTCTGAACAATCCATAGATAATACATATGTCACAAACGGTTCGCTGACCGCTGGCAATGCAAAAAACGGCCCTTATGATGTCATAATTTTACAAGGTTCTGTTGATCTAATACCAGACACACTTATCAAACAGTTAAAAGATGGTGGGCGTATTTGCGCGATATTTCGTGATAAAAGCTATGGCGAATGTCGCATTGGTTATAAATCGCACGAAAAGTTATCTTGGCGTTCAGTTTTCAATGCGTCTGCACCATTGATTAATGGCTTTGAAACCAAACCGGAATTCAAGTTTGCATAAAGCAACAATCAACGTTCAGGAGATTTCGTATCCATGAAGATTGCTACATTTCTTAAAGCGACTACATTGGGTGTTATCGTGGCAACGGCATCGCCCGGTTTTGCAACCACGCTTACGGACGCATTGATACAAGCGTATCAGACCAATCCGTCTTTGCGCGTTGCGCGATCAGGTTTGCGTGCAACTGATGAAACTGTACGTCAGGCCAAAGGGGCATTAGAGCCAACTGTCAGTGCCGGTGCTTCATACGATAAATTGGATGGCACTTCGCCTCTGACCAATACAACGCCCACAACTGGCGTTTTCGTTCAAGCGTCCATTCCTATTTACGCCGGCGGCACATTGTTGAACGCTGTGGATCAGGCGCGTTTCAATGTTTTAGCCAACCGGCAGGCACTTATCTCAACAGAACAACAGGTACTGCTGGATGCCGTGACCGCGTATATGGATGTACGGCGAGATCAACGAAACGTTGAATTGAATATAAACAGTGTCAGGGTATTGACTGAAGAGGTTCGGGCAGCAAACGAGCGTTTTGAAGTTGGCGAAGTAACACGTACTGATGTCGCACAAGCAGAATCGCGGCTTGCAGCTTCTGAAAGTGATTTGCAGGAAACGCGCGCCAATTTAAAACGATCTATCAATTTCTATATTTCAACTGTTGGTTCAAAACCTAAAGATTTACGTGTACCGCCTACAACACCGAAATTGCCTGCTACAGTAGACGCAGCAGAAGCTGTTGCAATTGCTAAACATCCAAATATCTTGCTACAGCAGTTTAATGTAAAAGCCGCTGAAAAAGGTTTGGAAATTGCACGCGGAGGAGTATTACCTACGGTTTCGGCAAACGCTTCCATAACACGTAGTAATAACAACAGTCTCGGGGCAGCCGTTTCCGATACACAAACGATAAGTGCCATTGGACTTGGTCTAACCCAACCGATTTATCAAGGAGGGCGCCTGAACAGTAACCAACGCCAGGCATTGGCTATATTGGACCAGTCAAAAGCAGAATTGCAATTGTCCGGCCTTCAGGTGCGCGAGAGTGTAAAAAGCACATATGCGGTTTGGGAAGCATCAACAGCAAGCATCACTGCCAGAAGAAAACAGGTCAGTGCTGCACAGATCGCTTTTGACGGCGCCAGCGAAGAAGCCAAATTAGGTGCCCGCACAACACTTGATGTGTTGAACTCTGAACAGGATTTATTACAGGCACAAAATGATTTGGTCAGGGCAATACGTGATGAATACGTAAGTGCATATGGTGTTTTGGCAGCAATGGGCCTGTTGACAGTTGAACACTTGGGCCTTGGGGTCGAGAGTTATAACCCGGATGTAAATTACCAGGCAGTAAGTGGTGTCAATAAATTTGGCGCCCAGCGTCAAAAAATGATGGATAAACTGAAAATACTTAACGGCGAATAAGACCTTCAAGTATCTTTAGTGATGCGAATTTGCATCGTCTATGTATTTGCCGCATTGGTATTAAATATTTAGCAATCATATTCTAACAACATAGTTGTTTGAATTTACAAAGTTCGGTAACATTTGCAAAATATAAAAAAATTGAGGGTCGTCATGTCGAACGCAGAAAAATTAGGTAATGTAGAAGACGTATTATCATCCATTCGCCGTTTGGTTGCTGATGGTAAGGGCATACCGCCAGAACAACCCCAAGATGCAACACCCGTACTTCTTAAGGAAGTAGACATTATAGAGATCAAACCTACAGAATCGGCAAAACCACAGGTTGAACATGCGAAAGCCTCGACTGAACCCACCAAAAGGCTGGCAAGCTTTGTGGAAACGATGAATGCATCAATTGCTAAAATCACAAAAGAGACGCAAGTTGAGGAAACACCTGCATTAGATACAGAGAACCGGGAAACTCAGCACAGTGCATTAACCGAGAGTGCTACGGAAGACGCACGCGAATTCGACGAACCTACACAAGCAGTCGAAATCGATGAGCCTGCGGAAGTGGCGAATGTTGATGAAACAACTGAAGCAAACGAAACAGAAGAGCTTGTGGAAGCGGCTGACGTCAGTGAACCAACAAAAGCGGTCGAAATCGATGAGCCTGCGGAAGTGGCGAATGTTGATGAAACAACCGAAGCAACCAAAACAGAAGAGCCTGTGGAAGCGGCTGACGTCGGTGAACCAACAAAAGCGGTCGAAATTGATGAACCTGCGGAGGTGACGAACGTTGATGAGACAACCGAAATAGAAGAACCAGCCACAGTAATTCCTGCAAAACCAGAGCCATTTATCCTTCACTCTGCAATTGCATCTGAACCTGAACCTGAAATTACCGAAGAAACGACAGATAGCCCAGCAACAGAAGACACCGCTTCAATTGATGAAGACAACACATCAGTAGAACCCGAAGCCGGTTTCCAAGTTATACATGACGAGGAAGCCGAAGAAATCACAATACCGGAAGATATTGAAGACGACGAAGCGGCCTTGGCCCGTGAAACGGATGCAACGGATCAACCCGATGCGCATTTCATTGACGAAGATGCATTACGCGAGATTGTCAGTGAGCTTGTCCGGGCAGAGTTGCAAGGGGACTTGGGCGACCGCATCACGCGCAATGTACGCAAACTGGTTCGCCGGGAAATCCACTCTGCATTGGCAAACCGCGAACTGGAATAAGCTATTCTGCCAGAGCCAGCAATTTATCCATATCCAGATACGCTTCAATATGGGTGGCCAGATCATCTAGAACCTGTTCAATCCGGGCGTCATAATTAAAAACGCTGGATGATATACCAAGCATATTCATGAAAGCCGCGCGAAAATTGTCTTCGGCAAATAACCCATGCATATAACACCCAAAGATACGACCGTTTTTAGATGCGGCACCTTCAGCGTTTCCACCCATTTCCAACCATGCGCGTGCGCAATCAGGGCCTTCCGTTTTCCCGATATGGATTTCATACCCAGTAACAACATCACCGGTTAATGTGCAAACCCCGGACAGTTTTGCCAGACGTTTTTCGGGGTGCATAATTGTTGTAACATCCAACAACCCCAGACCCTCATAACAACCCGCCTGCCCTTCTATCCCATCAGGATCTCGTATTTCTTTGCCCAACATTTGATAGCCACCGCAAATCCCCAGAACATGCCCGCCACGACGTACATGGGCGGCCAAATCAATATCCCACCCCTGCGCGCGGAAGAAAGCCAGATCGCCTATGGTTGATTTAGATCCCGGGATTAAAACCAGATCAGCATCCAACGGCAACGGCTGTCCCGCAGGGATCATGTGGACAGAGATATTGGGGTCAAGACCAAGAGGGTCAAGATCGTCAAAATTGGCAATCCGTGACAACTGCGGCACAACAACTTTAAATCCGGACCACTCCGTAGACGCTGCAATATCAGCCGCATCTTCCGCCGGTAATTTAGCAGCATCAGCAAACCACGGGATGACGCCCAAACTAGCCCAGTCAGTACGCGATATAATCTCGGACAGGCCATCATCGAATAGATTAATATCTCCGCGAAACTTATTGATTATAAAAGCTTTTATACGATTCATATCACTTTCAGGCAAGATAACATGGGTTCCCACGATTTGTGCAATAACACCGCCGCGATCAATGTCGCCAACCAGAACAACCGGCACGTTTGCCGCTTCTGCGAACCCCATATTGGCAATATCACCCGCCCGCAAATTGGTTTCAGCAGGACTTCCGGCCCCCTCTACCACAATAAGGTCAACGCCTTGTCCCAAGCGTTGAAAGCTTTGCAGAACCGACGCCATCAGGCTTGGTTTCAGCTTCGCATAATCTCGTGCCTTTACCGTTGTCAGCCGCTGGCCATGCACAATCACCTGAGCACCGATATCGGTTTCAGGTTTTAACAAAACCGGATTCATATCGGTAACCGCAGGAACCCCGCAAGCCAACGCCTGCAATGCCTGTGCACGACCGATTTCGCCACCGTCAGAGGTCACTGCAGCATTGTTTGACATGTTTTGCGGTTTAAACGGACGTACGTTTAGCCCCCGCTTCACAGCAGCGCGGCAAACCCCAGCCACAATCATCGATTTTCCTACATTCGACCCAGCTCCCTGGATCATGATGGACTTCGCCATATGCTGCCCTATAGTTTACTTCATCTTAGACGAAAGAAGCCAATGAACACCCCTGCCCACCTTTTGCTTGCCGCCGGTGTCTTTGCAAAACCAGATAGCCCGAAAATAACCTCGGCTGCAATCATTGGCGGGCTTATACCTGATGTTTCTTTATATGTGATGGCAGCTTTCAGTTTGTTTGTGCTGGGCAACACGCCGGATTATGTTTTTAACGTACAATATTTCTCGGACAGCTGGCAGCAAATCTTTGCAGTAGACAATTCGTTCATACTTTGGGGGATTTTATCAGCTTTTGCTTTATGGATCAGAAAAGACTGGTTAATCGCCCTGTCGTGCAGTGCATTATTACACCTATGCTTTGACTTCCCGCTTCACCACAATGACGCGCGTATGCATTTCTGGCCGCTAAGCGATTGGGTGTATCATAGTCCGTTTAGCTATTGGGATATCGCATATCATGGGTCGACTATTTCGACATTAGA